>Ga0214472_10005654_pt1 | contig 13159 bp, 13 predicted proteins | sample RVTome_6_FD_207662 | JGI IMG/M metagenome (GOLD analysis project Ga0214472, IMG submission 207662) | Soil microbial communities from uranium-contaminated site in the Upper Colorado River Basin, Wyoming, United States - RVT140D175 | ecosystem: Environmental > Terrestrial > Soil > Contaminated >... | reverse complement strand
CGTCGCCGCCCGACTCTGGCGGCGTCGTTCCGAAGATCGCCCAGCCGGCGGCGAGTCCGAGCGCGGCGCCGGCGAGCGTCATGCCGACCACCAGAGAACCGGTGCGAACCGGTGCGGTCGCGCCCGCTGCCAGTCCAGCCGCTTCGTCGCCAGTGACGCTCGTGGCGTCGGCGATCTCGAGCCGCGCCGTGACCATCGAGTCGAGCCGGTCGGCGCGGTTCTTCACGAGACACCGACGCAGCAGGCGGCGAACGGCGGGAGGCGTGTCGGCCGGCAGTGCGTCGAAGGGGACGGTGTCCTTGAGCACCGACGCGAGGGTGTCCGACACGGACTCCGCCTCGCCCTTCGACGGCGCAGGGGAGAAGGCGCGCCTCCCGGCCAACATCTCGTAGAGCACGACGCCGAACGCCCACACGTCAGCGCGTCGATCCACGGCCTTGCCGCGCGCCTGCTCGGGGCTCATGTACGCGGCCGTGCCGAGAATCATCCCCATCTCGGTCGCCGGGCTCGTCATCGTCGGTGAGTTGGCCAGACTGCCCGACGCCCCGCCGGACGCGTCCATCGCCTTGGCCAGACCGAAGTCGAGGACCTTGACGGTGCCGTCGGCGCGGACCTTGATGTTCGCGGGTTTCAGATCACGGTGGACGACGCCGATCTGGTGCGCCGCCTCGAGTGCCTGCGCAATCTGCCCTGCGATGGCGAGCGCGTCGGCCACGGGCACCGGGCCGCGACTGAGGACGACCGCGAGGTCGTCGCGGGCGCGATAGACCTCACCCATTCCGCCAGCCCCCAGTTTCGCGGTGACGTCGTAGGGGCCAATCCGGGTGCCGGTGGTCAGGGGCAAGAGGGTGGCGTGAGTATGTCGACGCCTTCGTGCCGCACCCGCAGGGTGTCGTAGACCGGCCGCGCGCGCCGGTCCCGCGTGAAGAGCGTGGCGCCGGCGTGACGCACCGTCGCAGCGATGAGCGCATCGAAGATGGCGCCGCCTGCAAGGCCGGCCCGCGCCGACGCCGCAATCAACTCCGTGTACGCGCGGGCAGGCAGGACCAGTGGTGCGTCCGGAAAACGCTCGGCCAGGAAGGACGCCACCAGCTCCGAGGGCGCGCGGTGGGGCGGCGGCAGCCGCGTCAACACCGAATAGGCTTCCACCAGGACGTGAGCCGGCACCCGAGGCTTGCGGGCGAGAATGGCAGCCGCCGACCGGTGCCCCTCATGCCAACTGGCGAAAGCGGCGACGACGACGCTCGTGTCGACCGCGATCACCGGCGTGTCCGTTCGATCGTCGCCCGAACGATGTCGTCGGTCAGTGGCGGGAGTTTCTCATCGGGCACGGCCACCCGGCCTCCGGCGCGCCGCGTCAGCGACATGGGCGTCGACGCCGGCTCGATTTCAATCCGCCCTTCCCGCTCGCGGATCTCCACCACCCGGCCGCGTTCGAGCCCCAGCCGCTCGCGGAGCGGTTTGGGAATGACGACCCGTCCGGCAGAATCAATGGCAGATTTCATGTCATGATCATACCATTTGACTCTGTCAAAACGATTCACTTATGAGGACTCGCATCCGACGATGCCCCGCACCGCGCTGTCGCTGAGTGATCCGACTCTGGGGGCATTCAAGGTCCGATGGCAGCGATTCTGTTGACTCGGTGAAGAGGCGCCGGGGGTCCGTCCGAGTGCATCAGAAGCACCGGACGGATGCGGGTCGCCATAATTACACCGTGATCGAGCCCTCCCGGGCGGGCGCACTCCAGGCTCTGTCCAGCGACACCGGTGTTGACGTCGAGGCACGCCAGCTCGATGGGTGGAGTCGGATGTCGTCGATCGAAATGGCTCGAACCATTCGGGCGGCGTGGGTTGCGGGCCACCGAATGGCACGCATCGGATTGCGCGAGCGTTTTCCGGATGCCGATGACCACGAGCTGCGGGTCCGGCTCGCGGTGCAACTGCTCGGGCCCGATCTGGCCAGCGAGGTTCATCCAGAGGCCCATCGGTACTCAGACACCTGATCCATGGCCGACGACATCATTGGCGTCACCATCGATGTCGCGCGTGCCCTCGACGCCTGCGGTATCCCCTACAGCGTCGGCGGCTCTCTGGCCAGCGGCTTCAGCGGTGAACCACGATTCACACTCGACATCGACATCGTCGTGGCCCTGGATGCGCCTCAGTTTGCACCGTTCGTGGCCGCGCTGGGGTCCGCCTTCTACGCCGATACGGAGTCCATCGCGCGCGCCGTTCGCCACCGCACCTCAGTCAACCTCATTCACCTGGCGACGAACATCAAGGTCGACCTCTTCGTGGTTGGTGGCGATGGGCCCGGCGTGATACAGATACAGCGTCACCAACCCAGGCAACTCTCCGAAGACCCGGCGTCTGTGGTGTTCTTCCATTCCCACGAAGACATCCTCCTCCAGAAACTGCAGTGGTACCGGGCGGGCGGCGAGGTGTCGGATCGGCAGTGGCGGGACGTGCTGGCCGTAGCCCGTGTTCGTGGAAAGGGCCTCGACCGTGACTACCTCTCACGGCAGGCCCGCGTGATGGGTGTCGCAGACCTGCTGGGCCGGCTCATGTCCGCCGCGGGCCTGACCTGAGGCCGAGTCGAAGCGCGTCACTTCCGGCTGCTCCGGCGCGCGTCAGCGCTGCCCGCCGCCGCTACTGCCCAGCGACCGGCGCCCCCGCCCAGTTCAGGACCACGCCAAACGTGGTGATCCTCTTCAATTGAGGCGCGCATGCCTTCTCGCGCCGCGTCAACGCCAGCATGCCCAGGATCGCCCAGCGGCCGGTGCCGGCCTGCACATCGGTGGCGCCGCTGACCTCGAGGCGCCACGGGTACGCGGCGGCGATGATTCGGCTGACGCCGCCAGACGCACTCGCGCTGCCGCCCATCAGAACCGCGCCCGACTCGTCCAGCAACCGCCAGGGCTGGCCGCCCGGATCGACGAGGGTCTCCATGAACGCCGCCGAGATCGCGGTCCGTGAGCCCGCTCCCTTTCATTCGCTAATTCACTAATTCACTAATTCGCCAATTGGTTTGCGCGTATGCCGGACGTACTCGGCCGGATCGACCTTGGCGTCGATGACCGCCGGCCGGTCGGCGGCGAGGCCCTCCCGGACGGCGGCGTCGAGCGCGTCGAGCGTCTCGACGCGCCGCGACCACGCGCCCATCGCGGCGGCGGCCATCGCGAAGTCGATCGGGCCGTAGCGCACGCCCAGGCTCGGGTAGCCGCGTCGCTGCTGGGCCACATCGATGAGACTGAGGCTGCTGTCGTTGAACACGACGGTCAGGAAGTGCAGCCGCTCCCGCACGCACGTCTCGACCTCCGCCATCGTCATCGAGAACCCGCCGTCGCCGATCGTGCATACGATCGGACGGTCCGGATGGCGGAGCCGGGCCGCCATCGCCGCCGGAAAGCCGTAGCTCATCGCGGAGAGGCCGTTCGACTCGAAGAACTCGCCCGGCCGGTAGCTCCGCCAGGCCTGGGTCGTCACGAGCTTCACCGAGCCGACGTCGGTCGTGAGGATGGTGTCGCGCGGGCACAGCTCGCGGAGCCGCCGCGTCAGCTCGTAGCCCGAGAGGCCCCGCGGCCGCGCGGCCGGCCGCAGCTCGGCGTCGAGCGTGGCGCGAAACCGCCCGCACGCGTCCGCGGGCCAGTCGAAGGGCCGCGTCACGCCCGCCGAGAGCGCCGGCAGGATCGAGCGCAGGTCGCCGACCGCCTCGGCGCGCGGGCGGAACTCCCGGCTCGCGATCGTCACCGGGCCGACCGATACGAGCTTCATCGTGTGATGCCAGAGCTTATCGGACTCGACCGGATCGAACCCGACGCCCACGAGCAGATCGGCCCGCGAGAGCTGTTCGACCACGACCGCGTCGCCCGAGACGCCGGCACACACGCCGCAGAAGCGCGAATGGTCTTCGGACACGATGCCCTTCGCCTTCGGCGTTGCGAACACCGGAACGCCAAGCGTGTCCACGAACGCCCGGACGGCGTCCACGTCGGTCGTCGGCTTGACGTCCAGCCCGACGATGACGATCGGCCGCCGGGCTCGCGCGAGCTCCGCCGCGACGGCGGCCAGGTCTGCCGGCGCGGCCGGGCCCGGATCGCGCGCGGGCAGGCTGCCGCCGGTCCACGAGCCCGTTTCACGCTCCGGCGCCCGGGCCACGTCGGCAGGCAGTGCCAGATGCACGGGTCCCATGCGCGGCGCCATGCTGACCGCCAGCGCGTGCCGGACCTTGGCCGCGGTGTCGATGCCGTCGAGCGTGAGGGCCAGCTTGGTGAACGGCCGGTAGACCGCGTTCAGATCCAGATCCTGGTGGGTCGCGACCGGCGCCGACGCGGCCGCGAGTGTCGCGGTGATGGCCACGAGCGGCGACCGATCCAGGAACGCGTTCGCGACGCCGAGGGTCATGTTCACGGCGCCGGGCCCCAGCGTCGCGACGCACACGCCGGGCCGCCGCTGGATCTGTCCCGTGACGTCGGCCATGAGCGAGGCGGTGGCCTCGTGGTGCGTCAAGAGGAAGTCGATGCCGGCGCGGCGGGCCGCGTCCATGAAGTCCAGGACTTCGCCGCCGGGCAGGCCGAACATCCGGTCGATGCCGGCGTCACGGAGCGTCCGGGCGAGCACCTCGGCGCAGGTGGGCATGGCCGACTACTCTAGCCCGGAAGCGCACCCGTCCTTCCATCTGGGGTACGACCCGAGCGTGCGGACCCACCTGGCGAACTCGGCCAGGTGCACGATGGCGCGCGCGGCCCGCGCGTCATGTCGTCCCAGATCGAGGTCCGCGTAGAACATGTACTCCCACGGCTTCCCGCGGATCGGCCGCGACTCCAGCTTGAGCAGGTCGATCTCCCTCACGGCGAACACGCTCAGCGCCTTGAACAGCGCGCCGGGAACGTTCGGCAGCGCGAAGACAATCGTCGTCCGGTCGCCGGCCGCCGATCGATCGGCCGATCGCGCGACGACGACGAACCGGGTGATGTTGGCGGCGAAATCCTGGATGCCGCGAACGAGCACGTCGAGGCCGAAGAGCTCCGCGGCCCTCGCCGAGGCGACGGCCGCCGTGTCGCGGAGTCCCTCGTCCCGGATGAGCTTCGCGCTGCCCGCCGTGTCGTAGGTCGCGACGAGCTCCGCGTCCGGCAGGGAGCGCAGGAACCACTCGCACTGCGCCAGGCCCTGCGGATGGGAGAACACCCGCCGGATGTCCCGGCGCGCGACGCCCGGAGGCGCCAGCAGGCAGTGATCCACCTGCACCTCGACCTCTCCGACGATGGGCAGGTCGTGCTCCACGAGCAAGTCGAAGTTGCGGTGGATGCTGCCGCCGATGGAGTTCTCGAGCGGCAGCACGCCGTGGGTCGCGGCGCCCTCCGTGACCGCGCGGAACACGTCCTCGAACGTCCGGCACGGCAGCAGGCTGGCCGACGGCTTGAACGCGAGCGCCGCCGCCTCGCTGTAGGCTCCGGGCTCTCCCTGATAGGCAATCCGCATGATGGACCTCCGCCTGAAAAGCAAAAAGGCCGTCACCCCCTCGGGATGACGGCCCAGAAACTCACGCGCTGGTCGGTCAGATCATCCCGTCATCTGGGCACACGTTCCCCCAAAAAACGGAAATCGACGATCGGTCCGCAGGCCAAGCATGGAGACAGGCTATCACGGGCATCGGCCGGCCGCTGCGCTCAGGCGAGCGCGACCGGCAGCTCGGTCCGGACGTCGCCGAAGCGCCGGGCCGCCGCGCCTATCGCCGGCGCGACGCAGACGATCGGCGTCTCGCCGGCGCCCGCCGATGGCAGGTCAGGCCGATCGAGCAGCACGACGTCGATGGCCGGTGTGTCGCGGAACCGCGGCACGCGATACTGCGCCATCGAGCCGTTGAGGATGCGCCCGTCTGCGAAGCGGATCGCCTCGAACAGCGCGCCGCCGAGGCCCTGCACGATCGACCCCTCGACCTGGTTGCGCAGGCCGTTGGGGTTGACGATCGCTCCGCACTCGAACGTCACGACGATGCGCTCGACGGTGAAGCCGTCCGTTGTTCGAGAGAGCTCCGCCGCCGTCGCGACGTAACTCCCCTTCTCCGTGCCGCACGCGATCCCGAGCGCGCGGTCGGGCGACGACGCTCCGGGCCAGCCGGCGTGCGTGGCGGCGGCCGTGAGCACCGCTCGCATCCGCTCGTCGTCCAGATGCCGCGCGCGGAACTCGACCGCGTCCACGCCCAGGCCTCGGGCGACGGCGTCCATGTGCATTTCGCGCACGTAGTGATTGGCGGTAGCGGCCAGCCCGCGGTACGACCCCTGGCGTAGCGGCGAGTCGGCGGCGTGGAACTCGACGCGCTGGTTGGGAACCTCGTACGGCGTCTGGATGCCCGAGGTGCCGGAGTTCCAGTTGTCGAATTCCCAGAACGTCAGCCGGCCGGCGGCGTCAACGCCGGCGGAGACCTCGATGAGCCCGGCCGGGCGCAGGTAACCCCAGGAGAACTCCTCGTCGCGGTCGTAGACGATCTTGACGGGGCGGCCGGCCGCCTGCGCGAGCCGGGCGGCCTCGATCGCCTGCTCGCCCGTGTGCTTGCCTCCGTATCCCGATCCCATGTCGGGCACGATGACGCGCACGCGGTCTTCGGGCAGCCGGAACGCCTCGGCCAGCTCAGACCGCACGCCGAACGGGCGCTGGGTGCCGGTCCAGACCGTCAGCTTCCCGTCGGTCCACTCGGCGACGGCGGCACGCGGCTCGAGGGGCACGTGCGCGATGTACGGAATCCGATAGCTCGCTTCGAACACGCGGGAAGCCGCGGCGCGAGCCCGCGCGACGTCGCCCTCGACGCGCGGCCGGCCGCCGCGCCCGCCGCCGGACGATCCGCCCGTACGCTTGAAGTGATCGAACACCGTGTCCGAGTCGGGCTGCGCCGGCGCCTGGTTCCACTCGATCTCGACCGACTCGGCCGCGCGCCGCGCGGCCCGGTCGGTCTCCGCGACCACGCCGATGAACGTGCCGTCGCGCACGACCGTCACACCCGCAAGCGCCTTCATCGACCGCGGCGTCGCGCCGTAGGCCGGCGGCCTGATGACGCGGCCCCACAGCATCCGCGGCCGCACGAGATCGGGCGTGAAGGTATGGCGCCCGGTCACGAAGTCGGCGCCGTTGACCTTCGGCATCGGCGTGCCGCGGAGCTTCCACGAGTCGCGCGTCGAGGCGTCGGCGGTCACCTGCCCGACCAACTGGCGGCCCTTCGCGAGGTCGCCGTAGCCGGCGCGCCGGCCGGCCGGCCCGATCACGGCGCCGCCGTCGGTGCCGAGGGAGCCGCGATCGGTCTGCCAGCGCTCGGCGGCGAGGTCGATCAGCATCGACCTGAGCGTCGCCGCGGCGCGCGCCAGGATCGGCGCCATCGCCGGCGTCGTCCGCGACCCGAACGTGCCCTGGTCGTACGGCGTGCGATCGGTGTCGCCCATCACGAACGTGATGGCGTCCGGCGGCACGTCGAGCTCGTCGGCAACCGTCTGGGTCAGCGACGTGCGCGCGTTTTGCCCGATCTCGACTTTGCCGGTGTACGCCGTCACGCGGCCGTCGTCGTCGAGATGCAGCCACGACTCGATCGCCGACGCGCCTTCACGCCCGGCCTGCCCGCGGCCGGACTCCTGAGCGATGCCCGGCCGTGGCAGCGTGGCGACCACGACGAGCCCGCCGCCGGCGACCGACAGCAGGCGAAGGAAGCTGCGCCGATCGACTTCGGACGGCTCGAACCGGTAGAAAGGCGACGCCGACAGCTCGTAGCGTTCGGGCTCGAAGGGCGCGTGGCTCATGATGCGCCTCCGTCCCCGCCGGCCTGGCGCACACGCCGGGCCGCGTCCTGAATCGCGCGCACGATCCGCGGATACGTGCCGCATCGGCAGACGTTGCGATCGAGCACCCGCGCGATGTCCGACGGCGACGGCTCGGGGTGCTCGCGTATGAGCCCGACGGCCGCCATCACCAGGCCCGGCGTGCAATAGCCGCACTGAAAGGCCTCGGCCTCGAGAAAGGCTTCCTGGACGGGGTGCAGATGGCCGTCGGACTCGAGCGACTCGATCGTCGTGATCTCCCGCTCGCCCACCGCGCCCAGACGCGTGACGCAGCAACGCGTGATCGCGCCGTCGATGAGCACCGTGCACGCGCCGCAGTGCCCCTCGCCGCACCCGAACTTGCTGCCGGTGAGCCCCAGCTCGTACCGGAGGATCGAGAGCAGGCTATCGCCCGGCTCGCCGCTCACCCGGCGCCTTTCGCCGTTCACGAGAAGCTGGTAATCGGCCATGTCGAGCATCTTAAACCCGATACCCGCTTGCTTGACGTACCTCGTCAACAGGCGGGGCCAGCTTCAGCCGGCCCGCCGACACCCGTTTGCGAACGCACGGTGTCGCGTCGTACGCTGACTTCCCATGCGGTTGCTCTCCACGCTCGTCGGGCTCGCGCTGGCGGTCGGCGTGCAACCGACGCCGATCCGGATCCGCGTCGCCGCGCGCGCGATCCAGCCGGGTGAAATCGTCGTCCTCGCGGTGACCGGTATCGAGCCGGCCGCCGCCGCGCACGTCCGGGCGTTCGATCGCGACTGGCCCGGCTATCGGGACGATGACGGGACCTGGCGCGCCATCATCGGCATCGACCTCGACGTGGCGGCCGGCGACTACGCGGTGGCCGTTCGGGTGGATTCGGCGTCGGGCACGGCGCGGGCGACCCACACGCTCGCGGTCACGGCCAAGCCGTTCCGGACGCGAACGCTGACGGTGAACGATGCCTTCGTCAATCCGCCGGAGGGCGTGCAGGCGCGCATCGAGCGCGAGGCCGCGGAGCTGAACCGGATCTGGACGCAGTCGAATGCCACGCGCCTGTGGACGGGCCCCTTCGCGCGGCCCGTGCCGCACGAGGCCAACAGCGCGTTCGGCACGCGAAGCGTGTTCAACGGCCAGCCGCGCAGCCCGCACGGCGGCGCCGACTTTCCCAGCCCGGCCGGCACGCCGGTGGTCTCGCCCAACGCCGGCCGCGTCGCGCTCGCCGGCGATCTCTACTACACCGGCGGCAGCGTCATCGTCGATCACGGCCTCGGGCTGTTTTCGTTCTTTGCGCACCTCTCGTCCGTCGACGTGAAGACGGGCGACGCGGCCGAGCGCGGCACGGTCCTCGGGAAGGTCGGGGCCACCGGCCGCGTCACCGGCGCGCACCTGCACTGGACGCTGCGCGCCAACGGCGTGCGCGTCGATCCGTTGTCGTTGATCGCGGTGCTCGGGGAATCGGGGAATCGGGAACCGCGCACCGCGCACCGTGAACCGCGAACCGCGAACCGCGAACCGAAAGGAGTGAGCTGATGAAACGCGTCGTGCTCGCTACCCTGCTTGGCACGCTGGCTGTCACGCCCGTGCCGGCTCAGTCACCTGAAGGATGGATGGCGCGGATCGACCGCAGCACGAACGCGTCCGACCCGGACGCGGCGGGCGACGTCAGGTTCACGACAATCCCCGGCGGCTATCACGCGGTGAACCCGGCCGCCGCGATCTTCTACAACCCGGCCAACTCGGCTACGGGTTCTTACGCGGTGAAGGGCACGTTCAAGCTGATGGAGCCAAGCCCACACGTGAACTACTACGGGCTCATCTTCGGCGGGAGCGAACTCGATGGCTCCGAGCAGACCTACCTGTACTTCCTGGTCGCGCAGAACGGCACGTTCACGATCCGGCGCCGCGCCGGCGATCGCCTGCCGGATCCGAATGCGCCGGCGCGCGGCGGGCGCGGGCCGGTGGCGAACACCGAGGACATCGCCTCGCGCGTGGCGCACGCGGCCGTGCGGCAGCCTGGCGCGGACGGCACCTCGGAGAACGCCCTTGAAGTGCGCGTGAAGGCCGACTCGATCGATTTCGTCGTCAACGGCGCCGTCGTGCACACGGCGCCGAAGACCGGGACGACCGCCCTCACCGACGGCATCGCCGGCATCCGCGTGAACCATCAGCTGAACGTGCAGATCACGGGGTTCGAGGTGACGAAGTAGCGGGACCCGCGGGACTATCGGGCGGCGACCCGGATCACATCGAGACGCAGCATCTGTCCGGACAGGGGCGTGTCCACGACGCCCTTGATGATCTGCAGCCGGTCCGGCCTGCCCTCCTCGCCGTTGTCGATCTGCCGGTCGTTGCCGTCGACGACGCGGACCACGACCGCGGCACCGCCGGTCACGGGGATCGTCGCCTCGAAGTCCTCGGCGTAGATCGTGTGCGAGACCCTCGGATAGTGATTCAGCCAGTAGGTCTGCCTGGGGTTCGAGATCTCGATGTGCCAGGCGGACCAGTCACGTGTTCTCACCGCGCCGCCGACCTTGTAGTACGGACGATCGGGGTACGGCGTCTCGCCGCCTTCGATCGTGGTCGGCTCGACGATGGCGCGGATCCTGAGCGTCACGTCGTGAATGGCGCCGGCCGTCCCGTCGAACGTGAACGCCTTCTCGACAACCTGCTGGTGCAGGCACGTGTCCGGCTGCGGCGGGTACTCTCCGGTGCACGCGTCGTGCAGGAACAGCTCGTGAAAACCCGTGGCCGCCTGCCCGGGACTGCCTCCCCGCCCGGTCGGGGCAACCCCGGGCCCGGCCGCGCCGGCGCCCACGGTGAACAGCGTCGCCACGAGCAGCCCGCGATTCACCGGCGCCCCCTCGCGGCCGGCGTGTCGTCCGCTTTTTTCAGATACTTGTCGTACCACGCGAGAATCCGGTTCTCGAAGTCGATCGACTCCTCGTGGGTGTTCGGCGGCCGGTGCGCACCGTTGACGTAGCGCACCCACTCGACGTCCTTTCCGAGCCGTCGAAGCGCGTAGTAAATCTCCCGCGACTGGCTGGCGGGCACGTTCGGATCCTGGTCGCCGGTAATGTTGAGCAGCGGCGTCGTGATCCGGTCGGCGCGCATCACCGCCGAGTGATCCAGGTACCGCTCGGGGTATTCCCAGAGCGAGCCGCCAATCCGGTCCTGGCTGTTCTCGGGCGCGTGGATGTTCCGCACGCCGAGCCGCGGGCTGTCGGTGTAGAAGCTCACCATGTTGACCTTGCCCGACACGTTGATGGCGGCCTTGAAACGGTCGGTCTGCGAGATGAGCAGCACCGTCGCGTAGCCGCCGTAGCTCGTGCCGTGTACGCCGAGCCGGTCCGGGTCGGCGATGCCCATGTCGATGAGCTTGTTGGCCGCCGCCGTCACGCCCTTGAGCCACGATTCGCCCGGCCGGCCGACGACGAGGTGCACCGAGGGATGGAACACCGCATAGCCGTGGCCGGCGAGGAACGCGGCGCGCGCGTTGAAGCCGTTGTCGAAGAACGTCTCGTAAATCTCGAAGATCGTCGGGTACGTCTGCCCGGGCACGTGGTTGGTCGGATACCGCAGGATCCCGTGCAGCTCCTCGCCGTCGGCGTCGCGGTACTTCACGAGCTCGGACTTCGTGAGCCGCCGGTTCGCGAGCCAGGGATTGAGATCGGTGACCTGCCGGAAGTTGGCGAAGCCGGCGTCGGCTACGAAGAGCTCGTTCGGCCGGTCACCGTCGGACACCGATCCGACGAACCGCCGCCCGTCGCGCGTGAGCGTGACGCCGCGCCACAACCGCGCGTCTTTGACGAGCGTCGTCATCTCGCCGCTCGTCGCGTCGATGCGGACGACGCCCCGCTCCCACTTGTCGCGCGCAGACCAGGTCGCGTAGATGGCCGATCCGTCGGGCGCCCAGTCGAATGCCGAGATCTGCGGCGCGGCGTCGTCTTCGGGATCGAGCGTCACGATCTGGCGCCGGCTGGCGTCGGCAAGGTTGACGACGTACCAGCCCTTGCGGCTCGTGACGAGGAGCTCGGTGCCGGCGCGGTTGAACGAGCCGACCGAGAAGCTCTCCGGCCGGTTCGCCTCGTCGCGCTCGTCGGGCGTCGTGACGGGCGGCTCGCCGGCCGGCGGCTTCGGCCGCGGCGTGAGGTTGCGCGCCTCGGCGTCCTCGATGCCGCGGACGTACACCTGCCCCTGCTTCGCATAGGCAAACGCCTTGCCGTCGTCCGACCACAGCGGCCGCAGGCCGCTCATGTCCTTGGCCGGCATCAGCTCGCGGGGCTCGGCCTCGCCCTGCTTCCACGCGAGCAGGCGATTGTCGGTGCCGCGGATCGTCTCGTAGTCGGTCTTCTCGGTGACGTCTTCCTGAAACAGGACGAACGAGCCGTCGCGGGACACCCGGTAGTCGGTGAGTTTGCGTTCCGGCACGCGCACCGTCACCTGGCCCGACGTGACGTCAACCTGCCCGACGCTGCGCCAGCGCGCGGCGCGGCCGAGCTCGTCCCACTCCAGGAACGGGTCCTTCGACGAGTGCACGACGATCGGCCCCCCGGTGACGGCCTGGAACCGCGCGGCGGCTTCGGCGTCTCGCGCCGGATCGCGCAGCGCGACGAGCACCGACCGATCGTCGGCCGCCCACTCGAGGCTCGTCGTCGCGGCGATGGCCGGACCCGAGGCGCGCGGCACGTCGCGGAGCTGTCCGCTCGCCGCATCCCAGACGTGCAGCGTGAGGCGCGCGCCGCCCGATGCATCAGCAGTGGTCAGCAGGATCGCCAGGCGCAGGCCGTCGCGCGACCACGCCGCCTGGTGGACGTCGACCAGCCGGTCGCCAAGCGGCAGCCGTCGCGCACCGGTGTCGAGATCGATCACGACGAGCCGGCCGAGCGACAGGCCGACGTAGGTCGGGTCGCCGTACCGGTAGTTGTCCGCGGGCGGGCTGTCGGCCCGCCGGCTCTCGGTGATGGCCGCCAGCCGACCGTCATCGGAAATGTCGAGCACCGAGGCCGACACGACGTTGAGCATGTCCTCGGCCGAGAAGCGCTGCGGCTGCGCGGACGCGGCTGTCGGGATGAGCAGCAGGGCGGCGGCAAGGGTTGCGGAGCGTTTCATGGCGATTCACCTCTCGGTTCGCGGTTCGCGGTTCGCGGTTCCCCGATTTCCCGATTTCCCGATTCCCCGATTCCCCGATTTCCTGATTCATCATGCCGGCTCGAGCGCGACCTGCGGGACGACCCCGGGCACGTAGATGCCGCCGCGCGGCTGCCCTTCGACGAGCGGGCCGTAGCGTTCCTCGAACGCCTTCGGCAGCGGGCGGCCGCCGTGCGCGGAGAGCCACAGGCGCAGCAGATGCCGCTTGCGAGCGGGATC
>Ga0214472_10005651_pt1 | contig 13160 bp, 12 predicted proteins | sample RVTome_6_FD_207662 | JGI IMG/M metagenome (GOLD analysis project Ga0214472, IMG submission 207662) | Soil microbial communities from uranium-contaminated site in the Upper Colorado River Basin, Wyoming, United States - RVT140D175 | ecosystem: Environmental > Terrestrial > Soil > Contaminated >... | reverse complement strand
CGGCTGCTCGATGGACCTCGCCCGGGCGATTCAGTTGACGGAGAGTAACATGAAAGCGATTCGACTCCATGCCTTCGGCGGTCCGGAAAACCTTAACCTCGAGGAGGTCGACACCCCCGCACCGGCGCGTGGCGAGGTGCTGATCCGCAACCGCGCGGCCGGGGTCAACCCGATCGACTGGAAAACCTGCTCCGGCGGCGGCGCCAGCGCCTTTATCGGCGAGTTGCCCTATATCCCCGGCTGGGAGTGCGCAGGCAGCGTCGAGGCCCTCGGCGAGGGGGTCGACGACTTCGCGATCGGCGACGAGGTGTTCGGCTTCCTGCGCTTTCCGGAAGCGGCCGGCTGCTACGCCGAGTATGTCTGCGCCCCGGCCAACCAGATCGCCAGGCGGCCCGAAACGCTCGACCCCGATGCGGCGGCCGGGCTCGGCCTGGCCGGTCTTACCGCCTGGCAGGCGCTGCACGACAAGGCGGGGGTGGAGCCGGGGCAGCGCGTGCTGGTGCTGGCCGCGGCGGGCGGCGTCGGCCATCTCGCGGTACAGCTGGCCAAGGCCGCCGGTGCCTACGTCATCGGCACCGCATCCACCGCCAATCAGGCGTTCCTCGCCGAACTCGGGTGTGACGAGTGTATCGACTACACCAGTACCAACCTGTCGGTCGGCCTGCGCGATCTGGATATCATCATCGACGGCGTCGGCGGCGCCACGGCGATCGAGGCACTCGGCTGTCTGAAATCCGGCGGCCTGATGGTGACCCTGCCGTCGGTCACCGCGGCCGAAGTCAGCGAAGCGGGCGAGAAGGGGGGCTACAGGGTCCTGGGCATACGGGCGGAGCCCAACGGCACCGAACTGGCCGAGCTCGCCGCCCTGTGCGCGGCAGGCAAGCTGAAACCGAGCCTGGCCGAGATCCTGCCGCTGGCGGAAGCCGCACGCGCGCACCGACTCAGCGCCGGCGGCCACCAGCGCGGCAAGCTGGTATTGCGTATCGGCCAGTATTAAGGAGAGGAGCAGAACTGCTGTTGCTGACGCAGCAACAGCCGGCAACCTTCGCCGCGGATATCCCGCGCCCAGCAGCTCTCGCGCGCCCAGTTCTTATCCTCTTCGGTGGGCTCCGCATGGAACTCGGGCACCTCCCGGCAGAACTCGGCATCGCCGGCGGCGTTGTCCAGACAGGCCTTGAGGAACCTGCCGTAGCGCACGGTGCACTCGAAACCGGTGCATTGCGTATCGAAGTCGGTCAACGCCTTGTCCAGGCAGGCCTGCCGATCGTGGCTGCGCCCGTACTCCACACCCAGCGCGTGGAAACGTTGCCCCTCCTCGGCCCGCTCGCGGTTGAACTCGGCCACGAAGGCGTCCCGGTTAAGCCAGAGATAGCCGCCACCGAGCAACACCGACACCGACAGCAGCAACAGGATCCTTTTCAACATAGGGATACTCCGAACGGATCAGCCACGGCCGCGATAGAGCCCGGCCAGACAGAACAGCAGCCCAAGCACCGACAGCAGCATGCCGCCATTGACCATGACCGGATGGCGCTGCATGTAGGGAACAAAGGGAAAACCGCCGCTCCGAGGCTGTTCGGCACAGAGCTGCTCAAGATAGTTCCAGGCACCGCCGGCATCCAGACAGGCATCCACCTCCGCCTGCTCCATCAGATACCCGGCCATCAGCGCCAGCGGCGGCAGGATAAGCAACAGCAGTCCGACCCTCAGCATCAGGCATCGTCGCCGCTGATACCGATGTTGCTGACCCCCTCGTTCTCGGCCAGCGTGCGCAGCTCACGGATGAACGCCGCGTCGGCCTGGGAGCGGGCTCGCAGGCGCTCCAGCAGCTCTTCGCGAAAGGCGATCTCGTCCAGCATCAGGTCGTGGGTGTTGATAAAGCGCACCAGCTCCTCGTCGGACATCTGGTCGTTCGCGGCGGTGACCTCGATGAAGTTGGCCACGCATTCGTAGGACAGGTTGGCAACGCCCGCGGCCTCCGCCGGATCGCCCTCCAGCAGGCAGGTCAGCGTGGAGTAGAGCGCGACCGCGGCATCGTAGGCGGGCATCGCGCCGTACATGTCGAACTCGTCGAGATCGGGAATATTGGCCTCGACGTTATCCAACTGCACCTCGGCATTGACCTTGGCACCGCTGCCGGCGAGCTGGTTCCAGACACCGTCGAGAATGCCGCGCAGTTGTTGGTGATCGCCAAAGCCGACCAGGTGCGAGAACAACCGATAGTTGGGAAACATCCGCTCGCTCAAGGCGGCGCTGAACGCGACCAGTTGCCAGCCTTGCAGCCCCTTGAGTTGTTTTTCCAACTGCATCAGTTCCGTCATCCACTCTCTCCGCAGGGTTCATTGCATGGTTCGGCCTTATTGTACGGCCTGAAGCACCACATCTGTAGGGAAAAGCATCCTCGACCGCGCATTGAATCAAAATATCGGTCATCTATTTCGGTTATATTGACCGGATCAACAGGACAGGTGAAAGATGGCTTCTACTCTCTGCGTATTCTGCGGCTCCAGCGCCGGTACTCAGCCGGCTTATCGCAAACTGGCCTATGCCCTGGGCAAGGCGCTGGCCGCCCGGGGCAGCGCGCTGGTCTACGGCGGCGGCTCCGTCGGCCTGATGGGTGCGGTGGCCGACGGCGTCATGGACAGCGGCGGCCGGGCCACCGGGGTTATCCCCGAAAGTCTGTTCAGGGCCGAGGTGGCCCACCAGGGACTGACCGCGCTGGAGGTGGTGTCCGACATGCATGCGCGCAAGGCGCGAATGGCCACGCTGGCGGATGCCTTTATCGCCCTGCCCGGCGGCATAGGTACCTTCGAGGAGCTGTTCGAGGTCTGGACCTGGGCCCAGCTCGGCTACCACGACAAGCCGATCGGACTGCTCAATGTCGATGGTTTCTATGATCCCCTGCTCACCTTCATCGACCATACCCTGGAACAGGGCTTTATCCGGCCCGGTTGCCGTGAACTGCTCAGGGTGGAGCGCGATATCGACAGCCTGCTGGCAGTCGTCAACGCGGGCATCGAACGGAGCTCGGTCAAGCTGGACTCGAAAAAGATCTGACAAGGCTGTCTCTATCCGGTATCGCTATCTGGCAATCGTCGGCGGTTTTTCGTACTCTGCCATGCGGTCCAATCCGACAGGGAAATCCGATTTGACGATGTTTCGGCAGTTCACATACCTATTCACCGATCGAACCATGCGCCGATCGAACCCGGCGCTCGCCGACTGCTGCGGGAGGTGGCACTCGACATGAACGGTAACGCAGGATGAAGCGCCGCTTCTCGGTCATCACCCGCCTGTCGATCCTGCTGACCCTGGTGTCGGCCGTTATCATGATCGCCCTCATCATGACCGTCGACGACTCGCTCAAGGAGTATCGCCGCAAGGCGGCGGCAACCGATCTGAGTTACCTGACCGACGCCATGCGCGAACAGCTCGAGAGCGACGCCCTCCTGCTGCTCGATGCGCTTGGCGACAACCTGAGTGCCGCCATCGACCGGCAGGATCTTGCCGGCATCGGCGGCTCGCTCGGCAGTCTGCGCCGCTATCGCGACCTCGACTACATTTTCGTCTACGACGCCGAGGGCGGCATCCTCCATGACGGCAGCGACGAGATCAAAAGCTTCGGCAACGATGTCGGCGACCACTTGCCTGCGGCAGCCTGGTCGGGGTTGCAGCCTCGTCTGTACTGGGAGGGAACGCGCCTCCACCTGAACAAGCCGATCCAAACCGACGGACAGCCGTTTGCGGCGATCGCGGTCGGATTCGACTTTTCCTCCCCCTTGCAGATCGCGGCCAACCAGGCCGCCGCTCTCGAGGCGGACCAGTTGGAGATGTTCCAGGCGGTACGCAGCGCCATCCTGATCACCTTCGTCATCCTGCTGCCGATCTGCATGTTCAGCACCCGAACACTGACCAAGCGCATGCTCCGACCGCTGCATCTGCTGACCGAAAGGAGCATGCGCTATGCCGACGGCGAACGGGATCTGAGCTTCGAGCTGGGCCGCCCCGACGAGATCGGCCGCCTCGGCAGCGCCCTGGAGCGGATGCGCCAGGCGCTCGAGCAGAGCCATGATCAGGTGCATCGGATGGCCTACGAGGATGCCGTCACCTCCCTGCCGAACCGGCGCAGCTTTCAGCACCGACTCAGCGAGATGATGCATCGCTGCGCCACCCTGGATCACCGCTTCGCCGTGCTGTTCATCGACCTGGACCACTTCAAGCAGGTCAACGACACCGCCGGCCACGCCCAGGGCGACCAGTTGCTGCGCGAGGTCGCCCGCCGCCTCGGCCTGGCGCTGAAAAGCCAACACAACCGGCGTCGGCCCGAATCGCTGCTGGCCCGCCTTGGCGGCGACGAGTTCGTCGTTCTGCTGCCCGCCATCGAAACCGCGGAAGAGGCGGCCGAGGTCGCCCGCGCCCTGTCGGCGGCGCTGGGCACCCCCTTCCTGCTCTCCGGGCAGTATTTCTCCATCTCCTGCAGCATCGGCATCACGCTCTACCCGGACGACGGCGTCAGCAGCAGCGAGATTCTCAAGCACGCCGATATCGCCATGTACTCGGCGAAGCAGCATGGCCGTAACCAGTTCGCCTTCTTCCAGCCGCAGATGACCGAGGAGATACGCGAACAGCTGGAGATCCAGCAAGGGATACGCGACGCGATCGCGCACGACCACCTCTACCTGGACTACCAGCCGATCTTCTGCATGCGCACCGGCCGCATCCTGGGCGCCGAAGCGCTGCTGCGCTGGAAGCATCCACAACACGGGCTGCTGTCGCCGGCGCGTTTCATCCCGATCATCGAGGAGTCCGACCTGATCGAAGAGGTGACCCGCTGGGTTGCCGAGCACGCCACCGCGGACCTGCGGACACTGCTCGAGCTGATCCCGGAGTTCAGCCTGTCGATCAATATATCCGGCGCCGCGCTGCACCAATCCTCGCTCTGCGACTATATCTGCGAGCTGAAACAGCAGCAGGCCCTGCCCGACGGCAGCCTGTGTATCGAGATCACCGAAACCAGCATGATCACCCATCTGGAGAGCAGCGAACGGGCGCTGCGCCGCTGGAAATCGGCCGGCATCGAGATCTGGATCGACGACTTCGGCACCGGCTACTCCTCGCTGGCCTACCTGAACAGCCTGTCGATCGATGGCCTGAAGATCGACCGCTCCTTCGTCCACAACCTGATCGACGGCCATTCGCGACCCTTGATCGACGCCATGGTGGCCGTTGCCGAGTCCCTGTCGATCGACACCGTTGCCGAAGGCATAGAAACCGAGCAGCAACATGAAACACTGCGCGAGATGGGTGTCGGACTGGCCCAGGGATTCGGCCTGGCGCGCCCCATGCCGCTCAACGAACTCCTGCACCGCATTCGCCGGGAGCTGCCGGAACCGGCATGAAACGACTCGCCGGAGCCTGCCGCCCGCCACCGGCTTCGAGATGGACCTGGAAGCCGAGCACCAGGTGGACCAACCCAGCCACAACAATATACGCTACACACGAGTTCCGAGCCCCAACAGGACAGGTGCAGGATGCACCATCGATAGACACTTGAAACAAGGAGAGACAAGGATGTCGTTCAACGCCCTATATCCGAGCGCAGTAGCCGCGCTCGTCACTGCACCGGCCATCGTTGCCGCCGCCCAAGCCCCAGCACTGATGAGCGCGCAGACGCTGCTGCCGGAGCAACGGATCGCAACCGCCGACTACCTGGTCAGCGAAAAGCTCGACGGCGTCCGCGCCCGCTGGACCGGCCAGGCGCTGCTGACCCGCAGCGGCCACCCCGTCTCTGCACCTCAGGCACTGATCCGGGCGCTGCCGCCGGTTCCCCTCGACGGCGAACTCTGGCTCGGTCGCGGCCGCTTCGCCGAACTCGGCGCCCTGGTCAGAAGCGGCAATAGCCAGGATCCCAAATGGCAGCAGGTCAGCTTCCAGGTGTTCGACCTGCCCGCCCATCCCGGCACCTTCGACGAGCGCCATCAGCGCCTGCAACAATTGTTGTCGCCTGTGGATAACCCCCAGATCGCGCTGATCCGGCAACACACCGGCCTCGGTCGCGAGGAGCTGGATCAACTGCTGGACCAAGTTCGGCGCAGCGGCGGCGAAGGGCTGATGCTGCAGCACGCCTCCGCCCGCTATATCCACCGCCGCAGCGAACTGCTGCTGAAATACAAGGGCTATCAGGACGCCGAGGCGCGGGTGGTCGGTTACACCGACGGCAAGGGCAAGTACGCCGGCATGACCGGCGCGCTGATCGTCGAAACGGCAACCGGCCTGCGCTTTCGCATCGGCTCGGGGCTGAGCGATACCGAACGCGAGCAGCCGCCCGCCATCGGCTCGGCCATCACCTACCGCTACAACGGCCTGACCAACCACGGCAAGCCGCGGTTTGCGCGGTTTATGCGGGTCCACGACGAGGCGCTTTGATCCGGTACGGCGATTCAGGAGAGCTCGGGGGACAACTGCACCGGCCCTCTGCGCCAGGGATGACGCAATGAAGCCCAGGGGACAGATTCACGGCGTACCGGTGAGTGGCTCCCCTGACTGCTGTACACCTGACAACGCCCCGACTTGAAGCGCACGCCCGAACTATAAGCAAGCGCCAGGCATAGAACCTGGCGCTTCGGCTAGGTGCCGGCTCAGTTGCCGTAGCCGAGAATGAGCTGCGGCAGGGCCAAGGACAGCTCCGGCACGAACGTGGTCAGCAGTACGACCGGCAGGTAAGCGAGGAACAGGAAATAGAAGGTCGGTGTCAACATCTGGCTCAGCGGCGCTTTACCGATCAGGGCGCCGAGGTAGAGAATCGGCGCCGTCGGCGGTGTGATCAGCCCCATGCCTAGGTTGGTGGCAACAATCGCCGCAAACTGCACCGGATCGACCCCCAACTGGTGCATTACCGGCATCAGCATCGGCGTGGCGAGCAGGATGCCGCTGACGTCGTCCATAAACATGCCGATCAGCATCAGGAACAGGTTGGCGAGCAACAACAGCAAAATGCGGTTTTCACTGACGCCGGCAAAGCCGCTGAGCAGCAATTGCGGCACGTTCTCCATGGTGAACATGCGCGACAGCATCGAGGCGAAGAATACCAGTACCAGCAGTACGCCGGTGATCTTGCCTGCCTGCCACAGCACGGTATAGAGCTGTTTCCACTTCATCTCTCGGTAGATATAGACGCTCAGCGGGATGGCATAGACCACCGCAATGGCCGCCGCTTCGGTCGGAGTGGTCACGCCGCCGTAAATGCAGCCGAGAATGATCAGCGGCATTACCAGGCCGAGAGCGGCTTTTCGGGTACGCAGGCTAACCTCTGCTGCCCACTCGCGCCCGGAGGGTACCTCGGCGGGTTTGTGCAGGGGCATGCGTCGGGTCAGGAACCAGTTCCAGAAGCAGAACAGCAGCATCAGCAGGATCGCCGGCAGGATCGGAGCCAGAAAAGAGGCCGTAATCGACGTCCCGGAGATCCAGCCGTAGAGGATCATCGATGCACTCGGCGGGATCAGCAGCGCGAGGACCGAGGAGCAGGCGACCAGACTGGCCGCATAGCCGCGATCATAGCCCCGATCCACCATGCGCGGAATCATCGTACTACCGATGGCGGCCACCGCCGATGACGCCATCCCGGAGATGGCGCCGAACATGGCGGTGGTGAAAATAACGACTATCCCCAAGCCGCCGCTGAATCGACCGACCAGGCTCTCGGCCAGTGAGATCAGGCGCTCGGCGATACCGCCCTGGCTCATGATGTTGCCGGCGATAATGTAGAGCGGTATCGCGAGCAGGACCACCGACGACATCTGGCTGAATCCGGCACTGACCAGAAATGAGGAACTGGCAAAATCCCCGACGGAAAACAGGAACAGTACTGAGGCGGCAAAACAGAGCGGCACGGGTACGCCGATGATCAGCAGAACGCAGAGTATGGCCGCGTCGATAAGGATATATTCGGTCATGTACGGGCACCTGATGGCGGCTGGTTGAAATGGAGGAGGGTTTCAATCAACTCGACAACGAAGTAGAGCGTCATCATGCCGAGCCCGACCGGCATGGCGAGTTGAACGTAGCCGATCGGAAAGTGCAGCTCCGTCGACATCATGTGCATCCGCAGCGACCAGGAAGTCTGTTGCCAGGCCCAGACTGTCATCCAGCCGCAGAGCACGGTATTGAGGGAGCAAGTCAACAGGCTGAGCAGTGACCGGCCCAGTGTACTGCGCACGAACAGATCGGCCAGCGAAGCCGAAATATGCTCGCGCTGCTCGGCACCGACCGAACAGCCGATGAAGTACAGCCATACGGCGATATAGCTGGCGGTTTCTTCAATACCGAAGAGCGCCGTATTAAACAGGTAGCGCGAGACCACCTGGGTAAAAATCAGCAGCGTCAGAGTGACGCCGCCGATCGCCAGCAGGATGCGCTGGAGTTGGATTTTAGCCTGCCAGAACAGGCACAGCCCCCTGATTATTGTTTTCATCTGTTATCCCCGTCGCTCAGGGGGCCGGCGGCCGTTTACTTGGCCAGACCAACCCCTGCGCGCAGTTGCGCCATTACGTCATCGCCCAGCTCTTGGGCAATCTCAGGCCAGACCTGGGTACGGGTGAAGTCCGCCAGTGTTGCGAGCTGTTGCGGCGTGAAGCGCACCACTTTGGTACCGTTTGCTGCCATCGCGTCGAGCTGCTCCTCGTCGGCGACCTCGACGCCGTCGAAACGTCGAGAGGAGATCTCCTGAGCAACCGACACCAGTACCTGCCGATCCTGCTCCGGCAGGGTGTTGAAGCGGTCGTTGTTGATGACAAACCAGGCCAGTTCAAGATGGTCGTTATACTGCAGCCAGGTTTTGGTGATGTCCTTGAAGTTGTTGTTCGCCAACTCCGGAGAGCCGCCGATCTGGCCGTCGACAACGCCGGTCTGCATGCCGGTGTAGAGTTCAGCCCAGGGGACGGTGGCCACCTGATAGCCCAGTTTCTGCATCAATACCTGATGGGTGGTACCGCCTGGCCAGACGCGGATACGCAGGTCATGCTTGGCAACCGGGTTGGCCGGGTCGTTCACCGCTTTGGTAAAGCCGGCGCCGCCCATGCCGTCGGCAAATACACCGAGCAGCTTGAGGTTTTGCGGCTGTATCAGTTGATCGACTATGTTGTACGCGAATCCGCCCGCACTGTAGGCTTTTTTCGCGGCAGCATAGGTGGGTGCAATATAGGGGAACCAGGCGATGGCGAGACGTTTGTCGAAGTTGGTGGAGAGCGGCTGCAGGCCGATGTCGATTGCGCCCTGCATCAACTGGGCGTGGGTTTCTGTCCAGTCACCCAGCTGGCTGGAGGGGTAGACCTTGATCTCGATGCGTCCCTGACTCTTTTCGGCGACCTCGTCCGCGAACGCCTGTGCGGCTTTGCCGGCGTCGGAATCGGCTCGGAACAGATGGGTCAGACGCAGAGTTGTGTCTGCGGCATAGCTACTGGAGATCGGCAGAATGCCGAAGGCTACGACGGATGCGGTCAGCCGTAACAACGAACGAAGTGAGTTATTCATATTGCCCTCCGGGCGGTGTTATTTGAAATCGTGTGTAGAGGGTCGATTAACAATTCGACGTCATACAATGGAGGATTGAAGTGCAATACAACCATTACAATAAAACCTAACACCGCATATTGTACTAGTCAAACCATTAAATATGGGTATAATTAAAAACATGACAAGTCAGGCATCACTATTACTATGACGACTAACAGCAACCTCCTGGTCGCAGTGAAAGAGTACATGGAGCAGCCGGGAGTTTTGAATTTACCTATGTATCAAAGACTTGCCAACGCACTGGCGGACGAGATCATGCAAGGTCGGGTAGAGCCGGGCGGCCGTTTGCCTACCCATCGTGAGCTGGCCGGCAATCTGGATGTGAACATTACAACCATTACAAAGGCGATGGCACTGCTGCAGGAGGCAAAGCTGGTCGATACCCGGCCCGGTCGCGGTACCCGCGTTGCCTTGCATCAACAGCCGGAAACCCAGTTCCAATCGGCTCCGCGGAACGATCCGGGCGTGATCGATCTAAGCGTCAACCGACCCGCTACCGATGCTTACAATCATATGTTGGCGGCAGTGCTGCCGGAGCTGAGCCGGGATCCGCGCTTCGCCTCGATGCAGGATTACCACCCGTCGGAGGGGCCGGAATGGGCGCGGCAGGCGATGGCGAGCTGGCTGCGCCAACAGGGCGTCAATGCCCATGCCGATCGGATTGTGCTGTGTGAAGGGGCGCAACACGGCCTGTCGATCACGCTGCGCAGCATCGCCGAAGCCGGCGATACGATACTCACGGACGAGGTGACCTATCAGGGCATCAGTGCCCTGTGCAAGATGCTGGACATCCATCTGGTCGGTATCGAAACCGACCAGGACGGTATGCGTCCGGCGGCTGTCCGCAGGGCCTGCAAGAAGCACCGTCCTCGGGCGCTGTTCGTGGTCAGTTCGATCCAGAATCCGACGGCGGTCACGCTGACGCTGGAGCGACGCCGGGAACTGGCGGCGATTGCCGAAGAGCAGCAACTGCTGTTGATCGAGGACGACGTCTACAAGCCGCTGCTGGATGCGTCGACGCAGCCGATCGTCAATCTGCTCCCCGAGCGCACGATCTATGTTTCCTCCCTGTCCAAGTGCATCGCACCGGGACTGAGGATGGGCTTCGTACTGGCGCCGCCCGATCTGGTGGCGGATATCGGTACCAGCCTGAGGGTGGACTGCTGGAGCGTGCCGGCGATGTCGGCGCTGATTGCGACCCACCTGATCGAAAGCGGTCGAGCCCAGGATCTGGTGGTGGTGCAACGTGAAGAGCTGCGGGCACGACAACGGATTCTGGCGACCTGCTGCGGTGATCTGCAGGTACGCAGCGGGGCTACGGCGCCACACGCCTGGCTGACCCTGCCGGAAGCCTGGCATGGGCATGATTTCGTCGGCCGCTGCCTGGAGCAGGGCGTCGCCATTCTACCCGGCTCGGCGTTTAGCCTGAATCCGGCCAGCCAACCGCATGCGGTCAGAATCAACCTGTCCGCTGCACCCACGCGGGAGAAGCTGGCAACGGCACTGACCGTGATTGCGCGTTTGGCGCATCAGGGGCCGCATGGATCCTGATGGTCAGCGCATGTCAGTGGCCGTGCGCCGGGCCGGCAATGGATAGATGAGGACAGAATAAAACCAACAGGTCGGGGATACGGAGGTGAGCAGCACCATGCACTGTGAAATTCTGATTATCGGCGCCGGCGCAGTGGGTGTATCCAGTGCGCTCTGGTTGCGCAATCGCGGCCATGACGTCCGCCTGCTGGACGCAGAAGGGGTCGCCACGGGCGCCACCTTCGGCAACGCCTCGACCCTGTCCGAGTATGCCTGCACGCCGGTCGCTCAGCCGGGTATCTGGGGCAGCATGCCCCGGCTGCTGTTCTCCAGCGAATCGCCCTTTGTTATCCGCTGGCCCAGCCTGCCTCGGCTGCTGCCCTGGCTGCTGCGTTTCATGGGGCAGTGCACGACGACCCGCTATCGCGAAAACGCCGAGGCATTGTCGACCCTGCTCAGCCGTACCTATGAGGGATATGAACCGCTGCTGGAAGCCGCGCCGGCCGCCCGTGCACTGATGACCAACAACGGCTGTCTCTACTCCTACGCCAGCGCGAAGAACCTGCAGCAGGCCGCGGCCGACATCCAGATGCGCGAACGCCTCGGCGTGCACCAGCAAGTGCTCGACCGCGCCGGTATCGAGGCACTGGAGCCGGCAATGGCGGGCAAGACCGCGGGTGGCGTCTGGTTTCCCGACTCCTGTCACCTCACCGACCCGGCCGAGTTCATCAAGCAACTGGCCACGCCGCTGTATATCGAACAGCGTATAGAACAGGCACGGGTGACCAGGCTCGAGCTGCAGTCCTCGGGGGTTCTGGTCACCGGCAGCGACCGGCGCCAATGGCGTGCCGAGCGTTTGATCCTTGCCGCCGGCGCTTGGTCGGCGGAGCTGGCGCGGCAACTGGGCGACCGTTTTCCGCTCGAAGCCGAGCGCGGTTACCACATCGAGTTCGACCTTGATCGTCAGCCATTATCGCGGCCCACCTGTCCGGTGGAGAATGCCTTCTACATGACACCGATGGCCGATGGTCGACTGCGTGCTGCAGGCACCGTGGAGCTCAGTTCGCGACAAAGGCCGCTCAATCCCGCGCGTCTGCGCTACATCGAGAAACATGTTCGTCGCGTGCTGGAGATCGATGCTCCGGTGGCGCGCAGCTGGTTGGGTTTCCGCCCCACGCTGCCGGATTACCTGCCGGTGATCGGGCGGTCACCGCGCACCGACCGGGTGATCTATGCCTTCGGTCACCAGCATCTCGGGCTGACGCTGGCCGGCATCACCGGTGAGCTGGTGGCCGACTGTATCGACGGCAGAGACGCACAATCGTTGGCCGCCTTTTCACCGCGTCGATTCACCTGAGGTGGCGCCCGCGCCACCCCTTGCCTAGCTTATCTATTGAAACAGGAGCAGTCATGACCCTCGAGCGATACCGGTCGAACCAACGTATGAGCCAGATCGTGATCCATGGCGATACGATCTATCTGGCCGGGCAGGTCGGGGAGAGCGGCCACAGTGTTACGGAGCAGACCGAACAGATGCTGGCCCGCGTCGATGCCCTGCTGCAAGAGGCGGGTTCGTCACGCGAGCATATCCTGCAGGCGGTGATCTGGCTTGCCGATATGGCCGATTTCGAGGAGATGAACCGCGTCTGGGACAGCTGGGTACCCGAGGGGCATGCACCGGCCCGCGCCTGTGGCGAAGCACGACTGGGGCATCCGGAGCTGAAAGTGGAAGTGATCGTCACGGCGGCGCGAACACGCTGAAAGCCGCCGCAGGTTCACCGGCACGTGGCGGGCCTTGCGCGCCGTGCCCCTACATGACCGATCTGATCTGCCAACCTGACAGGAGCGGATCGCTGCGAAGCGGTCTGTCAGCAATATGGGATACAGTCTCGATCTCGCGGGCAACCGCTATACGTTCAACGATCTGAAAACGCTAATGGCAAAGGCGACGCCGTTACGTTCCGGCGACTGTCTGGCCGGTATCGCGGCGGAAAACGCCAGCGAGCAGGTTGCGGCTCAGCTCTGTCTGGCTGAGGTGCCGCTCAAACGCTTTCTCGAAG
>Ga0214472_10005650_pt1 | contig 13161 bp, 9 predicted proteins | sample RVTome_6_FD_207662 | JGI IMG/M metagenome (GOLD analysis project Ga0214472, IMG submission 207662) | Soil microbial communities from uranium-contaminated site in the Upper Colorado River Basin, Wyoming, United States - RVT140D175 | ecosystem: Environmental > Terrestrial > Soil > Contaminated >... | reverse complement strand
GCCTCCGGGTCGACGTCATCGAGGCCGGCTTCCCGGCCGCTTCGGCCGGCGACTTCGAGGCGGTCCAACGGATCGCCCGCGAGACGAAGGGCGGGATCGCGGTGGCGGCCCTGGCGCGCTGTCGCGACGGCGACCCGCAGCGGGCCATCGAGGCGATCGGGGTCGCCGAGCGGCCGCACCTTCACGTCTTCATCGCGACCAGCGACATCCACCTCAAGCACAAGCTCCGGATCGACCGCGACCAGGCCCTCGCCGAGGCGGTTCGCTGGGTCCGCTACGGGCGCGAGCAGCTGGGCCGCGACGCCGAGGTGGAGTTCTCGGCCGAGGACGCGTCGCGCACCGACCCGGAGTACCTGCTGCGGGTCTACGAGGCCGTCGTCGAGGCCGGGGCCACGACGGTCAACATCCCCGATACCGTCGGCTATGCGATCCCGGGCGAGTTCGGACGGCTCGTCGAGCGCGTCGTCGCGCTCGTCGGCCGCGCGGCCACGGTCAGCGTCCACTGCCACAACGACCTCGGGCTCGCGACGGCCAACACGCTCAGCGCGGTCCAGGCCGGCGCGCGCCAGGTCGAGGTCACGATCAATGGCCTCGGCGAGCGGGCCGGCAACGCCTCGCTCGAGGAGGTCGTGATGGCCCTCCGGACCCGGCCGACGCAGTTCCCCGACCTCGCCACCGGCGTCGCGACCGAGCACATCACCGCCGCCTCGCGCCTCGTCAGCTACCTCACGGGCTTCGCCGTCCAGCCGAACAAGGCCGTCGTCGGTGGCAACGCCTTCGCCCACGAATCGGGCATCCACCAGGACGGCGTGATCAAGAACCCGCTGACCTACGAGATCATGACGCCGCAGTCGGTCGGGCTGTCGGGGAGCTCCATCACGATCGGCAAGCTGTCCGGCCGGCGCGGCCTCGGCCAGAAGCTGCGCGACCTCGGCTACGAGCTCGACGGCGAGGCGCTCGACGCGGTCTACCGCCAGGCGATCGAGCTGGCCGACGCGAAGAAGGAGGTCACCGACGAGGACCTCCTCGCGCTCGTCGAGCAGCGGGTCGCCGAGGTGCCGCAGGCGGTGATCCTCCAGGGCTGGAACGTCACCTCGTCGCACGGCGGCAAGGCGACCGGCATGGTCGCGCTCGTCATCGGTGATAGCGAGCAGGCCAAGGCGGCGATCGGCAACGGCCCGGTCGACGCGCTGTTCGAGGCGGTCGATCAGGCGCTCGACGCGGTCTTCGGCTGGCACCCGGTCCTCGAGGCATACGAGATCAAGGCCGTCTCGGGCGGCGAGGACGCCCAGGGCCGGGTGCTGGTCCGCTGCCGCCGCTCGACCGACGACGGCCCCGGCGCCCTCGTCGTGTCCGGCCACGGCCTGTCGACGAACATCATCGAGGCCTCGATCGAGGCCTACCTCATCGCCGCCAACAAGCTCCACGGGGCGACCGTCGGACCGGCCTCGCCGGCGTATCTCGCGCCGCGGACGGTCGAGCTGCCGTGACCCGCTACCGGATCGCGGCGATCGGCGGCGACGGCGTCGGGCCGGACGTCGTCCGCGAGGCCCGGCGCGTCCTCGGCGCAGTCGCGGCGCGCGACGGCTTCGAGCTCGAGTGGCTGGAGCTGCTGGCCGGTGGCGCGGCGATCGACGCGTATGGCGTCGCCCTGCGGCCGGAGGACCTGGAGGCGGCCGGGGAAGGCCACGCGGTGCTGCTCGGCGCCGTCGGGGGCCCGCAGTGGGACGACCCCGACGCGAAGGTTCGGCCGGAGCAGGCACTGTTCGCGCTCCGCGGCGGCCTCGAGCTGTTCGCCAACCTGCGGCCGGTGACGGTCCACCCGGCGCTCGTGCCGTCGTCGCCGCTGCGCCCCGAGCTCCTCGCGGGCGTCGACCTGCTGATCGTCCGGGAGCTCACCTCGGGCGTCTACTTCGGCCGCCCATCGGAGGGTCGCTCGACGCCCGGCGGCCGGGTCGCGGTCGACACCGTCTGGTACACGGAGGCCGAGATCGAACGCGTCGTCCGCCTGGCCTTCGAGCTGGCGCGCTGGCGACGGCGTCGGATCACGAGCGTCGACAAGGCCAACGTCCTCGCGACCTCGTGGCTGTGGCGGAAGGTCGTCGAGGAGGTCCGGGCCGACTTCGCGGACGTCGAGGTGGGCCACCAGCTCGTCGACTCCTGCGCGATGCTCCTGATCCGCGAGCCGGCCTGGTTCGACGTCCTCGTGACCGAGAACATGTTTGGCGACATCCTGTCGGACGAGGCCGCGGTGCTCGCCGGGAGCCTCGGGATGCTGCCGTCGGCGTCGCTGGGCGATCGCCGCACCGAGCACGGCCGGTTCGGCCTGTACGAGCCGATCCACGGCTCGGCCCCGACCCTCGCTGGGCGCGACGTCGCAAACCCGCTCGGGACAATCCTCTCGGCGGCGATGCTGCTGCGCTGGTCGCTCGGTCGGGAGGACGCAGCGGCGGCCGTCGAGGCGGCGGTCGCCACGGCCGTCGACGCCGGCTACCGCACGGCCGATCTCGTCGGACCGGGCGACGCACCCGCCGGCATCCGCCAGGTCGGGACCCGGGGCATGGCCGACGCGGTGGTGGCGGCGCTGGGGGCGCCGGCCACGCAGGCCCTGGCCGGAGGCGCCCGATGAGCGAGGCACCGGTCGTCCTCTACGACACGACGCTGCGCGACGGCACCCAGGGCGAGAACATCACGCTCTCGCTGGCCGACAAGCTGCGGGTCGCCAGGATGCTCGGCGAGTACGGGATGCCGTACGTCGAGGGCGGCTGGCCGGGCTCGAACCCCAAGGACGTCGAGTTCTTCAAGGCCGCCCGCTCGATGGACTGGCACGGGGCGAAGCTCGCCGCATTCGGCTCGACGCGCCACCGCTCGCGGACCGCCGAGACCGACCCGAACCTCCAGGAGCTGCTGCGCGCCGAGACCCCGGTCGTGACGCTCTTCGGCAAGAGCTGGCTGCTGCACGTCGTCGAGGTCCTCGGCGCCTCGCCGGCGGAAAACCTCGAGATGATCGCCGACAGCGCCCGGCTCATGGTCGAGGGCGGCCGGGAGCTGGTCTACGACGCCGAGCACTACTTCGACGGCTACCGGGACGACCCCGACTACGCCATCTCGACCCTGCGGGCCGCGGTCGATGGCGGCGCGAGGACCCTCGTCCTGTGCGACACCAACGGCGGCACGCTGACCGCCGAGCTGCTTCGGATCATCGCCGCCACGCGCGCCGCGGTCGGCGACACCGCCGCCGAGGCCGCGATCACGTGGGGCATCCACACCCACAACGACGCCGAGCTCGCGGTCGCCAACTCGCTGGCCGCCGTCGGCGCCGGGATCCGGCACGTCCAGGCGACGATCAACGGCTACGGCGAGCGCTGCGGCAACGCCAACATGGTCAGCGTCCTGGCCGGCCTCGCGCTCAAGACGGACCTGCCGCTGCTGCCGGCCGGCGGCGGCCAGCTCGCGGCCCTGACCGAGCTGTCGCGCTCGGTCGCCGAGATCGCGAACGTCGCCCCGAACGACTACCAGCCCTACGTCGGGCGGTCGGCGTTTGCTCACAAGGGCGGCGTCCACGGCGCGGCCGTGGCCAAGGTCGAGCGGAGCTACCAGCACGTCGACCCGGCGACGGTCGGCAACGCCGGCCGGCTCGTCGTGTCGGAGCTGGGCGGCCGGGCGAACACGCGGCTCCGGGCCCAGCAGCTCGGGCACGAGCTCGAGGGCGTCGTCGATCCGGCAACCCTGTCCACCCTGGTCAAGCAGCTCGAGAGCGAGGGCCTGTCGTTCGAGGGCGCCGAGGCGAGCTTCGAGCTCCTGATCCGGCGCCACCAGGCCGGGTACCAGCCGCCGTTCCGGATCGTCGACTACACGTGCCTCGTCGAGCAGCGGTCGGGGGCCGACCTCCGGGCCGAGGCGACGGTCAAGGTCGAGGTCGACGGCGAGACGCTCCACACGGCGGCCGACGGCAACGGCCCGGTCAACGCCCTCGACGCCGCGCTCCGCAAGGCCCTCCGCGCCTTCTACCCGGTCCTCGACGTGGTCCACCTGTACGACTACAAGGTCCGGATCCTCGATTCCGGTGCGGCCACCGCGGCGCGGACGCGGGTCACGATCGAATCGACCGACGGTGCGGCCGAGTGGTCGACGATGGGCTCCGACACGAACATCATCGCCGCCTCGGCGATCGCCCTGGCCGACTCGCTCGAGTACGCGATCTGGAAGAGCGGCGCCGAGCTCCGGCGGCGCGACGAACGCCACTTCACGACCCTGATGGGAGGGGAGGTTGCCTCATGACGTCCGGCCCGACTGAACGACCGAGCATCCAAGGTCCCGCCGCCGACGACGACGTCGCCGCGGCCGGGTCGCCCGAGCCGACCACCGACCCCACCCTCCACCTGACCCGCTGGACCGTGACCTCGAGCTCGAATACCCAGAGCCGCGGCGCGGTCGTCATCGACGCCGGCGATCATCACTGGCGCGCCTCGGCCGAGGGCAACGGCGCGGTGGACGCCCTCTTCAAGGCCGTCGACGCGGCCCTCGCCGACGTCCTCCAGGGCCATCCGCGCCTCGTCGGCTACGACGTCCATGCGCTGGCCGAGGGCCCCGAGGCGGAGGGCCTCGTGGTCGTCGCGATCGAGCCGCCCGCGGGCGGCGAAGGGGAGCGCGCGCGGGGTCTCTACAACGGCAAGGCCCGCAGCACGAACATCATCGCGGCCTCGATCGAGGCCTACATCGAGGCCCTCAACGCGATGCTCGGCGAGGCCCACTGGGCCGGTGCCGCCGAGTCGGCCGGTCGCGGGCGGCGGGCCGCGTCCGAGCCGCACGGTCGTCGCGGCAAGCTGCATCGAGACGAGCCGGACACCGTCCCCTGGTTCGACCAGTAGCAACGGCGTGAGCGCGCCTGTCGCGTATTCGGGTGAGCCGGGGGCATTCGCCGAGGACGCCGTCATCGCCGCCTTCGGCAACGTCGGGCGGGTTGGATGCGCCGGGTTCCGCGCGGTCTTCGAGGCGGTCGCGAGCGGCGAGGCCGGTGCCGGCGTCGTGCCGATCGAGAGCCTCGTCGCCGGCACCGTACGCGAGGTCTACGACCTGCTGCTGGAGTTCGATCTCGGGCTCGTCGGCGAGGTCGTCGTACCGGTCGAGCTGTGCCTGGCCGCGCTGCCCGGCGAGCGGCTCGAGGACGTCGAGCGGGTCTACTCGCACGTCCAGGCGCTCGGCCAGGCGGAGCGGTTCCTCCGCGGCCGGTCGTGGTCGCTGCTGACGACGTACAACACCGCCGGCGCGGGCCGGATGATCGTCGACCGGGCCGAGCGGCACGCCGCCGCCGTGCTGTCCCGGCGGGCCGCCGCGGCCCTCGGCCTCGAGGTCCTCGCGGACTCGATCGAGGACGTCCCGGGGAACCGGACCCGGTTCGTCGTGGTGGCCGCCTCGAGCGAGCCGGCCAGCCGGTTCGTGATCCCCGGGGGCCCCGCGCGGACGACGATTGCGTTCGCGGTCCGAAACGAGCCCGGTGCGCTGCTGGCGGCGCTGCGGGCGTTCGCCGGGCGGGGGATCAACCTCTCGAAGCTCGAGTCGCGCCCCAGCCGGGTCGCGGCCTGGGAGTACGTCTTCCTGGCCGACCTCGACGCGGCCGCCGACTCCCCGGCCTGCGCGGACGCCCTCGCCGAGCTGGCCGCAGTGACGACGATGGTCAGGGTCCTCGGCTCGTACCCGAGGGCCGTGGAGCCGGGCCCCGCCTGACGGCCCGACGGATCGTCGCAGTCGCGGGACTGGGGGTACGATTCTGGGCGCACGAACGGAGCCCGTCACCCATGACCCTCACCGCCACGAAGCCGCATCCGATCTACCTCGCCGGTGAGTGGGTCGAATCGCCCGACCGGCTGGAGGTCGCCAACCCGGCCGATCCCGCGAACCCGGCCGGCGCGACGTACAACGCGACGCCGGAGCAGTACGAGGCGGCCGCGACGGCCGCGGTCGCGGCGTTCGCCGAGACCCGCGTGCTGCCGGCCTACGAGCGGGGTCGGGCCCTGCGCGAGATCAGCGCCGGGATCAAGGCTCGCCGCGAGGAGCTCGGGGCGCTGATCAGCCGCGAGGCGGGCAAGCCGATTCGCGACGCTCTCGTCGAGGTCGACCGGGCCTCGCTGACCTTCCGGCTCGGCGCCGAGGAGGCGGAGCGAATGGTCGGCGAGGTCATCCCGCTCGACCTCATGGCCAGCTCGAAGGGCCGGGTCGGGATCACCCGCCGCTTCCCGGTCGGGCCGGTGGCCGGCATCAGCCCGTTCAACTTCCCCCTCAACCTGGCCGCTCACAAGGTCGCGCCGGCGATCGCGGCGGGCTGCCCGATCGTGCTCAAGCCGCCCTCGAAGGACCCGCTCACGATGCTGACCGTGGCCGAGATCATCGACGGCGCCGGGCTGCCGAAGGGCGCGGTCAGCATCCTGCCGATGACCCGCGAGCTGGGCGACCGGATGGTCGCCGACGAGCGGTTCAAGCTGCTGAGCTTCACCGGCAGCCCGTCGGTCGGCTGGCGGATGAAGGAGCGAGCCGGCAAGAAGAAGGTCGTCCTCGAGCTCGGCGGCAACGCCGGGGTCATCGTCGACGCGACGGCCGACCTCGACTGGGCGGTCAAGCGGATCCTCGTCGGCGCATTCGCCTACTCCGGCCAGGTCTGCATCAGCGTCCAGCGGCTGTTCGTCCACGAGGCCGTCCGGGAGGCCTTCATGGCCAAGTTCCTGGCCGGCGTGGCGGCCCTCCGGCTCGGCGATCCGGCCGATCCGGCGACCGACGTCGGGCCGATGGTCGACGCCGCCGCGGCGGCCCGGACCGGGCGCTGGGTCGACGAGGCCGTCGCGCTCGGCGGCCGGGTCCTCGCCGGCGGGTCGGCCGACGGCGCGTTCTTCGCCCCGACCGTCCTCGAGAACGTCCCGGTCAGCGCCCAGGTCTGCTCCAACGAGGCCTTCGCACCGCTCGTCGTGGTCTTTCCGTTCGACGACTTCGGGGCCGCCATTCGGGCCGTCAACGACAGCTTCTACGGCCTCCAGACCGGGGTCTTCACCAACGACCTGGCCCACGCCTGGCAGGCCTTCGGTGAGCTCGAGGTCGGCGGCGTCATCGTCAACGACATCCCGACCTACCGGATCGACCACATGCCCTACGGCGGGGTCAAGGACTCCGGCCAGGGTCGGGAGGGCCTGCGCTGGGCGATCGAGGACATGACCGAGCTCCGGATCATGGTCCTGGCCCAGCCCCAGTAGGTCCGGCAGGCCGCCTCAGATCTCGCTGGTGCAGGCCCGGCAGCGGGTCGCGTCGGCGGCGTTCGCCTCCTTGCAGAACGGGCACGTCTTCACGGGCGTCTCGCGCGCCGGAGCCGCCTCGCGGCTGAACATCTTCGACAGCCGCCAGACCACGAACGCGATCACGATGAAGGCGATGACCGCATTGATGAATGCCCCGTAGCGGATCGCGACCTCGGTTGCCGGATCGCCACCGGTCGCTGCCTGGAGGACGATCTTCAGCTCCGCGAAGTCGACGCCGCCGAGGAGCATCCCGACCGGCGGCATGATGATGTCGTTGACCAGCGAGTTCACGACGGAGCCCAGCGCGGCGCCGATGATGACGCCGATCGCCAGGGCCAGTGCGTTGGTCTTAACCAGGAATGACGTGAATTCGGTCCACATCGCGACGATCTCCTCTACAGCCGACTGATGTGGGTCTCCCTCGTCGGCATTCGGAGTGTGGGCCGCCGAGTCTCCGTCTGCCGGCTCCGGGCCGTCGCGATTCTCGTGGTGCGTTTGGGCACAGGCCCGAGGGACTTTCGTCACGTCGACAGGGCCGATCGGACCGGTACGGTTTGCTGACGTCGAGCATTGCCCGAGGCGCCAACGAATGTCGATCCGGCGAACGCACTACGTGGCCGCGGTGATCTCCATCGCGTTCCTCGCCGCCACGCCGCCACACGACACCAACGCCGCCAGCTGTGGCGGCCAGTCTCACTCCCTGGCGCTGTCCGATGGGACCGTCTCCCCAGGCTCGGGCGAGCTCGACGACAGGTTTTCGTTCCGGGTCACATATGCCGACAACAACGGCTGCGCACCGAACCGGATTGTCGTGGTGATCGTCGGGTTCGGGGAGTTCGGGCTGAGCTTTCAAGCGGGCGACCTCCGCGAAGGCGCGACGTTCGCACGGCGCCTCCAGCTTCCAGCCGGGACGTGGTCGTACCGATTCGAAGCCGAGAGCGGAAGCGGAATCGGACTGCGAACCGAATCCCTGGCCGCTGTCGATCCACGGGTCGTGACGGTCCGGGCACCGACGCCCGCGCCCACCGCCAAGCCGACCCCGAAGCCGATGCCGGCGCCGACCACGGCCCCGACGCCTGCGGTCACGTCGACGCCCCTACCGACGACGATTCCGACCGAGCCGAGCCCGGCGAGCTCGACTCAGTCGCCAGAGGCCTCTCCCGCGGCGGGCCCGTCGTCCGTGGCAGGCTCGGATCAAGGGTCCGGCCAGCCGTTTGCCACGGCGAACGTGCGACGCACCGGTGACCGGTCGCCGGAGCCGCAGCTCGTAGGCGGTCAGTCTGATCAAGCGCCACCCAGCCGTCCGGATCTTCCGCGGCCAGTGGTCGCGCTGATCATCTCGTTCATGGGAACCCTTGTCGGCCTCGGCCTCTTCGTCGTCCTCGGTCGGCGACTGATCGATCCGCGGCCTTCCCGGCCCGCGACGGCGTTCGAACGGGTCACCTTGTGGGCGGACCCGCCGGATCGGAGCCCGAGATGAGTGCCGCGGCGATGCCACGCGTCGGCCTGCCGGAAGGTGACGGCGACCTTGGCGCTCTGAGGTCCAGAGTGATCGTTGCCCTCAGCGTGATGTTTGCGGTCGCGATGACAGCGGCCGGCCCGTTCATCGACTGGCCGTTCGGCCGCGATGGCTGGCTCAATCGGCTGGTCGCCCTCTCCATCCTGGTGCCGCCAGTCATGATCGTCCTGGCTCGCTCGGTCCTGGGTGCGGCACGGCGGATCGAACGAGAGCGAAGGGCTCTGCGCGACCTGTATGAGCGGGCGCGCCTGGATGCCCTGATCGACCCGCTGACCGGGCTCGGCAACCATCGAGCCTTCCAGGAAGAGCTTGCCCGCCAGGTCGAGGATGCCCGTCGACAGGGGACGACCCTGGGGCTCGTCGTCATCGACCTCGACGACCTCAAGCGGGTCAATGACCAGCTCGGGCACGCTGGCGGTGACGCCCTGCTGGCCGCAACGGGCCGTCTGCTGGGCGCCGGGTCCCGGCGAGGTGATCGGGCCTTCCGTATCGGGGGCGACGAGTTCGTGATGCTCATGCCCCGGACGGACCTCCCGAATGCGCTGCTGGTCGCAAGACGGCTGCTTGCAGCCTCCCTCGATGGCGCACCGACCGGGGAGCGCCGCCAGATCTCCTTCTCTGCGGGCGTATCAGCCTTCCCGGCCCCCAGCTCGAGCGGCGCCCGGCTGTTTCGTCATGCCGATGCGGCCCTGTACTGGTCCAAGCGCCACGGCCGCACCGACGTCCAGGCCTATGACCCGGAGAGACATGGACGCGCCGGAGACGAGCGCAACGCCCTCGAACTCGCGACGGCGGTCGCCGAGATCGCGACGAGCAAGGCCCTCACGCCTGCCTTCCAGCCGATCTTCTCGTTGAGGTCGGGGCAGGTCATCGGGCACGAAGCGCTCGTAAGACCGGCATCAGGCTCCGGCTTCTCTGACGCCGAAGCGCTCTTCGTGGCCGCCGAGGTCACTGGCCGAACGGTCGAGCTCGACCACGCCTGCCTCGAGGTCATCGCTGCCGCGGCGGGCGAGATCCCCACGGATCGCTACCTGGCGGTGAACCTCTCGCCTCGGACGCTCGAGACCGACGAGTTCAGTGCGGTGCGACTTGCATCGATCTTCGGGGAGCATGGGATTCGACCGACGAGCCTGGTCCTGGAGCTGACCGAGCGTGAGGCCGTCGAGGACATCGAACGGCTCAGGCGCAACCTGGACGCCTGTCGCCAGCTCGGGTTTCGCATCGCCGCCGACGATGTGGGCGCCGGCAACGCCGGCCTGCGCCTGCTGAGCGAGATCACGTTCGACTTCGTGAAGGTCGACCTGAGCCTCGTTCAGAGTGGTGCACTTCGCGAGTCGTCCATGGCGGTGCTCCGGGCGCTGCGCGAGCTCGCCGAGCAATCGGCTGCCTCGATCGTCGCCGAGGGCGTCGAGACGGCCCATCAACTGGAGGTCGTTCGCGACATCGGCCTCGCGGCAGGCCAGGGCTACCTCCTGGGGAGGCCTGCCCGGTACCTCGTCGACGATGCCGTGGATATCGACAGCCTGGTCGACAGCGGCAGCCAGGACGGACAGGGCTCGGAGGCGATCGAGAGCGCGGCCTGATCGCATTGGGGGGACTGACCGCTGGTCACCCAGGGCGTACTCCTGGCCGGCGGACCATGACGACCCGCGGATCGGAACACGACTCGTACACTCGACCGGTGCGGACGGTTGCCGATCTCGTCGTAGAATGCCTCGAGGTCGAGGGCTGCGAGTACGTCTTCTCGGTGCCCGGCGAGGAGACGATGGACGTCCTCGACGCGCTCTCGCGCAGCGACCGGATCCGGCACGTCACGACGCGCCATGAGCAGGGCGCAGCCTTCATGGCCGACGTCCATGGCCGGCTGACCGGTCGCGCCGCGGTCGCGATGGCCACCCTCGGGCCGGGGGCCACGAACCTCCTCACCGGGATCGCCGATGCCTACCTCGACCGGGCGCCGCTCGTCGCGATCACCGGCCAGGCGGGCTCGGACAAGCTGCACAAGGAGGCGCACCAGGTCGTCGACGTCGTCGAGATGTTCCGGCCCGTCACCAAGTGGAACCGGCGGGTCGAGCGGCCGGCGGTCCTGCCCGAGGTTGTTCGGAAGGCCTTCCGGGTCGCCACGCTGGAGAAGCCAGGCCCGACGCATGTCGAGCTGCCGGAGAACGTCGCTGGGACGGCGATCGACGACGACCTTCGTCCGCTCCGGCCGGGCCTGACCTACTTCCCGGAGCCGCCCGACGAGGCCGTCGCCCATGCCGCGCGGCTGATCAACGAATCGGAGCAGCCGCTCGTCCTGGCCGGCAATGGCGTCCTGCGGCGCCGCGCCTCCGACGCGCTCCGGGACCTGGCCCGCGGGCTCCACCTGCCGGTTGCCGCGACGTTCATGGGCAAGGGCGCGATCGACGACCGCTCGCACCTGTCGCTGATGGCCGTCGGGCTGCAGGCCCGCGACCACGTGCTGACCGGGTTCGACCGGGCCGACCTGATCATCTCGGTCGGCTACGACCTGGTCGAGTACGCCCCGGCGCGCTGGAACCCCGGCGGATCGAAGCGGATCATCCACGTCGACACCCAGCCGGCCGAGGTCGATGCCGCCTACCAGCCGGAGGTCGAGCTCGTCGGCGACATCGGCGGTTCGCTCGAGCGCCTCCTGGCGGCGACGTTGCCGGGCGGCGTCGGCGGTCGCGACGCCAGCGAACGCCACCGGTCCCGCGAGACGCTCGTCCACGCCGACCTCCGGACCGAGCTGTTGCGCGACCTCGCGGCCGGCCAGGAGGACGATGCCTTCCCGATCAAGCCCCAGCGCGCGATCCACGAGCTGCGGCGAGCCTTGGCGCCGGAGGACATCGTCGTCAGCGACGTCGGGGCGCACAAGATCTGGGTCGCCCGGCTGTTCCAGGCCTACGAGCCGAACACCGTGATCATCTCGAACGGCTTCGCCGCGATGGGCATCGCGCTGCCCGGCGCGATCGCCGCCAAGCTCGTGCATCCGCAGCGCAAGGTCGTGGCGCTGTGCGGGGACGGCGGCTTCCTCATGAACTCGCAGGAGCTCGAGACGGCGAAGCGGCTCGGCACGGCCATCACGGTCGTGGTCTGGCGCGACGACGGCTACGGCCTGATCGACTGGAAGCAGCGCAACGAGTTCGGGCGCCCGTTCGCGGTCGACTTCGGCAACCCCGACCTCGTCGATTACGCCCGCTCGTTCGGGATCGCCGGCTTCCGGCCGGGATCGGCCTCGGACCTGTACCCGACCTTGATGCGGGCCCTCGAGCTCGATGGCCCGAGCGTCGTCGACGTCCCGATCGACTACGCCGAGAACCTGCGCCTGACCGAGCACCTCGGGGCGCTGTCGGGGATGGCGTGACATGTCCAGCGGCCCCCGCGCCGGCCTGATCGCCGGCATCTCGCTCGTCCTGCTCGCGGCCTGCGGCCCGGCCCCGTCACCCGCCGCGTCCGCGGTCACCGGCGGTCCGAGCGCGACGCCGGCCGTGGGCCAGACCGACGGGCCGTCGCCAGCGGCGAGCCCGACCACTCCGCCGACCTCGAGCCCGCCGGCGACCGCCGGACCGCCAGCCACGACCGGCCCCCTGCCGATCGGCTCGTGGGCCCGGCTCGAGATCGACGGCCCGGCGCCGGCGGCGCGCGAGGATCACACCTGGACGGTCGACCAGGCGGGACGGTACGCCTACCTCTTCGGCGGGCGCGATGGCGGGACGGCCTTCGGGGACCTGTGGACCTACGACCTGGCGACCGACCGCTGGGCCCGCGTCGAGGTCGGCGGGCCGGCGCCGGACGCCCGCTTCGGCCACGAGGCGGCGTGGATCCCCGGGCGCGGCCTGGCGGTGTTCGCCGGGCAGGCCGGTCCCCGGTTCTTCAACGACCTGTGGCTGTTCGACCCGGCCACGGTGGCCTGGTCGAGGCTGCCCGGCGGGAGCGATGCGCCGGTGCCCCGCTACGGGACCTGCTCGGGCCTCGGGCCCGACGGCCGCCTGTGGATCTCGCATGGCTTCACCGAGGACGGCGTCCGCTTCAGCGACACCCACGCCTACGACTTCGCCGCCGGCGCCTGGAGCGACGAGTTCGCCGGCTCCGAAGTGCCGACCGTGCGCTGCCTCCACGCCTGCTGGTGGACCGACGATGGGCAGTTCGCCCTGTACGGCGGGCAGACGACCGGCGTGGCGGCCCTCGGCGACCTGTGGCGGCTCCAGCCCGTGGCGCCCGGCGCGCATGTCTGGAACGAGGTGTCCGGCGACCTGCCGCGGGCCCGCCAGCTGGCGGCCGTGGCCCGGCTGCCCGGCCTGACCGTCGTCGTCGGCGGCCGCGGCCTGAACGGCCAGCCGCTCGACGACGCGTGGC
>Ga0214472_10005649_pt1 | contig 13161 bp, 17 predicted proteins | sample RVTome_6_FD_207662 | JGI IMG/M metagenome (GOLD analysis project Ga0214472, IMG submission 207662) | Soil microbial communities from uranium-contaminated site in the Upper Colorado River Basin, Wyoming, United States - RVT140D175 | ecosystem: Environmental > Terrestrial > Soil > Contaminated >... | reverse complement strand
GTCAGGAAGTAAAGGGTTCGATTGTGACATCTCCCCCACCTGACGGTGGGGGCTTCTAGGAAGACAAGCTTCCAGAGAGCCATGCCCTGCTCTCAGTCCCCGAAGGAACCAAAAAGGAGCATCGAACAATCAGAAACTCTGCGCGGATTAGCTTTTACGTACAACCCTATGTTGTACAACGCCCAAACTAATTTTGAAAGAACTGGTTCAATGAATGGTTGGCAGTATATATGGAAGTACCATATGAGTCAACAACTTTTACGCTTGACTGAGTGCCCTCGGCTCTTCGAGCCGACCAACTTTCATCCCCCAGCTCACGCAAGGGGACTTCCCGTTGGACAAGTTAATTTCAAAGTCCTAACAAAGCTTCTAAATTTCTCCTAAAGCAAGTCAACTGGTGAGCCGGATCGTTGGCTTTAAAGCGAGAGGGAGAGTCGATGGAGTGGTGTATTGGGCCGTTTCGATTGGAGTCGGATCGTGCCTGCTTGTGGTAGGCCGTCTAAAAACGTCGTTTTTGGGCCAAATTCTTTGACCGGTTTTTGGACCCGGCCGTATCGCTCAGAATGTCTATATTGACTGGACTTTGGACGCCAATGGGGAGGTCCAAAAAGCGGGCAAGGCAAATGGGCCGATTTAGACGGCCTGGTTTTGAGGCATGGCGATGAGTGCCTGGTGCTGCGACCCAAGCTGTTTGATATTTTGGCGTATCTGGTCGAGCACGCCGGGGAGTTGGTTAGCAAAGACAAGCTGCTGGAGGCCGTTTGGCCGGAGACGCAGTTGCTGATAGCATGCTGACGGTGAGCATGAGCGAACTGCACAGGTTACTGGGTGAGACTGTCAGGGCGCCGCAGTACATCGCCCCGGAGCGCCGGCGCGGCTATCGCTTCATCGCCCCGGTGACTCCTATCTCCGATACGCGATTAGCTATTCCATCCCGTTCTCGTTGTCTTCCTGTTTTTCCCCTACAGATGCCAAGTTACTGGCGGCTTCAGACAACGTCAGCGTTTGATGAGAACGCCTATACCACCATAGTTGAAACCCCAAAAATCCCCACATGAGTAGCAAAAGCACCAGAGAAATCCATGCCATCCCTCTCACTGTCGCTCCAGGACACGTCAGGTTCGGGTAGACGTTTAGTACAGACGAGAACGTGATGATCTTCTATGGAGCGCAGCGAGGTTTTGTTACATCCAGGACAAGTAACCCACTGCTGAGATATCGCTGAAGTCTGTGGCATTAGGTGTGCCCTCCGAATGAGGGGATGAGGTTTCCACGTTGACTAACCTATGAAAACAGTACGTCAGCATCGAAGGCCTCTCAACGCTCTAGTGGCGGCTAATGGGTGGTCATCAAAACTGATGGCTGTGGGTCTCGAAAACGAAGAGTATCTTTTCTGTCATACGACGGCGTGTTGTGGGCAAAAACCGAGTCATCCTCCCGTACGACGGAAAAGATGCTCTTCGTTCTAAGCCTTGGGGGAAATATACCTCTTTGCAACCCACTGTCATCCTCTTGCTCTCTCAGCATGCATGGTTTATGACAGAGGCGCAAGAGTAGAAAAGCAGTTCTGCGACCAAAAGGTGTTCTCATGGCAAATCAAGCCTAACCTCTTGAGCTCACTGAGCCGCAAGGCAATAATCACCGACTGCAAGATATCCGGTTGCACCCATGATGGAGGGGTGAGACAATGCCACCCTCATTGTTTGCCGTATCCTGGTCAGGGTGCATGCGCCTTGGGAAGACATCTTTAGGGAGAGTTGAGACGTAAGCGTTCACAGGGGGGGTAGCTCTGTAACCTATTGATTTTTCTTGAATTCCAGATTTTGTAGTTTTGGCAACAAAAATGTAAAATCGTTTAAAATCAAAGACTTGTGACTTCATAAGAGGAAGTCACAAAAATAAACTCATTGATTTTTAAGGAGTTTACCCTGTGAACGCGTACGTGGGGTCTTGTCGCACCTTCCCTCCCATAGGGTCAACAAGCCCTCTGTCACGTCAGAGCCATCAGCCCGGACCGCTACCATGGCGGTGTGGGCGTGCGGCGCCGGTCACGACCCAAAGCGGGACGCGCTTCTGCGATCTCCTGGCCAAAGGCAGTATAGAGGGCGTCTAACACAGGGGTCATCGTCATGAGGACCTGGTCATCATCCGCGCAGGATGCCCGCGCACCAGTGAGAATCGCTTCGAAACCGGCTGCCTCAGGGACGGGCACACCACCCACGTCGAGTGAATGGACGAGGACGCCCAGCCGGGTCAGGGCTGGATCCGTGGCCAGGTCAAAGCTGGCGAGTAACACCTCAAAGGTGACGCGATTGTCCGTATGGGTGAACATCGCACCGTCGAAATCGAAGCCAATGGCGTCTGCGGGGGAGCCCTGCGGGGCGCGGAGCCACAGAAAACGCGCCTCGGGATCGATGAAGCGGCGGATCAACCACGCACTGGCGACGCGATCGACCCACAGCCGCTGCCGGGTAGCCCAGAGTTTCCCGCGATATGCAGCCCGCTCCAACCGCCGAAGACCCGTGTGCAATGGCCGTGGTTCATCCGGCGAAAAGTGCCGGGTGACGGCGGCCTCTGCTTCGGCCAGGGCCAGGGCACACTGGGCCTGGGCGGGACCCGGGAAGTAGTCGATCGCCACCAGGGCCTCATACTCCCGCCACACCTGCTGGAGCTGGCGCCGCGCCTGGGCTTCGGTCGCCTCGCTGACGCTGGCGCGTGCCTGGGCGACCGTGGCCAGCAGCGCCGCGTAGTCCTCACTGCGGTCAAACAGAGCGCGGAACTGTGCGTCCGTGTCGGTGACGGGCTCGACCGCCAACAGCGAGGCCGCCCCTCCCATCTGCTGCACCGTCTGCACCTGTTCTTCGAGGGCCTGCCGCAAGGCCTCGCGCTGGGGCAACAGATAGACTCCATCGCGGAGCACCGCCGCCCCCAGCCCTTTGAGCCGCCGCCAGAGACGAATCCGTGGGGTCGTGCTTTTGCCCGGTTGGCTCATGATGAAGAGGAACCACGCATTTTTTTCATCGGCCATCTTGCAATTCCCGCTGCAAAGATGTAACGATTATTACAAGTAATAATCGTTGTATAACAGTAGCGTATATTATACCCTCCCAGGCCTTTTGTCGAGGGCGGTGCTGTCCCCGCCTCTGCGCGCTGGGCGCCGTGGCAGCCAGCACGCCGTGGTGGACCAGCAGGATGTACGCGCTGTAAGAAAGGAGTGCTCCATGAAATGGATTACCCGTGAACGCGCCAAGGTTGATCGCATTGCCTGTCCCTGGCTCATTAGCCGGTTTATCGACCCGCAGCCGGAATTCCTCTACGTGCCCGCCGACCAGGTGCTGCGCGCGGCCGAGCAACACGGCGCCATTCCGTACGACATTCCTGGCGTGGAGCTGGGCCACCAGGGGTCACTCTGTAGCTTCGATGCCTTCATGCGTAAATACGGCCTGCTCGGCACCGACCCCGCTCTCGATCGGCTCGCGCTCATTGTACGCGGGGCGGACACGTCGGACAAGGATCTGACCCCGGAGTCCCGCGGGCTGGATGCCATGGCGGGGGGATTCCAGCAGATGGGGATCAGTGACCACGAGAAGCTGGCCCGGGAGTTCCCGGTGTATGACGCGCTTTACGTCTACTGCGGCGGGACACTCCCGATACGCCCACCATTGTCGGAGGGTGTGTGATGCCAGGACCCCTGGAGCCCGAGTCGCCCGGCATGGCATCGAGAGGACGATCAGCCATGGCACAACACGCCTCGACATCCGCCCCACCCCTGAGCCTGGGGCAATTGATCCTGTACTTCCTGAAGCTTGGCACCATCGGGTTCGGCGGGCCGGCGGCGCTCGTGGGGTATATGCGCAAGGACCTGGTCGACGACGGCCGGCACATCGACGAGCAGACCTATAACCTCTCCATCGCGCTCGCCCAGATTATGCCGGGGCCCCTGGCGGCGCAGACGGCGATCGCCATCGGCTACTTCCAGGGGGGCGTGCTGGGCGCCACGCTGGTCGGGCTCGCCTTCGTCCTGCCGTCCTTCCTCATGGTGCTCGCCCTGTCCTGGCTGTACGTGGCCTTTGGGGGGCTCCCCTGGATGCAGGCCCTCTTTTACGGCATCGGGGCCGTGGTCATCGCCATCATTGCGATGGCGGCCTATCGCTTGGCGCGCGGCACCAACAAACGGGCCCCCGTCCTCTGGGGCATTTTCGGCATCATGCTGGTCACGACAGCTTGGACGCAAGCCGAATTAGCCGCCCTGTTTATCCTGGCGGGCCTGGTGGTCATGTACCTCCGGGCCTGGCCTGGCTGGCGTGCCGGACTACTGCTGGGCGCGGCGGCCGCCCTCGTGATCCTGGGGATTTGGGGGATGGAGACGTTTCTGCTGCGCGCGGATACCATGGCGAGCCAGGACAGCGTCCTGGGGCAGATCCTGCTGTTCTTCACCAAGGCCGGGGCGTTCGTCTTCGGCAGCGGCCTGGCCATTGTGCCGTTCCTGGAGCAGGGGGTGGTGCACGACCTCGGCTGGCTGACCGCCCACCAGTTCCTGGATGCGGTCGCCGTCGCCATGATTACCCCCGGTCCCGTGGTCATCACCGTCGCCTTCATCGGCTACCTGGTCGCGGGGACGGCGGGCGCCATCGTCGCGGCCATCGGCATCTTCCTGCCGGTCTACTTCTTCACCATCATTCCCGCCCCGTGGTTCCGGCGCCACCGGGAGAACCCGCAACTGCAGGCGTTCGCCGCCGGGGCCACGGCGGCCGCGAGTGGCGCCATCGCCGGGGCGGTCGTGGTCCTTGGCCAGCGGGCGATCTTTGACCTGCCGACGGCCGCCATTGGCCTGATCGGCCTGGGGCTCCTGTGGAAGTTTCGGCTCCAGGAACCCCTGCTCGTGGCCGCGGCCGGCATTGCCGGCCTCCTGATATGGCCACTCTTCCGAGGCGGATAGGCTATGCACCAGGTGTTGCTATGCTGGCCTCTTGGGGGCGCAGCTCCCAGCGTCTCCATGGTGGATCCGCGTCGGGTGTCGTCGGGTGGAGAGCGGGGTGAGCCACCTCCCAACGGAAGGAAAAGCACGATGCGTCCCACGATCCTGTTCCTCTGTCCGCACAATGCGGCAAAAAGTGTACTGGCGGCAGCCTACTGCCAACGATTGGCAAGACAGCGGGGGCTTGATGTGCAGATGACCTCGGCAGGCACCGAGCCGGATGCCGCCGTGTCTCCCCGCATTGTGGCACTGCTGCGCGCCGAAGGGCTCGACGTTGCACACCATACGCCACGGCGTGTGACGCAGGAGGAGTTCGGGGCGGCGTTCCGCGTGATCTCGCTCGGGTGTGATGTCCGTCACCTGGCCCCACCGGGGACGCGGGTCGAGCACTGGGACGACGTGCCTGCTCCCGGTCAACAGCTGGCGCGCGCCCGTGAGGTCATCTCTGCCCATGTGGAGCGACTCGTCGAGGAACTCACCCAAGCGACCAGGAAGGAGACGGACAACCATTCATAAGGGTATGTTGGTACCGCAGATGGCGGGACATCTCCTGAAGCGATTGGCGACGGCGGCTCCGTCGAGAGAAAGGGACTGTGTCAGATCATTGCTGGAGAAACGAACGATGGCGCTTGAACATTACACCGATATTGCGCTGCCGGCGCACCACCAGCCGGGCGGCTTTGACCATGCCGCCGTCCATAGCGCAAGCGCGCGCCTGTACGTCGCCCATACGGCGAATGACGCCCTCGACGTCATCGACTGTGCGACGGATCGCTACCTGCATTCCATTCCCAACCTGATCGGGGTGGCCGGAGTCCTCGTCTCCGACGAACGCCACCTGATCTTCACCTCGAACCGCAGGGAAAACACCGTGGGCATCTTCGCCCCCGACGCCGAGGCCGCCCTCGTGAAGATCCCCGTCGGCATTGGCCCGAACGGCCTGGCCTACGACCCGGGGCGCCACCTCCTGTTGGCCGCCAACGTCGGTGCTCCGGCACAACCGGGCTCGACAACAGTGTCGCTGGTGGATGTCGGAGCGCACGCGGTGGTCGCCGAGGTGCCCGTGCCCGGGCGCACCCGGTGGGCGGTGTTCGACCCGCGCCAGGAGGTGTTCTTCGTGAACATTGCAGACCCCGCCGTGATGGTCGTCATCGACGCGCGGACTCCCACGCGGATCGCCAACACCTATGCGATTCCGGCAGGCGGTCCGCATGGCCTGGAGCTTGACAGCACGCGTCAGCGGCTGTTTTGTGCCTGCGATGCCCAGCAACTGGTCTGTCTGGAGGCCCATTCGGGGCGCGTGCTGGCCGAGCTCCGGTTGAGCGGCGCCCCTGATGTGGTCTTCCTGAATGCTCGGTATGGGCACCTCTACGTGGCCATCGGCGACCCGGGCGTCATTGATGTCATTGAGACGACCGCGATGCGGCGCATCGAGACGCTTGAGACGGAGCGGGGGGCCCACACGCTGGCGTTCGATGCCGAGCGGAACAAAGTCTACGTCTTCTTGCCGCAGACCCATCGGGCGGCAGTTTATGTGGAGAAGGGATAGGGCTCACTATGCTGCTCACAGTTCCCGAACTCCAGGCGTTCCGCACCCTCACCCCGGATGGCCGGCTGCTGATGCTGACGCGGGTGGTGCGGCTCTTTGCCTATGGGTGCCTCTCGGTGGTGTTCGCCCTCTATCTCGCCGCACTCGGGCTGACCGACCAGCAGATCGGCCTCGTGCTCACGCTGACGCTCATCGGGGACGCCGTGCTCTCCTTGTGGATTGCAACGGTAGCCGACCGCCTCGGCCGGCGGCGCATGCTCATCCTTGGGGCCGGGCTGATGGTCTGTGCAGGTCTTGTCTTTGGAGTCTCCAGCTCCCTCGTCCTGCTGCTGCTCGCGGCCTTTGTGGGCACGATGAGCCCCAGCGGCGGGGAGGTGGGACCGTTCTTGTCCATTGAGCAGGCGGCCCTGTCGCAAACTACGATTGATGCGCACCGTACCCAGGTCTTTGCCTGGTATAATTTGATTGGATCGTTTGCTACCGCTGTCGGGGCACTCGGTGGTGGTGCCCTGGCGCAGACGCTGCAAAGCGCAGGCAGCAGCCCCCTCGGCAGCTATCGCGGCATCCTCTTGGGGTATGCCGGGCTGGGGGTGCTCCTTGGCTGGTTGTTCACACGCCTGTCCCCGGCAATGGAAGCGCCCCCGGTCGCCAGCGCACCAACCAAGCGCCGCCTGGGGCTCCATCGCTCGCGCCCGGTGGTCTTCAAGCTGTCCGCCCTCTTCATGCTCGACTCCTTCGGCGGCGGCTTGGTCGTACAAAGCCTCATGGCTTACTGGTTTCACGCCCGCTTTGGCGTCGAGCCCGCCCTGCTGGGGAGCCTCTTCTTTGGCGCCAATCTGTTTGCCGGGCTCTCGGCGCTCGCCGCGGCACGCATCGCGGCGCGCATCGGGCTCATTAACACCATGGTGTGCACGCACCTGCCGTCGAACATCTTCCTGATGCTGGTGCCGTTTATGCCGACGCTGCCCCTGGCCATCGCGGTCTTATTGCTGCGCTTCAGCCTGTCGCAGATGGACGTGCCCACACGGCAGTCCTACACCATGGCCATCGTGGCGCCGGATGAGCGCTCGGCGGCGGCGGGCATCACCGGTGTCGCCCGCACCGTGGCCCACGCCGGGGCGCCGCTCGTCACGGGCGCGCTCCTTAACGCCGCCCTGTGGAGCGCGCCGTTCGTGCTGGCCGGGGCGCTCAAGAGCGTCTACGACCTGGCCCTCTACGGCAGTTTCCGCGCCGTCAAGCCGCCGGAGGAACAGCCAGAGCGCACCGCGTAACGGAGCACCGGCAGGCGGCCACGCGCGAGGGCCTCGATACGGGTCTGGGGATCGCACCGCAGCACCGCATGGCATCGTGCTCGGAGCGGCGCAGGGGAAAGGGGTGACATGGCGATACACTCTCATGACGGGGGAGCGGTGAAGAAAGGCGAACGTCCGCGCTTCCAGACTGCGAAAGAAGACGTGTATGACACGGTGAAAAAATCCGCTGCTGGGAGGATGGCCGGTAGGATGCACCTCCCAGCCCGAGACGATATCCTGCGAAAGGCGAGCGGCATGCATACACTCAAAACGCGCTCTGTTGGCGCCCTATTGTTCGCAGCATGGTGTACGCTTGCGTTTTCCGCACGCGCTGAAGAAGTACTGATAACTTTCGATAACGCTGCGGTAGATACGCATCCTGCCGACTTTTCAATAGCCCTCACAGGTGGTGGCGGCCCCAGTCGCCTGGGTGATCAAGGACCATCCCACGGCGCCCAGCGGCGGTAAGGTGCTGGCGCAAACCAGTGTCGATACGACGAGCAACCGCTTCCCGCTCTGCGTCTACGAGCTGCTCACCGCGAGGGATGTCGAGGTTGCTGTCCAGTTTAAAGCGGTCGCGGGGAAGGTGGACCAGGCTGCCGGCCTAGTGGTACGGTTTCAGGATAAGGACAACTACTACATCACGCGCGCCAACGCCCTGGAGAATAACGCCCGGCTCTACAAAGTGATGCAAGGCAAGCGCAAACGATTCGCTGGGGCGAACGTGCAGGTGTCCGCCGGCGGACTGGCACTGTCTGAAGCTGGCGGTGCAGGGTACGCGCTTTCAGGTGTTCTTTGATGAGAATCTCGTGTTTGCAGCCACGGACGAGACCTTCACCGACGCCGGCAAGGTGGGGCTGTGGACCAAGGCCGATAGCGTCACCTCCTTTGATAATCTGTCGATCATGCCACACGACACGCGCTAAGCCGTGCGCAGGTCTCTTGCACGGCAGAGCGGGTGACAAGAGAGAAGGAGTCCCCCATGCTACCAAGGAGAAGAACAGCTCTTCACGCCATGTGTACAGTTCTCCTCGCGGTGTCCCTCTTGCGCCCTGGGTTCTCCCTGGGCCAGGAAAAGCCCCTCGACACGGCAGCGATCGAGCGGCTGACGGGCACGAAAGATGAGTTCAACGAAAAAGAGGGGGTGTTCACCGTCCGGGCGCCCCGCACCGATCTGGATGTGCGCGTCGCGGGGGTCCAGCTCACCCCCCCACTGGGGCTCACCTCCTGGGCCGCATTTCAACGGACTGGAGACCATACGATGGTCATGGGCGATATGGTCCTCCTCGAAGATGGGTATTTTTGCAGTAACCGTTCAGGTTGTCAAAACTTCGCACTTGCGATGACGTCTTTTCATGGCGTACCCTATGGCCATGGACACGCACCCGACTTTACCACAAGAACTCTGGGACCAAACCCCACCCGACATTCGGGCCTATATTCGATCACTTGAAGCGCATCTGGAGAGCGTCGAGGCCCTTGAGGCCACGGTCCACATGTTGCGGGAACAAATCCGCACGTTAGAGGAACGGCTCAACCAAACCTCGCGCAATTCCTCACGACCACCCTCGAGCGATCCGCCACAGTCGGCACGCCCCAAACGCCCAAAGAGCAAGCGCCGTCGGGGCGGTCAACCGGGTCACCAAGGCCATACCCGCACCCTGATCCCGGTCGAAGACGTCGATGAGGTGATCCCGATCAAACCCGAGCAGTGCGCCAGCTGCCAGGCGCCCTTGTCGGGCGAGGACGCCTCACCGTTTCGGCATCAAGTCTTGGAGATTCCACCGATCCAACCGACGGTGACCGAGTATCAGTGGCATCAGTTGGTGTGTCCGGATTGTGGTGAGACGACGCGGGCACCCTGGCCAAAGGGGGTGCCCAGCGGCACCTATGGCCCACGGGTGCATGCCACGGTGGCCCTGTGTACCGGATCCTATCGCCTGTCCAAGCGCACGGCCACGGAGGCGATGGCGGATCTGTTCGGTGTGCCCATGAGTGTGGGCTCGATCAGCCAGTCCGAGAAGCTCACGACCGAGGTGGTCGCTGAGCCGGTGGCGGAGGCCCGAGACGTGGTGGAAGACCAAGGTCCTTTGGACTCCGACTCCGCCACCAGCTCGCGGTTAGCCTCGAGCTCAAGGCTTTTCTTGACCACCTTGAGGTTCGCCGATTCGAGTGAGTCCCGCCCTTTGGCCTCCGCACGCTGTTGATGCCGATCAGGGCCCATGATCGTCTTGCGCCCCACCTTGATATCGAGCGCCCCGTGCTCAAGCATCCGCTTGAAGGCGTTTTCCTGAAGTTCAGGCCGAGCTCGATAAACCTCGGACCACGCACTCGTTTCCAACTCCGCTTTCACTTTCGCACTTCCCCAATACACCAACCGTTTGCCTGCTTCGGGCGCGACGATCACAACATGACGCGCATCATCCTCTCTCGTGACCTTCCAAGGCCCCTCATCGAGTCGTGTCCCATCGTCAAGGGTTTTGACGACGGTGGCTTCAACACGCTCAAGGCCATCATGTTCATTGTCGTTGAGCATACACCGCAAGCCCAAGCCCGCCTCGTCAAAGGCCTGTGCCATCGCTTTCGAATTCACCGCCCGGTCGATGATCAACAGATCGCTTCCGCTGGCCAAAGCCAAGGTTAGTCCTGCGACATAACCTGCTCACCGTAGGCTAAAATGACCTGTGAGAGAGGCGTGTCAGGCGGATCATAGGCCACCTACACGGCTTGGCCTCTTTCCTCATGGCTGATCACCGCTTGTGAGCCGGCCATGAGACGGCCCCGCCTCGTGATCTTGCCCTTGTGCGTCGATTGGCGACTCCAATAGGCTATCATGTGGCCATCGACATCAACGAGCTGGCCGCCTGGCGCCGGCAGCAGAATCGGCATCAGCCAGGGCCCAGCCTCGACGCGCTCGAGCGGAGCGAGAAATTGACTTCGCGTCGAAGACGGATAGCTTTGGCCAATGAGCGTCTCAAGCGGATGCGCTTGAGTATCAAAGGCGCTGAGACGCTCGATACCCAGCAAGGGGGCCAGAAGCAGGGCTTCAAAGCGATGCTTCTGGGTGGCATCGCGGTGATGCAGCAAATCAAAATCCTCGTCTGGGTGGGTTTGCTGATACTCGCGGATCGCCTCTTTGAGGCCTGCCACTACCGGGTCCAAGGCATTTTGTTGATCGAGCCATTGGCTAAACAGGTGGACCAAAACGACGGTCAAGTGAGGACTGACCCCCCACGACGGTGGCATTGCCACTTGGCCCGCCATCGGTTGATCTGGCGAAGCGTCACTCGAGGGCAAATCTGATGCGGATTGGCTTTGACGAGCAAGTCACGGCGGGTACAGCGGGGCGTTTGTTGGAGCCAACTCCAAAGCATAGCCGGTTCGACCTCGAAGCATTTTCGACCGTCGCAAAACGATGGACTTGATGGCCAAGCCAGGGTAGGCTGACTGAGGGCGATCGTCATGACTTTCTCCTTTTTGAACGCCATCAGAAGAAGTCTGCACGTTCGCTCTCAAAGGTCAATGTCCTTTTTAAGCTCAACGAAATCAATAAATTATAGACATAATCGCAAAACCCTGTCAGAAGTCAGACCGAGACGTCACGCCGCGCAAGTTTCTTCGAGCACGAGGACGTTCTCGGGCTTCCAGAAAAGCGAGACTGCATCGCCGACCCTAAACAAATGCCGGCCATGGGTCATATCTTGATTTTGCACATAGGCAATAATGTCTTCCCCCGCTTCCGTACTCAGGTAATAATGCGTCGCGGTGCCCAGGTAGACAATATGTTGGATCGTGGCCGTGTGAGCATGCCGGCGCTCCTGGTGCTCAGGAGGGGCGAGCATGACTTTTTCCGGGCGCAGCGCGAGTTGCAACGTGTCGCCCACCCGGATGCTGCGGTCTGATGGCGGTGCGATCCACATGGACATGCCGCGTGTGGTGTTGACGTGTAAACCGCCATTGCCTGCACGTTCTACCTGTGCCTCAAAGAAATTGGACACGCCAATGAAATCCGCCACAAAATGGGAACGGGGCGCTTCATAGATGTCGCTCGGCGTGCCAATTTGCTCGATTCGCCCGCCTTGCATGACGGCGATGCGATCGGCGAGCGTCAACGCTTCTTCCTGATCATGTGTGACAAAGACGGTGGTAATACTCAACTGTTGCTGCAGCAGGCGCAATTCGACCTGTAAGCGCTCTCTGAGCTTTTTATCCAAGGCGCCAAACGGTTCATCGAGCAACAGCACCTTAGGCTCCGTCACCAAGGCCCGCGCCAATGCCACGCGCTGACGCTGCCCGCCGGAGAGCTGGTGAGGATAGCGCTGCCCGATGCCCGGCAGCTCCGCCAGGCGCGTGAGTTTGAGCACCTCTTCAACCTTACTCTGGGCCGACCGCGCGGGAACTTTCCGCATCTTCAACCCAAACCCAATGTTTTCTTGAATGGTTAAGTGAGGAAACAAGGCATAGTCTTGAAATACCATGCCGACCTCACGCTTGTGGATGGCGACGCCTTGTATGGCGCGGTTACCAATAAAAATATCGCCACGCTCCGGCCGCTCCAATCCCGCGATGCTGCGCATCGTGGTGGTTTTACCACAGCCACTGGGGCCGAGGAGCGCCACGAGTTCACCGGAATGGACCTCCAACGTAATGTCATCGATCGCCACCACACTGCCAAAGCGTTTGGTGACGTTGAGCAAGCGGATATCGGCCATTGAGCCCACCTCAGCCCTTGAGGGCAAAAATTTTGTTCCACCGTTCCGTCCATTCCGGCCGCACTTTATTGAGAAATTCCCAATCAGACGTAAACAGCTTATGCTGTCGCTCCTCCGTGTAATCGACACGCTCCAAAATGTTGGGCGGCAGGTCGATGCCTTTGACCACCGGTGCAATGACGGACATCATAGCGAGCTTGGGATTTGACAGCCAGGAGATGGTTTCAGTCACGAGCTCCAGCTTGACCAGTATATTATTGATCAGCCCGCTCGCATCGTCGTAGATCCAGCGCCAGTTCAGGGCCGAGATGACCGTCGGGATGCCCAGGGAATGAGCAAAAAGGTGCGGAAGAGGTTATTGCAGAAACGCTCTTGGTTGAGCACCATGGCCATGCTGAGGCCAACGACGAATTTGATGCCAACGCCGACGCCGGTGTAGACGATGGTGTTGAAGACGGTCCGGAAAAAGACTTCACTGCTCAAGAGTTCACGATAGTTCGCCAGACCAATGAAACGGCCCGGCGAACCGGCCGCTTTCTCCTGAAAGGTCATCAGAATGGCGCTCAGAAAGGGATACGCCACCAGACCCAGAATCACCAGGATCGCTGGCAGAAGGAACAGATAACCTAG
>Ga0214472_10005648_pt1 | contig 13161 bp, 10 predicted proteins | sample RVTome_6_FD_207662 | JGI IMG/M metagenome (GOLD analysis project Ga0214472, IMG submission 207662) | Soil microbial communities from uranium-contaminated site in the Upper Colorado River Basin, Wyoming, United States - RVT140D175 | ecosystem: Environmental > Terrestrial > Soil > Contaminated >... | reverse complement strand
CGCCCGTAGCCCCGCCGGGCCATGCCCTCGGGCACCACCGAGATACAGGTGAAGGTGGCGAGTTGGCCCCGCCCGCTGAATTGTCGCCACTCGACATCCTGGCTATGGCAGGAAGGACACATGGGCCTGGGTTCCGCCGAGAGCTTGCCGCAGTCCCGGCACCGAACGCCCATCAGCTTGCCCTCTTTCAGGTAATCGTAGAAGGAAGCGGCGGTGAACCCCCGCGAATCGTCGGCCATCGTTCTCTCCTAACAGGTTGATGAAAAACCCTTTTCGACCATCCCCCTACCCCCTTCCTGACCACCCCTCTTTCAGCACCCTGCTAGCCCCGCCGCAGAATATTGACCACGCAGGTGCCACCGGTGCCGCCCACATTGTGGGCCAGACCAACTTCCAGATTTGAACCTGGCAGCTGCCGCGCTCCGGCCTCTCCCCTAAGTTGATGAAAGACTTCGATGATCTGGGCAACGCCCGATGCCCCCACCGGATGTCCCTTGGCCTTCAGTCCGCCGGAGGTGTTGACCGGCCGGTCACCGTCAAGGGCCGTCCTACCCTCGTCAACCGCGTGAGGGCCTTCTCCGGGAGCAAAGAATCCCAGGTCCTCGGTGGCAATTATCTCGGCGATGGTGAAGCAGTCATGGACCTCGGCCACCTGAATGTCCTGAGGGCTGATTCCCGCCATCTGATAGGCCTGGGCGGCGGCGTATTTGGCCGCGGAAAGAGAGGTTAATTCTTCAGCGTCGTGCAGCGGGCGGCCGGTGGCCTGTCCGGTGCCAGCGATATGTACCGGCTTTTCGGTGAAGCTGTTGGCGATTTCCGCGGCTACCAGCAAGACGCAGGCGGCCCCGTCGGTGATGGGGGCGCAATCGTAGAGACGCAACGGCCAGGCGATCCAGGGATTGGCCCGAGGGTCATTGAGGAATTCTATCTCATCCTTCCAGTCTGGAACTGGCTCGCCGCGCTGCTCGGCCCGGGCGATTCGGCGCTCCATCATCCCCCGAATGGTGGTGTTGAATTGGGCTTTGGGGTTGAGCGCGCCGTTGTTGTGGTTCTTGATGCCCACTTTCAGCAGGTGGCTGAGGTTGGTCTCGTACCGGTCCATGTGGGCCTTGGCCAGCGCACCGTAGATGCCCGGGAAGGTCAGCCCCGCCGGGACTTCATACAGTCCGTCGGCAGCCGACGCCAGCACATCGGTCACGCCTTCGGTGGGCAGGTCGGTCATCTTTTCCACGCCCCCCACCAGCACGATGTCGTACAGGCCGGAGGCGATGGCCATGATGCCTTCGCGCAAAGCACTGCCGCTGCTGGCGCAGGCGTTTTCGATGCGGGTTACCGGGGCGGGAGTCAGGCCCAGCCAGTCGGCGATGATGGGGGCGGTGTGGCCCTGCCCTTCAAACAAATCGGAGGAGTAGTTCCCGATGTACCCGCATTCGATATCCTCGACACCGACACCCTGGTCCAGATGATCGGTCATGTCCCGGAAGGCTTCCACGAACAGGTCCCGGCTGGTCTTACCTTTGAATGCCCCAAACTGAGACATACCGGCGCCCACGATGGATACCGGACGGCCTAGCTGGCGTTTCCTGGGTGTCGCTGCCATATAATCTATCTCACTTGCCGAATTCTACTTTATGGGCCTTCCCAATGGGCCACTATCAGGTTGATGAAAAACCCTTTTCAACCATCCCCCTACCCCGTTCCTGACCAGGAAGGGGGTAGAAATTGTATCTGGGGGACACCCCCAGACCCCTGCCAAAGGGACTTCGCCCCTCTGGACTCCCCTTTTTCAGCACCCTGCTATGGGAGGGATGGTCTCGAGCCGTCAATTTTTGAAGGCTGCCAGGCTACGATGAAGCTACGATGAAGCTACGATGGGTGACTTGAACCATGATCAGACTGGCGGTGACAACCGCACATTCAGGGTCTGCTCGCACCATCTGGCAGCCGACAGCAGGCCCGCTTCACCCAGATAGGGGCCAGCCAGCTGTATGCCCAGCGGCAGGCCCGATGCCGCCAACCCGGAGGGTAATGTGATGGTCGGTAAGCCGCAGGAAGTCCACGGCCCCTGGAACATCCGGCTGCCGGTGTTGGTCAAATCCGCCTGGGCCGGTTGGGGGGTGGACGGGGTCAATAAAATATCAACCTGCTCGGCCAGCAGTCGCATGTCGGTGACGAACTGGCGGCGGCGTTCCATGGCCCGGGAGTAGGCGACGGCGCCGGTATCCAGTCCCCGGCGGATCATCTCCCGGATCCTGGGCTGGTAATCTTCAGCCTGCCGGTCGTACATCGGCTGGTGAAAGGCCGCTCCTTCCACCGCCATAATAATCTGCTGGTCTGCAATGGCGGTCTTGATACTGCCGGGCAGGGGCAATTCTGCCACCGTTGCCCCAGCCTGGCTCAACTGCTGGACGACGCCATCGACGTGGCTGATGGTCTCCGAGTCTGCGTTTTCGTAGAAGAAGTCTCGGAGCAGGCCAATTCGGGGCGGCTGGGAATTCTGGAGGCCGGCCAGATAATCGGGGACTGGCTCCCTCCGGGAGACCATATCGTTGGAATCGTATCCGGCCATTACCTGCAACAGCAAAGCGGCGTCTCCAACTGAGCGGGTCATCCAGCCCATCGTGTCCAGGGTCCAACTTACTGGGATTACTCCGTAGCGGCTCACCCGACCGAAGCTGGGCTTGAACCCGACCACGCCGTTGTAGGAGGCCGGGCGCAGCACCGAACCCACCGTCTGCGACCCCATTGCCGCCGGACACATCCGGGCGGCTACCGACACCGCCGAGCCGCTGCTGGAACCTCCCGGGGTGTGGGCGGCATTCCAGGGATTGATGGTGGGCGACGGGTCCATGCAGGCGAACTCGGTGGTCACCGTCTTGCCCAGGATGATGGCCCCAGCCTGCTTCAGCAGCTTGACGGTGGTCGCGTCGTAGTCCGGGACAAAGTTAGCGTAGACCCTGGAGCAGGCGGTGGTGGGGATGCCAGCGGTGTAGTAGATGTCCTTCAGTCCGATGGGAACGCCGTGCAGCAGACCTTTGCCTCCACCGGATTGCCGGTCGGCGGCCTTGGCCCGGGCTTCCCGCCGGACTGCTTCCCGGTCCAGATAGACCCAGGCTTTGAGCGCAGGCTCCAGAATATCGATTCGGGCCAGCAACGATTCTACCAGGTCGACCGGCGAAAGCTCACCCTGGCGAATCTTTTTTGCCGCTTCCGATACTGTAAGCGCGAATGCTTCGGTCATGATCTGGTCGTCAATCCTCGCCGGTGGTGCGGTAAACCGCAGGCAACGGTCTATCAAGGCTCAGAACTTCGAGGCTCAAAACTTGCACCCACTACACCGGCGGGCGTCGAGTGTGCCAGTCGGTGGCCTGCTCGTAGGCGTGGGCTACCTGAAATAGCTTGGCCTCGTCAAAGGGCTTCCCGACGATTTGCAGTCCCACCGGCAGGTCCTCCGACGTGAACCCGCAGTTGATCGATAGGGCCGGAGTGTTGGCCAGGTTGAAGGGCGAGGTGTAGCTGCGACGCCCTTTGAAACCGTCCAGCACTTGCTGCTTGCTGTCGATTCCTGCCCGGTCCGGTATCAACGGAGCCGGTATTGACGAAGTGGGTAGAACCAGAACGTCGACCTTCTCCAGAGCATCCAGAATCTGCTGACGAAGTATCTGGCGCAGCTTGGTGGCCCTTAGATGCGCCCTGGCCGGAATAATGCTCCCGGTCAAGAGCCGCACCTGATTGTTGTGGTCAAACTCCGCCAGGTGCTCGGCGATGTCCCGGCGATTCAGCGAGGCGGCATCGGTGCCGATGATGATCGACGAAATCACCGCGGAGTGAGGAATCAGCGGTATCGTCACTTCCCGCATCGTGGCTCCCAGCTCGCCCAATACCGCGATGGCCTTGACCACCGCGTTCCGCACATCAGTCTCAACTACATCGGCGTCGACTCGTTCCTGAATCACGCCAACTTTGATGGCGCTGATGTCTCCGTCAAGCATCGACAAGTAATCGGGCACCGGAACGTCCCAGGTGTATCGGTCTTTGGGGTCATATCCGGCGATGGCCGCCAGAGTCATCGCGCAGTCGGCGGTGGTGCGGGAGATTGGGCCTACGGTGTCCATTGACCAGGATGCTCCAAATACCCCGTAGCGGCTGACCCGGCCCCAGCTGGGGCGGATTCCCACCAGGCCACAAAAGGCCGCCGGGCCCCGGATGGAGCCGCCGGTGTCCTCGCCCAGCGAAGTGGAGCAAAGACAGGCGGCGGTGGCGGCGCCGGAGCCGCTGCTGGAGGTGCCGGGGTTACGGGACAGGTCCCAGGGATTGTGGGGCCGCCCGTAGGGATGATGGAAGGAATCTCCGCTGGCGTACTCGCTCATGTTTAGTTTGCCCAGCAGCACCGCCCCAGCCTGCTTCAGATTGGCGATCACGGTGGCGTCTACATCCGGGATGAAATCCTGGTGGATGGTCGAGCCGTTGGTGGTGCGAATTCCCCTGGTATAGAACTGGTCCTTCACCGCCACTGGAATGCCGTGCATCGGGCCGGCGTAGCGTCCGGCGGCGATCTCCTGCTCGGCATGCCGTGCCTGCGCCAGGGCTTCATCGCGGCAGATAGTGATGTATGAATTCAACTGGCGGTCGACCTGCTCGATGCGCTCCAGGTAAGCCTGGGTGGCCTCCAACGGCGAAACATCCTTAATCTTGATTCGAGCCGACAGTTCCGTCGCCGACAAGAAAGGAATCTGCGCTGTATCCATCGTTATCAACTCCTGCGTTATCAACTCCTGCGTTATCAACGCCTGCGTTATCAACTCCTGGGACTGGATGCCGGAGGGATGACTATCGGCAGCGGTTCCACGCCGTCCACGCCGGGTAGGTCAATCTGGTCCAATGCCTCCAATAGACCGTTCAGGCTGTACCCTACTTCAGAGAGCAATTCGCTGGGAATTGTGATTCCGGAGGCCCTGGCCAGAGCCAGGATGTCGGTCTCGGTGAGATTAGCCATGGGGTTACCTCCGCATTCTAGAGTAGGACTGGGCAGAGCTGAGTCGGAGACGACCAATAACGGTGTCTGGATCAAGCAAATTGTGCCTTTGCCGGGCCGGGTTGTCAACGCCAATGAGATCATTGCGGCAGCTAAGTTCATCCGCTGGTATAATCGAACCAGCAGGGTGCTGAAAAAGGGGAGTCCAGAGGGGCGAAGTCCCTTTGGCAGGGGTCTGGGGGTGTCCCCCAGATACAATTTCTACCCCCGTCCTGGTCAGGAAGGGGGCAGGGGGATGGTCGAAAAGGGTTTTTCATCAACCTGCTAGTGAATAACTCCGGATTGTCGGCACCATATTCTGATCGGAGCAGGGGGGTCAGCCATGAACCAGTGGGCTGGAGTAATATTAGCCGCCGGGGAAGGGGTGCGCATGAAGTCGCGCACCCCCAAAGTGCTGCACACCATCTGTGGTAAACCGATGGTCCGCTATCCCGTCGATTTGCTTCGGCAACTGGGTATTGGGCGTATTATCGTAGTGGTCTCCCCCGGCAACGGCCCGGCGATCCGTCAACTGTTGGGTGACTCGGTGGAGTACGCCACGCAGCCCAGGGTGTTGGGCACCGGGGACGCGGTCAGCCGCGCCCTCCAGGTACTGGATGACGGAATTGAGCACGTCCTGGTGCAGAATGCCGATGTTCCGCTGGTTCGGTCGGAATCGATGCGCCGGTTGCTGGAATGCCATATCTCTCAGGGCCATCAATTGACCATGCTCACGGTGGCTGGGATTCTTACTGACGACCTGGGCCGGGTGGTCCGCAATGAAATGGGCCTGGTTAGCGACGTCGTCGAAGCCGCTGATTGGCGAGGCCTCAAGGACGTGCCCGCTGAGGTTAATGTAGGCACCTACTGCTTCCAAACTCGCTGGTTGAAGGATAACCTGAACCAGATTGGATCCAGTGCCAGGGGGGAGAAATACCTCACATCCCTGGTGGCAATGGGGAGTGTCCACGGAGACAGTATTCAGGGCGTAGCTGCTGGTGACCCTGCCGAGATGCTGGGGGTAAATAACCGGGTCCAGTTGGCCCTGGTTGAGTCGGTGCAGCGGCGGCGAATACTGGAACAACTGATGTTGTCGGGAGTCACCATCCAGGACCCCACGTCGGTGTACATTGACGCTGGCGTTACGGTTGGCCAGGACAGCTTGATTTTACCCAACACAGTCTTGACCGGTCAGACCACCATTGGCGAAGATTGCCTGATTGGCCCTGGCACCATGATCCGGGACTCCTCGGTAGGCGACCGGTGCCGAGTTACCGCTTCAATGCTGGAAGAAGCGGTGATGGATAGCGGCGTTGAAATTGGCCCCTTCAGTCATCTAAGACCCGGCGCACATCTGGAATCGGGCGTTCATATTGGCAATTTTGTCGAGGTCAAAAACAGCCGCTTGGGGCCGGGAGCGGTATCCGGACACTTCAGCTATCTGGGCGACGCCACCATTGGTGCTAGAGTCAATATCGGCGCCGGGACCATCACCTGCAACTACGACGGGAAGGACAAATTAACCACGGTTATCGGGGATGGGGCCTTCATCGGTTGTGACACTATGCTGGTTGCCCCGGTAACCGTGGGAGCGGGGGCGGTCACCGGAGCGGGAACGGTGGTAACTAAAGACATACCTGAGGGTAGACTGGCCGTCGGAGTTCCTGCTAGAATACTTGACAAGACACCCGGCAAGAGTTGATACGGTGTTGGCAAGGAGGATAGATTCCTTCTAGGACCCCAGTATGAGTCCAAGAGGGTAAAGTTTGGATACTGATAGTAGTTTCTTACCGTCAGCACTAGTTTTCTCGGCGTTCTTTCTTCTGTTCATCTACTTGAGCCTCGCTGAGCACGCAGCAGCCGTTGGGACCAGTTCTATCGTCACCCGGTCGTCCCGCGGACTTGGCCTCGTAATATCGTCCGGCAAGTACGCCTGCATTATCGCAATCTCAGTCTCGGGCCTGGCCCTGGCTTTGAGCGTTTCAATCTCCGGGTGGTGGACCGCCATTCTTGCCCTGGCGCTTCTTATCGTGTTTATTGTGGTCAATTGGCTGACAAATTTGTTTGCCGCCAAGAATCCGGTTAAAGCCAGGGCCTGTTTGGGCCCTCTACAGCGGACGGCGTTTTCCAGTCCCGACCGCCGGTCAGGCAACGGATACAGCACCACACCATTCAACGGCGGCGCCGATGAACCCACCGATGAGGAGCAATGGGAGTTGGAGGAGCAGGTTATCGCCGCGGCCGAGTCCGGCGGCATCGACGCCCGGGACCGGGAGATGCTGCGGTCGATCCTCCGATTGGACGTTTCTACGGTACGGGAAATAATGATGCCCCGCCTGGACATGGTTACGGTGGACCTGACATCAAGCCTGCGCGAAGTGGCGGCAACCATGAGCCAAAGTGGCCATAGCCGCCTTCCCGTATTTGAAGAGAGTATCGACTCCATTGTCGGTATTGTTCACTCCCGGGACCTGCTGTCAATTCTGGGTCGGGGAGAGGGTGACAGGTCCCTTCTGGAAACGATGCGGCCGGCATTTTTTATCCCAGAGTTCAAACGTCTGGACGACCTGCTGCAAGAACTCCAGGAAAAGGGCATCCAGATGGCCATTGTGGTGGACGAGTATGGCGGGACCGAGGGATTGGTAACTATGGAGGACCTTCTGGAAGAGATCGTCGGTGAAATTGAAGATGAATTCTCCCGCGACCAGGAGCCCGAAGTGGTCCGCTACCCCGACGGTTCAGCCCTGGTTGACGCTGGCGTCACCACCGATGAGGTGAGGGCCCTATTTGGCGCCGTGTTGGACCGCACCGATATTGATACGGTTGGTGGTTACGTTTACCGCTTCCTGGGCAGGATTCCCCAGGCGGGGGACATCGTGGTCACCGATAAATTAAGAATTGAGGTTGTCTCTATTTTGGGCCGACGCCTCCGGAAGTTGCGGATCAACCCCATCGCCGGTGAGGCCGCGGCCCAAAAAGCGAGTTAGATTAATTCTGCTTTACTCCCACCAGTTCGCCGGTAGCAATCAACCGGTGGCTGTAATCCAGCCGGGGCACGCAGGTCACCAGGTGGATATTGGCCTGGCCGGTATCGTACAGGCTCATTTCGTCCTGATCAACTACCTCGGTAGAAGTCAGCCGATACAGGTATTGGTGAACTCCGTTATCGGTTATAACGAACACTTCCTCGCCGTTCTTTAACTGCTCGGCAATCCTGGGCAGGTGAAAGAACACTGATCCTTCGCCGACTATCGGGCTTTCCAGGTGTCCAAAGTACCAGGAACTGCCCGCCTCGCCCGAGTTGGCCGATTCGGGGATGTGCCCGACGGCATTATCCGGCGTCTGATAGGTGCGGCTGTCCGACAGATTCAGGATTGACAGTTCGCTCACTCTGGAATCAATTCCCAATTCCGGCACTATGATACGAGTCGCCTGGGGCTGGCTGCCCACCGGCAGGGCCTGACTCATGCTCCAGGGGGTAAACCCCTGCAGCAACACCTGCTCCCGGTAATCCAGAGGTTCGTAAGCCAGGGGGCTATCCCAGGCGTAGGTGTCGATGGCGTCCCCGATTCGCAGGTCCTGGCTCGCGATTGCCGGAGCCGATATGCCGGAGGGGGGAGCCAGGGCGCTTCCCCCGCCGGATACACCCGGAACAGCTTGCTCACTCAATGAAGCATCGGCTGCCGGGGGCAAAGACGCGTTCAAGTTGGCCAGATCCGCCCGGGCTCTGGCGACAAATCCGTAATATGCGCCGCCGCCAGCCATCAGCAGCACGCCCAGGGAAACCAAAATTAGGGCGGTAAATCCAATCAGGCGCCGCGGCCAGCGGCCTCGTAGCAATAGATAATCGTAGCCTGCTTCCATCAGACCTCCTGTACCGGGATATGGCGGGCAGCGGGATAACCGAAGCGAACCTTAGTGGCAGGAGCCCTCTCTCACACTTACCACCGCAACCCCAAGCACACATCACACCCATAAGTCGAGGGACACGTAGACAACTCAACCGAGTTGCAGCCTGAAGAAACTAGCGCACTCTAGGAGTATTCATGCCGCCGGGGGTGATTGGCTCATTCAGGTAGATATCGCCATTGCGGATCTTGATATTGAACCCGCAAGTGGGATTGATACATACCCAGGCTTTATAGTGAACCGCCGCGCCCTGGCCACCGTAATCGGACAACGGGACCAACTGGCCCACTTCACATTTCAGGCACTTTGGCATTGCCCAGTCTTCCATGTAACCTCCTCCCTGTCTCCCTCCCGGTTTCGGTTGGGGCGAGTATAGCACCGGTCTTATGGTTAAATAAAGGCGGTTTCCTCCCTCCGATTGAGGATTTTGGTGTTGGAGCCGCCCTGATTGACCCGGCACCGATCAACCACAATCTGAAAATGACGCCTGGATTACTCCAGGAAGTCACGCAGTTTTCTGGAACGGGTAGGGTGCCGCAGCTTACGCAACGCTTTCGCCTCTATTTGACGGATACGCTCTCGAGTCACTCCGAACTCCCGTCCCACTTCCTCCAGGGTACGGCTGCGCCCGTCCTCCAGGCCAAATCTGAGCTGCAATACGCGGCTCTCGCGGTCGGTGAGAGTGTGCAAGACCTCTTCCACCTGCTCCTTGAGCAACTGGAACGAAGCGGCATCGGCTGGTGCGGGAGCATTTCTATCTTCAATGAAGTCACCCAGGTGGGAGTCTTCTTCCTCTCCGATGGGAGTTTCCAGGGACACCGGTTCCTGGGAGATTTTGAGGATTTCCTCGACCTTCTCGGGTCCGATTTCCATCGCCAGACCGATTTCCTCCGGGGTTGGTTCGCGACCATACTCCTGGAGCAACCGCCGGTGCTGTCGCATCAGCTTGTTGATGGTCTCCACCATGTGCACCGGAATCCGAATCGTGCGGGCCTGGTCGGCGATGGCCCGAGTGATGGCCTGACGAATCCACCAGGTAGCGTAGGTGCTAAACTTGTACCCCTTTCGGTAGTCGAACTTTTCCACGGCCCGGATCAGACCAATGTTCCCTTCCTGGATCATGTCCAGCAGGGCCATTCCGCGGCCAATGTACTTCTTGGCCACGCTGACCACCAGGCGCAGGTTAGCTTCAGTCAGGTGGGACTGGGACCGGTTTCCATCTGCCCTGACCTGGCTAAATGACAGCCGGAATCTAGCGTCCGCGGCCTCCAACCGACCGTAGCTGTCCTGCTGGTTAAGTTTCCGATCCAGCTCAGCCAAGGTGCAGTTTCCCAGGACGTCGATGGCCGCCGTGGGTAGAATCCAGCTATCCAGCGAGAGGTAGACCAGTTTCTTATAGATTTCCGATTCCTCTTCGTTAAGGGCATCAGCGATGTAGGCGATCATGTCGAGGTTGACCTCCGCGTCGATGGCGGCGCGCAGGCTCGGTTCTTCGACTATCTGGGAAAGGGTCAGTTCATGAGGCAGGTCCAACTGGTTCTCCAGGGCGTGCAGAAGAGGAGCTGAGTTCACCAGCCGTCGGAGCAAAGCGCGAGTAACTTCCCAGGGACTGGCCGGTCGACCCTCCAATTCGGCCAGTTCCTTTTCCAGGGCCGACAGGTGCTTTTGACCTTCCAGCCGGCGGGCTAAAACCCTTTCGTCATTTGACGTAAGCAAACGGACCCGGCCAATCTCTCTCAGGTACATGCGTACTGGATCGTCCAGTACTTCCATGGTTTCCGTTTCGGATTCCCAGTCCGGGTCGTCATTCTCAATATCGGAATCCGCTGGGCCCTGCTCCTTATTGACTGCGGGAGCGTCGTCGTCACCGCCAGCATCATCCCATTGCTCTTCAGAGGCGTCGCCCGTTCCGGTTGGCGGAACCAGGACAATATTGCCGCCGGTGACAATTCCATCTTCCTCTTCCTCATCACCCTGAACCTGGCCAATTATTCCCAGAATGTTGGGATTCCCTTCCTGTTCCTCATTTGAATCGAGGAAATCTTCCGGGTTTAGCTCACGTCCGCTGTTGCGTCTTACCATGTAGTATCACCTTCTCTCGGAAACATTCTGGGTTAAACATTCTGGGTTAAACATTCTGGGTTAAACATTCTGGGTTAAACATTCTGGGTTAAACCGTTCCGGGCTACTTCGTTTCTCTTGATGCGGTGATTGACCTCTAATACCTGGTCGTCCGACTCTTCCATCAAGCCATCGGCCCCAGTATCGGAGAATCTCATCGCTTCTTCGACTTTGAGATCGCGCAAATAGCGTTCTTCCAGTCGGTGTATCGTCTCGTTTACTTCAAGGGGTCCCCCCCGCTGTTCCAGAGGAGGCAGTACCTTGCCGAATAGATATTCCAAATGGGGCGCCAGTTCCTCCTCCACCGTCTGCTGCAACCATGCGATTGCCGACTCATCAAATCCGTCCGATGCCACATAGAGCACATGTTTCACAATCTCGCGATTTTCTGGCCGGCGAAAATATTCTGGCCGTAGTTCCTCGAGAGTTTCGTACAACTCTGGATTTTGCAGTAGCCGCGCCAGACAATGGTCTTCGATCGGGTCGTTCGCCAGCTTGGCAAAAGCCGAAGACGTGGTGTCCGCGGCTCGGTTAGACGGATTTGCCGTCCCGCGAACTACCCTTGACCGGATGTTGCGGGGTGATGGAGTGATCCGGCTCATGCTGGCCCGGAGGGTGTCCTCACTAACCTTCAGGTGATTTGCCAGCATCTGAAAGTAGTGGTCCTGCTGTATCGGCTCTGGCACCGCCGCGATAAAATTGAACAGCCGCTGCGAAACCCACGCCTTGCCCGGCGGGCTGGAAATGTCTACCTGGGCCGATAAAGCGGGCAGCAAATATTCGAAGAGGGGCCGGCCCGATTCAACCAGATTGGCCCAGTCCTCCGGCGATTGGCGGATCACTTCGTCCGGGTCAAGGTCATCGGGAAGGACGGCCACTTTCAGGTTGGTGGCGTCCTGTCGTTGAAATAATGTGGTGCCCTGGACTTTGGCCGCGGTATGGGTCTGGAATACTTTCCAGGAAGACTCCAGACTGCGTAAGGTTGCCTGCTGTCCAGCGGCATCGGCGTCCAGCGCCATGGTAATCTGCCCGGTAAGCCGCCGAATCTCCGTCACCTGGTTCTCGGTTAGCGCCGTTCCCATTGAGGCCACGACATTGCTATAACCGTGCTGATGGGCCATGATCGCATCCATGTAGCCTTCGACGATCACCACACCCTGCTGTCGGATGGCGTCTTTAGCCAGGTACAGCCCATAGAGGATGCGGCCTTTATCGAAAACCGGTGTCCTGGGCGAGTTGAGATACTTGGGGTTGGAATCGTCCAACGCCCGGCCACCAAATCCTCCCAGGTCACCTTGACCATTCCTGATGGGAAATATCAGGCGGCCGCGGAACAGGTCGCGGTACCGGCCGCTGTCCCCGCCGGAGACCACGCCCGCTTGGGCCAGTTGTTCCGCGGAGAAGCCCTGGTTCATCAGGTGGTTCTTCAGCGACTCCCCGTCTTTCGGACTGAGACCCAGTTCAAACTTTTCAATCGTTAATTTATCCAGGCCCCTCCGGTCCAGATAGGCCCGGGCCTCGCTTCCCTGCGATGAAGCCAGCCTAAACCGGAAGTACTCTTTGGCGGCTTCATTGATGTCGAAGGCCGATTGTTGTTCAGTTCGCCGCTCTCGGGACGGTAGAGTTACCCCGGCTTGCATGGCCAGTCGCTTCAAGGCTTCGGCAAATTCCAGATTTTGAGTTTTCATAACGAAGGAGAAAATGTCTCCCCCGGTGGCGCAAGCCCCGAAGCAACGCCAACTCTGGCGGTCGGGGAACACGAAGAAGGAGGGCGTTCTCTCTTGATGGAAAGGGCAATTGGCCTTGAAAGCCTTTCCCGAACGTTGTAAAGCTGTGTGGTTGGCGACCACCTCCAGTATGTCCAGACGGCTCTTTATATCGTCGACAACGCTCATACTTCGCCGTCCGTCCCCAGGTTCTCGCCTGCCTTGATTACAGTGTTCGTGTCTCAGTGCTCCATGGTCCCCGAGGTTGGGCAAACCGCTCAGCGTGCCAGTCTAGATACAAATTGCCCAATTACCCAAGTGTTATTATATCACTGTTAACAAATTTATAAAAGCTCAACATGCACCAATATGACCCGGAAAAGCCCAAACAGCTATTGCTTGAAGCTGACT
>Ga0214472_10005647_pt1 | contig 13161 bp, 13 predicted proteins | sample RVTome_6_FD_207662 | JGI IMG/M metagenome (GOLD analysis project Ga0214472, IMG submission 207662) | Soil microbial communities from uranium-contaminated site in the Upper Colorado River Basin, Wyoming, United States - RVT140D175 | ecosystem: Environmental > Terrestrial > Soil > Contaminated >... | reverse complement strand
GTTGTGCATCAGAGGGATGCACGTAAAAGCCAATCCGCTAAAGTTCTGATTGTTCGATGCCACTTAGGCCCTCCTTTGGGGGGTGAGCTTTTGTCGGTACGAGACCAGGGCATGGGTCTCTGGAAGCACGGCTTCCTAGAAGCCCCCTCCGTAAGGTGGGGGAGATGTCACCTTGTGAGTTCGCTTTTGATCGTCCCGATGATGGTGGTGGGTTTTTGGGAGATGTCAACCGTCAGCACGTTCTCGGACGCCTCGGGCTCTTCGAGCGCTTGGAACTGACTGGCGAGGAGATCCGCTTTCATAAAGTGACCTTGACGTCTTTCGAGCCGTTGTCGAATGAGTTCATAGGAGCCGCGCAAGTAGACAATGCGTACACCGTCGTGGCCCTTGACAAGCCGGTCTCGGTAGGCGCGTTTGAGGGCAGAGCAAGACAAGATGGCCGCCTCGTCCTCTGCAAGCAAGTCGCCAATGAGCGCGTGCAAGGCATCGAGCCAAGGGGCGCGGTCGGCGTCGGTTAACGCAATGCCCTGGGACATCTTTTTGACATTGCGCTGAGGATGATAGTCGTCCCCCTCGTAGAACGACCCGCCGAGTGCATCAGCGAGGCGTTCCCCTATAAACGTTTTCCCCGCGCCTGAAACACCCATTAGAATTACCACCATTGCGTCTCACCTTTATGATCCGATAACACTTTGTTTGCCGACCTTACGTGCTGGGGTGGTATGAATCCGCAGCGGTAAATTGACCACCTCGGTCTGGGTATTGATACAAGCGCTCGGCGGCCCGCTGCTCTAAACGCGTCAAGGCGTTCAGGAGTGATCTGTCGCGCCGCCTCCATCCCGCTCGTTGTATGGGGTAGAACCCCCCGCTATCTGCATCTCTTGATGGCGAGCTGATTCAAGAATATAAGCAAAAAGCGTACCAATAGCGGGAATTGCTATCGGAATCACCAGAGTGCATGCCCGAGTCAGCACCGTTCACAGCCAAACTCTCTCAAGATAAAACATACATCTCTCAAAATGAAAAAAAACGGTAATATGGCTGCGCATGGGGCGAGAGCTACGAGACATGCATACCCAGGCGCCATAAGACAATGGCACGACTTTTGCCCTCCTCATCCCCGATGCCTTAGGCGTCATTCAAGCCCATCTACCTCCATCGTATGAATGACCAAGAGCGACGCGACAGTCGTACGCAGATATGGCTTGATGTGATTTCACGTGCTGAGGGCTACAGTCGACAGGCAACGGCAGAGGCAGACCCGAGCGGCACCAATGAAATCGCCATTTTTACGGACGGTAGCCAATGGTGGTGGAATCACGCCCTGCAAAGCTGAAGCAGGCCCCCAATGAGACATCAGATCGCGTGTGCCATAGGGTATTTCATACGCTAGAGCAGCACGATGGCCTTTGGCAACGGTCTTAACCGCCGTTGCCGCCTACCTCAAGAGAGGGTATCCGTTAGAATCTGAGGAGGCTAAGTCTGCTCGCGGGGCATGTCTTGGCGGAATCCGCCGGAGAGGTCTGACCTTTTCCTCACGCTTTGACAAACGAAATTAAAATGCCACACAACACGCGCGTGGCTGCCATAATGAAGAACACCAGGGGCCAATTGGCACCGCTCATGTTGAGCAGCATGCCGAAAACGATGGCTTGCAAGCCCGCATAGAAGTAGCCGTGGGCATCGAGAATGCCCGACGCCGTGCCGGAGAGGTGCCGCCCCGCCAGATCGACCGCCATGGCGGCCAGAGGCGATAGGCTCATGGCAAATGCGCCAACGAGCAGCAGGCTCATGCCCAGCACGACATTGGTTGGCGGCAACATGGCAATGCCGAGCAGAGCCAGGGCGCTCACCGCCGCCGACAAGATAACCATCGGGCGCCGGGCACTGTGGAGCAGCCGGTCGGAAATCCAACCGGCACAAAGGGGCGCTAGCGCGTAGCCCAGGGGCAGGACGAGGGTGGACAATAACACGGTTTTAATTTCAAGCCCGGCGGCTTCGAAATAATACAGCGGTACCCAGGTGGTCAGGCCGTAGCGCACCACGTTTTCCAAGCCTTTGACCTGGGACGCAAGCATAAACTGCGGGCTGGACAACAGGCGTTTATAGGGTTCCAAGCCATGCTGATACTGGGCGCTGCCGGATTCGGCGTTGGCGGCTAGTTCGTCCTCTTCCACGTACTCGGGCAGCCCGGCATCGGCCGGCCGGTCCCGCACCAAGATAAAAAACACGATGCCGAGCAACCCAATGAGCAACGGCGGGTAGCGAAACGCGGCGCGCCAGCCGAACTGCTGCCCTACCCAGCCGGTGACCAGCCACATCAGCAGCATCGCGCCGCCTGCCGCCATGCCCACCGTGCCGAGTGCCCGGCCCCGTTCCCGCCGCGGCCACCACTGGGCCAGCAGACTGATACCTGGACTCCAGCACGCGGCATTGACAAACCCGTTAAAAAACCATGGGATGGCTAACGTCGTCACGGAGAAACTAAAGCTGGCAATCCAGTTGCAAACGGTGGTTAAAATCGCTCCCAGCATGACCCATAAGCGTAGGCCGTGCATCTCCCCCAGGCGACCGTGTACGAGATCGCCCAGCATGAAGCCCCACAGCAGTAGGGCGTTGATCCAACCCATGGTTTGGTGGTCAATGCCGAGATCGTGTTTCACCAACGGCGCGGTGGGCCAGAGGTTGAAGCGGCCCATGTAGATGAAGAGGTAAAAGCCCGCATAGGCCAGGAGAACCCGCCATTTCCAACGGTGATAAGCCGGCGGCAACTGGTGGTACGGCAGGGCGGCCGGCGTGGGGCGTGAAGCGTCGGATGGTATCGGCATAAATGAAACGCAACGTGTGGTTATTGTTTATTGCGACTCGGCTGGCATTTCGCCGACGGTTAGTTGCAAAACTTGTTGGGCCTTTTTGCGCAGCAGTTGAATCCGTACGGTAGCGCCCACTGGCGTGCCCGCCACGGCGCTTTGGAGATCTAGTGGCGTTTGAATGACGGCACCATTGAACTGAGTGATCACATCGCCCGCAATAATGCCGGCCCGGTGCGCCGGTTGATCGTTTAACACATCGAGCACATAGACGCCGGCATTGAGTCCGAGGCCGATCTCACGTGCGTTGTCGCCATCGAGTGGGCGGATTTGCACCCCGAGCCAGCCCCGGTGGACGGCACCGGATTGGTGCAATTGAGGCAAGACCGATTTAATCGCGTCGATCGGAATCGCAAATCCGAGTTCACCGCGTCCAACCGTGGCCGTGTTGAGCCCCACCACCTCGCCATACATATTGACCAGGGGACCCCCGCTGTTGCCGGTGTTGATCGAGGCGTCGGTTTGGATGTAGCCGCCCACAATGCCCGAGCGCATGAAGCGTCGTTTAATGGCGCTGACCACGCCAAAGGTCATCGTGTGCTCAAAGCCGAACGGACTGCCAAAGGCCGCCACAAACTCGCCGACTTGCAACGCCGATGAGCGGCCCAGGGGGACCACCGGCAACGATTGATGGGCCTGGATGTGCAGCAGGGCAAGGTCGCCCACCGGATCGCGTCCGACGACCTTGGCCTCCAGGGTCTCGCCCCCATAGAGCTGCACCTCGATCTGGATGCCGTCTTCCACCACATGGTCATTGGTCACCACCAACCCATCGGCTCGAATGATAAAACCACTGCCGGTGGCGGTCTGGAGCTGAGAGGGCGAGTCCGGAACGTTCGGATGATTCTCGGGCAGGGCCGATGTGTCCTGTTTGGCGTGCACTTTGAGGCTGACGACCGCCGGTAACACCGAGGCGGCGAGCTGTTGCAGCTCTTGATTGAATTGGGCCAGCGTCGGTGAGGCTGGCGCCGCACGTGTGGATTCCGTCCACAGGGGGGGCTGGGCCGCGCTCCAACCGCTGCTCAGCAAGATCACCAGACTGGTGAGCAGAAGCACCGCGAGACAGCCCAAACCGGCTTGCCGCGAAAGGACTATGAACGCACAGGTCGATTGAGAAACGTGACTCTTACACATACGACGCTCCACAGACCGCCGGGCATTTTCGCGCCACTGAGGTGGCGTGATCCGCAGGCGACCTCAGTGATACCACATCGGCATGCACCGTGCCATGCCGTCGGGATTGATGCACATGCAGCCTAGTGTAGCACGCCTTGCCTTTAGCATGTGCATCCAAAAGCAGACTGCAGGGCTGGAAAGCGTCTCAGATGATGATGCGGCGCTGTTCTCCTTGGGGTTCTCTCGACGCCGCTGGAGCGGTAGAGGTATAGGGGAGAATAATATTTCGACTAGGCCGTCGCTTGACGCTTTCGAGGCTTCGTGCGAGCAGCGCCCCGACAAACCGGTTGCGGCGCAACCGCTCGGGGTTGTCCGTTTCTAAGGACTTCGCTGCCGCTACCGCCCACAATGCCTCTCGACGCCGATCAGTTTGCCACAGATAATAGGCCATTTCTTCCAGGCGCAGCCGCATGATTCGCCGCGATTCGCCGCTGAGTGCCTCTTCCGTGGCTGCCTCATAAATGGCGCTAATCCGTTGACGCTGCGCAATCTCACTGACCACGATCTGGCTCTGTTCCAAATCGCGCAGCTGATCGCCGTAGGCTTGCAACATGGCGTCGGGCAAACGCCAGCCGGCAAATTCCGGCACGTTGAGCAAATCGTCGACAAACGACTCATACACCTCGATTTGCTCGATCTCGTTATCGGGCAGGGCGGTATAGATAATCGCCTTGTCGAACGCGACCTTCGGTTCGCCGATGACATCGCGGAGACCCAAGAAGTCATCGGGTACGGGGGTGCCGGTGGCGAGATTCATCTGATGGCCTAAGGCCACCTGGTATTGACCGTAGGCCGGCTCGAGTTCGATGAGCGGCAATTGCCCTGACGTTTTCTCAATCAGACTCGGCAAGTCGCGCTTGGTGATGGAAATCCCCATGGCGTTTTGGAGGCCCTGGCCGTAGTTCATCAGGAGATAGGCGACATGGTAGCCACCGAACGGCTTGGTGCGAATCAACCAGATGGCACGGTTGCCGGCGGGATCGATGTGGCTGGCCAGGCATTGTTCCAGGCGGTGGCTGGACGTACCGAACACGGCGCCTGGACTCGCCGCCGTTTCTTGGAAGTGCACCCCCTGGGCCTTGAGGCGATGCAACGCTTTTTTGATGGCCTTTTGCGTGGCTTTATGGGGCGTATCGCCCAACATGTCTTGGAGGACCGCGGCACTCTCGGATAGGGCAATGCCCGCCAGTCCGTCTGCAATGGCCAAGCGGTCTTGGGAGTCGGCCATGGGGCGCAAGGTTTGGAGAACGGCAATGGCGTGATGTGGTTGGTCGGGGGCCAAAGCCCGTGCCACATCGAGAGCCAGGCAGAGCGGCAGAGCGAGGACTTGGCCTTGCAACGGTTCCGCTAGCCGCCCTGACCCGTCTTCTTGAAGCGGCAGCGTGTCTGCGGACTGCAGGTCGTCCAACAACCTCCCTGCCTGTTGCAGAGCCTTGTGCTGGGTCTGATCGATGTCGACCTCCCAGCGGCTCAAAATCGTGGCAATATGGAGCCGCGTACGCAGGGGGACCGTCTGGCTTTGGTTCCACTTCTGCAACACCGGCACAAAATCCGTCGCCTCTGCGGCTTGCAAAACGTGTAGGATCGCCTGCTGTTGCGTCTCCGGTAATCGCATTCCTTTACGGGTTAGAAAAGCCGAGAGGTTCTGCCCGTCACCGCGCAGCGTGTCGAGCTGTTGACGGGCGTCGGCTGGCGACAGGTCCGCCGCGGGGGCCTGGGCCGCCAAGTCGGCGATCATGGTGGCGATCGAATGGGGAGCTTGTGGGCTCACATGTGGTTTCCTTACGAAAAAGAGGCAAACGAAAGAGCCTGCGATAGAGATCGGCCCCGCACGGCAAGTGTCGCGGCCCAGGTCGCAGGCATGTACCCATCTCGGAGGCAAAAAATAGGTGCAGTAGTGTAAAGAGGCACTCGCGCTTTGTCAACTCGGCAAACGTTGTGGGTTGCCTGCGTCGCGGAGTGTGATATGCTGGGACAGAATGTGAGGGCCTTCGTTTCATGTCGCACGATCGATCACGACACAGAAAAGGGCAGCGGGATGGCGCTGAGTATGACGTTTTGGCCTAATCCGGTCTATCGTAATCATACGGCGGAGACGCGGTGGTATTTTCATATCTCCGTGCGCCAAGAGGGCGCTAAGCGCATTCATGTCTGGCGTTACCGGGGCGAGTGGTACGACACGGACCACCAGCTTCAGGAGACCAAGGAAGAGCGGCTCGATATGCATTTGGCGGCGCATCAGCATCTCTCCTATCCTGACCAGTGGGTCTCCAGTGGGCGGCATCCATTTCGTTACCGCCTGATTCTATATGGCCGCGAAGAGGACGGACGAGAAGTCCAAACCGAGGCGGTTTTGGTCTGTCACTGAGGGGGTGGTGATCAAGCATTGATCCGCGAGGCAAAATGGTCTATAGTAGGCGCAAGAGCATGCGGACAAAAAAAACCTGGTGTCCCGTAACAGGACACCAGGTTGACGGAAGCCGACGATAGGATTTGAACCTACGACCTACTGATTACGAATCAGTTGCTCTACCAACTGAGCTACGTCGGCCCGCTTTGACGGTAGGATGGTAGTGAATCGTGCCGAATCCGTCAAGAGGGTTTTTAAGTACGCGGACACCAGGGTATGAGATAGGCCTCAGCTCTCATCGTATTAAGTAGTCGCAGGCAGAGAGGGAGCGCACCGCATATGTACGTTCAGAATTTCATTAGCGGTTTAATTCTTGGGTTGTTAATGGGAGTCCTTTTCTGTTATGTGGCTCTCCGGTTTTTAAGTCGACAACGCGTCCAGGGACGGCAGCAAGAAATCGACCGCTTGACCAATGATTTCCAGAAGTTGTTCAGGCAGATCGATAGCGATAAAAATCAAAGTTCTTGAGCCCATCTATAGTCAACGTGCGACGCGTCGTGACTGCTGTATTGCCGTGCCCTGGTCTCGGGGGAGGGGGGGTGCCAGTACGGTGGTATTTTCCGGAGTCTAATACATGGCTGAACCTGCCCAGTGCGCCCGCCCAACTCGCGTGGCGCTTTTTGTCACCTGTTTAAGCGATGTGTTCTATCCTGAAGCTGGCGAAGCCACGGTGCGGGTGCTGAGGCGTCTCGGCGTCCAGGTCGATTTTCCACCGGCACAGACGTGTTGTGGACAGCCTGCGTTTAACGCTGGTTTTCGCGCTCAGGCAAGGGCGGTCGCGCGGCATCAACTCGAGGTCTTGGCGCCGTACGATTGCGTCGTGGTGCCGTCGGGTTCCTGCACGGCGATGTTCCGTGTGTTTTATCCGGAATTGTTTGCCGGCGATCCGGAGCATGAGGCACAGGCGAGCGCCCTGGCCGAGCGGACCTACGAGTTTTCCGAGTTCCTGGTCCGGGTGCTGGGGGTGGAAGATGTGGGCGCGGTGTACGAGGGCAAGGTGGCCTATCATGCTTCGTGCCACTTGCTGCGCGAATTGGGGGTTGACGAACCGCCTCACCGGCTTTTGCAGGGCGTGCGGGGAACCCAGGTGATGCCCATGGATTTGGCAACGCAGTGCTGTGGTTTTGGCGGCACGTTTGCCGTCAAATATCCCGACATTTCGGACGCCATGTTGAAGAAGAAGATCGAGAGCCTCAAACGGGCGGGGGCGGATACTCTCGTGTCGTGCGACGCGGGGTGCTTAATGCACATGGCCGGCCGCTTGCACCGGCAGGGGGATACCATCCGGGTGATGCATTTGGCGGAATTGTTAAGCCAGCAGGGCACGGTCCCAGCTGGTGTGCCCCCAGGCGGCTTGCCTAAGGAGAATACCAACGGTGCATCTGGGAACTGAGGGCTTTGTCGATCACGCCAAACATGCACTGCAAGATGCGCCACTCCAAGAGGCGTTGCACCTGCTGACCACCCATTTTGCGCCGCGGCGGGTCGAGGCCATGGCGGCGCTTGGCAATGCAGAGGAACTCCGGACCCAGGCTCGGGCCATCAAGGAACACACCATTGCCCATCTGGATCGCTATCTGGAGCAATTTGTCGCCCAGTTAACGCGGTTGGGTGTGCAGGTGCACTGGGCCGATGACGCAGCGGAGGCGCGGGCGATTATCACCTCGATTGCCGAGGGCGTGAATGCCAAGGTGGTGGTGAAGGGCAAATCGATGACCACGGAGGAAATCGAGCTCAATGGCCACTTGGAGGCCGAAGGCTACACGGTGGTGGAAACGGATCTCGGGGAATACATCATTCAATTGGCAGGCGAGGCACCCTCTCACATCATTGCTCCGGCGATTCATAAAACCCGCAAGCAGATCGCCGAACTCCTGCACGATAAATTGCAGACGCCGTATACGGAAGTCATTCCGGAAATGACCCAAATCGCCCGTCGCAGCCTGCGGCAGCAGTTTTTGCGGGCGGATGTGGGCATTACCGGGGTGAATTTTGCCATTGCCGAAACCGGTTCAGTCGTCATTGTAACCAATGAGGGCAATGGCCGGCTGTCGTCGACGATGCCCAAAGTCCATGTGGCGGTGATGGGCATGGAAAAGGTGATTCCGCGCCTGGCGGACTTGTCGGTGATGCTCAAGGTGCTGACCAACAGCGCTACTGGCCAGAAGATTTCCAGTTACGTGACGATGATGACCGGGCCGCGCCGGAGCCACGATCTGGATGGTCCAGAAGCGCTGCACGTGGTGATTCTGGACAATGGCCGCACCTCGATTTTGCGTAGTGCCAATCGCGAGGCGCTCTATTGTCTGCGCTGCGGGGCTTGTTTGAATGTCTGTCCGATTTATCAAAACATTGGCGGGCACGCCTATGGCTGGGTGTATCCGGGGCCGATTGGCGCGGTGTTGACACCGTTGTTGGTGGGATTGGAAGGCGCGAGTGATCTGCCTCGGGCCAGTACGCTGTGTGGCGCTTGCCGGGAGGCGTGTCCGGTCAAAATTAATATCCCTCACATGCTGTTACAATTGCGTCAGGAGCTGGTGGAAACCAAGGGTGGATCGCATTGGTCTGAGAAGAGGTTGTTTTCGCTTTGGGCTTGGATGATGCAACGCCCTCGTTGGTATGGTTGGGCCACGAAATTGGCCGCGTTGGCCCACGTCCCGCTGGCTCGGGAGGGATGGGTTGGCAAGCTGCCGCCGCCGTTTCACGGCTGGACGCAGTCGCGCGATTTTAAGGCGCCGGCCGCGATGTCGTTTCGGCAACGCTGGCAGCAGACGTTGCAGCATGAGTCTGAGACGGTTGGAGAGCCGCGTCAATGAGCACGCAAGAGGTGTTTTTGAGCCGTATTCGGCGAGCTTTACAGGGGCGCGCGGACACACCGCACGCGGCGCACGGGGAAGCGGCCTTACCCGCCTCGATACTGGAGTCGGCCGAGGCGATCCGAGCGCGTCTGCACCACCAGCGTGCCGCACTAGTGGCTCGCTTGCAGGACGAATTGCGTGCAGTGGGTGGACAGGTGGTCTGGGTGAAATCCGCGGCGGAGGCGACGCGATATGTCACGCAACTGGCGCGTGAGTACGAGGCGGACCTCGTGGTGCGCTGGGAAGATGACTTGCTGAAGATGCTTGAGGTCGATGCTGCGTTGCAGGAACAGGGCGTGGAAGTCCGTACGGCTGCCCCGCCGCTCGAGGATCCTGAGGCGATGGCGGAGCAGCGTCGGAACTTGCGCGATCTCTTAGCCCGTGCGGACATCGGGTTGTCCGGTGCCGATTACGTCATTGCCGAAACCGGGACCCTGGCGTTGTCCACCTTGCCCGGGCAGATGCGCGGCGTGTCTCTGCTTCCCCCCGTACACGTGGCGGTGGTCAAACCTTCGCAAATCGTAGGGACCATGGCCGATTGCCTCGCCATGTTGCAGGATGAGGGGCGGGCTGATTTGCCGGAGCGCCTGACCAGTTGTGTCTCGTTTATCACCGGTCCAAGCCGCACCGGAGACATTGAACTGTCCTTGACGATCGGTGTGCATGGGCCGGGTGAATTGCATTTGATTATTTTGGATGACCGGTCTGACACCGAGAGCTGAGCCCAACATAGACACCAGCGTAAGGAGAGGCGACACGTGTTAGCGTACGATGAAAATCTCATTGGCCAGGAATTCGATCGCTATAGCTATGACGTGACACAAGAACAGATCGTCGAATTTTCGACTTCTCTTGGCGAAACCAATCCCCTTTACACCGATGCCTCCTACGCCAAAGATTCGCCGTACGGCGGGATCATTGCGCCGCCGACTTTTTGCGTGAGCTTTCGCAGTGAGGCGCCGATGCCGGATCTCAAGTTGAGCTATGGTAAGCGGGGCTTTGATGGCGGTAAGGAGTGCCGGTTTGTCAAGCCGATCCGTCCAGGCGACAGGATTACCGGCGTGGACCGGATTGCCGAGGTATATGAGAAGACCGGCCGCAGCGGCAACATGATTTTTATTGTGCGGGAAAGTGAATTCACGAATCAGGATGGCGAAACCGTGGCGGTGATTCGTCAAAGCTTGATTCGGCGAGATTAATCGAGGAGCGAGACCGCATCGTGAGCGAGCAAATTGAATACTTTGAGGATATTGAGATCGGGGATGAGCTTGAAGAGTTGGAAATATGCCCGACAACTGAAGATGTGAAACGCTATGTGGTCGTGGCTCGTATGGATAATCCGCGTTTTACTGACGATGCCTACGCCAAAGGCGAGGGGCTGGCCGGGGCGATTATTCCGGGCAATATGAGTCTAGGTTTTTTGTCCCGCATGGTGGCCGAGTTTTTTCCGCTTGGAACCGTGGTGAATTTAACGGCGAACTTCCGCGCCACCGTACCCCACAACGTCCCGCTGTTTTGCGGTGGTGTGGTGACGGAAAAGCAGACAAAAGAGGGCGAGAACGTCGTGTTCTGCGATTTACAGTTGACCAATGAGGATGGGGATCGATACGTGCAGGGGACCGCCCAGGTGGCCTTGCCAAAGCGCGGTTGATCGTGCATACTGAACCGCTCTAAGAGGTCGATGACGTCAGCGGTTTTGCAAAGCTGAGTTCGTTGCCATCAGGATCGACAATGTGAAAAAATCGTTCGCCCCAGGGGGCATCGCGTGGTGGGTTAGCAGGCGTTAGCCCTTGTGTGGTGATGGCATGGTAGAGGGTATCGACATCATCCACATGGAAAATGGCACGGCCCCACCAGGTTGGTGTGTGGTTCGGCTGCAAGGTGAGGTTGACATAGACCTCACCCATGTGCAGGGAGGTAAACCTTACTTCCGGGCCGCCGTAGACGATAGTAAAGCCAAAGCTCGAATAAAAAGCGATGGCAATCGGCATGTCTCGTACTGCGAAGGTGATCGCGCTTAAACGTTGAATCATCACGCGCCTCTGAGCGTCATAGGTCTACCGGCGAACAAGCCTGAGAGGACCCTGTGGACGAGGTCTCTGAGGACGAAGGCGCCCGATCGGTGAGGATCATTTCCAGCCGTTCGATGCGTTGGCGGTCCATCGCAGTGACATGAAAAGTGGCGCCATCCACAGTGATATATTGCCCTTCACTAGGCACATGGCCGAGGGCTTCCAGAACCAAACCGGCCACCGTCACGTAGTGGCCAGCCGATAGATTGAGATCAAAACGCTCGTTGAGGTCCTGGATGGCGAAATCACCCGGCACACTGACATGGCCATCGGCAATGGTTTCAATCCCCTGCTCTTCTTCATCGTCATCAAATTCGTCGTTAATTTCGCCCACGATTTGCTCTAGAAGATCCTCGAGCGTAATCAGCCCCAGAGTCCCGCCATATTCATCGATGACTATCGCCATATGTGCATTTAACGTGCGGAGTTCTTGAATCAGAGCATCCACCCGCGTTTGTGGCGATGTGAAAATCGGATCTCGCACGACCTGATCGGTATGAAAAGGGATTGGACGATTAAAGTAGGTGAGGAGATCTTTAGCCAGCAAAAAGCCAACGATATGATCGAGGTCGTCATCGTATACAGGCAGGCGGGAAAATCCTTCTTCTTGAATGGTTTCAATGATTCGTTCCAATGACCAGTGACGCTCCACAGCGCAAATATCCGTCCGTGGGGTCATGGCCTCGCGGACACTGGTACTCGATAGATCGAGGACCCCCGCGATCATCGCCGCATCGGAATCTTCCACCAACCCGTGCTCGCGGCTCTCCGATAGGAGTAAAAGGAGCTCTTCCGGGGCGTGCACCGGGGTTGGATAAGCCGGGCGATCGAGAGCAAAGAACTGGAGCACGCGGGTGGCGATTAGTTGCAATAGGTGGATGATGGGGCGAAAGAGATGGTTAAACAAGAGAAGCGGGGGCACGACCCAGCGACTCATCCTTTCCGGCTGCACCAGGGCGGCCGATTTGGGCACGATTTCACCAAAGACCACATGGAGAAACACCAAGCCGAAAAAAACCACGAACGCGGCAAGGAGATGTGAAAAGAGTACCGGCATCGCACCCGGCAAAAATTGGAAGAAGGCGTCGAGGTACGGGGTTAACCAGAGTTGCCCCATCCAGCCGAGCGCTAACGACGTGAGGGTAATGCCGACCTGAGCACCAGATAGAGTCGCATCGAGCTGGTCGAGGGCTTGCAAGACACGACGAGCCTGACGGTCGCCGTCTTCAGCTAGATTCTGTAGGTAGAAAGTTCGAGTGCGAGCGCCAACAAGGGCAAATTCGGAAGCGACAAAGAAGGCATTTAAGCCAACCAGTAGCAATATGGTGCCGATCGAGAGTAGAACGTCCATGCAACCTCTGTTACATTCGGAGTATCGCAAGGTGAGCAGCGATCACTCCGCAAATTAACTGTGGGCATTATAACGTATTCGATAGGGTAAGTACAAGTGAGAAACTGGGGGGCAGGCGTGCGATGGAGGAATAAGTAGGTTGGATCGGGAGCGCTGGGGCATGGGCTAGGCGTTCTCCACCGCTCCCCGGCAGCTAAGACGAGGGGCTAAGTGACATCTCCCCCACCTTACGGAGGGGGCTTCTAGGAAGACAAGCTTCCAGAGACCCATGCCCTGGTCTCGTACCGACAAAGGCTCACCCCCCAAAGGAGGGCCTAAGTGGCATCGAACAATCAGAACTTTAGCGGATTGGCTTTTACGTGCATCCCTCTGATGCACAACGCCCTAAACCAATTTAGAAAGAGCTGGTTCGCAAGTTGGAAGT
>Ga0214472_10005646_pt1 | contig 13161 bp, 19 predicted proteins | sample RVTome_6_FD_207662 | JGI IMG/M metagenome (GOLD analysis project Ga0214472, IMG submission 207662) | Soil microbial communities from uranium-contaminated site in the Upper Colorado River Basin, Wyoming, United States - RVT140D175 | ecosystem: Environmental > Terrestrial > Soil > Contaminated >... | reverse complement strand
CAAGTTCGGGATCCTGAGCGCCTTCCACACCCCCGGAATGACGCCGCAGGAGGCCGGCCTCTACGACTCGATCACGCCGGTCAACCAGTTCCGCGCCCTCTTCCACGCGTACTTCGGGCTCGAGCTGCCGCTCCTGCCGGATCGCAACTGGATCTTCACCAACCAGCTGCACATCTACGACGAGCTCGACGTGACAGAGAAGGTCCGGCGCTAGGGGGCGCTCAGCTCCCCGCGCAGTGCGATGAGGTCCGGATCGTCGGCGGCGGCCGCGATCAGGTCATGACGCCGGGCGAAGGCTGCCTTGAGGAGCCGCCGCGCGTCGTCGAGCTCGCCGGAGAGCGCGCGGGCGCAGGCGATGTTGTAGAGGATCACGCCGGAGTCGCGCGGCGGGAGGTGGCCGGCTCCCAGGATCGACTCGACCTCGTCCGCGAACAGGTCGAAGCGGGGCCGGCCTCCGGCCAGCTCGGCGATCTCGGGCAGGTGGCCGACGGCGTGGTTGACCCCGTTGGCCCCGATCCCGGCGACCGAGCCGTCGTCGCACTCGCACAGGACGTCCGTCGAGCTGCGCTCGATCGCCGAGATGAGCGCGTCGACGCTGGCGTCGGCCTCGTCGACGATGGCCTGCCAGGTCCAGCCTGCGTGGCGGCCCTGGAGCAGGGCATTCGCCTCGTCGATGGGATCGCTCGTGGCCGGATCCGTCCCATGCCGCGGGTCCTCCACGCCGGCGCGTGCCTCGAGCCGGCGCGCCTCGATGGCGCGCCAGGCGGCAACGTGCGCCATGACGTCCTTCGGCGACCACTCGCCGATCGTGCCCGCGGCCTCGCGCAGGCCGGCCGGGATCCCCGCGAAGAGGTCGCGCTCGGCGTCGCGCATGGTGCGCAGCATCGCCACGAGATCGGCCTGGAGCGGGGTGCGGGGTGCCGACAGCGTCTCCACGAGGCAGGCATGGTACCGCGACGGCCTTCTCATCCGGCGGGGCAATGCGATCATCCACGGGCCGTGACAACGCCCGAGATCGTGGCCCTCCGCGCCTGGACCGATGACGACCTGCCACTCCTGCGCGGACTCCTGGCCGACCCGGCGATGACGACCTACATCGGCGGGCCGGAGACCGAGGAGAAGCTCCTGGCGCGTCACCAGCGCTACCTCGACATCGATGCCACCGGCACCGGTCGCGTCTTCGTGATCACCGCGGGGTCGGAGCGCACCGCCGCGGGCTGGGTCGGCTACTGGGAGACATCGTGGCACGGCGAGACGACCTGGGAGACGGGGTGGAGCGTGCTCCCCGCCTTCCAGGGGCGGGGCCTGGCAACTCGTGGCGCGGCGCTGGCCCTGGAGGCGGCGGCCGCCGAGCGTCGCCATCGGTTCATCCACGCCTTCCCGGCGGTGGCCAACGGGCCGTCGAACACGGTCTGCGCCAGGCTGGGCTTCGAGATGCTGGGGAGCGAATCCCTGGAGTACCCGCCCGGCACCTGGATGGAATGCGCCGTCTGGCGCCGCCGGCTGCACCTCTGAGTCCAGGGCGGCGGGTGCGCTACCCTTTCGCACCTGCCATGACATCGAACGAGCCGCCCAGCCAGCAAAACGAGGAGTCCTGGGGGGATTTCCAGGCGTGACCGAGCGCGCCAGCTCATCCCGCCTGACCCAGTACGAGCCGACGCCCGGGGTCATCGACCTGGCGTGGGGCCACCCTGACCCCAGCCTGCTGCCGGTGCAGGAGCTGCGCGACGCCTCGCACCGCGCGATGGAGCGCCACGGGACCGACATCCTCGAGTACGGCAGCACCGCCGGCTCGCCGCCCCTGATCGACTTCATCTGCGCTCGCCTGGCCGAGACCGATGTGCGCGCCCCGCGCCCCGACCAGGTGGTGATCACCAGCGGCGCGTCGCAGGGCCTCGACCTGGTGGCGACGCTGCTCCTGACGGCGGGCGACACGGTCCTCCTCGACGTGCCCACCTACCACCTGGGGATCAGCATCCTCTCCGACCACCCGGTCCGGCTCCAGGCAGTCGAGTCTGACGACGAGGGGATCGTGCTCGGCGACCTCGCGCGCGTCGTCGCGCAGCTGCGACGCGACGGCGAGCGACCGCGGCTGCTGTACACGATCGCCACCCATCACAACCCGACCGGCCGCAACATGCCGGTCGAACGGCGAAAGGCGCTCGTCGCCCTCGCGGCACGGGAGGGGCTGCTGGTCGCGGAGGACGACACCTACCGCGAGCTCTCGTACGACGGTCCGCCGCCGCCCTCGCTGTGGGCGCTCGACGACGCCGGCGCGGTCGTCCGCATCGGCAGCTTCGCGAAGGCGGTGGCGCCAGGACTGCGGGTCGGCTACGTGACCGCCACCCCGGAGATCGCGACCCGCATGGCGACGGGCGGCCTCCTCGACTCGGGCGGCGGGATGAACCACTTCGCAGCGACGGTGCTGGCCGAGTACGCGGAGAGCGGCGACTACGCCCGGCAGATCGATCGCTTCCGCGCCGCGTACCGCGCTCAGCGGGACCGGCTGCTGGAGGGCCTGGCCAATCACCTGCCCGATACCGCGTCGTGGTCTCGCCCCGGCGGGGGCTACTTCGTCTGGGTCCGGCTGCCGGCCGGCATGACCGCCGACGAGCTGCTGCCCGTCGCCGCGGCGCGCGGGGTGGCATTCCTGCCCGGCCATCGGTTCTTCCTCGACGAGACCGAGGCGCCTGGCGCGCTGCGGCTGGCATTCAGCATGCATCCGCCGGATCGGCTCGAGGCAGCGACCGCCAGCCTGGGCGATGCGATCCGGTCGTTCGCAGGGGGCTAGGCGTCGGGCAGGTTCCAGCGCTCCATGTAGCGGCCATCGGGGTCGCCGAATCCAAATCGCCGGTAGAGCTCATGCGCGTCGCGCGTATGCAGGCCCCACTTGCGGACGTGGGCGACAGGCCCCTCGAGCACCGCGAACCTGAACAGCTCGACGCCCAGGCCGCGCCCGCGGTGCTCGGGGAGGACGTAGACATCGGCTACGTAGGCGACGGTGTGGCGGTCCGAGACGATCCGGACGAACCCGATCTGCTGCGCTTCGTGGTAGAGGCCCACCACCCGTGCCGCACTGTCGAGCGTCTCGTCCACGACCTCGCGCGTGCGCCCGAGCGCCCAGTAGGCATCGCTCGACAGGAACGCATGCACCGCGTTGCGGTCGATGCGCGCGGGATCGTCGTCCAGCTCGTACCCGTCGCCGAGATCGCGCCGCATCGCCGCTACGGGACGATCCCGAGCTCGTCGAGCGACGCGTCGAGCTCCGCCGGATCCCGGTACACCCGGAACGCGCCGGCGCGCCCCAGCTCGTCCTCGCCGTAGCCGCCTGTCAGCAGGCCAACCGACAGCATCCCGGCGCGCTGTGCGGCCAGCAGGTCCCAGACCGCGTCGCCGACGACCGTGCAGTCGCGGACCTCGACCCCCATCCGCTCCTGGCAGGCAAGGAAGAGGTCCGGCTCGGGCTTGGCGCGCAGGACGTCACCGCGCTCGACGACGACGATGTCGTCGCCAACCCCCAGCACCTCGAGCGATGCATCGATCTCGGGGCGACGGCCGGAGGTCCCGATCCCGAACGGCACGCCGACCTCGCGCAGGTGAGCGAGCAGCGCGACCGCTCCGGGGAGCGGGCGTCGCTCCGGCATCAGCTCGCGAAACAGCTCGCCGTGGCGGCGCTGGATCTGTGCTACCTCGTCGTCGCTCAGGGGTCGCCCCAGCTCGCGCGCCACGGCCCGCGTGAAGAGGCCGCCGCTCATGCCGATCCGCCGGTGGATGCGCCACCCCTCGATCGGCAGCCCCGCCTCGGCCAGCGCGCGCTGCCATGCGAAGACGTGCGCGTAGACGGTGTCGATCAGCGTGCCGTCGAGGTCGAAGATCAGCGCCCGCGTCATCGCGGGCACCTTACCCCACGCAACTCACCCGCTGGTGCGGTCGAGGGTCAGGCCTCGACCGGAACGCCCTCGTACGCCTCCTTCAGCTTGGCGACGTCGATCTTGGTCATCTCGAGCATCGCCTTCATGACGCGCGCTGCGCCCTCGCGGTCAGCCCCATCGAGCATCTCGGGCAGCTGGCGCGGGATGACCTGCCAGGAGACGCCGTAACGATCCTTCAGCCAGCCGCAGACGCTGTGCTCGCCACCGCCCTCGACCAGCGCGTCCCAGCAGCGATCGACCTCGGCCTGGTCCTCGCAGTCGATGCTGAACGAGATCGCCTCGGAGAAATTGAACTCCGGACCGCCATTGAGGCCGATGAACTGCTGGCCACAGAGCATGAAGTCGACCGTCAGCACTCCGCCCTGCGGCGTGCTCGGATTGTCGGCCGCGGCGCGGTGGACCTTCTCGATCCGGCTGTCGGGCAGGATCGAGGTGTAGAACTCGGCTGCCTCCTCCGCTTGACCGTTGAACCACAGGCAGGGAGCGATCTTGGACATGGTGATACCTCTCAGGGGCTCGTGAGGAGCACAGCGTACCGGCGATCGTCAGCCTCGGCGACAGAGAAGGCCGGCTGGAGGTATCAGATCCGTTGCAGATGCCCTGCGTGCCGATGCGGAAGCCCTTGACATCGTCTCGGGATCTGCAATACTGAACTACATGGTTCAGTATCCGCACCTCGACCAGACCATCGCCGCCCTCGCCGACCCAACCCGGCGCGCCGTGCTGGAACGCCTCGGCCGTGGCAGCTCCACGATCACCGGCCTGGCCGGGCCGTTCGGCATCTCCCTCACCGGGATGAAGAAGCACGTGCGGATCCTCGAGGGCGCGGGGCTGGTGACGACCGAGAAGGTGGGGCGCGCGCGGCGCTGCACCATCGGCCCACGACGGCTCGACGACCTCCAGGCCTGGATCGAGACCTACCGGCGCAGCGTGAACGAGCGCCTCGACCGGTTCGGCGAGATTGTCGAAGGAACGAAAGGAACCGCCTCATGACCAGCGCACAGCAGCAGGCGCAGCCCGTCAGCGTCAGCCTGCCGACGGATCGTGAGCTCCGCATCGAGCGCGTCTTCAGCGCGCCTCGCGACCGGGTCTTCGCCGCCTACACCGATCCGTCTCTCATCCCGCAGTGGTGGGGCGCCGAGACCGTCGTCGAGGAGATGGTCGTACGGACGGGCGGGGGCTGGCGATTCGTGGCGCACTACCCGAATGGCTACCAAGCGGCGTTCTCAGGCACCTACCGCGAGGTCACGCCACCGGAGCGGATCGTGCAGACCTTCTCGGTCGAGGGGATGGGCACCACCCACATCGAGACGATCACCTTCGAGGATCTCGGCGAGCGGACCCGCTTGATCCACACCTCGCTCTTCGACACCACCGAGCAGCGCGACAACATTCTTGCCTCGGGCGCGGAGCGCGGCGCGAACGAGACCTACGGCCGCCTCGACGCACTCCTGGCGCGCCTCGGCGAGGCGTGAGCCGCTCGTCGCCGGCCCGCGGTGGACCGGCGACGAGGGATCGGCTCCGAACTACGCGTTGGGGAGGATCGGGCAGCGGAAGTCCGCGCCGGGCATCCGCTCGAGGGTGATCTCGTCAGCCTCCACGAGCTCCATCACGTCGTCGAAGTCCGTCAGCAGGTGGGCATCCTCAACGTCCACCCAGGTCGCGACCCACACCTTCCAGCGGCCTCCGTGCGACCCCGGCCCCGGCGCGTACTGGGCGACGCCTCCCTGGTCGAAGTTGCTGAAGGCAATGATCGGATCGGTGCCGGTGCCCGGGTCAACCCTGGCCGGCGTCCCGAACGTGCGGTAGGCCTCGCCCCCGGCGTAGATCGTCCCGAACTCACGAGCGCCGGCAGGACCCGCCAGGGCCAGGCTCAGCACCCCGATCAACGGCAGCGCAAGCAGCAGTCGTCGCATCCTTGGTTCCTCGCAGTGGAGTGGCCGGCGTCTCCGGCCGTCCACCCAAGGGTCGGGCCGCTGCGTGACCCAGTGATGACGCGTTCATGTCGGGAGCGTGAACCAGATCGCGGTCCGGCCATCGGCGGATGAGGCGCCGACCTGCCCACGATGGGCTTCCACGATCTGGCGCACGATCGCCAGTCCGATCCCGGCACCGCCGCTCGACCGTGCGCGAGAGCGATCCACCCGATGGAGTCGCTCCCATATGAGCGCGAGCTCGTCGGGAGGGATCCCGACCCCGGAGTTCTCGATCGTACAGCGCACCCCATCGCCCTCGGCCGCCAGGCGGACCGTGATGTGGCCGCCGTCATCGGTGTAGCGGGCGGCGTTCTGGACGAGGTTCGAGATCACCTGCCCGATGGCATCCGGATCGCCGCGCAGCGGCGGAAGGTCCATCGGCTCATCGAACGCAACCTGGATCTCGCGCTGGGTGAGCTCGGGCGAAGCGAGCTCGAGAGCGCGCCTGATCATGCCTGAGAGGTCGAGCGAAGCGGTTCGCAAGGTGTGGTTGGCCCCCTCGTCGCGGGCCAGCTGATCGAGGCCCTCCACCAGTCGGGTCAGCCGCTCGATCTCCTCGTGGACGGTGCGCAGCATCTCCGGTGTGGGCTCCACGACGTCGTCCGCGAGCGCCTCCGTGTACCCGCGCAGGCTGGTCAGGGGGGTGCGCAGCTCGTGGGCGACATCCTCGACCAGCGCCCGCCTCCGCACCTCGGTGCGTTCCAGCGACGCGGCCATGCGGTTGAAGGATTCGGCGAGCCGGCGCAGCTCGGGGTCGGGCGGCTCGGGCACGCGCGCCCCCAGGTCGCCCTGCGCGATGGAGCGTGATGCACTCGTCAGCTGCTCGAGCGGCCGCATCAGGCGACGCACCAGCCACCAGGCAGCCACGGCTCCGAGCAGGATTCCCGCCAGCGCCCCGATCAGGAGCACCCGCACCACGTACTGGTCGAACATCGCCCGAGCCTCGTCGGGTGTCGCCGCTCCCTCCATCAGGAGGTGCATCACCTGCTCGGTGCTGAACTGGATGACGACGCCGATGATCACCGCCGCGACCAGCAGCGAGAGGAGCACGAACAGGCCCACCAGCCGCGCGCTCAGGCTGCGCATCGCTCAGCCGTCGCCCTGACGCGCGACCGTGGCGACGAACTTGTAGCCGACGCTGCGAACGGTGGCGACGTACCGCGGCGCCGCCGCACGGTCGCCCAGCTTGCGGCGGAGGCGCCCGATGTGAACGTCAATCGTGCGATCCAGGACCTCGCCATCGTTGGTCGCATGGATCGCCTCGATCAGCTCGTCGCGCGCGAAGACGCGCCCGGCCCGGCTCATGAGCGCGTGCAGGAGGCGAAATTCGAAGGTCGTCATGACCAGCGGCCGGCCGCGGAGCCGCACCTCCATGCCATTTGGGTTGACCTCGAGGCCGTCCGCGTTCAACACGGGCAGGTCGACGGCCGGGGTGCGACGTCTGCGCAGCTGTGCACGGACCCGGGCCATCAGCTCGCGAGGGCTGAATGGTTTCACGACGTAGTCGTCCGCCCCCAGGTCGAGGCCGATCACCTTGTCGGAGTCGCCGCTCCGAGCGGTGAGCAGCAGGATCGGGACGTCGCCCTGCTCACGCAGCCTGCGGCAGACCTCGAGCCCGTCGATCCGCGGCAGCATGACGTCGAGCAGCACCAGGTCCGGCTTCCGCTCGGCGGCCGCTGCGAGGGCTTCGACGCCGTCCGCCGCGAAGACGACCTGGTGACCGTCCCGGTCGAGGTACAGGCGCAGCAGCTCGCGGATCTTCGGATCGTCGTCGACGACGAGCACGGCAGACATGGCCGCGGGACGATAGCACCGGCTCATGTCAGCCGTGTGACGGGCTCCCTGCCCTATCGGCTCGAAGCCTCGAACAGCTCCCATTCGCCCGGGACCCCGCGCAGGCCGACCACTCCCCGCGGCTCGAAGGTGAGATCGGTCCCGGTGGCCAGGTCTCGCACGGTCCGGGTCACGATCACCTCCTGGCGCCCGGCCTCGGCGAGCGCACGGGAGGCGATATGGACGCCGATGCCGCCGATGTCGCCCTCCCGCATCTCCACCTCGCCGGTGTGAATCGCGGCACGGATCTCGAGGCCCAGCGCAGCGAGCGACTCCTTGAGGCCGAAGGCGCAGCGCAGGGCGCGGGTGGGCGCGTCGAACGTGGCCAGCAAGCCGTCACCGGTGGACTTGACGTATGTCCCGTGCCAGCGGGTCACCTCGGCGCGGCTCACCTGGTCGTGCCGATCCAGCAGCCGGCGCCACTCCCGGTCACCCAGCTCCGCGGCCCGCTGGGTGGAGTCGACGATATCGGTGAAGAGGACGGTCGCCAGCACCCGGTCCGTGTTCTGCGCGGCTTGCAGCGACATGACCTGCTCTCGCGTCCAGGTGTAGTAGCCGGGCTCTGCGTATTGGCTGGTTGGCATCTCGCTCTCCGGGTGGTAGACGAGGAGCACGACGCCCGACGGGAACACCTTCGTGTTCACCAGCCGCAACGGGCGCAGGTCGACGCCATCGCGGAAGAGGTGCTTGCCGCTGCCCAGGATCAAGGGGAAGACGAGCAGCTGGTACTCGTCGATCAGGTCGTGGTCCATCAGCCCGTTGACCAGGTCGGCGCTGCCCTCGACCAGGATGTCGCCGCCGGGCTTGCGCTTCAGCTCGGCGACCTGGGCAGCCCAGTTGCCGGACAGGAGCGTCGAGTTGGCCCAATCGGCCTCCTTGAGCGTGTTCGAGACCACGTACTTCGTGGCCTCGTTCATCTGCTTCACGAGATCCGCGTCCCCTCCGGCGGTCGGCCAGAAAGCGGCCCAGATCTGGTACGTGGTCCGGCCCAGCAGGAAGGCCCCGACCCTGGAGAGCTGGTCGCGGAAGAAATCCTGCAGCTCCGGGGTCTGGAGGCGCAGCGCCCAGGCGTTCTTGCCGTCCCGGTGCTCCTCGAAGCCGGGCGCCTCCATGACACCGTCGAGGGTCAGGAACTCCGCGACGATCAGCCTGCTCATGGATGGCGGCATTATTAGGCATGCAGCCGATCATCCTGCGACCGGGCGAGGGTCGATCGATCGACCTCGGGAACTTCCAGATGTCCGTCAAGGCCACTGCCGAGCAGACAGGGCACGCGTTCACGCTGCTCGAGGCCGATGAGCCTCCGGGCTTCGGCCCGCCCATGCACATCCATCGGGATGCCGCCGAGGCGTTCTACGTTGTCGCCGGCGAATACACCATCTTCGTCCGCGACGAGGAGTTCTCCTGCCCGGCCGGCTCCTTCATCTTCATTCCCGCAGGCGTTCCGCATGGGTTCCGCGTGGGAGCACAGCCGAGCCGGAAGCTGAACCTCTACACGCCGGCCGCGATGGTCGGCTACTTCGACGAGCTCAGCGAGGCACTCGCCAACGGCGAGGCCGATCCCGAGGTGCTCGCCCAGATCGCGGACCGCTATGGCATGGACGTCATCGGCCCGGTCCCGGAGGGGTACCTGTAGAAGCAGCCGCGCGTGCGCGAGGGACTCGCGGCTCGCTTCGCGGGACTCCCGCAGCTCCATTACGGCGACGACGACCACTTCGTGGCCGGCGACCGTGGCGCGTCGGAGTGGACGCTCACCGGCACCACCCCTGACGGCGAGCGGATCGAGGTCCGCGGCTGCGACCTGTGGACCTTCCGCGACGGCCTCATCTCGCGCAAGGACTCGTTCTGGAAGATCGTCGTTCCCCGGTAGGTCACCGGGCGAGGATCAACCTCGGACCCCGCCGCACTGACTTCCATTCCGCGTCGGTCGTAACGACCTTGACGTCAAGCCTCAGGCCCAGGGCCAGGCACAGCCGATCGGCGAGCGAGAGCTTCGACCCGGCGACCCAGAGATCCGCCGCCAGCTCTGCATCCTCCGCGGTCACGTCGACCACCTGGAGGCCGAACGAGGTCAGCAGCCGGGACACCAAGCCGGGCTGAGCCCCGTGCTGGCGGGCCTTCTGCAGCACTTCGGACCAGTTCGCGGCGCCGATGATCCCCTCGACCAGGTGGCGTTCCGCCACGTCGCTCCCCGGCTCGTCCTGGAGCCACGCCAGCACCACCGATGCGTCGATCACCGAGCTCACCGGCTCCGCGACTCCTCTGCGGCGGCCGCCCGGCGGCCTCGAAGCAGCTCGGTGGCCATGCTGGTCCCGACACCCGCGAACATCCCGCGCAGGCGCTTCTTGACGGCCGCGCGCGGCAGGAGGAGCAGCCCGTCGCCCTCCACCACCACGACCAGCTGGCTTCCTTCCGCAAGGCCGAGCCGCCGGCGAATCTCCACGGGAATCACGACTCGACCCTTGGGTCCCACCGATAGGACGTTGGTGTCACTCATGGGTCGATTGTGTCACCGATGCGCGATGAACGTCAATGGTCGGCGAAGCACCGCGGCGTACCATGGGCGGGCATGGCGAACAGCAGGCTCCGACTGGTGGCCGTGGCTGTCCTCGCCCTGGCAGCCGGGTTCTTTATCGGCGCCCGACAGGCCGGCGTGCACATGGACACAGGCCGAGCCGATTCGACCGGTGCCGGCGGCGGCTCGATCAGCACCGACGGATGGACCTACGGCTTCTCGGCGGACGTCGCATGGATCGATGCTCTCGACACCTGGCACGAGGACGGTCCTCCCGATTGCCTCCCGCCGCTCTCCTCCGTCGAAGACGTCCCTTTCGCGTGGGTCGAGGCGACGATCGAGGGCGCGACCTGGCGCCCGGTGATCTGGATCGACTGCCGTGGCCTGCCGACGCCATCAGTACCGCCGGGAGCCCCGTAGCTCCCTACCGACCAGTCGGATCCAGCGTCCAGGTGGACATGATCCCCTTGCCCTTCACCTCGACCCCCTCGCGACGCTGGAACGGGTAGCGCCCCGCCAGCAGCCGGCAGGTCTCCTCGGTGACCTGGATGCACCCCGGGATGCCGGACGACTCCATGCGCGACGCAGTGTTCACGGTGTCGCCCCACAGGTCGTAGCTGAACTTCTGCTCCCCGATCACCCCGGCCACCAGCGGCCCGGACGCGATGCCCACCCGGATCTGGAGCGTCCGCCCGTTCATCGGCTCGTGGGCTGCCCTCTGGGCCAGCATCGCCAGCGCCATCTCCATCAGCACCGTGGCGTGGTCGTCGCGCCGCTCCGGCACCCCCGCCACGACCATGTACGCGTCGCCGATGGTCTTGATCTTCTCGAGCCCAAATTGCTCGGCCAGTCGGTCGAACCCGGTGAACAGCTCGTTTAGGACCGCGACGGTCTCCTGCGGCGTGTGCGCCTCGGCGAAGGGCGTGAAGTCCACCACGTCGGCGAACAGGACCGATGCCTGGTCGTAGTGATCGGCGATCACGCGCTCCCCGCCCTTCAGGCGATCGGCGATCGAGCCGGGGAGGACGTTGCGCAGCAGCGCGTCCGACTCGCGGCGGGCCGCGAGCCGTTGTCCGTCGATGTACAGCACCAGCCCCAGCGCGATCGCCGCCGGGCCAAGGACGTTGATGACCATTGCCACGACGGCTGCTTCACGCGGCAAGGCCTGGTCGGCCGGAATGAACGGGTCCAGCGCGGCGCCGGCAAGGACGATCGCCGCGAAGGCGAAATAGGCGGGAATGCTGGCGCGTCCGCCGATCAGGAGGACCGCACCCAGCGGCACCAGGATTCCCCAGAAGACATTGCCCGCCGAAAACGCCAGCCCGCCAAGCGTGAGGATGCCGCTGAACAGCACGGCCAACCCAAGCGCGATGTTGATCCAGACCAACGGCTGAAGGCGATGGGTCCGGCTGAACATCGCGAGGTTCAGCAGCTGGCCGGTGATCTGGACGAGCGAGAAGATCAGCACCAGCGGGCGATCGCCCGCCCAGCCGATCAGCGCGTACGAGCTGCTGGCGACGGACAGCGCGAGGTTCGTCGCCACCGCTGTCCGTTTGCGGACGGTGAGGTCCGAGTCGTCAGCAGGGTCGGAGCCGATGTCGAGGAGGCGGAGTAGAGCGCGTCTCACGCCCGGCACGATACCCCGGCGGCGTTGCTAGGTCGCCACCCGTTCGGCGACCTGCAGCCCGAAGCCACCGCCCGGGACCAGCGACATCGACTTGAGGGGCTTCAGCCCGGCGTCGACCTGCCAGGATCGCATCTCGTCGAACGACCAGAGGCCTGATTCGCTCGTGAGGGCGAAGTAGAGATCGAAGAACGCACCCTGCTGGCCACCCTTGCCGGGGGCGCCGGGCCGGAGGGCGTCGCCGATGACGAAGTACCCGCCGGGGCGCAGTGCGCGAGCGGCCTTGTGAGTGAGAAGCCGATTGGTCGCGTCGTCGAAGTGATGGACGAGGCTGAAGGCCATGATCAAGTCGTACGCGCCATCACCAAGGTCGTCGACAAGGGCGTCACCGGCGCGGAGCACTACCCGGTCGCCCATCTCCTCGCGTTCCAGGATGGGGGCTGCGTGCTCCACGGCGGGCGGCAGGTCGAGCACCGTGGCACGCAGGCCGGGGTGCCGCCGGCAGATCGCGACGGAGAAGTAGCCATGCGAGCCGCCGATGTCGAGCATCTCCGTCGAGCCGGCCGGCACCGGCATCCGCCTTGCGAGCAGCGAGGCGAGCACGTTGGCCTGGGCGCGCATCCCCCGCTGGTAGGCACGCCAGTCGTCGGTGGACATCGACCCGTGGACGTCGAGCGGCCGGCCGTGGCGCACGAATGGTTCCAGCTGGTCGATCCAGCTCCACTCGAGCTCCTTCATCAGGATGACGTCGCGGATCGACCCGGGGTCATCGGCCAGCAGCCAGCGCCTGACATGACGAGCCAGCGTGTAGGCCCCGTCGCGATAGCGGAGGTAGCGCATCGTGACCAGCAGGTTCAGCAGCTTCTCGGTGGCCCGTGGATCCGTCTTGCAGGCATCAGCGACCTCCTTCGCCGACCTGCCCCCATCCTTGAGTGCGTCGAAGATCCCTAGCCGAGTCGCCGTGAGGATCGCCCGCGAATAGGCGGGTGCGTACCCCTCGAGCATCGCCATCGGCACGATTCCCGAGGCGAAAATCGCGCGCTCGAGCGGGTTCTCGGCCATCAGTCCCACGCGCATGACTCGCCCTCCTCACCCTTCTGCACGCGACCCTAGTTGGTCCACGAGAGCACGGTCAATAGCTGCGCACCGGCCTGATACGATGCGCCGACCCGAGTTCTGCGCTGAGCCGAGCTGGCTGGAAGGTGCTGACGCCCATGAGTACCCGATTCCCCCGTGCGGTTGCGACCATCGGCGCCGTCCTCTTCATCGCGGTCGGGATCT
>Ga0214472_10005645_pt1 | contig 13162 bp, 15 predicted proteins | sample RVTome_6_FD_207662 | JGI IMG/M metagenome (GOLD analysis project Ga0214472, IMG submission 207662) | Soil microbial communities from uranium-contaminated site in the Upper Colorado River Basin, Wyoming, United States - RVT140D175 | ecosystem: Environmental > Terrestrial > Soil > Contaminated >... | reverse complement strand
GTATGAAACGCGATGCCGTGCTGGCGCGCGATCGCGGCGCAGTCTGTGATCGGCTGGATCGCGCCGACCTCGTTGTTGGCATGCATGATGCTGATCAGGATGGTGTCGGGGGTGATGGCGCGGCGCAGCTCGCCCGGGTCGATGTGGCCATTGCCGCCCACCGCAAGCCAGGTCACCGTAGCGCCGAGGCTTTCGAGAAAATGCAGCGGTGCCACCACTGCAGGGTGTTCGATCCGGGTGGCGATGAAATGGCGGCGGGTGCGGTTGCTGGCGAAGAAGGCGCCCTTGATCGCCAGGTTGTTCGCCTCGCTGCCGCCGCTGGTAAACACCACTTCCTGCGCCGCACAGCCCAGCAGGTCGGCAACTTGCCGGCGCGCGGATTCGAGCAACTGCCGTGCCGGGGCACCGGCCCAGTGCTGGCTTGACGGATTGCCGAAGGCGGTATCCAGCGCCTTGCGCATCGCCTGCGCGACCTCGGGTGCGATCGGCGTGCTGGCATTGTGGTCGAGATAGATCTGGCGCATGGCTCAGGCCAGCCGCAACTTGCTGGTGGTCGCTCTGCGTTCCGCCGGCAGGTGATGCGCCGCAACGTCGGGAGCAAGCGCGATTTCGCGCCCTCCGGCATAGGCGTGCAGGCTGCCGGGCGGCAGTGGCGTCCAGGGCTCGTCGGTCAGCGGCGAGGTGGCCAGCAGGATCACCCGGCGCTGCCCGACGCAGGATGTGCAGGCGCGCGACAGGGCGTGCAGCCGGGTATGGGCATGCACGATCAGGTTGGTGCCATTGCTGAGAACGAAGTTGAATTCGCCAAGCGCCGCAAGGCGTGTGACCAGCGGCGCGATGCGGGCGGCGATGTCGACGGCGGACAGCGGCGCGCGTGCCGGCGCGCCCGCGGCCGCAATCGCGTCGAGCAACAGGCAGAAGGCCAGTTCGGAATCGGTGTCGCCAAGCGGCTGAAAGCGGCGCGGCACCGACCCGTGCCGCGCTGCAAGGCCCGGCAGCTTGCCATTATGCGCAAACACCCAGGACTGGCCGTTCCATTCGCGCTCGAACGGATGGGTATTGGCCGAGGCGCGGCCGAAATGCGCCGGATTGGCCTTGCGGATATGGGCGATTACGGTTTCGCTTTGGAAGTCGTATTCAGAGATGAAGGCCAGGCAGCGGCTTTGCGCGGCGGGCACCGGTTCCTTGAAGATACGCGCGGCGCGGCCTTCATAGAACGCCACGCCCCAGCCATCGGCATGCGGCCCGATATCGCCGCCGCGTGGCCGCAGCAGCGCCAGCGAATGGTTCACATCGGTGGGCTCGCTGGCGCTCATCGCGAAAAGTTCGCACATCCCGGCGCCCTTAGTGCGGTGGCGCCGGGCGCAGGATATCGCTGCGCATGCGCTCATATTCCTCGCGGCTGATCTCGCCGCTGGCATAGCGCCGGGCAAGAATGTCAAGCGCGCCGCCCTGTGCCCCGCCGCGCGGTTGCGACGACGTCAGCCAGCGCACCAGCGCGACAATGGCGACAATGACCAGAACCCACCACAGGATCATGAAGATGCCGCCGCCAAAGCCGAAACCCAATGCCCATCCCGGCATGTCATACATCAATGCGTCGCTCCTTGCTGCGCGGCCCCGCTGAGAGGGGGGGATCGTAGATATTCAAGTCATCGCTTGAATGAAGTAACGCCGGAGCGCCACCATGTCAACACGCGACGACGTCGCAGCGGCGCCAGACTGACCAGAAGATCGGCGATTTCGGCGCCGGCAAGGCGGGGCCGTCCGACGCCCCGGCGCAGCGCGGGGCGCTTGCGTCACTTCGTCAAGATCAGCTTGCCCAGCCGGGTGATGCGCAAGGTATAGGGCTGGCCGTCCAGCACCAGCGTGGCGGTGCTGGCGCCTGCGGTCAGCGCGCGCACGTCGATTTCCGTGCTGAATTGCGGGGATGCGGAGGGCGAATCGGGCGCGGTGCGGTGCGGCGCGGCAGCTGGCATTGCACGAAAGATCTGGGGCATGGCGGAATTTTCCTTGGCTTCAGAAAATATCTGACAGTTTTTGTCAGCCGTGTCAATTTGTCGCTCGATGTTTCGCCCGCGCCGCCGCCGCAGGCATATTGACGCCGGAAAATCCGCTGGTTATGGTTTCCCGACTCAATCAGTCAACTACAATTCAATTCGCCCAGCCAAGCCGTTTCCTGGCGCGCCAGCGGACAACCCAATACAGGAGCACCGATGAAACAGTTTGGCCTTTCCCTGATCGCCTGCGCCGGCCTGGCGCTTGGCGCCAGCACCGCAACCGCGCTCGAATACCCGATCGGCGAGCCGCAGTTCGGCGGCGGGCTTGAGGTCGCGGCAGTATATCTGCAGCCCATCGAGATGGACCCACCCGGCATGATGCGCGCCGCGGCCGAGTCCGACGTGCATCTGGAGGCCGATATCCACGCGCTTGCCGACAACCCGAACGGTCTGGCCGAGGGCGAATGGGCACCCTATCTGCTGGTGCGCTACCGGCTTGCCAAGGAAGGCAGCAGCACCGAGATCAGCGGCGAGATGATGCCGATGGTGGCCTCGGACGGCCCGCATTACGGCGACAACATCAAGCTGGACGGTCCGGGACGATACCGGCTGACGCTGACCGTGCTGCCGCCAACGGCGGACACGGCGGGCCATTTCGGCCGCCATACCGACCGCGAAACCGGCGTTAACGACTGGTTTGCTCCGTTCGATCTGACCTATGACTTCGTCTTCGCCGGGGTCGGCAAGAAGGGCTCGTATTGAGGTATGCCATGAAACCACAGCCGTTTCTGTGGCCACTGCTGCTTGGGCTCGCCTTGGCGGGCCCGGCGCTGGCAGAGGACCAACCGGTCTTTACCATCGAGATGAAAGACGGCGTGGTGACGCCGAACCGGCTGCTGGTGCCGGCGGGGGTGACCTTCAAGATCATCATCCGCAACACCGGCAGCGGCCCGGCCGAATTCGAAAGCCTGCGCATGCGCAAGGAAAAAGTGCTCTCACCCGGTGCGGAATCCTTTGTCACAGTGCGCCGGCTGTCACCTGGCAGCTATGATTTCTTTGAAGAATTTCACCTGGGCCTGGAATCCGCGCATGGCGTGATCGTGGCGGAATAGGGGTGCTTCATGGGCGGGCAGATCGCATTCATCATCTGGCGCGAAAGCGTCGAGGCGCTGCTGGTGATCGGCATCCTGCAGGGTTGGCTGCGCCATGGCGCCGGTGGCGCAGGTGGCTGGCGCTATCTGTGGGGCGGTGTGGTGGCGGGGCTTGCCGGTTCGCTGGCGCTGGCCTTCGGGCTGGCGCGGCTGGCGCAAACGCTGGGCGACGAAGTGCACGAACAGGTGTTGACCGCGGCGGTGTTCGTGGCGGCGGCGCTGATCGTGCAGATGGTGCTGTGGATGCGGCGCAATGGCCCCGGCCTGAGCCAGAACCTTGAGGCGCGACTGGATGGCGCGATGCAGGCCGGCAGGCTTTGGGGCGTGTTCGCGCTGGCGCTGATCGCGGTGGCGCGTGAAGGCAGCGAAACCGTGGTGTTTCTTTACGGCACGCTGGCGGCGGCGGGTGCGACCTCGCCGCTGACGCTGTGGGGCGCGATCGGGCTTGGCATTGGCGCCGCGCTGGCCAGCTATGCGCTGCTGCATCTGGGCGGCCGCCTGTTGCCGTGGCGCCTGTTCTTTCGTGCCTCCGAGGCGATGCTGCTGGCGCTGGCCTGCGCGCTGCTGGTCACCGGGGCGGGCAATCTGGTCGGGCTGGGGCTGTTGCCCTATACCGATGTGCTGTGGAACAGCGGCTGGTTTCTGGATGACCGCAGCCCGGCCGGCGGCATCATCGCCGCGCTGACCGGCTATCGCGCCGAGCCCGATCTGGTGACGGCGGCGGTCTGGCTTGGCTATGCGGCGCTGCTGGCCTGGCTGTTGCGCCCGGCGCGTGCTGTGGCGCAGGGCCTGCGCTGATGCGCCCGGCGCACTATTCCGCGCTGCCGCTGCCGCGGGGAAGCACGCGCGCAAACGGCTGGCTGGAACCGGTGGGCCTGTGGCTGAAGCGCAACCGACGCTGGGTTGCCCGCATGCAATGGGGCGTGGTCGGGCTGTATGCGGTGCTTCTTGTGGTGCCGGCAGTGCTGCCGCTGCCCGCCTCGCAAGCGCATATCTGGGACAACGTCACCTTGTTCGCGCAGTTCCTGTTCTGGGGCATCTGGTGGCCCGGGGTGCTGATTTCGGTGGTGTTGTTCGGGCGGCTCTGGTGCGGCGTGCTGTGCCCCGAAGGCGCGCTTAGCGCCTATGCGGCGCGCCACAGCCTTGGCCGCGCGGTGCCGCGCTGGATGCGTTGGCCGGGTTGGCCCTTCACCGCCTTCGCACTGACCACGGTCTATGGCCAGATGATCTCGGTTTACCAATACCCGCTGCCGGCGCTGCTGATACTGGGCGGCTCGACCGTGGCGGCGGTGGCGGTGGGCTATCTTTACGGGCGCGACAAGCGGGTGTGGTGCCGCTATCTGTGCCCGGTCAACGGCGTCTTCGGCCTGCTGGCAAAGCTGGCGCCGATGCATTACGCGGTCGATCGCGCCGCCTGGGACAGCTGCCCTTCCGCCAGCGCGCGACTGCAGGCGTTCAACTGCGAACCGATGGTGGCGGTGCGCACCATGCAAAGCGCCTCGCCCTGCCACATGTGCGGCCGCTGCGCCGGGTTTCGTGATGCGGTGACGTTGCAGCCGCGCCTGCCCGGCGCCGAAATTACCGCGGCTTCGGCGCGCGGTGCCACGCTTTGGGACAGCCTGCTGATCCTCGTCGGGCTGATCGGCATTGCCGCCGGCGCGTTTCAGTGGTCGGCCAGCCCCTGGTTCGTGGCGCTGAAACAGGCGATTGCGACGCGGCTGATCGACGCCGCGGTGTTCTGGCCGCTGGAAACCACGCTGCCATGGTGGCTGCTGACCAACTACGCGCCGCAAAGCGACGTGCTGACCGTGCTCGACGGTGCGGTGATGCTGGCCTATATCGGCGCCGCGGCGCTGCTGCTGGGCCTGGCGACGGCGCTGCCGCTGGCCGCGGCGGTGCGACTGCTGGGGCGCTGGCGCTGGCAAAGCTTTCACCACCTTGCGCAGGGGCTGATTCCGCTTGCGGCCTGTGGCGTGATCCTGGGGCTGTCGGGGCTGACGGTCACCATGCTGCGCGCCGAAGGGCTGCTGCTGCCCGGCGTCGCCGGTTTGCGCGCCGGCGCGCTGGCGGGTGCGGCGCTGTGGTCGGCGGTGCTGCTGTGGCGGATCGCGCAAAACCGCGCGGCGGCGCCCGCGCGCCGCGCGTTGGCCGCCGTGCTGGCCTGCGGCGCACTGCTGCCGCCGGTCGCGTCGTGGGTGCTGCTGTTCTGGGTCTGGTAGACCCGCCGCGGCGTCAGTCGCTAAAGCGCGCCGAGCGGCAGCCGCACCTCGGCGGCCAGGCCGCCGCCGTCGCGGTTGTGCAGACGCACCTCGCCGCCATGTGCCTGAATGATGGTGCGCGCGATGGCAAGCCCAAGCCCGGCGCCGCCGGTTTCGCGCGAACGCGAGGCCTCAAAACGCACGAAGGGCTCGAACACTGCCTCCAACTGGTCTTCGGGCAGGCCGGGGCCGCGGTCGGCAATGGTGATGCGCGCGAAACCGGGCTCGGCGGCCAGAGAAACCTGCGCCGCGCCGCCATAGCGCACGGCATTGTCGATCAGATTGCGCAGCGCGCGGTTCAGCGCCACCGGGCGCACCGCGGCGCGCAGCGGCGGTGCGGCGGCAAGCTGCGCCTTGCCCTGGCCGGCATCCGCGGCCAGATCGCCCAGAACCGCCGCCAGATCGACCGTGGCGGCGGGTTCCGATTGCGCCACACCGCGGGCAAAAGCCAGCGTTGCCTCGACCATTTCCTGCATTTCGTCCACCAGAGCCCGCAGCCGGTCGGTATCTTCGCCCTCGTCCAGCATTTCCAGTCGCAGCCGCATCGCGGTCAGCGGCGAGCGCAGATCATGGCTGAGCGCCGCCAGCAGATGCGTGCGCTCGGACACGAAGCGGGTCAGCCGTTCCTGCATCCGGTTGAAAGCCAGCGTGGTCTCGCGCACTTCGGTGGGGCCGGTCAGCGGCAGCGGATCGGCGTCAAAGCCGCGGCCAAGCCGGTCGGCGCCACGGGCAAGTGCGCGCATCGGCCCGACCACGCGCCGCGCCGTGACCAGTGCGACCAGCGCCACCGCCACCGCCATAAGCGCCAGCGGCAGCACCGCCTGCGAGGTCATCTGCAGTTCCGGCCGGTTGAACATGGTGCGCACATTCAACCAGTCGCCCTGCGCCAGCCTGATCGACAGGCTCATTTCCACCGGCTCGGCGCGTTCGGTCATCATCACCTCATGCATCGGGCGCATGGCTCCTGGCATGCCCCGCGGCAGTGGCTGCGGCCCGGCGAAAGCATGGATATCGGCGCGGAATTCACGCTCGGGCGCGCCCAGAATCTGCTGCATGCGGGCCAGGAACGCGCCGGCATCGGCGCTGTCGCGCAGCACTTCGGGCGCGGCGGCGATGGAAAAGCTGACCAGCGGCGAATCTGCCGAGCGCAGGATCGAGGCGTGCAGCGCCTCGGGCGCGTTGTCGAGCAGCAGCGCCACATTGGCGGCACGGCCCGCCGCCTCAAGCCCCAGCGCGGTGCGCACGGCGCGGCTGCGTTCGTCGGCGAACAGCAGGTAGCCAAGGCCCTGCGTCACCGCCAGCGCCAGCAGCAGCATCACCAGAAGCTGCACCCCAAGCGAGCGCGGCATCGGCAGCCGGGTCATGGCTGCACCTCGCGGACATCGGCGGCCAGGCTGTAGCCGCCGCCCCAGACGGTGGCGATCAACGCCGGTTTCGCCGGGTCACGCTCTATCTTGCGGCGCAGCCGGCTGATCTGATTGTCGATGGTGCGGTCGAACACCTGCGCCGCGCGGCCACTGGTCAGATCCAGCAACTGGCTGCGGCTGAGCACGAAGCGCGGGCGTTCCAGAAACGCGATCAGCAGGCGGAACTCGGCGGTAGTCAGCGTCACTTCGGCGCCGTCGTCGCAGATCAGGGTGCGGCAGTCGGTATCCAGCACCCAGCGGTCGAAGGCCAGCCGGCGCCCGGCCAGTGCGCCGCCTGCCACCTGCGCCTGCGCGCTGCGGCGCAGGATCGCCTTGACCCTGGCCAGCAGCTCGCGCGGGTTGAAGGGCTTGGCCAGGTAATCGTCTGCCCCGACCTCAAGCCCGACGATGCGGTCGGTGTCGTCGCCAAGCGCGGTCAGCATCAGTATGGGCATCGTTCCGGCGGCACGCAGCCTGCGGCAGACCGACAGCCCGTCTTCGCCAGGCATCATCACGTCAAGCACGATCAGGTCGAACCGCCCCGCCTTCAGCGCCGCATCCATCAGCACGGCATTCGCGGCCGTGCTGGCGCGCATGCCGTTCTTTTCAAGATATTTCGCCAATGCATCGCGAATTTCGCGGTGGTCATCGACAACAAGGATATGCGGCGCGTTGCTCATGTGTCCTCTCTTGCCGGCCAGACTAGCCGATCCGCAACGATCGGTGGGCGGAACATTGTCGCAAACCGCGGCGAGGCCGGTATTTGCGACAGATTGATACAAAACACCAGTCCGGCTGACAAACTCGCAGCACAGGTGGGCGCCAGATTGACCGCATCGAATAGCAAACCAGGAGAGACGACAATGAAACGTTCCACCACCATTGCACTGGCGGCTGTTGCCGCGATCGGCGCCGCCGCTCTGGCGCTGCCGGTGATTGCGCAGCCGGCGCCGATGCCCTTCGCCGGCATGATGGGTGCCGCGGCGATGCACGGCGGCATGCCGACCGGCATGGCCTCGATGATGGGCGTCGATACCCAGCACATGACCGACCAAATGGCCAAGTTCGACACCGACGCCGACGGCACGCTGAGCGCCGAAGAGATTGCCGCGGCGATCAAGTCGCAGCTGGCGACCTATGACACCGACGCCAACGGCACCCTGTCGCTGGCGGAGTTCACCGCGATGCATGCTGAGGTGCAGGCCGAGCAGCTGGCCCAGATGAACGTGCGCGCGTTCCAGATGCATGATGCCGACGGCGACGCACAGGTGACCGAGGCCGAACTTGCGGCGATGGCCGAAAACATGGGGCAGATGTTCGGCACGCAAGCTGGTGTGCACGGCCGGTTCGGCGCCTGGCACGGCGGCGCGGGCGGCTTTGGCATGATGCGCTTTCACTGACACGCGCGGCCCCCGGTGCCTTGCGCCGGGGGCCGCTATCGATAAGGACGATGGATCATGATGTATGGCTATGACATGGGTTTTGCTATGTTGTTCGGTTGGTTCTGGATGATCGCCGCACTGGTGGTCGCAGGCCTGGTGATCGCGGCACTGGTGAAATACCTGCGCGGCTGACAGGGCTGGCAGCGTGTGGGCCGGATGGGCGGATAGTGGCATCTGGCGCGGCGGGCTGAATGCCTGCCGCGCCGGCCATTGCCTCAGCCCTGCCCCAGCCCGTAGCGGCGTATCTTTTCCCAAAGCGTCTTGCGCGACACCCCCAGCAGCGCTGCCGCATCCTGCAGCACGCCGCCGGCCTCTTCCAGCGCGTGCAAAATGGCAAGGCGCTCGGCCTCTTCGACATGCGCCTTCAGCCGCAGCGTCGGCGCCTCGGGATCGGCGCCAGTATCGGGCGCGCTGTCGTCGCTGAGATCGTATTCCTGAATCCGCGGCCCGGCGGCTAGCGCCACCGCCCGCTCGATCATGTTGCGCAGTTCACGCACGTTGCCGGGAAAGTCGAGCCGCGCCAGCCGCGCCTCGGCGGGTGCCGAAAGCCCCTGCACCGGGCGGCCCATTCCGGCCGCCTGCTCGGCCACGAAGCGGCGCGCCAGAAACAGGATGTCTTCGGGCCGCTTGCGCAGCGGTGGAATCGCAATGTGAATGACATTCAGCCGCCAGTAGAGATCGGCGCGAAACCGTCCTGCGCTGACTGCCGCCTCAAGGTTGGATTGCGTTGCCGCGATCACCCGCACATCCAGCGCGACAGGTGCAGTTGCGCCAAGCGGCAGCACCTCGCGTTCCTGCAGCACGCGCAGCAGCTTGGCCTGCGTTTCGACCGCGATGTCGGCAACCTCGTCCAGAAAGATCGTGCCGCCCTGCGCCTGCTCGAACCGCCCGGCGTGGCGATGGTCTGCGCCTGCAAAGGCACCCTGTTCAAACCCGAACAGCTCGCTTTCAACCATGCCCGCGGGCAATGACGCGCAGTCCACCGCCACGAAGGGCTTGCCGGCGCGGGCGCTGTTGCGGTGGATGAACCGCGCCACGACCTCTTTGCCGACACCGGATTCGCCGGTCAGCAGCAGCGAGGAATCCACATCGCGGATGCGCGCGGCGATCTTCTCGATCCGCCGCATCGCCGCGCTGCGGCCCAGAATGCCCGATCCCGCAGCCGCCGGGGTGCCATCGGCCCCCAAAAGCGGCGCTGCCCGCAGATCGTGCAGCCGGTCCACCGCGCGCCGCGCCTTGGTGACAAACTCGTCCAGATCGAAAGGTTTGGTCAGGTAGTCCACCGCCCCCGCCTTGGTCAGCGCCACCGCGTCTTCGACCGAGATATACGCCGTCATCAGGATAACCGGCGCGCCGGGGTTGACGCGGCAAATCTCTTCGAACAGCGCGCGGCCATCGCCATCGGGCAGCCGGATGTCGGTGGCCACCAGATCAAACAACCGCGCCGCCAGCAATTCGCGCGCCGAGCCGAAATCGGCGGCAGTTGCGGTGTCAAACCCTTCCATGCGCAGCCGGTCTTCCAGCGAAATGCGCATCAGTTCGTCGTCATCGACAATCAGAACGCTGGGGGCAGGAGCTTCGTCGGTTGCGTCACGCGGCACGTTCCGGCTCCTTTTGTGGCACAAGTTGTGGCGTTTCGGTGGGCAGCGTCACGGTAAAGCGCGCGCCATGCCCGGGTGCGCTGTCAACCACGATGCTGCCCCCCATGCGCTTGATCAGCGTATAGGTAATCCACAGCCCAAGCCCGGTGCCCTGCCGCGAGGTGGTGTAGAACGGCTCGAACAGGCGGTGCTGTGCGGCGGCATCCAGCCCCGGCCCGGTGTCGGCGACCTCGATCCTGATATGCCGCGCCATGCGCTTTGCCGAGACCCGCAGCGCACCGCCCTCGGGCATCACCGCCACCGCATTGCGTGCCAGATTCATCACGATCTGGTGCACATGCGGGCAAGTGCAGCGGATCGTGATTCCGGTCAGCGACCCCGGCTCAACCTGCCATTCAAGCGAGACCGGGCGCTCGGCGATTTCGGCGCGGATCAGTGCTTCCAGATCGGTCAGGCAGTGCATATGGCAGGGGGTGGCGCGGCTTTCGCCGCGCAATTCACCCAGCAATGCCTGTATGGTGGCGGAAATCCGATCCAACCCGGTATCGATCAGCGGCAGATATTTGCGCACCAGTTCGGCATCATCGGGGCGGCGGCGCAGCATGTTGACGCAGTTCTTCATGCCGCCAAGCGGGTTGTTCACTTCATGCGCCAGCCCGGCGGCAAAGCGCCCCAGCCCGGCGAGTTTTTCGGCATTCGCCAGATCCTGTTCCAGCCGCTTGTTGCGCGCCAGTTCCTGCACCATGGTGTTGAACCGCTCGGCCAGCTGGCCGATTTCGTCGCGGTCAACCGGCGGCACGGCGCGCAGAGGTGCGTGATCGCCACGCGAAACCGCGGCCAGGCCCTCGGCAAGGTCACGCAGCGGGCTGACCATGCGGCGCGAAATCAGCACGCCGATGGTGCTGGTGATCAGCGCAAGGCCCAGCGAAAAGGTCAGCACCAGCCAGGCATCGCGGCGCACCTGCACCTGCATCGGCTGCATCGAACTGCGCAGCAGCAAGAACCCCACGTCGGTGTCGTCAACCCGCAACGGCACCACCGCATGCACTGTGTCGGGGTCACGAATCTCGGCCGGGAACAGCGTCGCCGCACTGGCGCCCAGGGCAAAGGCCACCTGCCGGATCGTCAGCGGGTCGATGTCTGCCAGTGGCAGCCCGATCGGATGCACGGCGGCGTCGGTATGCGCCAGCACAATGCCCTCGACATCCAGAAACGCCGCGTCGACCACCGGCGTATCGTCGGGGGTGAACGATTTCTGATCGACCAGCTGGTCGAGCGTGCGGTAAAGCGCCCAGGTATCGCGGCTGAGCAGCGCGGCCTGCCCCGCCGAGGCCACCGCGCGCGCCAACGCAAGGGTCTGCGATTCAAGCTGCGCCGCCTGGCGGCTGGCGTCGCGCTCGATCACCACCAGCCCCATGATCAGCGCCGAGCCGAAAACCATCAGCGTTATGGTCAGCGGCAGCTTGGTCATCAGGCTCCAATGCCGGGGCGTGGCGCGGGTCATGGCCGCAGCGCCTCGGCCGCAACGGTCTGCAAGGCGCGGTCAGCAACATTGCGGATCGGGTCATAGAGCGAGGGTTGCACCACGGCAAAGCCGTCCAGATCCAGCAGCGACAGCACCGGCCCGGCCTGCGGGTCGGCGCCCATGCCGGTCAGCGCGTCGCGCAGCCGCGAACGCACAGCGGCGGGCATGTCGTTGCGCACCACGATCGGCGGAAAACCGTATTGCCGTGATCGCGTAATGACGCGGGTGCCGGCTACGGTGGCCGGCTCGAACTTTTGCAGCACGTTGTAGACATAGCTGTCCACCGCGCCGCCATCGGCGACGCCGCGCGCGACTGCGATCACCGTTTCGGCGTGGCTGTAGGTGAAGAACGCGAGCCGGAAGAATTGATCCGGGTTGAAGCCCGCATCAGCAATGGTGGCGCGTGGCACCATGTAGCCGGAATTCGAATCCGGGTCGGAATATGCGAAAACCTTGCCCTTCAGATCAAGGATCGCGGCATCCTTGCTGGCAGCGGGCACGATCAGCAGCGACCGGTAGAGCGGCGCGCCGCGATGCAACGGTGCGACCAGCAGCGACAGATATTCAGGGTTGCGCGGCTTGACATAGGGGTAGCCGCAGACCCAGGCGGCCTCGATCTCGCCGCGTTCCAGCAGATCCATGATATCGCGATAGGACCGGCGCAGCACGAATTCCACCGACCGCCCCGTCCGCAGCGTCAGATAATCGGCGAACTTGTTGAAAGAGCGCATGTATTCGCGCACCACCACGCCTGTCAGGCCAATCCGCAGCCCGCCGCCGCTGGCAAGCGCCGCCCAACTGCGCGGCGCCGCCAGCACCGCCGCCGCGCCAGCACCCCCCAGAAACAGACGCCGTCCGACCATTGGTCTGTGCTCTCCTCCGTCAGCCTGCGCACCTGTGGTCGCGTGCAAACTGCCCCGCCGGTCAGCTTAGCACAGCGCCGCCGTGCGTGCGACTTTTACGCGCGACAGCCCGGGAATTGGGCGCCATGAGGGCCGGCCCGGGCCGAAGCGCCGCCAGCCGCCTAGGTCGCGGCTGGCGCGGCGCCGGTGTCGGGGTCGGCAAGCGCGGCCTGCGCCAGCACCAGCGCCGCCAGTCCGGGGCGGGCCTGAATGCGCGCGACATCGTCGGCACCCCTGCCGCCGCCCGACAGCCAGAACCCGGTTTCGGGCGCCATGCGGTGCGCGCGGTCCAGCAGCTCGCCTGCGAACCCAAGCCCGGCGGCGGCGGCGTCGCGGCTGTGCAGCCAGAGCTCGAAAAAGCCCTGCTGCGTGGCCTCGGCCAGCCAGTCGGCAAGCGCGATCTGTCGCCCGCCGTCTTCAACTTCGAAGCCCGCCACGGTGGCCGGATCAAGATGATAGGTGCTGAAACCGCTGCCCGACGACTCGGTTGCAAAGCTGTAGCGCCGCGCCAGCCGCTGCACTTCGGCGCGCGGCACCACCAGTGCGGCGGGGGCAGTGGCGCGCAGCTGCGCGGCCGCCGCAAGCCCACCCTCGGCAACGCAGACCCTGGCGCCAGCGGGCGCTGACTGCCCGGGCGCGCAACGCCAGATCACCGGCCCGCGCGCCGCCTCGGTGACGGGTTCGGCCGGCGCGTCACAGATGACGGCGTCGGCGCCGGCGACGGGGCAGGGGGCGACGGCTTCGACAAACAGGCTGGCGCGTGGCTGCGGCGCCACGGCAAGGGGTTCAGGCGCCATTGATCATCTCCCACATCGCGCGCGAGCCTGCGCGGTTTTGCGACTCGGCGGTGCGTTCGCGCCGGATTGCAGCGGCAACC
>Ga0214472_10005644_pt1 | contig 13164 bp, 14 predicted proteins | sample RVTome_6_FD_207662 | JGI IMG/M metagenome (GOLD analysis project Ga0214472, IMG submission 207662) | Soil microbial communities from uranium-contaminated site in the Upper Colorado River Basin, Wyoming, United States - RVT140D175 | ecosystem: Environmental > Terrestrial > Soil > Contaminated >... | reverse complement strand
CCAGCCTCAGGAGTCGCAACCTCATGAACAAGCTCCTCGCGTGCGCCTTCGCGCTCTTCGCCGCGATCGCGCTCTTCTCCCCCGCTCCGGCGCACGCCCAGGCCTTCCTGGCGATCACCACCCAGGACGGCAACTGCTTCGGGGTCGCGGGGGACGGCCGATCGATCATCACCAAGCGATGCGGCAACCGCTTCGCCGTCACGCACGACGGCAATCAGCTCGTCGCCTTCCTCCCCGACGGCAACTGGGGCTGCATCGACGGGTACCGCGGCAACGGCGCCGCCGCCGAGGTCGTCGGTTGCGACTACACCCAGGACCAGCAGTGGTACGTCATTCCCGGCGGTCAGCTCCAGAACGTGGCCTCGGGCCTGTGCCTCGACATCGAGGGCGAAAACCACGGCACCGGCGCCCGGATCCTCAATTATGACTGCGGCTCGGGCAAGTGGAACCAGCAGTTCGCCATCGTCGAGAAGGGGCCGCTCGGCGGCCTCGCCACCGGCGCGGGGATCGCGGCGGGAGCCGCCACTCCGCCGCCCGCGTCCTTCGGCTCTCCCGCGGCGCCCAGCGGCGGGGCGGAGATCCTGAGCCACAACGGCGGCACTCTGGTGGGACAGGACGGCGGCACCCTCGTGGGCCAGGACGGCAGCACCCTCGTGGGCAACGACGGCGCGAGCGTGGTTCCCACGGCCGGCGGCCACATGCAGAACCAGAGCATGGACGGCGGTCACGGCGGCATCGTCGCCGCGGGCGGCGGCAACTTGATCGGCCTCGACTCCGCGACGCTGGTCGCCGCGGGCGCCGGCAACGCCACGGGCGGCTACTCGATCCAGAGCGTGGGTGGCGGGTTCCAGCTCAAGATCGGCTCGCTCTGCCTCGATGGCGCCGGCTCGACCGCGGTGGTCCAGGATTGCGGCTCCGCCACCGTCTTCCAGACGGCGGGAAGTCGACTCCAGGTGATGGGGACGAATCGCTGCGTGGACGGCTGGCGCGGCATGTACAAGGTCGGCCGTGAAGAAGACCAGAGCTCCCGCGAGGCCGTCACGGTGGGAGATTGCGACGGCTCGCAGGAGCAGACGTGGAGCGCCGCCAACCTGGACGAGAGCGCCCAGTTCTTTCTCATGAACAACCGCTACCCGCTCTGCATGGACGTCGACGGCGGCGTGGTCGCGCCGGGGCGCACGCTCCTGCTCTGGAAGTGCTACGACTCCGCCCGTCCCCAGAACCAGATCTTCGGGCTCGGCCAGCCGGCGTCGGCGCCCGTCTACGCGGCTCCCGCGCCCGTCTATGCGGCTCCGGCGCCCGTCTACACGGCTCCGGCGCCCGTCTACACGGCTCCGGCGCCCGTCTACACGGCTCCGGCGCCCGCCGGCCCCGCGACCTATCGCATTGCGGTGGGAGCTCTCTGCCTCGAGGCCGGCACGTCTCCGGTCACCGTCGTGGACTGCGGCGTGGCGACCCGTTTCGAGATGTCGGCCGGCGTCCTCAAGATCACCGGAACGAACAACTGCGTGGACGGCTGGCGCGGCATGTACAAGGTCGGCCGCGAAGAAGACCAGAGCGCGCGCGAGGCCGTCACGATCGCGGCCTGCGACGGATCGGGCGAGCAGAACTGGGCCCAGTACCTCCAGGTCGGCGGCGGGTTCTTCCTCAAGGATTCCCGCTACGGCCTCTGCATGGACGTCGACGGCGGCGTGATCGCCGCCGGCCGCACCGTGCTCCTGTGGAAGTGCTACGACGCGGTCCGTCCGCAGAACCAGATCTACGCGGTCATGAACTAGGCATCGAAGACGCGGAGCGGGGCCCTCCCACGGGCCCCCGCCTTCGCGCCGGGTTCACGGCTCCCTGAGCCGGTTCGCCGCGGTTTCCTGCGTTTCCACCAAAACCGCGGTGCTCGGACGACCCCGCGATGCTCAGACATCCACCCGCACAGGAGTGGCACAGCCATGAACAAGCTCGTCGCGTGCGCCTTCGCGCTCTTCGCCGCGATCGCGCTCTTCTCTCCCGACCCCGCGCGCGCCCAGGCTACCCAGGCGATCACCACCCAGGACGGCAACTGCTTCGGGGTCGCGGGCGACGGCCGCTCGATCATCATCAAGCGCTGCGGCAACCGCTTCAACGTCGCGGTCGACGGCAACCAGCTCGTCGCCTTCCTGCCCAACGGCAACGAGGGGATGGCGGCGGCTTCTTCCTCAAGGACACCCGCTACAACCTCTGCATGGACGTCGATGGCGGGATCATAGCGCCGGGCAGGACGGTCCTTCTCTGGAAGTGCTACGACGGCGCTCGTCCCCAGAACCAGATCTACTCGATCCTGAACTGAGCTGACGGATCACGGTGCGGGGCCGCTCCCAGAGCGGCCCCGTCCCGAACTCCGAGGCACGGTGAGCCCTCTCGCGTGGATTTCGTGCGTAACTGGACAGACAGCTCTCCAACCACACCATCCGAAGGGCGCCCCATGAAGCCTGCTCCGATCGCGATCCTGGCCGCCCTGCTCCTGGCGGGACTCCTCCTCCTGTCGACTTCGATCGCGCACGCGCAGAAGCCCACTGCCGGCGCGGCGGGACCGGCCGCCATGGCGCCGGCCGCGATGGCCCCGGCGGGCACCGGAGCCTTGAGCACCTTCGTGAGCAACCCCTCGGCCATTCCCGCCGAGTGGGCGCACGCCTTCGTTCCGTTCGCGTTCCGCTATCCGTCGGACTGGAAGATCGACCCCGCCGCGACCGCGAGCGGCTTTTTCGTCAACGCGTCCCGGCCGGTTCCCGGATATCCGGACGGCGAGGCGAGCGAGATCTTCGCCGCCTTCCCGTTCCTCGCCGCCGAATCGGCGTTCGAGACCGAGCGCGCTTCGGTCGCCGCGCAGTGGGCGGAGTGGATGAAGCAGGCATGGGGCTTCCCATCGTATTCCGAGCGTCCGTTCATGGTCGCCGGAACGATGCTGCCCGCCTTCGTCTTCGCCGGCTCCAGCGACGCGGACGAGACTATCTGGGCGCGGCTCGCCATCGTGCCGATCGACAGGTCCAACGGCATGGTGCGCGGGGTGGGCCTGATCCTGGTGGGCTCCTCGCTGGCGCCCGAGATCCGCGGCATCGACGACGTCGCGGTTCGCGGCGGCCTGGCGACGATCGTCGCGACGCTGCGCGGCGGCGCGGTGCCGGGCGCGGCGCCCTCAACGCAGCCAGCGGCGTATGCGGCCGGCCCTTCCGCGCCCCAGGTCCAGGCGCCCGCGGCCCGGCCCGCTCCCCAGGTCCACGCGACCGCCGGCCCGCCCGCGCGGAGCGCGCCTGCCGCGTCCCCGAGCTCGGGCTCCTCGGGGGGCGGCCTGGCGGCGCTCCTCGGCGCGCTGACGGGGGCCGGTTCCGGCGGGCAGGGCGCCGGCGGGAACGCGACCGTCTCGGCGGTCATGGCTTTGCTGGGCGGCCTGGGGGACGCTCAGACGCGGAGCCAGCTCGAGCTCATGGTCCAGCAGTTCCAGGGCGGCGCGGCAGAGTCGGCCATCCGCCCCCAGCTCGACGCCGTCCTGCGGTCGCTGGGCGGCGGGGAGGGCGCGGGGAACCTGGTGTCCCTGGTGGAGCCGATCCTCGCCCTGCTCCGGGGTGGTAGCATGCCGGCGGCGGTGAACCCCGCTGCCGCCACGAGCGCCCCGGCCGCCGGAACCAAGCCGGGCACGGGAAACTAGAAGAGATCGTTACCCATCCATCCACATCGAGGAGATCCGTCGTGCATCGATCTTGCAGCTTCCTCCTTCCGGCGCTCGCGGCCATGATCTCCGCCGCAGCGGCCTGCGCGCAGAAGCCATCGGTGGCGGACGACGCCCCCATGCCGGCCATCGCCGGGATGCCCGGCTCCGCGGCCGCCCAGGCCACGAGCCCCGGATCGGGCGGCCTCACCCCCGGCCGCTACGACTGCTACGGCATCCTCGGCGCGAGCACCGGGGGCGCCGGGAGCTACACCTGGATCGTCGGGTTCGACCTGACGCCTCATGGCACCTACGTCATCGACGACGAGGAGCATCCCTACCGCTACGACGCCGGCGCCGGCACGATCGAATGGCAGGGCGGATTCCTGCAGGGACACGCCACGACCGTCACGGCGGAGTGGATCAAGATCGCCTTCGAGGAGAACGGCGCGGAGGCGGAGTGCGAGCGTCCCCAGATGGGCCCGGAATAACCGCAGCTCCACGCGCGCGCCGTCACCGCGCGCGGAGGACCAGGCACTTGAGGTACTCGGTCTCCGGCACGTTGAGCAAAATCGGGTGGTCGGGCGCCTGGGAGCGGATCTCCAGGAGCTCGACCGCCCGTCCCGCGTCGCGCGCGGCGTCGGCCACCACCTCGACCAGCCGCTCGCGGCTCAGGTGATACGAGCAGGAGCAGGTGACGAGGATTCCGCCGGGGGCGAGGATCTTGATCGCCCGCAGGTTGATCTCCTTGTAGCCGCGTAGCGCCGCCGGCAGGGCGTTGCGATTCTTGGCGAAGGCCGGCGGATCCAGCACCACCGCGTCGTAGCGCGCGCCCTCGGCGTCGAGCGCGTGGAGGCGGTCGAAGGCGTTGGCCACCGTCCACGCGACGTTCTCGATCCCGCCCAGCTCCGCGTTGGCGCGGCCGCGGGCCACCGCCGGCTCGCTCGACTCGATCGCGTCGACGTGCTCGACCGCCGCCGCCATGTGGAGCGCGAAGCCGCCCTCTCCCGCGAAGACGTCCAGCGCCCGCCCCGCTCCCGCCGCCCAGCGCGCGGCGGCGCGGTAGTTCTCCTGCTGATCGAGGAAGGCCCCCGTCTTCTGCCCGGCCACGAGATCGACGACGAAGGCGCGGTCGCCGATTCTGACCTCGAAGGGCGCCGGCCGCTCGCCGTGCCAGACCGCCGTCTCCGTGGGAAGCCCCTCCAGGCGCCGGACGCGCACGTCGTTGCGCGCCACGATGGACTTGGGCGCCAGCCGGTCGACCAGGAGCCGGGTCCATTCCGGCGCCAGCCGCTCGGCGGCCGGCGTGAGCGTCTGGACCGCGAGGTGCTCGCCATACTGATCCACCACGAACCCCGGCCACTCGTCCGCTTCCGAGAACACGAGCCGCCGCGCGGGGCCCGTCACTCCGGCGCGCTCGCGCCGCGCGATCGCCGCGTCGAGGCGCGCGGCCCAGAAGGCCTCGTCGACGTCGGCGTCGTCCCAGCGGACGAACCGCAGCGCGATCTGCGACCGCGCCGACCACGCGGCCCGGCCCAGCGGCCTCCCGCGCGGATCGACCACGCGCACGATGGCGCCGTTCTCGAGCTCCGCCGGCACCTTCGCGATGTCGCCCTTGAAGATCCAGGGATGGCGCCCATGCGCGCGCGCCGCCCCCTTGGGCGTGACGGCGACGGTGGAGGGGTCGGGAATGTCTAGGACAGCGCGCTCATGGCGCGCAGGCGGGTGACGGTCTCGGCGACCCGCCCGATCGCGTAGTCGATCTCCTCGTCCGTCGTCCAGCGGCCGAGGCCGAAGCGGATGGAGCTGCGCCCCAGCTCGTCGTCGTGGCCGATCGCCTTCATGACGTGGGACGCGCCGGGCGCCGAGGAGCGGCACGCCGACCCGCTGGAGAGCGCGATGTCGTGCAGCGACAGTAGCAGCGCCTCGCCGTCGATGTAGGGGACGGTGACGTTGAGGTTGTGCGGGAGCCGGTGCTCGGGATGGCCGTTCACGATCAGCCCCTCGACCTCGGCCAGCAGCCCCGCCTGGAGCCGGTCGCGGAGCCGTTCCAGCCGCGCGCCCTCGGCCTCGCGCTCGGCTTCGCCGATCTCGAGCGCGACGCCCAGCCCGACGATCCCGGGCACGTTGTGCGTCCCCGAGCGGAGGCCGCGCTCCTGCCCGCCGCCGCAGATCCCCGGCGACAGCTCGATCCGCCGCGGGCGCTGCCGCACGTAGAGCGCCCCGGCTCCCTTGGGGCCGTAGAGCTTGTGCGCGCTCATCGAGAGCAGGTCCACGTCGAGCTCGTCGACCGATACGGGCAGCTTCCCCACCGCCTGGACGGCGTCGGTGTGGACCCACGCGCCGCGCTCGTGCGCGATGCGCGCGATCTCCGCCACCGGCTCGATCGTGCCGATCTCGTTGTTGGCGAGCATCACGCTGACGAGGATCGTTTGGTCGGTCATGGCGCGCGCGACATCGTCGGGGTCGACCATGCCGTGCTCGTCGACCTCGAGCAGGGTGACGTCGTATCCCTCGTGGGCCATCTCCTTGAGGGGCTCGAGCACCGACTTGTGCTCGATGAGGGTGCCGATGACGTGGTGGCCCTCGCCGGCCGTGCGCCGGGCCCGCACCGCGCCGATCAGCGCGAGGTTGTTGGCCTCGGTCGCGCCGCTGGTGAAGACGATCTCCTGGGGCCGGGCGCCGATCGCCGCGGCGACCTGCTGGCGGGCGCGCTCGACGGCGTCCTCGGCGGCACGCCCGAAGGCGTGGCCCCGGCTGGATGGGTTCCCGAAGGTGTCGCAGAAATAGGGCAGCATCGCCTCGAGCACCCGCGGATCGCAAGGCGTCGTGGCGTGGTAATCGAGGTAGACGGGCAGCTTCACGGGGCGGTCGCTCCGCATTGCAAGCTATGGGCCGGCGCCGAGCTCCGCCACCGCGGAGCGGCGCGATTCCAGCACCCGCTGGAGCAGCTTCTCCTCGCTCGCGTGGAGGGAGGCCCGGCCGGCATCGAAGGCGAACTGGGCGGCCTCCAGCGTGGCCGCCGAATCGGCCGCGGCGAGCCGGTCGAAGAGCTCGCGGTACAGCGGCCCCATCGCGTCCGCCTCCTCCCACACGCGCGGGAACGACAGCCGATGGAAGGGCGAGAGCCCGTGCGCGCGCAGCGCCCGGATGTGCTCCGGCGTCATGTATCCCTTGTGGTGGTCGAAGCCGTAGTGCGGCCACCGCGCGTGGGCGTCGCGGAGGAGCCGGTCGCGCGCCACCTTGGCGACGATCGAGGCGGCGGCGATCGATCGGACCCGGCGGTCGCCGCCGATCACGGCGCGGTGCGGGATGGGAAACGTGCGCGGCGGCCGGCCGTCGAGGAGGGCGAGGTCGATCCGGCACTCCAGCCGCCGCAGCGCGAGCCGCATCGCGATCAGGCTCGCCTGGTAGATGTTCACGCGGTCGATGACCCGCTCGGAGACGACGCCCACGCCCACGCCCAGCGCGACGCCGCGGATCTCGGCGTCCAGCCGCTCGCGCGTCGTGGGGTCCAGGCGCTTGGAGTCGTCGAGACCTTCGGGAATCCAGCCCTCCGGGAGGACGACCGCGGCCGCCACGACCGGCCCCGCGATGGGCGCCATGCCGGCCTCGTCGACGCCTGCGACCACGAGCGCGCCCTCGGCCGCCGAACGCTCGCCCTCGAGGAGCCGCTCCAGCCGCGCCCTCTCGCGCTCGCGCGCGCGCACGCGCTGGAGGTACTGGACGCCCAGGGCGCGAACGCTGGCGCGGGGATCGGAAAGGAGATGGCGGACGGTGGAGCGGCCGACGACGCTGCGGCGCTCGAGCACCCCGGCGATCTCTTGCACCGAAAGCTGTTGGAGTCGCTGGTCGAGACCGCTCACGGGACGCTCGTCACTCCGGCCCGCGAGCCTCGGCGCGGCGACCGCGGCCCACGGACTCAGGTCCGCTGGCGCTCGCGAATCCGCGCGGCTTTGCCGGAGAGGTTGCGGAGGTAATAGAGCTTCGCCCGGCGCACGCGGCCCTCGCGCACGACCTGGATGTCGGCGATGACCGGCGAGTGGAGCGGGAAGATCCGCTCGACGCCCACGCCGTTGGACACCTTGCGCACGGTGAAGGACGCGTTGACGCCGTTGCCCTTGCGGCGCAGGACGACGCCCTCGAAGGCCTGGAGGCGTTCCTTGTCGCCCTCGCGCACGCGCACGTTCACCCGGATCGTGTCGCCCGGGCGGAACGTGGGTAGCCCCTCGCGGAGCTGCTCTCTATCGAAGTCGTTGTTCATGAGCCGGAAGATTTTACCGCCCGGAGGGCGGGTCATCAAGGTATTTCGTCGGTCTCCGCGCCCTCGCCGGCCTCGGCCCGGTGGCGCTCCCAGAGGTCCGGACGCCGCTCGCGGGTGAGCTCGATCGATCGCTGCCGCCGCCAGCGCGCCACCGCGGCATGGTCGCCCGAGAGGAGGACCTCCGGGACCGCCAGGTCGCGGAATACCGCGGGCCGGGTATAGGACGGGGGCCCGATCAGCCACTCGTCGTGGAAGGAATCGGCCTGCGCCGAGTCGAAGTCCCCCAGGACCCCCGGCAGGAGCCGCACCACGGCGTCGACTACGGCCAGCGCCGCGATCTCGCCGCCCGACAGCACGAAGTCGCCGAGCGAGATCTCGTCGGTGACCAGCGCCTCGCGCACCCGGTCGTCCACGTCCTTGTAGTGGCCGCACAGGATCGTGAGCCGCTCCTGGACCGAGAGCTCGACCGCGATCCGCTGGTCGAAGGGCCGCCCGCGCGCCGACATGAGGACGAACGGCCGGGGCTCGCCCAGGGATTCCCAGGCGCGGAAGACCGGCTCGGGCTTGAGTACCATGCCGCCGCCGCCACCATAGGGATAGTCGTCGACCACGCCGTCCTCGCCCGCGAAGTCGCGCAGGTCCACGATCTCGTAGGAGAAGAGGCCCTTCCGCCGCGCGCGGCCGGTCATGGACTGGGCCAGCGGCTCGCGGAAGTACGCGGGGAACAGGGTCAGGATCGTGACGTGCAAAGGCCTACAGCTCCTCCCAGCCCTCGGGCGGGGCCACGGTCACCGCTTCGTCCTCCACCTTCCGCACGAACTCCTTCACGAACGGCAACAGGCGCCGGCCGGGCCAGGCGCCCTCGATCTCGAGGAGCGGGTGGCTGGCGGTCTCGACGACCTCGGCGACGACGCCCAGTCGCTCCCCTGCCTCGGTCCGCACCTCGCGGCCCACCAGCGCGTGGAGGAAGAACTCGTCCGGCTCGCGGGTGGACTCCGCCTCCTCGTACGGGGTCACGAGGTAGGCCCCTACGAAGGACTCGGCTTGGGTCCGGTCCGCGACCCCCTCCAGAGCGAGGAGGTGCCGGCCCTTGTGTCGGCGGCTCGACACGATGGCGAAGGGTGTCAGCCGTTCGTCACCTTCGGCGGTCGCGCTCAGGAACACGGTGCCGCCCGCCTCGAACCGGTCCTCGCGCTCGGTGAGCGGAAAGACGACGAGCTCGCCCTTGATCCCGTGCGGCTGGACGATCCGTCCGATCGCGAGGTAGCGGGGCCTCCCCGGCACTACGCCTCGGGCTGGCCCCCGGCCTCGGCGGCCTCCGTGGGGGCGGCTTCCGCGGCGCCCTCGGCGGCTTCCGTGGGACTGGCTTCCGCGGCGCCCTCGGCGGTTTCCGTCGGACCGGCTTCCGCCTCGCCCTCGGCGGTTTCCGTCGAACCGGCTTCCGCCTCGCCCTCGGCGGCTTCCGTCGGACCGGCTTCCGCCGCCCCCTCACCGGCCGCCGCCGCCGGGCCGGCCGTGGCGACCTCCTCACCCGCCGCGGCGGGTTCCGCCGCTCCCGCCGGGCCGCCGCGGCGCCCCATCAGGCCGGCCTGGGACAGCACCGACCGGGCGCTGTCGGTCGGCTCGGCGCCGTCGGCCAGCCAGCGCATCGCCTTGTCGGCGTCGATCTCGAACCGGACGGGGTTGGACACGGGGTCGTACCAGCCGATCGTGTCGAGGAAGCGGCCGTCGCGCGGGCTGCGCGAATCGGCCACGACCACGCGATAGAACGGCTTCTTCTTGGCGCCCATGCGCCGCAGTCGAATGCGTACCGCCATGACTACCTCCTGAAGAGTTTGGGTCCGGACTTCTTGAGAGCCTTCATCATCTGGTTCATCTGCTCGTACTGCTTGAGGAGCTGGTTGACCTCCTGGACGGTGGTGCCGCTGCCGCGGGCGATGCGCTTGCGGCGGCTGCCGTTGAGAACCTTGGGGTTGCGGCGCTCGCCGGGCGTCATCGAGAGCAGGATCGCCTCGACGCGCTTGAGGCGGCGGGGGTCGATCTCGGCGCCCTTGAGCTGAGCCCCGAGCCCCGGCACCAGGCCCAGGATCCCCTGGAGCGGTCCCATCCGCTGGATCTGCCGCATCGCGGTCAGGAAGTCGTCGAGGTCGAAGCGGCCGCGCTGGCCCACTTTCTCCTCGAGCCGCTCCGCTTCCACGGAGCGGATCGCCTCCTGCGCGCGCTCGACCAGCGTCACGACGTCGCCCTTGGCCAGGATCCGGCCGGCGATGCGGTCGGGGTGGAAGAGCTCGAGCGCGTCCAGCCGCTCGCCGGTTCCCACCAGCTTGATGGGGAGCCCCGTCACCGCGTGGATCGACAGCGCCGCCCCGCCCCGAGCGTCGCCGTCCATCTTGGTGAGGACGATCCCGGTGAGCGGCACGCGCGCGTGGAACGTCTCCGCGATCCGGACCGCGTCCTGCCCCGTCATGCCGTCCGCCACCAGCAGGGTCTCGGTGGGCTCCACGGCGGCGACCACGCGGCCGAGCTCCTCCATGAGCTCGTCGTCGACGTGGAGCCGCCCCGCGGTGTCGATCACCACGGCGTTGCGGCGCTCCGCGCGCGCGCGCTCGACGCCCGCGGCGGCGATCCGCTCGACGCGCGTCTCGGCGCGGTCGGCCACGACCGGAATCGAGAGCTGGCGGCCCAGCGTCTCGAGCTGGTCGATGGCCGCGGGCCGCCGGACGTCGCACGCCACCAGCAGCGGCCGACGGTTCCGCTTCTGGAGCCAGAGCGCGAGCTTGGCCGCGGTCGTCGTCTTGCCCGAGCCCTGGAGCCCGGCCAGGACGAACACCGTCGGCGGCTGACGCGACTCCCCCAGCGGCGCGTTGGCGCCTCCCAGGAGCTCGACCAGCTCGTCGTGGACGATCTTGACGACCTGCTGGGCCGGCGTGACCGAGCGGGCGACCTCGCGCCCCCTCGCCTTCTCCTCGACGCGGGCGCAGAACTCCTTGGCGACCTTGAAGTGGACGTCCGCCTCGAGCAGCGCGCGTCGCACCTCGCGCATCCCCTCCGCGATCATCACGTCGTCGAGGACGGCGCGGCTGCGAAAGCGCGCGAAGGCGCCGTCGAGCTTGGCGCTCAGATCGTCGAACATGGTCGGGTCGCCGGGTGCTGCGGTTCGCGAGTTCGCGCGCCCAGGGCAGCGGCGCGGCCCCCACGGTCCGGGGTCTCCCGGAGGGTGGGGGAAGACGAATAGACCGAAGAAGATACCCGGCTGGCGTCCCGCCGACCACGGAATCAGCTTCGGCGCCACATGGCTCCCCTGGACCGATCCTCGGGTCGCACCCTGCTCCTCGCCGGCTGCGTGGGGCTGGCGCTGGGGTGCGGCGACGAAGCGCCGGCGCCCGCGGGCGAGGCGACGAAGGCGGCCGCGGATTCCATCGCCGCCGACTCCGCGGCGCACGCGGCCGGCGCCGGGGAACCCACCCGAATCCAGATCGTCGGCGTCGAGCTCCGTGTCTTCGAGGACGCGGTCGTTCGCGTCCGGCGGCTCGAGGGGACCGTGGCGGGAGATCGCCCGGGCGAGCCCATCGCGCTCGACGACCCGAACCGCTACACGATCGAGATCGAGAGTGGCGAGACCTGGATCGGCTACGCCGACCTGTCGCGCGTCATGAACGACTACACATTCGCGGGCGGACCCGTCGGGCACCTCGAGATGGCACGCGAGGAAGACGAGGACGAGCGCGGCAGGGTCGAGCTCAAGGGACGGCTCAAGAGCGGGCTCGGTGTGCCGTTCGAGATCGAGGGAACGCCCGAAGCGACGCCCGACGGAAAGATCCGGATCCGCACCGAGGCGATTCAGGCGCTCGAGATCTCTGTCGGCGGACTCATGCACGCGCTCGGGCTGGAGCCCGGCGACATCCTGGGGGGCATGGAGGAGCGCGGTCTCACGTTCGAGGGCGACGATATGATCCTCGACGCCAGCCGCGCGCTGCCGCCGCCGCGGATGCGGGGTCCCGTCACGGCGGTCCGCGTCGAGGACGACGGGCTCCTGCTGACGTTCGGTCCCGCGCGGCGAGCGCCGGCGGGGCGGGCGAACTACCTGCGCTTCCGGCACGGGGTGATCAAGATCGGCAGGATGGACCAGTACGACGCCGACCTGACGATCACCGACGCGGACCCGCGCGACCCGTTCGACTTCTTCGGCGAGCGGATGAACCGGCAGCTCGCGGCCGGCTACTCCAAGATGAGCGAGGCCGGCTCGCTCGAGATGTTCGTGCCGGACTTCGACGACATGCAGCGAGGCGTGGAACTGCCTTGAGCGAAGGGAGGGCCTGACACATGGACCGGAAGTCGCTGGATGTCGGCAGCGCGTTCGCTCCGCGGCGCAAGATCAGCTGCGGCGATTACCCGAGCGAGCTGGGCTGCACGGTGACGATCACCGGGACCGAAGAAGAGGTCGTGCGGCTGGCCGCGATCCACGCGGTGGACGCCCACGGACACGAGGACTCGCCCGAGCTGCACGAGAGGATCCGCGCGTCCCTGCGGGACGAGTCGTCCTAGAGCTTCCGCGACAGGTCTCTGGCTCCCGCGATCAGACGGAAGACCGGCTCCAGTCGATGGCCACGACCTCGATCGGGGCCGTGAAGCCTTCGAGGCTCACCTCGCGCGGCGCGGAAGCCGCGTAGCGCGACGTTTCTCCGGTGAGCGAATCGCGGCTCGCCAGGATCTCTCCGCCGGCCGCCAGAGCCGCGATCCGGGCCGCCTCGTGGACTCCCCGCCCCCCGAAATCCCGTCCGCGGCGCGCCGCCTCGGTGGCGTGAAGGCCGATCCGCACCTCTGGCGCGAAGCCGTGATCGTGCCGGTGCTCGGCGAGCGTGCGCTGGATCGCCGCCGCGCATTCGACCGCCTGGTCCGAGCGCTCGAAGCCGACGAAGAACCCGTCGCCGGTGTGGTTGATCTCGCGTCCCCCGTGGGCTGCGAAGAGCGAGCGCAGGGTCTGGTCGTGCCACCTCAGGAGGCTCGCCCAGGCCGCGTCGCCCATCGCATCGACCAGGGCCGTCGAGCGAACGATGTCGGTGAACATGAAGGTCAGCTTCGCGCGCTCCGGCTCGGCGGTGGCCGCCTTCGCGGCGGATTCCGCCAGCAGCCTTTCGACACGGGCCAGATCCGCGCGCGCGCCGAGAGACTCGAACGTCGCGCGGGCCGCCTCGAGCTCGAGCGCGGCGCCCTCCTGGTCTCC
>Ga0214472_10005642_pt1 | contig 13164 bp, 16 predicted proteins | sample RVTome_6_FD_207662 | JGI IMG/M metagenome (GOLD analysis project Ga0214472, IMG submission 207662) | Soil microbial communities from uranium-contaminated site in the Upper Colorado River Basin, Wyoming, United States - RVT140D175 | ecosystem: Environmental > Terrestrial > Soil > Contaminated >... | reverse complement strand
TCCGGAAGCTCTCCCGGCGCGCGGCGCCGGCTCCGGTTCAAGAGGATCCTGAAAGGCGGACCGAGCGATGATTTTCTCCAGGATGCTCAAAAAGGCCTTGTCGCACCCGGCCCGCCCCACGCGCGCCAAGACGCGCGTCGTTCCCGTGGCTGCGGCCGCAGCCAGCACACGGCCGCATTTGCGCTTAATTGCGTACGTTGAGGGGCGCACGGTGCGACGAATAAGGAGCACCATGTCTGTGCGCGCCGCCGAGAGGGTGAGGCGGCCGGAGCAACCGAGGGACACGAGAACGACGCGGGGGGCCTTTTTCAGCAGCCTGCTTGTCGCGCTCTTCTTCGTCTCCTGCGCCCTGGGGCCGGATTACAAGCGTCCGGACGTTCCGACCGGGGACGCGTTTCGCATGGCGGAAGCGGCGAAGGATCAAGCATCCATCGCCAATCTCCCCTGGTGGGAGTTGCTCCGTGACGAAGAACTCCGGAAACTGATCCACATCTCGCTGGAGGAGAACAAGGACCTGAAAGGCGCCGTCGCCGCCATCGAGGAGTTCCAGGCGCGGGCGTTCATGGCGAAGATGGATTTTGCTCCTCAACTGAGCAACATCACCAGCACACCCGCGCTGGGGCGGCAGGCGAGCTTTCTCTTCCCCGGATTCCCCAACCCGTTCAACTATTACACGCAGGGCACTCTCTCCTGGGAGATCGACGTCTGGGGACGCATTCGCCGGTCCAACGAAGCGGCGCGCGCCGACTTGTTTTCCAAGGAGGAGAACCGGCGGGCCGTCGTGCTTCAGCTCGTGGGCGGCGTGGCCGAGGCCTATTTCGACCTCCTGCAGTTCGACATGCAGCTTGATATCGCCAGGCGCACGCTCAAGGCCTGGGAAGAGTCGGTGAAGATCGCGCAAGCCCGACTGAAGCAGGGCATGACCTCCAAGCTGGACGCCGACCAGTTTGAAGCAGAGCGCGCCAACGCGGCCGCGCGCGCGGCCGAATTGGAGCGACAGATGGTCCAGAAAGAAAACCAGATCAGCGTCCTGCTGGGGCGCAATCCGCGCCGGATTCCACGCGGCAAATCCCTCACGGAACAGGTGATGCCGCCGGAGGTGCCTCCCGGCCTGCCGTCGGAGCTCTTGCAGCGCCGTCCGGATATCGTGCAGGCGGAGCGGGAGCTCCATGCCGTGACCGCCAGGGTCGGCGTGGCCAAGGCCGAGCGCTTTCCCAAAATCAGCCTGACCGGAATCCTGGGCGTCTCCAGCCCGCAGCTCAACAAACTGATCGGCAAGGAAGAGGAATTCGCCGCGGTCGGACCGGGCTTCACCGCCCCCCTCTTCAACGCGCAGATCCTCGGATTCCAGCAACGTGCCGTCGAGGCGCAGACCAGGCAGGCCCTGGCCCACTACGAGCAGACGATTCTCGTGGCCTTCAAGGAAGTGGAAGACGCGCTCGTGGCGGTCAGGACGGCGCGCGAGCAGCGGCAGGCGCAGGCGCAGCAGGTGGCGGCGCTCCGGTCGGCCCTGCACCTGGCGAATTTGCGATACAAGGGCGGGCTCGCCAATTATCTCGACGTGCTCGTCGCGCAGCGGAATCTGTTCGAGGCTGAACTGGCATTGACCGGAAGCCATCGGCTCCACCTGGTCTCCATCGTCCAACTCTACAAGGCCCTGGGAGGCGGCTGGTCGCCTTCCGCCGCACAGACTGAGAGCACGACCAGGCAGGCCTCTCAAGAAAACAGATAGGGACCGGAGACACCACCCATGCGTCAATGGACCGGATTTCTCCTGATGGTCTGCTTGCTGGCCGGATCGGCGCCTGGCACTCAGGCAGCGGAGCGCGACGATGCGGAGCGAGGGCGGACTATCTTCAACGGGAAGGGCATCTGTTACTACTGTCACGGGATGGACGGACGTCTTGATCAACGACCCAAATTATCCAAAGACACCACCGATGTCATAGCCCGTCTGGCGTCAAACCCACCCAACCTGGCTGATCCGAAAGGCCTGAAACTGAAGACCGACGGCGAACGATTTCTCGCGATCCGCGAGGGGCATCCGGGCACCGGCATGCTGCCCGATACGACCCTAACCGACCAGGAGATCACGGACACCCTGGCGTTTCTCGCCACGTTGCGGCGAAAGTAACCAATCATGGCGGATCGAACGAAACGGCTCGACACGAACATCGAGGGGAATTTTTATGTCGACTCCACCTGCATCAACTGCGACACCTGCCGGCAACTGGCGCCGAAGACTTTTGAGGAAGTAGGCGAGTTCTCGTCAGTCCTCCGTCAACCGGACGGTGGCCAACAACTCCACCAGGCCTACCAGGCCCTGCTCGCCTGCCCGGTCGGATCAATCGGAACCGACCACAGCGACCAGCGGATGTTGCAGGATGCCAAGGCCGGATTTCCCATGCCCCTGGAAGGCGGCGTCTCCTATTGCGGCTTCAACTCTGAAAAGTCGTTTGGTGCGAACAGCTTCTTCGTTGAACACCCGGACGGCAACTGGCTGATTGATTCGCCTCGCTACATCACGCAGCTCGTCGAGTGTTTCGAACAGAGGGGCGGCATCCGGTACATCTTCCTTTCTCACGAGGATGACGTGGCCGACTCCGACCGCTACGCGAAACAGTTCGGCGCCGTGCGCATCATCCACCAGGCCGATGCGGAGGCTGGGCCCGGCGCGGAGCGGATTATCGAAGGCGAGCAGACGATTCAGCTGGCCCCGCGGTTCCAGGCCATTCCAGTACCGGGCCACACGCCGGGCAGCATGGCGCTGCTCTACGATGAGCGGTTCCTCTTCACCGGTGATCACCTCTGGTGGAACCCCGAGTCGAAGACCCTCGGTGCTCCGCAACGGCTCGTCTGGAGGGAGCGCGCGCTCGTGGCCTCCATCGAAAAGCTTCTGGCTTACCGGTTCGAATGGGTTCTGCCCGGGCATGGGAATCGAATACGTTTGCCCGCAACGGAGATGAACGCGGCAGTTCAGGAATTGATACGAAGAAGGCGCGCGACCAAGTTATCACGGACGCGCTCGTTGCGCAGCCTCCCACCCCAATAACGCTTGTTTTCTGGCTGGCCCCCACCGGTACTCGCCGAGCACGCCTGTGCCGCGGATGACCCGATGACAGGGAATGAGATAGGCCACGGGGTTTCGTGCCACCGCGCGACCGACCGCGCGGGAGGCAGTCGCGCGCCCAACGCGTCGGGCAAGGTCCCGGTACGACGTCACGCGGCCCGAGGGAATTCGAAGCAGCGCTTCCCACACCTTGATCTGAAACGCGGTGCCTCGAACGGCGAGCGCAAGGCCGATGTCAGAGGTGTGCGCTCGACCTGTGGAGGCGAATATTCGCCGCACCAGAGCCGCCGTGCCCGCCTGGTCTTTGGAGAGTCGCACGCCGGGCCATGCGTGTCTGAGATCTTTGAGCTGCCGCCCGATTGTTCCTGGCTCGACGAAATTGAGTGCGCAGATGCCGCGGGGAGTGGTCGCAATAACGCATGGCCCGAACGGAGTGGCGTGCACGCCGTACCGGATGGTCAGTGCCGATCCCTTGGTTTTGATTTCTCCTGGCGTCATGCCGTAGAGCTTGACGGTGAGGTCGTACAGGCGCGCGCCGCCCGACAGGCCGACGTCGTAGGCCGCATCCAGCACGCTGCGTGAGTTTCTCAGGAGTGTCCTGGCGTGCTCAGCCGTCAGAAACTGGAGAAACTGCTTTGGGCTGACCCCCGCCCATCGTGAGAACACGCGCTGAAAATGAAACTCGCTCAGGCCCACGTGCCGGGCCACATCCGCCAGCTTGGGCTGGCGCTGGACATTGCCCCCGATAAAGCGGATGGCCTGTTCGATTCTGCGGTAGTGGTAGTCCCGGGTCTTCACGGGGCCGTTATACAACCGTCCGAACCCCTGCGGCCACCCGATTCTTGCTATGTGTGACACGCTGGCGACGCGTCGATGCGGCGGGCCTGCGCCGCACACACGGACGACGACTCAATCTGATGTTGGCTGACACAGGCTGGTCTAGGATTCGGCTTGCTCGGGCGTGCCGATCCGTCCAGCCATGCAACGCCGGATCGACACGACGTGCAACAGGTAGGCGATCGGAACGAGCACGGTAAGGAGCCAGACGACAGGGAAGGACGCAACGACGAACGTGGGGACCGACAGGTACAGGAGCTGGAACGGGTATGGCATGGAGAGTATCCCGTGCGCCAATACGGTCGTGAGCAGACAGAGCCCCATCAGGTTCCACCCAAGGACCACGGGGCGAAGAGATTCCTCTCCATCCCGGCGCAACCAGATTGCGAGCATGATAGCCGTGACTCCCGCGAGGATGTCGAAGTTCCGCCCGTAAAACGTCATTTCCATGGCGAGCAGCTTATGGTCCGCCATCTCAGCCAGCAGGAATTCGACCGGGATCCGGAAACATTGCAAGCCGATCAGGGAGGTTTGCGGAATCTGTGCCAGAGAGCCGCTCCAGCCTGAGAACCATGCCAACCAGACTACAAACACCAGTTGGGTCAGGACGAGGATCGGAATCCGTGGTTGGCCCGATTCGAAGCTGGCCAGGGCTCCCGAGAAAGAGAGCATCGAGGTCACGGTCGCCCACCCGACCATCACGGCCACCACCCACCAGAGTGACCGAGAGCTTCTGATCATCAACACGCTCAGGATTGCGAGGACGGCCAGCGGGAGAAGGATGAAGCCGATCGCGATATTGTGCGGTAGAGTCGGCATACCGGCCCGAAGCATAACACAGGGGAATCACGCATTCCCGCCCAACCCTGGCAAACCCTTGATTCCTGCGTTATCATGAGCATCTAAGGAGGGGGTGACAGGCATCGACGGGGATCAAGAGGTCATCAGTGCATGCCGAGCTCTCGGGGTCTCGTAAATCCTCCGGGAAAACGCAACTGCCAATCAAGAACTGGCACTCGCGGCTTAAGCCGTGACGTCTCTCCATCTGAGGCCCGCGGGGGTGGAAGGGGCGCGATGCAGCGGGCTGGTCCAAGGCTGGTGCTCAGCGGCTGCGGACGAGAACTTTCTGGGCTAGCGGTTGTTCTAAGCCTGCCGATGGGCGTGGGCGGCTGCGAAAACTAAACGATCGGCTAAGCATGTAGGTCTGATGCGCTGAAGGTCTTCGGACCCGGGTTCAATTCCCGGCACCTCCACCAGCCTTCGCCCGCCTTCGCAAAACGCTTCGGCGGGCTTCGGCTGGCAAGCCCGCTAGTTGAGGAAGAGGCGGGCGAGGCTGCCCGCCATAGCTTCAGCGACGGCGGGCAATACCACCAAACCGCACTTCGTGTGATCCGGCGGCTCAAGTGGCATTACCCTTCCGTGGCCGGAGCATCTTTTTTATACGTCGCGTAGACATACACGGGAATGCCCAGATCGCGGAAGGCGTTTTCCATGAGTGGCCGCACCTCCTCCCATGTGAGGCGTCCGACGCCTGTTGCCAGCCTGGGCAAGGCCAGGCTCTTGATGCCCTGGGCCCGCACCTCTTTTGTTAAGGCCTGCAGTGCGCGGTTCACGTTGGCGGTGGTCGCCTGTCCGGGATGACTTCCATGAGCGGGGGCAGGTTCCTGCGTGAACAGGCTGATCAGTACCGGCGATTGGGGTCCTTTCCAGCTCCACAGGGTTCCGGTCTTGGGTGAGGCGGTCCGGCAGTAATGGCGGAAATCCTTGTACATGGACGGCCATTGCTCGCGAAGTGCCAAGGCAAGCCCTTGTTTGAAATCATCGTTTGGAGCCACGCCATGAGCGACTGCCTCAGCCTTCGACAATAAGATGTCTCCCGTCACTTCCTTGATCATGCCTTGGCTCCCTTCTTTATCGAGTGGTTGCTTCATCCTCAGCGATCAGTGTGTTTTTTATATAAGCCTTTCCGCTAGGGAGTCAACCGTGATCCATTCGCACAACATTTCGATCCGAACTAAGCCGGATAGCATCAGATGGGGCTTGCGACGATGTAGGCTGTAATCGTGGCCGGCGCCGACGGAGACGTGCCGTACGTCTTATTCGATCAACCCGAAACACGAACGCCCCCTCCTCTATCAGAGAAGGGGGCGTTGCTCTTTCTTCAGACGCGAGCCTAGTCCGCGACCGCGACAGCTTTCATCGCCGGGATTGCGTGAAGCGTGGCCAGATCCTCTCCCTCCTCGGGTACCTCCAGGCTGCCCTTGAAGCGCACGCCTGTTTCCATCGAGAGGAGCGGCGTCATGACGGAGCCGTTGAGGATGGCCGGCTCGAGCAGCGCGATCTTTTCCGTGGCGGCCACGTTGCCGATGATCGTGCCGCAACTCACGATGGACCGGGCGCGGACCGTGGCCCGGATCACGGCGGTCCGGCCGATCAGCAGCACCCCCTCGGTATGGATCTCGCCGTCGACCTTCCCGTCGATGCGGATGGTGCCGTCGTAGCGAAGAATGCCTTTGAACTCCGTGTTGACGCCGACATGGGCGGTCATTTCCTGCTCGACGCCCGTCGACAGCGCACCCTCATCCTGCATCCGGTCCATCAAGGCGGTGCCGGCGGCGTGTCCCGGTTCGAGTTCGTCAGTCCGTTCAAACATGGTGGTTCCTTTCCTTGAGATAAGTTCGCCGTGTGCCGTGGCGGGAAGGGTCGGGCAAACCCCGCCGAGGAGGTTTGAGCAGAAAGCATGCCACCGCATGGACATGAGTGCATAGACACACACAAAGCGGCTGTCCGAAGGCCGATTGGAAAAAACGTCGAAGGGTCACGCAGTTGGCGAGGCCGATCGGATCACGACCGGAATTGCTCATATGAACCGTTGGACTGGAGTCCGGCCGAACAGTTGGCTGGAGCCTACAAACTGTATGGTTTCGCCTATACCTGCGAGGACTTTCTTTTTCCCGTCACTCCTCCTAGGATGCGCCCATGCCTGTCGCCCTTCGCTGGTTCCTGCAACTCTTTGTCAGCATCATTCTCCTCGCCTCGGCGTTGGGCAAATCACTCGATCTGCCCGGCTTCGTCGAGGTGCTGAAAACCTACCAAGCCTTTCCTGATCTCATACTCTTGCCGCTGGCGCTGGCGCTGACGGGATTTGAATTCGCGCTAGGGGCGTGGGTGCTCTCCGGCCGGCGGCTTGCGGCCGGCGCTCTGGTCGCAGCGTGGCTCAACGCCGGCTATGGAGTCTGGATGACGATCACATTGCTGCGAGGCTTGGAGTTGTCGAACTGCGGCTGCTTCGGTGTCTTCTTCCCGCAACCGCTCCGCTGGTATTCGCCGTTGGAGGATCTGGTGCTGGTCGGAATGTGCTACGCCTTGTCCCGTGAGCCCGCATTATTCATGGCGGTTCGTCGCGAAATCGTGGAGTCGCGTGGCGAGACAGGCAAGCACAGCAGCGAAGGACCGAGGCGTACTTGAGACAGTACGTCGAAGGACTGAGCGGCGAGTACGCCTGCCGCAGGCTTGTCGCAGCAGCGAATCCGCGATTGCAGCAGAAGCGTTCATGAATAATGCGGGCTAAGCCACGGCGCGAATGGGCGACGCGTCCCCGTCGTCAGACAACTCCTCGGACGCGTAGGCCGTTTCATCATTATTGTCGGTCAGCAGCGCGCCCTCGTCCGCCAGGAACACGGGTGTCCTCACCGTGCCGTTCAATGAAGCCGACTCCAGCAACTGCACTTCCTCCGAGGCCACAATGTCACCGACGATGAGGCCCCGGCTCACGACGGAGCCGGCATAGACGTTGCCGACCACGATCGCCCCTTCGCCTACCATGAGGAGACCAACGGTACAGATGTCTCCTTCGACCCTGCCGTCAACCCAGACCGTGCCCTCCGCGCGGATGGTACCGGTGATGATCGTGTCTTCCCCGATCATCGTCATGGCCTGCAGGCTCAACTTGTTCCCATCCTGTTTGTCCATGGCTGTTCCTCCTGGAGCTGGTGAATGCTATGTAAATGCTGAGCATAACTGATGCCGTTCCAAGAAGCGTATAAGTAATGGATTATTATATAGATTAATTAGTTAGGAGTATGGACAAAGATGTACAAGTCGTTCGATTCTGTACGGACGCTGTCAGGATAGAGGCGCGCTATATTCTGTCTGGAAAGTCCGACACGATCCCGTCCGCGCCCAGCGTGCGCATCCCGGCAATGTCCGCCGGTTTGTTGACGGTGTAGACGAATACGGTGAGGCGGGCCTTGTGAAGCGCCCTCACGAGCGGCAGGGTGGCGGTGTCGAAGCGCAGGCCCACGTGCGTGGCCTGGAGCCCGGTCGCTTCGGCGGCCGGGTCTTTGGGGAGCCGTTTAAACAGGAGGAGCGTACAGGCGTCGGGATCGGCACGCCGGACGTGCTGCAGTTCATCGCGCAGGAAGGAGGCATAAATGATCTCACCGGGGAAGCCGCTTGCGCGGACGATTCCGCAGACATCGTAGGCCAGGCCCTCGGCCTTAAGTTCCAGGATCAGGCCGATTCGTCCCTGGGCCGTTTTGAGCGCCTCCTCGAGCGTCGGAATATTCCGGTCTCGGCCCGCGTCGAACTTCCGGACATCCTCCAGCTTCATGTCGGCGACGAGTCCCCGCCCGTTCGTCGTGCGGTCCACGCGCTCGTCGTGCAGCAGGATGAGCGATCCGTCGGCCGTCCGCTGCACGTCCACTTCGGTCAGATCGCACCCGATCGAGATCGCTTTCTCAATCGACGCGAGTGTGTTCTCGGGCGCGTGGCCGCATGCACCGCGATGACCGATCCGGAGGACCTTCCTGACGGGGCTTTCTTTTGCCATGCGACTTCCCTACCATAACAGGTTATGGCGGAGAAAAAAGGCAGGAAAGCGCCGGCGACCAAGGGCGCCAGGCACCGCCGCAAACCGGCCGGCGCGTCGGTCGGCCTGACTGCGACGGAGCTGCAGGCGGCGGCGCCTCCGGGCGAGGTGGCCGAACTGCACCGGGCCATCGACAGTGACGGCGGCAAGGTGCTGTCCATCTATCGCGAGCCCTACGGCGGTAAGTGGGTCGTGATGGCGGCCCTTCCGATCGACCTGGTCGAGCCGACCCCCTACCAGCGGAATCTGTCCGACACGCACGTCCGTAAATTGGAATCAGTGATCGGGAAACTGGGCCGCTTTCTGGACCCGATCATCGCCGTGCGGGCGCCTCAGGAGAGGGGTAAAGGAGTAGAAGGGGCAAGGGGGTACGCGAAATACTGGACGCCGAACGGACACCATCGCCTCTCGGCTATGCGGACTCTCGGCGCCAAAAGCATCACGGCGATCGTGATCCCGGAAGCCGGTGCGGCCTATCAGATCCTGGCGCTGAACACGGAGAAGGCGCATAACCTCCGGGAGAAGGCACTGGAGGTCATCCGCATGTATCGCGAACTGGCGGAGCTCGATCATGTGAGCGAGGAGCATTATGCGCTGGAGTTCGAGGAAGCAGCCTTCATCACGCTCGGCCTGTGCTACGAGGAGCGGCCGCGCTTCAGCGGCGGCGCCTACCACCCGGTGCTGAAACGCGTGGAACAGTTCCTGGCGAAGCCGCTGCAGACGGCCATGGCCGTGCGGCAGGAACGGGCGAAGACGGTGCTGGCTCTGGACGATCTGGTGGTAAAACAGGTCGAGGCGTTGAAGGCCAAGGGACTGACGAGCCCCTACCTCAAGAGTTTCGTCGTGGCGCGGGTCAACCCGATCCGTTTCCGTCCAAAAGACGCCCCGCCGCTCTCGTTCGACGAGGCGCTCGACCGCATGACGAAAGCCGCCGCCAAGTTCGATCCGGACAAGATTCAGGAACGTCATTTAGCGTCATCCGGAGGGGCTCCGGACGACAGCGAGTAGTTTTCAAGTACAGTCGAAACACTTACCCGGTGGCGTAAGTTCCATGCATGCCCTGAGTTGCCGCCGGATCACTCGAAGCTCGGTAAGGGAGGATGCGATGGGACTAGCCGATAACAAATGCGTGCCGTGCCGCGGCGGCGTGCCGCCGGTGGAGCCGAAAAAAGCGGAGGAATTACTGAAGCAACTTGGCAAGGGCTGGGGCTTCAACAAGGCCGGGCACCTGGAACGGCTCTATACGTTCAAGGATTTCGCGCTGGCGCTGGCCTTCGTCAACAAGGTGGGCGCGGTGGCGGAAGCGGAGGGGCATCACCCCGACCTCTATCTTGCCTGGGGCAAGTGCGGGGTCGAGATCTGGACCCACAAGATCAACGGCTTGACGGAAAGCGACTTCTACATGGCCGCGAAAGCGGACAGGGAGTTCGAAGCCTTCCGCGCCATTGCATGAGGACATCTCGTTCTCGGCAGGGGAAACCAACAAAGGGGGAGCTTGTCATGATAGCAACATTACGGGCGGTGCTGATTGCTGCGATGTGCCTGGGCCTCGCCGGGTTCGCCGTTGCGGGCGAAAAAGGGGCGAACAAATCAGGCGGCGGGAAAGATCTCAAGTCCATGTCGCAGGAAGAACAGATCAAGCTGGCCTTGAGCGCCGCGCCTGCGCGTATCTCCAAGGATGCCGCCGTGATGTTACCGGATAAGGACGGCAAGCCGGCAGAAGTGAAAAAGGGCACCAACGGCTTCACCTGCATTCCTACCGTCAACAACCGGCCGGGGGAGCCGGACCCCATGTGTTTTGACGCGGCCGTGGGCCAGTGGGTGGATGCGCTGGTGAACAAGAAGGACAAGCCGGGCAACACCGTGCCGGGCGTTTCGTACATGGCGCGTGGCGGCTATCACTGGGAGAAGGACGGGAAGATCCTGATGGAAGAAGTACCAGGTGCCAAGCTGGTGAAGGAACCGCCGCATTGGATGCTGATGTGGCCGTTCGACTCCAAAGTGGCCAAGCTCCCCACGCTCCCGAACCCTTCCGGTGTCTATATCATGTTCGACGGATCGCCATTTGCGCACTTGATGGTGTATCAGGATCCGAACAAGATGAAATAACCAGGCTATAGGTAATGGGTGATGGGCAATAGGGCCGGAAGCCAACCACCCATCGCCCCGGTTCACATCGATAATTTCTGCGCGACGTTCCGCATCTGCACGCCGTGGACGAGCGAGGCGCCGCCCCGGATGGCACAGGCCACGTGGACCGCTTCGGTCATTTCCTCGACGTTCGAGCCCTTCTCCAGGCTGGCCTGCGTGTAGGCGTCGATGCAGTAGGGACATTGCACGGCGTGGGAGACGGCCAGCGCGATCAGGGCCTTTTCCCGTTCCGTGAGCGCGCCTTCCTTGAACACGGCGGCATAATAGCTCGAGAATTTCTCCCACAGTTCCTTGTTGCCTTTGCCCATGTCGGCGAACTTGCCCAGATCATGCGGGTGGTAGTAGGTGTCCATCTTCATTCTCCTGAAGGTTAAGGTTGAGGCTGAGGTTGAGAAATCTCGGTCATGGGCTGGCTCAGCCTTAACCTTGACCTCAACCTTGTCTTACGCGGTGCCCGGCTTATCAGGTTCGGCTTCGGAGAGCAGCTCAGAGAAGCGGGTGCCGACGATGGTCGTGACCTTGCCCATCAACTCCGTGACTTCTTTCAGTTCCTCCGGTGGCAAGTCCAGCTTGAGTTGGGGGTGCATGGCCCATTGTGCGGATACCTGATTGCCCGCGCGGGCAATCAGGACGTGCAGGAGTTCGACCTCTTTGGACGGGGGCTGGCCGTTTTCAGGCTGGCCCGGCTGATGTGGCTTGTTCTGCGTGGTCATCTCATAGGCCCGATACCGGAGGCATCATACCGAAGGCCGGGTGAGCACTTCCACCATCTCGTCGTGAATGGTCCCGTTGCTGGCCACGAGTTCGAGACCGTAAATCGAAAACGGCCCCCCCGCGAAGTCGCTCATTCGCCCGCCCGCTTCGGACACCATCAACGACCCCGCGGCCGTGTCCCAGGGATTAAGCTTGAGTTCCCAGAATCCGTCGAACCGGCCGCAGGCGACGTAACAGAGGTCGATCGCGGCCGCTCCCATGCGGCGGAGCCCCTGTGCGCGGACGGCGAACTTGGCGAAGTGATCAAGGTTGTTCCGCTTGCTGACCCGGATGTCATAGGCGAAGCCGGTCACCAGCAGCGCGCCATCGAGCTTGGGCGTGCGGGAGACGTGAATCGGCGTGCCGTTCAACGTCGCGCCGCCGCCGGCCTCGGCGACGAACAGTTCCTGCCTCGTCGGGTCGAGCACGACGCCCAGGATGCACCGGCCCTGATACTCCACGCCGATCGAGACGGCGTAGGCCGGGAAACCGTGCGCAAAGTTGGTCGTGCCGTCGAGCGGGTCGATGATCCATTTGTACGCGGACGTTCCGCCTGCCCGCCCCCGCTCTTCAGCAAGAATTTCGTGGTCCGGAAACGAACGGCCGATCGCGTCGACGATCGCCTGCTCCGAATGGGTGTCCGCATCGGTGACAAGGTTGAGCGCGTCCTTGTGCTCCACGCGAAAGCCGTTCCTGGCGTACTCGCTCAGGATCACGCCGGCCCGGCGCGCGGCGTCGACCGCGACGGTCTTGATCTGCTCGCGGGTTGCGCGTTCGAGCGGCCGATCGGTGGTCTGCTTCGACATGGGAGGGATCATAACACGTGATGCAGGTTAAGGTTGAGGCTCAGGTTGAGCGAAAGGTCTTCTCCTCCCTTAACCTCAGCCTGAACCTCAACCTTCCTAGAACGTGGCGCGGAGTTCGGCAAAAAACGACGTATTGTTCTGGAGGAACCCGTTGAGGGACTCCTTGCGGCCATTGAACACATCCCATCCCATGTATCCCTTCCATCGGTCGGTGAAGGCATAGGCCACGGAGGGGCGCACGAAAAAATCGCTCCGATTGGCGTTCCAGACGCCCAGCAGCTCCGCCTCCAGCGTGTCGTTCCACCACTGGGCCTTGATCCGCCCGCTGAGACCCTCCTGGATCCGGTCCATCTGTTGGTGGAAGATGACGTTGAGCACGGCCACGTTGCGTACCGCAGGATCCTGGATCTGGAACATGTCCTGATAGTTGATGATGAATCGCTGGTAGGCCTGCAGGTTGATGTTGAGATCTTCCGTGACGTCGTGGTCCACGCCCAGCACGTAGAAGACGTAGGGATTCTTGACGACGACGTCGCTTCCGCCCGGGTCTTGGGTATGCACGTAGGCGGCCTCGCCGCGCAGACCGTAGCGGCCGAGGTTCTTGGCGAAGTCCGCGCCGACCATGTGGATGCGATTGTGCGTGAGCTCCGTCAGGGTCGGCGTCACCGAGCGGCCGG
>Ga0214472_10005641_pt1 | contig 13165 bp, 15 predicted proteins | sample RVTome_6_FD_207662 | JGI IMG/M metagenome (GOLD analysis project Ga0214472, IMG submission 207662) | Soil microbial communities from uranium-contaminated site in the Upper Colorado River Basin, Wyoming, United States - RVT140D175 | ecosystem: Environmental > Terrestrial > Soil > Contaminated >... | reverse complement strand
GCGGCGCATCCGTCATGTGCCGGTGGTCGAGGGAGACAACGTCCTAGGCATCGTCGGCATCCGCGACGTCCTCGGCGCCCTGGCCGAAAGGCTCTGGAAGGAGCACGACGACGAGGCGCACGAGACCGTGCACGATCTTCTCGGCCGCCGCTAGTAGGCAGCGTCAGCGGACGCAGGCAGAGGCGTAGTCGGCGCTCTTCGCGCAGCAGCGCACGAGCGTCGCGACGAAGCCGCGTTCGCCGGGGCTGAGCGGACGCCGGGTCACCCGCGCGACGTGGAGCATCCGCTCGATCCGAGGGCGACCGGCGAGCCGGAAGCTCTCGAGGTCGCCGCGCTCCACCTCTTCCGCCACCGCATAGCGAGAGAGGAACGCCACACCGAGGCCGGCGCGGGCCGCCCGCTTGATCGCTTCGCTCGAGTCGAGCTCCCAGGTCTGGCGCGGCTGCACGCCCGCCTCCCCCAGCGCCCGTTCGCCGAGGCGCCGCGTGCTGGAGCCGCGCTCCCGGACGATGAGCGTGTGCTCCGCCAGCGCCCTCGGCTTCACTCTTGCGTTTCGCAGCGACAGCAGACCCGGCTTGGCCACCCCGACGATCTCATCCATGAGAAACGGCTCCAGCGCGACGCGCTCGTCGGTCTCGGCCTCGCCGACGAGCGCGAGCTGGACGCGTCCCGAGCGGAGCCGGTCGAGGATCTCGCCCGTCGAGGCGATTTCGACCTCGACTGCGACGTTCGGATGATCGCGGCGGAAGCATCCGAGCGTGTCTGGGAGCAGGTAGACCCCAGGCGTCGTCGATGCGCCCACGTGAATCGTCCCGGTCTCCAGCCCGGCGAGGGCGTGCAGCTCCTCCTCCCCCGCGTACAGGGTGGCCAGCGCCTGGGCGGCATGGTCGGCGAGCACGCTACCGGCCTCGGTCAAGCGGCTGCCGCGCCCATTGCGCTCGACCAGGCGCTGGCCCGCCGATTGCTCCAGCAACCGCAAATGCTCGCTTGCGCTCGGCTGACCGATGCCGATCGCGCGAGCGGCCGCGGAGACGCTCCCCTGCCGGTCGATCTCGACGAGGAGCCGCAGCCTCGTCGAGTCCCAGAGGAGAGAGAGCGTGCTATCGGGCAAGCCGATATCCGGTATAGAGAACTTCGTCTAGCACGATGCCAGGCTAGCTCCTACGATGCGGGGAGGCAATGATCCTGCGCCCCTTCCTCTACGAGGAGAGCTCGTGCGCGAGCTACCTGTTCGGTTGCCCGAGCACCGGGAAGCTCGCGGTCGTCGATGCGCACGTCGAGCTCGTCGACAGCTACGTCGAGGCGGCTGAGCGGGTCGGCGTCCCAATCGTCGCGGTCCTCGAAACGCACGTGCAGGCCGATCACGTCTCGGGTCAGCGCGCCCTTGCCGAGTCCACGGGAGCCACGACCTACGGACCCGGCGATCTCGCCGATGGCCAGGTGATCGAGCTCGGCAACACCCTCGTGACCGTGGTGACGACGCCCGGTCACGCGCCGGAACACTTTTCCTTCCTCGTCGCCGACCGGCGGCGCGGGACCGAGGAGCCGTGGCTCGTCTTCACCGGCGACTCTCTGCTCGTCGGCGACGTCGGGCGGCCGGACTTGCATGCGGCCGGCGACCCGGCCGGACTCGCCCGGAAGCAGTACGACTCCATGCAGCGCTTGCTCGAGCTTCCCGACCACGTGCTCGTCTATCCGAGCCACTACGGCGGCTCTGTCTGCGGACGGGGTCTCTCCGGGAACCCCTTCTCGTCGATCGGCTTCGAGCGGCGGCACAACCGTGCGCTGGCCTACGACGATCCGGCGACCTTCGCGGAGGCGTTGCTTCGAGACGTCCCGCCGCCGCCCGCGAACCAGGCGAAGATCGTCGCGCTGAACCGCGCGTGAGCGCGAACGCCACTCGGCTCGGGCTCCGAGCGAACGCGCTCCAGTTCTCGCTCTTGGTCGCGGTCAACGCGCTCGTGGGCGCGATGGTCGGGTTGGAACGGAGCGTGCTGCCGCTCGTCGGCGAGCGGGAGTTCGGCCTCGCGTCAAAGGGCGCGATCCTCGCGTTCATCGTCGCGTTCGGCGTGGCGAAGGCGATGGCGAACCTGCTGGCCGGCCGACTCGCAGACAGCGTGGGCCGGAAGCGGTTGCTCGTCCTCGGCTGGGCGCTCGCTCTGCCCGTGCCGCTCCTGATCGGGCTCGCTCCCAACTGGGCGTGGATCGTGGTCGCGAACATCTTCCTCGGGGCCAGCCAAGGCTTCGCGTGGTCGATGACTGTCTTCATGAAGGTGGATCTGGCCGGCCCGGCCCGGCGCGGCCTCGCTCTCGGCCTCAACGAGTCCGCCGGGTATCTCGGAGTCGCGGTGACTGCCTTCGCCACGGGCGCGCTGGCCTCGAGCATCGCCCCGCAGACGCTCATCTGGGCCGGAGCCGCCGTCCTCGCAGGCGTAGGCCTCGGCGCTTCCCTGTTCTTCGTCCGCGACACGGCGGCCCACACACGTCGAGAGCACGAGATCTACGCCGGCCGGGAACCGGACCGCCCCGTGTTGCGCACGTGCTCGCAGGCGGGCTTCACCAACAACCTGAACGACGCGCTCGCGTGGGGGCTCGCCCCGCTCTACCTGGCGGCGAACGGCGCCAGCGTCGGCGAGATCGGCATCGTGGCCGGGATCTACCCGGGCGTTTGGGGCCTGTCCCAGCTCGGGACAGGCTGGCTTTCCGACCACACCGGCCGGAAGCCGCTCATCGTCGCCGGAATGCTCGTGCAGGCAGCCGCGCTCGGGATCCTCGTTGCGGGTCGCGGCTCCTTCCCCTCGGCGCTCGGGGCCGCCGTGCTCCTCGGGCTCGGAACAGCGCTGGTCTACCCAACGCTGATCGCGGCCGTCTCCGATTCCGTCTCTCCGCTCGACCGAGCCAGAGCCGTCGGCCTGTATCGGTTCTGGCGCGATGCGGGCTTCGTGGCAGGCGCGATACTCGCCGGCGTGGTGGCCGACGCGGTCAGCGATGCGGCAGCGATCGGTGCCGTCGCCGGCCTCACGGCGGCCAGCGGTGTCTGGGTCGCGATCACTCCCTGGGTGAAGCGCCCGCGCCGCAGACGAGTCGACGACCTGCTCCGAGACGCGAGGGCGAGGATCGATCGGCTCGAGCCGGAGGACACAGTTGCGGCAATCGACAAGGGCGCGCTCCTGATCGACATCCGTACGGACGCGGAGCGAGAGCGCGCCGGCATCGTGCCTGGATCGCTCCACGTTCCCCGCTCGGTGCTCGAATGGAGAGCGGATCCAGAATGCGATTTCCGCAACCCGGCGGTCGGGGATCTAAATCGGCACCTCATCGTGATGTGCAACGAGGGCTTCTCATCGAGCTTCGCGGCCGCGACGCTCAAGGACCTCGGCTTCGCTCGCGTGGGCGATCTCGTTGGAGGATTCACAGCCTGGGAGGGCGCGGGGTTGCCGGTCCGCCCTGCTCCGAACGGGCCCCGCGACACCCTGCCCGGCATGGCGCCCCCGGACGAATGATCTTACGATTGCCCCCAAGAAGGACTGGTTATGGCCGTTGAGATAGCGGGTCTCGATGTCGAGACCCTGAAGTCCGAGATCAAGAAGACATACGCGCGGGTCTCCGCTGAGCCAGAGCGGGATTTCATCTTCCCGACCGGGCGAGGCTGGGCCCAGGCGCTGGGCTACCCGCCCGAGCTCGAGGAGGTGCCGGAGGGCGCCGTCGAGTCGTTCGCCGGGCTCTCGAACCCCTGGCAGCTCGGCCGCCTTGCCCCGAGCGAGCACGTGCTCGACGTGGGCAGCGGCTCGGGCACCGACTCGCTGATCGCAGCGCAGATGGTCGGGCCCGAGGGGCGCGTCGTCGGCGTCGACATGACGACCAAGATGCTCGAGAAGGCCAGGGCGGCCGCGGAGGAGCTGGGCGTCTCGAACGTCGAGTTCGTCGAGGGCGAAGCGGAACGGCTCCCCTTCGAAGCGGAGAGCTTCGACGTCGTCATCTCGAACGGCGTCATCGACCTGATCCCGGACAAGGACGCCGTCTACGCGGAGATATTCCGCGTGCTCAAGCCGGGAGGCCGCATCCAGATCGGCGACGTCACGATCCAGCGGCCGGTGAGCGAAGAGTCGAAGGGCAACATCGACCTCTGGACAGGCTGAATTGCCGGGGCTCTGCTGGACGCAGAGTACGCCAGGCTCCTCGAGCGGCACGGGTTCGAGCAGATTGAGCACGGAGAGCCCGTGGCGAGCTTCGAGCACTCGAAGTTCGAGGACACGCGCCGCAAGGCCGAGAAGTTCGGCGCCCGCGGCACGACGGTCAAGGCCTACAAGCCCGAGAGGTAGCCTCGCACGCCGGGTCCGGCTCGCAATCCGGGGGGCGCCGAGGACGTAGCCTGTGACGGGTGCCCGCCACGTTCCGGCGACGGAGCCGTACTCTTCGACGACTAACGCTTGTCGGGCTGCTCGCGCTGGTCGCGGGCTGCAGCGGCGAGGGAGAGCAGGGGCCGGAGGCGACGAGTGCCGCCGCGAAGGGATGGACCCTCACCGCCCTCGCCCGGGGGGTGAAGCCCACGCTTGCTCTCGACGGCGCCGGTAACCCCGCCGTGAGCTACGTCCGCCAGGGCGTCGGCGGCTGGGTCGAGTTCGCCTCCGCCGCCGACGACTGGAAGGCCACGAGGATCAGCGAGGGCAATTACGCCGGCCCCGCCGACCTCGACTTCGACGAACGCGGCCGGCCGCACGTCGCGTGGCACGACCACGAGAACGCCGAGGTCAGCGCGCGCAACGGCAATCTCGTCCACGCCGTGCGCGAAGGCGGCGCCTGGCAGGTCGCTACGGCACGCGATCAGGGGCACGACGGCTTCCAAACCTCGATCGCGGTCGGCGGCGGCGTTGTCCACGCGGCCGGGATCGAGCCGATCCAGTACCAGACCGACCAGGGGGTCGAGCACTACGTTCTCGAGGACGGCGCCTGGTCGGTCGCCTCGATCGGGACGGGGCCGCTCGAGTACTCCTACGACGTCAGTCTCGCGCTCGGGCCCGCAGGGCCCGCCCTCACCTACTTCGACGACCGCGCGGAGGCGCTCGTCTACGCCGCCTCGGACGGGGAGGAGTGGACGCTCGAGCGCGTGGCCTCAGGCGGCGAGGCCGGCAAGCGCTCCTCGCTCGCGATCGACCCCGCGGGGCGCCCGCACGTCGCCTTCCTCCAGGAAGGGATCGTGCGTTACGCCGTCCGGGAGCGGAACGGCTGGCGCGTCGAGCCCGTGGGGGCGGGCGCAGGAGGCGTCGCACTCGCGCTCGGCCCAGACGGCCTTCCGCAGGTGGCATTCGTCGCCGGCCGCACGGTCTGGCAAGGCTTCCGGCGGGGCTCCGTATGGGCCGCCGAGGAGGTGGCCGTGGCGCAGGGACGTCCCTTTGGCGCACGCATCTCGCTCGCCGTGGACGCAAGCGGGAAGCCTCATGTCGTGTTCGCGGAGCTGCTTGGGAGCAAGCGAGGCGTCGTCGTCTACGCGACGCGCAGTTAGAGAATCTGCGCGAGAAACTGCTTCGTCCGTTCCTCCCGCGGATTGGTGAAGAAGTGCTCGGGGGGGCCGACCTCGACGATCTCGCCGTCGGCCATGAAGACCATCCGGTTTGCGACCGCGCGCGCGAAGCCCATCTCGTGCGTGACCACGATCATCGTCATGCCCGACTCCGCCAGCTCCTCCATGACGTCGAGCACCTCCTTGATCATCTCCGGGTCGAGGGCGGAGGTCGGCTCGTCGAAGAGCATGATCTTCGGCTCCATGGCGAGCGCGCGGGCGATGGCCACGCGCTGCTGCTGGCCGCCGGAGAGCTGGAGCGGATACTTGTGCGCCTGCTCCGGGATGCGCACGCGACGGAGGTGCTCCATCGCCTTCTCGTTCGCCTTCGCCTTGTTCCAGTGCCGCACCTGCCGCGGCGCCAGGGTTACGTTCTCGAGCACCGTGAGGTGCGGGAAGAGGTTGAACTGCTGGAAGACCATGCCCACCTCGCGCCGGATCTCCTGGATCTTCCGCAGGTCGTCCGAGAGCTCGATCCCGTCGACGACGATGCGCCCGCGGTCGTGCTTCTCGAGCCGGTTGATGCAGCGGATCATGGTCGACTTGCCCGAGCCGGACGGCCCGCAGACGACGACGACCTCCTGCCGGTCGACGGATAGGTCCACTCCCTTGAGCGCCTGGAAGTCTCCGAACCATTTCGAGACCTCCACGAGCTCGATCATCCGCTTGCCGTTTTGAACGCTCACCGCTCCCCCACTCCGAGTCGCCGCTCGAGCCGCTGGCTCTCGCGCGACATCCAGTATGCCCCGGTCCAGTACACGAATGCCGCGAAGAGGAGGGTCTCCACGATGAGGCCCTGGGCCAGGAAGTCCGGCTGCGCCGTGATGTTCCGAGAGACGCCGAGGAGCTCGGTGAGCCCGATGATGGCCACGAGCGACGTGTCCTTGAAGAGGCTGATGAACTGTCCCACGAGCCCCGGGATCACGTTGCGAAGTGCCTGCGGCAGAACGATCCGGGTCGTGATCCGGACGGGCGAGAGGCCGAGGGCCTGCGCCGCCTCGACCTGGCCGGCGGGAACGCCTTGCAGCCCGCCGCGCACGATCTCGGCCACGTACGCGGCCGTGAAGAGGACGAGCCCGATGAGCGCACGCGTGACCAGGCTCGGCCGATCCACGCCCTGCGGCAAGAGGAAGCCGATCATGAAAGCGCCCATGAAGAGCACCGCGATCAGCGGCACGCCGCGGAAGAGCTCGATGTAGGCGACGCAGACGGCGCGCACGGCCGGGAAGGTCGACCGGCGCCCGAGGGCGAGGAGGACGCCGAAGGGAAAGGCGAGCAGGATGCCGCCGACCGCCAGGAAGACGGTGAGCATGAAGCCGCCCCAGTCCTCCCAGCCGACGCCGTCGAAAGCCATGACGAAGCCGAATGCCAGCACGATGCCCGCGAGCACGACGAGGGCGCCCCGTGTGCCCCGCAGAGCCACGCGCCGGCCGAGGAAGTAGGCGCCGGCCCCGACGGCGGCGACGGCGACCGTCAGCACCGTCGCCTGGAACGACTGCGCGAACCAGAGCAGGGCTGCGACGAGGAGGAGCGCCGGCCCCGCGCGGCGAAGGGCCGACACGCGCTCGGGCGCCGCCGCCGCCCGTCCTTCCTCGACCTCTCGCCGGCGCGCCGCCGCCGTGGTCCCGACGCCGAACCCGAGCGAAGCGGCGAGGACGACGAGCGCCGCCCAGACGCGCCACAGCTCGTCGCGCGGAAAGCGCGAGACCATCAGGTTGGTGAGGTTGCGCTCGATGATCTCCCAGCGCGCGTCGACGAAAGCGAACCGGCCGAGGCGGTAGAGGAGCCAGGCGGCGAGGAGGCCGAAGACGATCGTGAGCAGCGTGTCGAACCAAGACCCGAAGAGGTTCTCCCGGGCCCACTCCCGCGGGGGGAGGCGGCGCTCCGGCGGGGGCTCGGGGAGCGGGACCGGCTCGAGGGTGTCGACGCGGGTCGCCACGCCTACACTCAGCGTCCCCTCAGGGTCAGCCGGTGGTTGATCACGTTGGTCACGAGCGCGATCGAGAGGGAGAAGAAGAGGTAGACCGCCATGAGGACGAGGATCGCCTGCACGGCGGGGGCCGCCTGAGAGATCGAGACCTGCGTGATCTTCGTCACCTCGTAGTAGCTCACCGCTACTCCGAGCGACGAGTTCTTGACCAGGTTCAGATACTGGTTGGCGATCGGGGGAATGGAGATGCGAAAGGCCTGTGGCAGGACGACGTGACGAAGCCGCTGGAAGCCGGACAGCCCCACCGCGTTGGCCGCTTCCGACTGCCCTCGCGGCACCGCGAGGATGCTCCCCCGGACGATCTCGGCGATATGGCTCGCGGTGTACATCGTCAGGCCGAGGAGGAGAGCAGCGTATTCGGGGCTGAGCCGGAAGCCTCCCGCGGTTGAGAGCTCCCCCCGCTCCGGCGTCTCGAGCACCCACGGCCGCCCGGTGGCGAAGAACCCGACCGCGAGGACGGCGAGGAGGACCCCGCCCGCCCAGAGGACGCGGCGGTGCGGCTCCCCGGTGCGGTCGAAGCGGCGCGTGCGCCAGATCCAGACTCCGGCGGCGAGCAGGAACCCGGCCAGCGTGAGGAGCCCGAAGAGCGCGGCCGCACCCACCTTGTCAAACCACGGAACCACCATGCCGCGGTTGGAGACGACGACGAGGTCGAGAACCTCCACCGCGTCGCGGATCGGCGGGAGCCGCAGGAAGATGCCGAGCCAGAAGAAGATGATGATGATGAGCACCGGAACGTTGCGGAACGCCTCGACGTACGCCGCCGCCGCCCGGCGCACGAGCCAGTTCGACGACAGACGCGCCACTCCGACGACGACGCCGAGAATCGAGGCCAGCACGATGCCGATCAGCGCCACCTCGGCCGTGTTCTGGACCCCGACCAGGACGGCGTCGAAGAGGCTCTGCGAGGAGCGGAAGTCGGAGTCGGGGATGGCGAAGCCCGCCGGTTGGCGCAAGTAGCGGAAGTCCGTCCGGATCCCGAGCCGGCGCAGGTTGTCGGTCGCCGTCTCCCAGAGGTAGAGGAGCAGGAGCGCGACCAGGAAGAGGAAGACCGCCTGGAAGACGAACCGCAGAACGCGCACGTTCCGCCAGGGCGGCGGGCGGCGCGCGATCGTCGTGATTGCGCTCACCGGCGGCGGAACGTGGGGCGGCGGTGTCCGCCGCCCCACGACCGGGTTCTAGCGGTACGGCGGCGGATAGTGAAGGCCGCCGTCGGTCCAGAGTGCGTTGATGCCTCGCTCGAGCTCGAGCGGCGAGTCCGGGCCGACGTTTCGGTCGTAGATCTCGCCGTAGTTGCCGACCGCGCGGATGACCTGGACCGCGAAGTCGGCGGGCAGGCCGATACCGGCGTCGAACGGCTCGCCCTCGACCGGCTGGCCGAGGAAGCGCTGGATCTCCGGGTTGTCGCTCTCGAGCATCTCGTCGATGTTCTCGGAGGTGACCTCGAACTCCTCGGCCTGGACTGTGGCGATGACCGCCCAGTTGACCGCGTCCGCCCACCCGTCGTCGCCGTCGCGCACGACGGGCCCGAGCGGCTCCTTCGACATGGTCTCGTCCAGGATCACGAGGCTCTCCGGCCCGCCTTGCGCCTCCGGGAAGTTGGAGCGGACGCCCGCGAGCTGCGACTTGTCCGAGGTCCAGGCGCCGCAGCGCTCCTGGACGAACGCCTCCTGAAGCGGGTCGTTTTCCTCGAAGGCGAGCGGCTCGTACGAGACCCCGAGCGACTGGAAGACCGACTCCAGGTTGAGCTCGGTGGTCGTCCCCGAGAGGACGCAGATCGTCTCGCCCTCCATGTCCTCGAGCGAGTTGTAGCCCGAGTCGGCCCGCACCATCATCCCCTGACCGTCATAGAACGTCGTGTAGAGGAAGCGCGCGCCCTCGGTGCCGTCGCGCGACGCGGTATACGTCGTGTTGCGGATGAGCACGTCGATCTCGCGCGCCTGGAGCGCCGTGAAGCGCTGCTCCGCGGTGAGGGGCCGGTACTCGACCGCGTCCGGGTCTCCGAGCACGGCCGCCGCCACGACCCGGCAGAAGTCGATGTCGAAGCCCTGGAACTCGCCTGCCTCGGTCGTGAAGCCGAAGCCGGGCACTGCGTCGTTGACGCCGCAGTTGACCGTTCCGCGATTCTGCACCTCCTGGAGGAGGTTTCCTCCCCCCTCGCCGCCGGCAGCGGCCCCAGTCTGCGTACCGCCCGCGGTCGGCTCTTCGTCGTCCGAGTGGAAACACCCTGCCGCGAGGAGCCCCACGGCGAGGACGAGACCAACCCGCCAAACCCACTTTCCTCTCACCGGATACCCCCTTTGTCCTTTAGGCAGCGGGAGGCTAACGGACAGGCGGGCGCCGCGCTACGAGAGCGCCGAAGAGAAAACCCGCGGCGAGGAGCTGCGCCGACGCGGGCACGCCCCCGGGCCGGTGCCACCCGCGCCAGCGGTGGCTGGGGAACAGCTTGCGGCCGCCCGGGCGAGGGAGACGGACGACGTGCTCGACGTCCGGGGCCGAGGACGCAACCGCCCCGATCACTGCGGGATCGAGCGGCCCCCGGAGGACGACGAGCGTGCCGAGCATGAGGACACCGGAGCGAAACTCGAAGCGCCGCGACGCGATATCCCAGTGCGGCACGGCGTCGCTCAGCACGTGGAGCAGCGCGCCATACGCGCTCGCGCGGCCCCGCGAGCCCGCCAGGGCGCCCGCGGCCGCCCCGCTCGCGACATGCCAGGCGACGATCACTGTCCTTTCCACGGTAGACGGACCGCGGTTGGCAGGTCTACGCTCCCGCCGTGCAGATCGGCGTCGCCAGCCGCGGCGCGTGGCTTTCCGCCGGCGTGCTAGCTGTAGCGGCGGCAGCATGGGCGATCCTGCTCGCGCGGGATTCCGGCATGGACGACGAGAGCATGGCCATGGGCGTCGAGCTCAAGCACGCCGGAGTTTGGCTGCTCGCTTGGGCGACGATGATGGCCCCGATGATGCTCCCGTCGACGCCGCCGCTCGTCGCCCTGTTCGGCAGGAGGTCGGGTCACGCGGCCGACGGCGTCTTGCTGGCAGCCGGCTACCTGACCGTGTGGACAGCGGTAGGGGCGGCTGCTTACACCCTCGAGTGACGGGTGACGAGACCCGTGCCTCCGTAGTGCTCCCGAAGGGCCTCGTCTTCAACGAAGGCTGGTGCGCGACGTCGACGGTCTTCCGGGTCCAGGACGGGGTGGCGTACGACCACACGGGCAAGAACACGGAGTACGCGCCCTTCGAGTACTCAGGACCCTAGAGGGACTTCACGCGCTCCCAGGCCTCGGTGAGCACGTCGCCGAGGATCGAGACGATCTCGTCGAACTCGGCCTGGTCCGCGACGAGCGGCGGCGAGATCTGAACGACCGGGTCGCCGCGATCGTCCGCCCGGCAGATGAGGCCGGCCTCGAAGAGCCGTGGGGAGAGGAAGCCGCGGAGCAATGTCTCGCACTCGTCGTCCGAGAAGGTCTCGCGAGTCTCCTTGTCCTTGACGAGCTCGAGCGCGTAGAAGAAGCCGGTCCCGCGCAGGTCGCCGACGATCGGAAGGTCGAGCAGCTGTGCGAGCGTGTTTCGGAATCCGTCCTGCTTCTCGGCGACGTGCTCGACGATGCGCTCGCGCTCCATTATCTCGATGTTCTTGAGCGCGATCGCCGCTTGCACCGGGTGCCCGCCGAAGGTGATCCCGTGCGAGTACATCGAGTCGCCCTGGAGGAACGGCTCCATCACCGCGTCCCGCGCAATCACCGCGCCGATCGCGGCGTGGGCGGACGAGAGGCCCTTCGCGCTGGTCACCAGGTCGGGCCTGATGTCGTAGCGCTCAGACCCGAACCACGCTCCAATCCGACCGAAAGCGGTGATGACCTCGTCCGCGCAGAGGAGGATGCCGTAGCGGTCGCAGATCTCCCGCACGCCTTGCCAGTAGCCCGCGGGCGGCGTAAACGATCCGCCTGCGTTCTGCACGGGCTCCATGATCACCATTGCGACGGTCTCGGCCCCCGCCTGGACGATCGCCTCGTCGAGGTCCTCGAGGAGGAATGCGGTGAACTCCGCCTCCGTCTCCTCGGGCGGGCGGTGGTAGCGATTCGTATTGCGCACGTGGATGACGTCTGGGACTAGCGGTTCGAAGGGCGTCCGAAGCGCGGCGATGCCGTTGATCGAGAGCGCGCCCATCGTCGTCCCGTGATAGGCGATGCGACGGGAGACGGCCTTCCACCGCCGCTCGCCGCGGGCCGAGTAGTACTGTCGCGCGAGCTTCCACGCCGACTCGACCGCCTCCGACCCGCCGGAGACGAAGAAGACACGGTTCAGGTCGCCGGGAGCGACGGACGCGACCTCGGCGGCCAGCTCGATCGCGCGCGGATGCGCATAGCTCCAGTTCGTGTAGAAGGGCAGCTCGCGCATCTGCGCGGCGGCCGCCTCCCCCATCTCCTCGCCGAACCCGTAGCCGATGTTGACGGCAAAGAGGCCGGCGAGCGCATCGAGGTAGCGCTTGCCGTTGACGTCCTCGAGGTAGCAGCCGTCACCGCGCACGATGATGGGTACGTCGCCGTCGAGGTAGGTCGACATGCGCGTGAAGTGGAGCCAAAGATGCTCGCGGGCCGCCTGCTGGAGCTCGGCGGGGGACAGGCCGGTGGCAGGGATGCTCACGTCAGGCTCCTTTCAGGGTTCTCCGGCGCTGCCAGAGGACGTTGGCAAGCATGAGGCCGACGGCGACGAGGAAGATCGCGGAGCCGATGACGTTGATCTGCGGCGGGACGGCGATCCGCGCCGCCCCCCAGACGAAGAGCGGGAACGTCGTCTCGCTCCCGGAGACGAGGTAGGTGATGACGAAGTCGTCGACGGAAAGGGCGAACGAGAGCAGGCCGGCGGCGAGGACGCCCGGCGCGATCAGCGGCAGCGTGACGCGGAGGAACGTCGACCACGGGTTCGAGTAGAGGTCCATGGCCGCCTCTTCGAGGTGGCGGTCGAAGCCGACGAGCCGCGCCCGCACGGTGACGACGACGTAGCTGATGTTGAACATGATGTGGGCGATCAGGATCGTCGTGAACCCGAGCGGAAAGCTGTAGTTCAGGAAGAGCGTCAGGAGCGACGAGCCCATCACGATCTCGGGCGTCGCCATCGGCAGGAAGATGAGCAGGTTCGTCGCGCCCCGCCCGCGAAAGTCGTAGCGGACGAGGGAAAGCGCGATCATCATCCCGAGCGCCGTGGCGAAGATGCTCGACAGCGCGGCGATCTGGAGCGAGAGCTCGACCGCTGCGCGGAGGTCGGGGAAGCCGAACGGGTTCGTCCAGTTGTCGAGCGTGAAGCCCTGCCAGGTCAGGTTGCGCCGCCCGGCCGGGTCGTTGAAGGAGAAGAGGATGACGACCGCGATCGGGAGGAGCAGGTAGGCGAAGCCGAGGCCGGCGACCACGGTGAGCGTGTGGTGGCGGACGCCTGCCCAGACCCTGGCACCGAACGGCGCGCGTCTACCTTTGACGCGTAGCGTATCGGCGGCGGCGGTCATCCTGCGGTCGCCCTCTCAGTGCCGATCAGCCGCGTGTACGCGACGATGGCGAGCAGGATCGTCGCCATGAGGACGAACGAGAGCGCGGCCGCCTGCGGGTAGTCGGCGATCT
>Ga0214472_10005640_pt1 | contig 13165 bp, 7 predicted proteins | sample RVTome_6_FD_207662 | JGI IMG/M metagenome (GOLD analysis project Ga0214472, IMG submission 207662) | Soil microbial communities from uranium-contaminated site in the Upper Colorado River Basin, Wyoming, United States - RVT140D175 | ecosystem: Environmental > Terrestrial > Soil > Contaminated >... | reverse complement strand
TGCCGTAGCCCATGAGGACGTAGTCGGCGATCCAGATCGGGATCTCCTTCCCGTTGACGGGGTTCCGGGCGAAGCCGCCCGTGAACACGCCGTCCTTGGTGCGGGCGTCGACCTGGCGGTCCAGCTCAGTCTTGGCCGCGGCCTGGTTCCGGTAGGCGGCCACCGCCTCGCGACGCTCCGCGGTGGTGACGGCGCCCACCAGGGGATGTTCGGGTGCGAGCACCATGTAGGTGGCGCCGAACAGGGTGTCGGGCCGGGTGGTGAAGACCTCGATGCCGGGGCCCCCGGCCACGGCGAAACGCACCCGGGCCCCCTCGCTGCGGCCGATCCAGTTCCGCTGCATCAGCTTCAGCGCCCCGGGCCAATCCAGCCCGTCCAGATCGGCGAGAAGCCGCTCCGCGTAGGCGGTGATGCGGAGCATCCACTGTTCCAGCGGCCGGCGAAAGACCGGGAAGTTGCCGCGCTCGGAGCGCCCGTCCGCGGTCACCTCCTCGTTGGCGAGCACCGTCCCCAGCTCCGGGCACCAGTTGACGGGGACCTCGTCCACGTAGGCCAAACGCTGCCCGTCGACGACCCTCCGCCGCCCCCGCTCGTCCAGGCCGTCCCAGGGCGGGGCGTCGTCGAAGCCGTCCTCTCCGCGACGGAGCAAGGCTCCATCCGCGACCCGCATCGCGTCCGCCTCCAGGGCCTCGCGAAGCTCGGCGATGGGCCGGGCCCTGTCCGCGCCGGCGTCGTACCACGACTCGAAGAGCTGGAGAAAGATCCACTGGGTCCAGCGGTAGTAGGCGGGGTCGGTGGTGGCCACCTCCCGGTCCCAGTCGATGCTCAGGGCAAGGGCGCGGAGCTGGCGGCGGAAGGTCTCGATGTTGGCGTTGGTGGTGACCTCGGGATGGGTGCCCGTCTCCACCGCGTACTGCTCGGCGGGCAAACCGAACGCATCGAAGCCCATCGGATGAAGGACGTTGTACCCGGTCATCCGCTTGTAGCGGGCGACGATGTCGGAGGCGATGTAGCCGACGGGATGGCCCACGTGGAGCCCGGCTCCCGAGGGGTAGGGGAACATGTCCAGCACGTAGAACTTGGGCCGGCCGGGATCGAACCCCGGATCCCCCGGGTTGGGGGCCCGGAACGTCTTGTTCTTGATCCAGTAGTCGCGCCATTTGCGTTCGATGGCCTTGAAGTCGTAGGTATGCATAGTCCGGTAGTATACCCAGCCCGCTCCCGCCGGGATATCCGGAGCCCGTCCGGGGCGCCCCGCCCCCGTCCCCCGGGGCGGCGAAACCGGCGGAGGTGCATCGGGAGGTCCGGTCCGGTAGACTCAACCTCGATCCGTCAAGAGCCGCACGGCATCCCGGGTGAAGGCAGCGGGGATTCCATGCGCTGCCGGCGACAACCCGCAGCGACCCACCCCAACTCCGGGTGACCTTGGCCTTCTTCGCGAGGACGTCGCCGGCGGCGCATTGGTCCCCGGGGCCTGAGCCCATGGTGCCACGGTCTTTTGACGGATCAAGGTGAGCGGCTTCCCGAACCGAGGTTCGTGCACATGTCGATCTGGGCTCCCGATTCCTGGACCCGCAAGACCGTCACCCAGCAGCCCGCCTATCCCGATCCCCGGGCGGCCATGGAGGTCGTGCGCCAGATCGCCAAGCTCCCTCCCCTGGTGACCTCGTGGGAGGTGGAGTCCCTCAAGAGGCAGCTCGGAAAGGCCGCCCGCGGCGAGATGTTCCTGCTCCAGGGCGGCGACTGTGCGGAGAGCTTCGACGAGTGCGACTCCACCGCCATCGCGGCCAAGCTCAAGATCCTGCTCCAGATGAGCCTGGTCCTCGTCCAGGCCACTCGCAAGCACGTCATCCGCGTGGGCCGCATCGCCGGCCAGTACGCAAAGCCGCGCAGCGCCGACACCGAGAGCCAGGGCGAGGTCACCCTTCCCAGCTACCGAGGGGACCTCGTCAACCGATCGGGGTTCAGCGAGGGGGACCGGTCGCCGGATCCCCAGCTCATGCTGCGGGGGTACGAGCGGGCGGCGCTGACCCTCAACTTCATCCGCGCCCTCGCCGACGGTGGATTCGCCGACCTCCACCACCCCGAGTACTGGGATCTCTCGTTCGTCAAGGACCGTGACCTGGCCCGCGAGTACCGCGAGATGGTCGATTCCCTCACCGAAGCCCTCGACTTCGTGGAGGCGTTCGGAGGTCTGCAGCTCTCGGAAATGCGCAGGGTCGACGTCTTCACCAGCCACGAAGGGCTTGCCCTGCTCTACGAACAGGCCCAGACGCGGACCGTCCCCCGGCGGGAGGGCTGGTACAACCTCTCCACCCACTTCCCGTGGATCGGGATGCGCACGGCCCAGCTCGAGGGGGCCCACGTGGAGTACTTCCGGGGGATCCGCAACCCCATCGCGGTCAAGATCGGACCCGGCATGACGCCGGAGTGGCTGACCGCGCTCGTCGACGTGCTCCATCCCGACGACGAGCCCGGGCGGCTCACGCTGATCCACCGGCTGGGGGCGGACGGCATCGGTGAGCTGCTCCCTCCCCTCGTCGACGCGGTGGCCGCGACGGGGAAGGCGGTTCTCTGGTGCGCCGACCCCATGCACGGGAACACCGAGGTCACCGCCCGGGGGGTGAAGACCCGCCGGTTCGACCGGATTCTCTCCGAGCTGGAGCAGGCCTTCGACATCCACCGGGCCAAGGGCTCGGTCCTCGGCGGCGTTCACTTCGAGCTGACCGGGGAGGACGTCACCGAGTGCGTGGGCGGGGCGAGCGGGCTCGGAGAGGACGATCTCCACCAGGCCTATCGCTCGACGGTGGATCCCCGTTTGAACTACGGGCAGGCCCTGGAGATGGCCATGCGCATCGCCCAGGGCGTCCGCCGCCGGAACGGACGGAAGACGCCCTGAGCGTCTCCCGGGGGCGTCGGGCTCACCGGGGGCTCCAATGATGTATCCCGGTGCTATCACGGTCGCGGATGGCCGCAAGTCCCATCAGATGCATCTGTTTTAGAGGACGGGTTTTTTTCCTACAAGCTGTAGACAGGATGGCGAGGTAGGGCTAGGGTACGAAAGAAGTCGGGATGGCGGCGGCAGCCGCATCACGACCATCGTTCCGCGTTTGTTGAACAGAACTTGCACCCTGGGAGCCGCGTCGGTCGTGTCGCTGCTGCATGAGCCTTTCGGGATCACCGGCCTCTACACCAGAGGCCACCACGGAGATGTCTTCGCCTTCCGTCTCCTGGAAGGGGACAGCGTTCCACGATTACCGGCGGCGCGCCAAGTGCTGGACGTGTGGCGGCGAGCGCTCTTGTCCCGAGCCGACCAGCCCGTCGTCGAGGCCATCAGCGGTCACTGCCCCGGGAGCACGGTCGCGAGGCCCCGGCCGAGTTCGCGCCCGCATATGGCCCTGCTGCCCGTCGCCGACGTAGGGCACATGGCTGCGAGCGGAGATCTCCTGGGAGTCGGGGCGGCTCTTCCCCGCGAGGTTGCTGCTTCGGAGCGCCGCGCCTGTGTGGCTGCACTGGACAGAGTGACAGCGCTTACGCTGGGACGCCTAGGCGTCTGGCGCCTGGAGCCGTGGGTGGTGGAGAGCGCAGGTTCGGATGGGACCGGTCTCCTGAACCCTTGGCTTTCGCCGTCGGACACCTGGGAGAGCGTCACCCCGGTCGTATTCGGGCGCTATCCGCGGCGTCCGTGGGGAGAGGAAGCGGCCCGGGTGGTGCGGGAGGCGTGCGGAATCGCCGGGTTGCCTGAGCCGGTGGAGGTCGCGCTGTCGCCGCGGAGTGCGGTGCACGGGGTCCCGCCGGCGAGCGAGTTCCCGGCGGCGGCGCGCGAGGGCAGACCGCGGAGGTTTCACGCGCATGCGCGGCTCGTGTTTCGAGAGCCAGTGGCGGGCCCGGTGCTGGTGGGGGCGGAACGGCACCAGGGGTATGGGGTGTTTGTGGGGGTGGGGCCGAGCAGAGGTCTATCCTCAAGGTCGCGTCTGTGATCGTCTGGGCCTCCAGTAATTACCTACTGAAGCCGCGGGATGTGATCGTGGCGCCCGTCTGCGGGCGTGTCGCGACTCCTTCCAGAGGCACGATCTCGGGGCGTGGTCCCTAGCTGCGCACAACATGTTGGACTATGGGATCACATAAGGGCCCATGGTCCGAACCTGGAGGAGACATGAGTCAGAATGTTACGCTCGAAGTGCTCAAGGAGCTGGTGGAGGGGGACGCCGTTGCTATCCGCGGTCGTGCCGTCCTGGATCCGGGCGGCGGCCCGGGTGACAAGGTGTTTCCGCCGTCGCACTCGGTGGACAAGGGCGCCAACAAACCGGGGGCGAAGTACGCCTTCGAGTCCCGGCGCCGCAACGGTTGTGATGTGCTCTGTGTGCTGCTCGACTCGGTGCAGAGCCAGGCAAACCGGATGGAGGAGGCCCTGCAATCCCTGTGGAGCGAACGGCAGCTCGCACTGCCGGTGATCGCGGTCGATCTGTCCGAGGTGGCACCTGACATCGGCACGATCACCTCTCTCACCGCGCCGCACCGTGTGGCTGACGCCCTGCTGCGCGATAGCCTTCTTGGCGACAATCTGTTCCGCTACTCACCCATCGGGCACTCATTCACGGATGCCACCATTCGCAATGCTGGGCCGCTCTTCAAGGTTTGCCCAACCGGCCTCATCTTCGGCATCTGGGATAGCACAGGTCCGAGAGGTGGCCTCGGCGCAAAGTTCGCGCGGACGCTCACGTCGGAGATTGTCGGCATCGGCGTGGAGCCGGGTGTGAAGACTAAGAGTCGGATCGATCCTGCGAGTATTGTCACAAAGGCTGCCGAGATCTACGAAGCCAAAGATGCCAACGAGCGCTGGACCCACGAGCCCAAGCTCGCTAAGCAGAAGACGGGCGCTCCGGTGAAGATCGGTGACGGGAGAGTATCCGAGGTCAACCACAGCAACGTCCCGCCCACGATTGACACGCTCGCGGGCGGCGTGACTATAGACTACGCGGAGCACATCGTCGTGTTGTCGCTCGCCGCGTTGCGCCGGATCGGCTTCTCCGACGGTGGTCCGGAGGCTCGCTTGGTGCTCGCTGCACTCGGCCTGGTCGCGGTGCTCGCTTCAGAGAGTCGCGGTCACGACCTTCGCTCGCGCTGCTTGCTCATTCCCCGCAAGGGTGAAGCGCTCGCGCTTGAGGCTGTAGCGCGAGACGGCTCGACGTTGCGGCTAGAGATCGACCTCGATGCAGCTCTCGTACTCTACGGAGACGCAGTGAAGGCGCTGCCTCCCTCGCTAGAGTTCGACAAGCCCGCAGGGGAACCCATCGCCACGCTCACGCCGTCCCCAAAGCTGGCGTACCTCATTGAACGAAGCCGCGAGCTCGCTGCAGCAGGGTCTGCCATCGGAGAGGAGTGATGCTCGCGATCGAGATCGAGCTACTCAGTGGACGCTATGTCGCCACCGAGGTCACCGACCGTTCGCGCGCCGAGTGGCCCCCGCATCCCGCGCGCTTTTTCTCGGCTCTGGTGGCGGCACTCCACGATCACGAGCCAGTCGATCCTGACGAGCGGCGTGCGTTGCTCTGGCTTGAGCAGCAGCCCGCTCCGGAGCTGGACGTCGAGCTTCACATCGATGACAGGGTCGGGCGACGCCAAGTACGCTCCGTTTTCGTCCCTGTGAACGACGTGACTTTGGTCGGCGATCCCGAGGCAGCTGTTCGTGAAGCACAGGAGAGGCTTGCAAAGCTGGAGCAAGGGGGGCAGGACAACGAGGTCGCAACCGCGGTCAGGAGGGCCCGGAAGGAACTGGTGAAACAACGGGCAAAGTTCTCCGCGTTCATCGCCGCCCAACGGGTTGTGGACCGCACTCCGACTGCAAGAGCAATCAAGGCGGCTGAGGCACTTCTTCCCGACCGCCGTATTCGCCAGGAACGCACTTTCCCCATCGTCGTTCCCGAGCGGTCAACCTTCGCGTTTCTGTGGACCGGGACCACGCCAGCCAATCACGTTGAAGCGCTGCAGCAACTCTGTGACCGCGTAACCCGCCTCGGGCACTCGTCGTCGCTTGTTCGATGCATGCTCGTTGACCGCTCGATCGAGCCATCCCTTGTCCCACGGTCAACCGGTCAGCACGTGCTCCGCGTCGTCGGGCCGGGGCAGCTGGCGCGGCTCGAAGCGCTCTACGAGCGACATCAGGCAGTTGACGCTCGAGTACTTCCTGCACGCCCGCAGCGATACGGCACTCCCGAGGCGGACGTGCCTCAGGGACCGCACAGCGTCTTCACCGACGAGTGGATCGTCCTCGAGCGGATTGGGGGAGGCCGTCCGCTTAGCTCGCGGGGTAGCCATCTCGCGGTAGGACTGCGTCAGGCCCTGATCGACGTCCATGGGAAGGAAGAACTACCGCCCGTAATTTCGGGCTGCCACCCGAGTGGCGAGCAATCACACAAGCCGCATGTCGCGTTCGTGGCACTGCCCTGGGTCGGCCACGAGCATGCCGATGGCTCAGTGCAGGGAATGGCGCTGGTCGCACCGAGAGTGATCACGGCCGGGGAGCGAGAGGCGTTCCTGCGCCTGCTCGCCAAGTGGGAAGCAGAACGCGGCGACGTCACCGACGACTACTCCGTCGGTCTTGACACACCCTCCGGTCTCGGTCGTCCCCTTCAAGTTCAGATTCGACGCGTTGAAGTGCCCTCCAAGGCAGCGCTAAGAGCCACGCGGTGGTGCAGGCCATCGCATCGGTACATAACTGCGACGCCCATCGCACTCGACCGCCATCCCGGCAAGCTGCGCAGCAATGTGCATCGCGCTGCGCACAAAGCCGCAGATGAAGCGGAGACTTCTATCGCGGACGCCTGCGAGCGGATCGGCCTTCCGCGGCCGCTCCACGTCTCCATCTCGTTTACGCCTCTCCTGTCGGGGGCACAGCACGTTCGGCAATTTGCGCCCTGGCCGCCGTGGCGCGGAGAAACACGCCGCGCCCTGGTCCACGCGGACATTGTATTCCCGGTGGCGGTGCGTGGACCTGTGCTCCTCGGCGCCGGACGCTACTTCGGGCTGGGGCTATGCTTGCCGGTGGCGTTGCTTCCGTCCGAGACACGAACCGCAGGACCCGGAGCGACTCCCTCATGACGCTGGCACTCGACGACTTTGACGCTTTTCATCGGGCGGTACACGGGTTTCACCCCTTCGACTGGCAAAGTAGGCTCCTGCGTTATGTTCTCGCAAAGCAGAAGTGGCCACGTACGCTCGACCTACCCACGGGCTCAGGTAAGACAACCTGCATCGATATCGCGCTCTTCGCCCTGGCAATTGACGCGGCTCAGCCGCTTACCAATCGCTGGTGTCCTCGTCGGATCGCGATGATCGTTGACCGGAGGGTCGTCGTCGATCAAGCGGCTGAGCGTGGTCGCAAGCTCCTTCAGGCCTTGGAAATCGCTAGAACACACGAGCTTGGCGAGCCTCTTCCGACCGTATCCTCTGGTGGAAGCGCGCGACTGCTGACCGTGGTCGAGCTCAAGGTGCTGCGGCGGGTGGCCGATGCCCTCGCATCACTTTCCGAAACCGGCCAGTCGGGAGGACCTCCGCTCGCCGTATTCACGCTTCGAGGTGGCATTCCCAAGGACGATGGTTGGGCACGCACACCGGACCAACCCTTGGTAATCGCCTCAACAGTCGATCAGATTGGTTCGCGCCTACTTATCCGCGGCTACGGCGTCACTGGGGGGATGCGGCCGGTACACGCTGGTCTTGCCGGAAACGACATGCTTATTCTCCTCGACGAGGTGCATCTCTCGCAGCCGTTCAGGCAGACGCTGGAGAGGTGCGATATCCTGCGCGAACGCTTCTCCAAAAGCGGACTGCCTCGTCGCTTCCAATTCGCGTTTCTGTCGGCAACGCCCGGACACGCAGAGGAAGAGTCGTTTCGGCTCTCGCCCGACGAGTTCGCACCTGACTCCGTTCTCGGTCCGCGGCTTCATGCGAGGAAACCCGTACGAATCTCAAAGGTGACGGGTCGGGAGGCGGTGACCGCCCGCGTCGTCTCCGAGGCAATGAAGCTGATCGAGCGGCACACCGTCGTGGCCGCGGTGGTGAACCGTGTCGACACCGCGCTTGCGGTGTTCTCGTACCTGAAGACAAAGCTCAGCGAAGACGTTCTCCTTTTTACAGGCCGGATGCGACCTCTCGATCGTGATGACGTGCTTGCGATATACCGCCCTCGCCTTGCCACTGGCAGGCGCACCCGCCTCGTGGGCAAGGCGAAGCTCGTCGTGGTCGGCACTCAGTGCCTTGAAGCCGGCGCTGACTTCGATTTCGACGCGCTGGTCACCGAGTCCGCAAGCTTCGATAGCCTGCGACAACGCTTCGGGCGCGTCGATCGGCTCGGTGAATACAGGAATGAGAACGGCGGGGGAATGGCGGAGGGGGTGATCGTTCATGACAAGGGTGAGAAGAGCGACCCGATCTATGGGGACACGATTACCAAGACGGTGAAGTGGCTTGAGGAGCAGATGGACAAGACGATTAGGACCATCGACTTTAGGAGCACGTCGCTCCTCGATGTTCCTGGCGATCTGCTCGCGCCGCGAGCGGAGGCGCCGACGCTACTGCCGGCGTACCTAGACTTGTGGTCCCAGACCTCCCCCGAGCCCTTGGCGGTTCCAGACCCCGGACTGTTCTTGCATGGGCCTCGGAGCGGCCCCGAAGATGTGCAGGTGATTTGGCGAGCTGATCTCGACCAGGCTGCGTTCACTCAACAGGAGAAGTCGAGTGTCATCGCGGCCGTCGCGGCAGTACCACCCTCGTCGCTGGAGGCGATCTCGTTGCCGTTTATGGCAGTGATCCGCTGGCTGGCGAACAAGGAGAACGCGCTCGAAGGCGCTGCGGATATTGAGGTTAAGGGCGAGGGCCGAGAATCCGATCCCGGCGGGCTGTGGGCGCTGCGATGGCGGGGTGAAGCCAGCGAAATCGTCGACGCATCGGCAGTGCGACCGGGAGATACGCTCATCGTTCCCAGCAGCTACGGTGGTATCAACGCGGCAAGCAGTTGCTTCGATCCGAGTGCGCGTGAGGGTGTCCAGGACCTCGCCGAGCGCGCCTCGTTGCTGGCTCGCGGGCGGCCGCTTCTGCGCCTGCATCCACGCGTGCTCTCGGGACTCGGTTTGACCTTGGATTACGAGGAGCCCGAGGTAGCGCGGAGATTGCTGCAGGCCGAGGCAAGTAAGCTGGCCGGCTGGAAACGGCCGTGGGCTGAGTGGATCGGAAAGGACCGGAAGGTTCACGCGGTCCCCTGGGTCGACGGGGAGAACGATGGCTGGCTGGTCCTGGAGGGCAGGCGCGTGAAGGCGCGTTTGCTGAGGGAGGCCCTCGATAGCGCGGAACACGGCGGAGACTCGATCGAGGACGGCGCGCAGCTGACCACCGACGACGAGGACTCACCGTATGTTGGCGCAGAGGTCCCCCTAGATGTCCACAGCAGGGATGTGGAGGAGCGCGCCCGCGCCTACGCAAAGCGTCTTGGACTCTCGCAGGAGCTCGTAAACGACCTTGCACTTGCAGCTTGGCTCCACGACATCGGCAAGGCTGATCCGCGCTTCCAGCGCATGTTGCGCGGCGGGAGCGAGATCGCTTACTACCGCAACGAGCACAAGGTCCTCGCCAAGTCGGCGATGACCAGCGGCAGCAAGGCGGAACATCGAAGGGCACAGATTCTGAGCGGCTATCCCTTGCGCGCCCGACACGAGGTACAGTCGCTCGCGATGATCGAGTCGGCGCGCGGGCAGGTTGCGGTGAAGGCGCACGACTTTGAACTAGTGATGCACCTCGTCGCGAGCCACCACGGGCACTGCCGCCCTTTCCCCCCAGCGGTCGCGGACTCCATGCCGGTGAACGTGTCGCTCGAAGGCCATACAAGCGGGGCCTTCGGAACCATTGCGTTCAGTGCTACGTCGGCGAACGGCCTGCACCAACTGGATAGTCCGTTAGCCGATCGCTTCTGGTCGTTGATTGCGAAGTACGGATGGCTTGAGCTTTGCTGGTTGGAGGCGATCCTCCGACTTGCCGATCACCGGGCGAGCGAGATGGAGGCAGGAGGGGAGAAGTGACGCGCACTAAGCTGAAGGGCCTCAACGGCTCTAACCCTCTTGGCTTCATGGCATCCGTGGGCCTTCTTCGCCTCCTCGAACGCGATCGTCAGGTTGGCGGCTGCGCGCGACTTGGGTTCACGGACGATGGAGCGTTTCACGCGTGGGTCGAGTGCGATCCAGACCTGGACATTGCTGATCTCGTCGCACGGGACGCAGCTGGGGCGGCGGGCCCGCAGCCGTGGCGACTAGAGTACGAGAAGAAGGAGAAGAGAGGCATCAAGATCGTCGCCGACCTGAAGCCGCCGCCAGCGTACTTCTCTAAGTTTTTGGCGTTGGCAATCACTGAGTGGTCAGCAGGACACTCGGAGCGGGCCGACTACGCCGCGGCTTACGGTACCGACGTTGCGCGCGATGGTAAGCAGAACACCAAACCCACGGCCTTCCACTTTACTGCTGCGAACCAACAGTTTCTCGGGACGGTGGAGGAAACGCGGACACTCGTTACCAAAGCTTCGACCAAACGCTCGCTTCATCTCCCCGGGCAGACCGAACCAGGGCCGAATCTACGATGGGACCCCGATGCGGAGCGCAGTCGTGCCCTGATGGGTGTCAATCCGAATGACAAGGGCACTGTCGTGAATGCGCCACTCGAGTGGCTCGCGTTCCGTGGTCTGCCTGCCTTCCCCTGCGTTCCGATTGGATTGAGAATCAAGACCTGTTGCGTTACCGGACGTCGCCAGAACGAACTTCAGTTTCACTGGCCACTGTGGTCGTGCGGAGCGAGCTACGCGACGGTGCGCTCCCTGCTCGTCCTCACCGTGGCCTGGACCCAGGCGCGGGACACCCAACGCTCCATCGAAGGGCGCAACGAGCGCGGCGTCCTCGCCGTCTGCACGTCCAAGATCCGGCGTAGCGCGCAGGGGTTCGGCAACTTTGGCCCGGCCTTGGTGAGAGTCTGAAGCTCTTGGGCCCCGGAGCTTCGTAGGCGGGTTGTTCGCACTTCGTCCGCCGACAGCAGAAGAATGTGAGCCCAGCAGAAGCGATTCTGGCAGGCTCGACCGACTTCGGGTTCACGACGAGAGGCGAGGGCCAAGTCGGCTCCGTCGGGTGGTAACAGTGCCTCTCGGGGTTCCCGTCCTCGGGTCCCCCTAACCCCATCAGCATTGTTGCCGATAACAGAACCCCATGGAACCAGGGACTTCCACCGACGGTCCGAGCGGCGACGGCCCCGACCTCCTCCCCGCCCGGATGCTCAACGAGTTCGTCTACTGCCCGCGCCTGTTCTATCTGGAATGGGTCCAGTCGGAATGGGCGGACAGCTCCGACACCGTTGCAGGGGCAAGCGATCATCGGCGTGTGGATATTGAGCGGGGGGGCCTACCCGAGCCCTCGGAGCTGGCCGGAGAAAGTTGTGAAGCCCGCTCGGTCCTTCTTGGCGCGCCCAAAGAACGGCTCATCGCCCGCATCGATCTCTTGGAGGCCCGCAACGGCGAGGTCGTGCCCGTGGATTACAAACACGGGCGCCCTCCCGACAAGGGTGCCTGGGGCGCGGACCGGATTCAAATCGGAGCTCAGGCGCTCATCCTCCGCGAGAAGGGGTATCGCTGCCGGCGCGGCGTGGTTTATTACGTTGCCGCAAAGCGTCGTATCGAGATCGCGATAGACGACGCTCTTATCGACGAGACCCGCGAGAGCGTTCGTAAGGCCTGGAAGGCAGCAGAGAAGCGAATTCCACCCCCACCTCTGGTGGACAGCCCGAAGTGCCCGCGGTGTTCCCTGGTCGGGATCTGCCTTCCCGACGAACACAATCTCCTGGCCGCGGTAGAATCCGCACCCAAGCACGACGTGCGACGTCTGTATCCCGCCAAGGCCGATGCCCTCCCCCTGTACATCCAGGCTCAGGGAGCACGACTCGGTAAGACCGGCGACGAGCTGGAGGTCACAGAGCGTGAGCAGGGAACCCGCCGGGTCCGATTGATCGACGTGAGCCAGGTCGCCCTGTTCGGAAATGTCCACGCCTCGGCGAGCGCGGTCTCCGTACTTCTCGATCGCGGCATCCCGATTTGCCATTTCAGCTATGGGGGCTGGTTTCGCGGGATCACCCACGGACTGGGGAATCGAAACTGCGAGTTGCGGCTCCACCAGTACCGGACGGTGATCGATCCGGCGAAGAGCCTTCGACTCGCGCGTGGCTTTGTCTCTCGCAAGATTCGCAATACCCGGACCCTTCTGCGCCGGAACGGAGTGAGGCCCAAGCCTGAGATCCTGGAGGAGATGAACCGGACTGCGAACCTGGCCGAGAAGGCGACCACTCAGGAGAGGCTGCTGGGAATCGAGGGCGTGGGGGCCAGGCTCTATTTTCAGTCCTTCTCCTCGATGCTCAAGATGAGCCTATCCACCTTTGGCTTCGAATCTCGCAACCGCCGGCCCCCACGGGATCCGGTCAACGCGCTCCTATCCCTCGCGTACTCCGTCCTTGCCCGCGACTGGACCGTGGTCCTCCTCGCGGTGGGGCTGGATCCTTTCCTCGGTTTCTACCATCGCCCCCGGTTCGGCCGCCCGGCCCTGGCTCTTGATCTCATGGAGGAGTTTCGACCTCTTATCGCAGACTCCGTTGTCCTTCAGGTCATTAACAATGGAGAGGTCCAGAACGGAGACTTTGTCAAACGGGGAGATGCTGTAGCTCTTACCCAAGACGGGAGGCGCAAGTTCTTTCTGGCCTACGAACGTCGCATGTCCCATCTCGTGACTCACCCAATCTTTGGGTATCGTCTGAGCTACAGGAGACTGCTCGAGGTACAGGCAAGGCTGCTGGCGAGATACCTCACCGGCGAGCTGCAAACGTACGATGGCTTCCGAACGCGATGAATGAGAGGAACTCATACATCGTGTCCTACGACGTTTGCAACGCGAAGCGGCTCCGCAAGGTGCACAAGAAGATGCGGGGCTACGGAGATCCGATTCAGTACTCCGTGTTCCATTGCGAACTCTCCCCGAAGCAAAGGGAGTTGATGATCGCGGAGCTGCGTGCCATCATTCACAACGTCGAGGATAGAGTGATGATCGTGGACCTGGGACCCGCCAGGAATCGAGGACGCCGCGCGATACGA
>Ga0214472_10005639_pt1 | contig 13166 bp, 12 predicted proteins | sample RVTome_6_FD_207662 | JGI IMG/M metagenome (GOLD analysis project Ga0214472, IMG submission 207662) | Soil microbial communities from uranium-contaminated site in the Upper Colorado River Basin, Wyoming, United States - RVT140D175 | ecosystem: Environmental > Terrestrial > Soil > Contaminated >... | reverse complement strand
CACCGCCGCCCGTGACGCGACGCTCGAGGCCGGTCGCATCTTGGTCACGACGGATTTCGTGGTCGATGAGACACTGACACTGATTCGATTTCGCCTCGGACTCGCAGCGGCGAATGCGTGGTGGCAGCAGATCGACGGAAGCGCCCGGCTGCGATGGGAGCGTGTCGAGAACGATCGCTTCGAACGGGCGCGGAACCTCTTCTTCCAGTATCGCGACAAGGACCTGTCGTTCACGGACTGCACGAGCATCGCGGTCATGCGGGAGTTGAAGCTGAAGACCGTGATCACCACCGATCGCCACTTTCACCAGGTCGGATTCGACGTGCTGCCCGCGTCGCGGCCGCAGAGAGCGCGCAAGCCGCGTCACTCCTGATGGTCTAAACCGACGCACTTCCGTTGATTGAGCCGCATGCCCGCTTCCAAGCCGTCGCGTGCCACATACCCGCTTGCGACCATCGCCGCCTACGGACCCGACAATAGCCGTGCGACGAAGCTGGTGGTCGGCATCCTGCGTCGCGCCGGACAGAACGATCCGAAGCAGATGCGTACGTGGAGCACCGACGCGGGCGACGTCAGAAATGGTCCGTTGATCGCAGCCGAAGTGGCGGACTGGCTGCACAGTCAGGGGATCAAGGAGACGCTCGACTATGGCCGGATCATCGGCTGCCCGCACGAGGAGGGGATCGGACTATCCCATGGGCCGTAGCTGTCCCCGGTGCCCCTTCTGGGCCGGCATCGACCGCTTCACGCACGAGCCGATCCCGCGCCCGTCGCCAAGATGTCGCCCAAAGAGGTTCTGATCGGAATGAGTGATCACGATGCCGTGGCGCGCACAGTAAAGTGCCCGAAATCCGTACACGGGTTGACGAGAGAGCCGGAAATCATGCTGGGCGCTTTGGCGTCGGTGACCCTGACGCCGGCCCTGTTATTGAGACTGTACTCCGAGGTTATTGAGACTGTACTCCGAGCGGTGCGGGGGCAATGTTCTCTGAATCGCTCGGACCGGTCTTTACCGTCGGCTTCGTCCAGCGTATGGTGCCCCGCAGGTTGCCCGTGGCAGTTCCAGCCTTTGACAGGGTCAGTGTGTACGTCTGATGATCTCCGGGCGCCATGCGCGAGACTCCCCAGACGGCCACGTCGGCTTTGGCCCGCTCATCGCGGCGGACGCCTTGATACCCTGCGCCGGTCGCCGTAACCACGGTCGCCCCGGCCGGCACGGCGAGCGTCACGGTCACATCCTCGGCCGCCAGCCCTGTGCCCTCGAGCCCCGTGTTTTCCAGATCCAACCTGTAAACCACGCCATCGGTCGACGGTACTCCAGCGCTAAGCTGCCCATGCATCCGGGCGCGAAATCCCAGGTCGACAATGTAGGTCCAAACGTCCTGCAACATCGATTCCGGTAGGCGAGAGGGGGAGAAACTGCCCATCGCCAGGCGCTCGAAAGGCGGTTCGCCGAGGCGAGCACGGGTCGACGGATAGGCGGCCGTATGCGTGTAGACAATCGCCTTGAACCACTCGAAATCCGCATTGATTGCGCCCATCACGCCGCGTCCGTTGTTGAACAAGGGATGGTGGCACTGGACGCACCCAGCGGTCGTCGCGACCACCAGCCCGCGCGGGGTCCCCGTCCGCACCGGAACTCTCCAGGGTCCCGGCTGCTCGACGCTCGGCAGACTGTCGAAGTACGCGGCCAGATCAACCAATTCCCGGTCGCTGATCTGCGACTCGGCGAAGGCGGGCATGATTCCCCACGGTTTCCGAACGGCGTGTATGAACTGCGCGCGGGTCAGGCTGCGACCTGCCAGGTCTGGCCCGAAGCCGCCTTCACCGTTGACGCCGTGACATTCCCGGCACTCGACGTGCTCGGTCTCCTCCCAAAGCACCTTCCCCCTCTCGGGATCACCAGCGGGCGCCGGGGGGGCCTGTTGAGGGAGCGGGAGCAGAAACAGAACCACGAGAAGGGAGCGCATCGTCATGGTGGAAGAACCTCCCTGTCGCCAATCGACTTGCAGGAGCGCGGGTACCCTAACATCAGATTCGATCTTTGGCAAAGTCGGAACGACTGGGGTCGGAACGACTGGGGGAGATGCGCCGGCAGACGCCCGGGGACCTGGCACTCCCAAACGAACCAGATACCGTCAGAGGGACTCTGAGGATTCGCGTGACCGGATGGCGCGGGCCGTCGGCTCAGATGGCAGGTTTGCGGCCCGGCTTGTGCGGGTGTAGTATGCCCTCTCCGGCGGGGAATGATGGTGTCGGTCGATGGAAACGAGCTGCACGAGGGCACTGGTGCCAACGTTCGTTTCGCGGGCCCCGACAAGAAAACGCCTGTACATCAGAAAACGTCGTACATCGTGAGCGCCGGCGCGGTGTTCACGGTGCAGATGCTGTCGCAGGGTTTCAAGGGACGGGCGAAATAGCGCGAAGCTCAAACTCGAAAAGGAGCGGTAAGGTCATGAAGCTGTGTTTTCTGGCGGTATTCGCTGTCCTGTCGGCCGTTCTCGCCGTTCCGGCCAATGCCCACCACTCGTTCAATACTTTTTTTGATATGTCCAAGACCATCGCCATCGAGGGCGTGGTGACGTCCTTCAGGCTCGTCAGTCCGCATTCTGAAATGCTGGTTGACGTCCCGGACGCCGCGGGGAAAGCCGTCGCCTGGCGCATCACTGCCAGAACGGGCGCGGTCAACGCGCGGCGTGAGGGATGGAAACCTGAGGACTTCATCGGCAAGAAGGTCAAGGTCGAAGGCAATCCGACTCGGCGAGAAGGCGGAACGGCCATGACGGCGGGGGTGGTCACGTTCGCGGATACGGGCAAGGTTGTGTGTCTTGGCGGTTGCCCCGGTGGTCCGCCGACCGAGTAGCGCGCGACCCTGGTGATTCCGACAGGGGAATGGATAATGAAACCCACTAGGCGCGCGATTTTTGCCACCGTCCTGGCGCTCGCAACGATCACCATGGCGGCGGGCCCGGCGGCTCAGACCGACGAGGAGTTCGAAAAAGTCCTTCCGTTTCTCGGAGAGTGGGATCCGGATGTTGGCAGTCCTGACGGTCAGGACAGGGGCAACTGCGGTGGACGTGTAGGCGATTACGGCGAGAAGCTGGTGAACTGTACGATGCCAGTCGGTCGACTTCCCCTGAACTCACGAGCGGACGCCTGGCTGCGTTACATGGATCAGCTCCAGTCGCCGACCCAGGCCGATTGTGCCCAGATTGGATTTCCGGCCGTGCTGGGAGAGAATATCTACATTTCCGCCTATCCCGGTCGCCTGGTGATGGAGCATCCGAGCAACCCATGGCACCTGACGCGCACCGTCTGGATGAACGGAACCGGTCCTCAGCCGCTGCCGGGAGAACTGTTTCAGCATGGTCTCTCGCGTGGGCGCTTCGACGGCACCGACCTGGTGATCGAAACCACTCATTTCACGTTTGATCCTGACGGCATGGAAGACCACCTCCACATGGCCTCTTCTGTGCGGAAGAAGATCACCGAGCGCTATCGGTTGATCGACGACAGCAGCCTGAGGTTGATCATCACGTTGGAAGACCCGACCTTCCTGACCAGACCGTTTACCTACGCGTTCATGTTCACGAAGTCGAGCATGAACGGGCCTCGCCAGGGCTGGCGGACGTGCGACGCCGAATCCGCCAGGCGCGAACAGGAATACGCGTATCCTGCAACCAAGTACCTCGACGCGCGGTAATGCGGCGACAAGGAGAGACGCTGATGACGCGCTACCTGGTGCCATTCTGTGGTGTTGTACTTGTGGCAGGCTCGCTGGTCACGGACGCGAACGCGCAGTCCGCCGCGGCCAAGGTGCATCTAGACGCCGCCCGGGCCGCTGTGGCGCCGTCGGTCGCGAATCGAAACAGGCCCTACGAGACGTACAAGGCCCTGTTCGATCAGGCCTGCGCCGAACCGACGCTGCCGGACACGATGCGGACGAACGATCGCTCGGCCATCGTGCCGCGCAAGGAATGGTTCACGTGGCCGGTCGAAGTCTTCGACAATCTCCACTTCATCGGGACCAGGACGGCCGGAGTCTGGGCCGTCAGCTCGCCAGAGGGGATCATCATCATCGACACCAGCTTCCACTACTCCAGTAAGGAACTGGTGCTCGGGCTGCTGAACTTCGGTCTCGATCCGAACGACATCAAGTACATCATCGTCACGCATGCCCACGATGATCGCTACTGGGGAGCCAAGGCGCTCCAGGATGAATACCCCAAGGCGCGTGTGGCCATGTCGGCCGCCGACTGGGACATCGTCGCGAAGGACAACTCGCCTGCGCAGTTCAAGCCCCGGAAGGACATGGTCATCACCGATGGCCAGAAAATCACGCTGGGCGACGTCACCATGACGCTGTACGTCACACCGGGTCACACGCCGGGGACGCTGTCGATGATCATCGGGCCGCTCACCAACAAGAAGAGCGTGGCGTCGGACGACCAGCCGCACTTCGCCGGCATCTGGGGTGGGACCGATCCGAGCATCGGGCGCAGCGGCGTTCAGTACTACCCTGATGGCCAGACGATGATGAGAACGCACGTCGAGTCGCTGAAGCGCTTCATCGATCTTGGAACGAAGGCTGGCGTCGATGTGATTCTGTCCCCCACGTTGAGCCATGCCAACATGACCGAGAAGATGAAGTACTGGAGGATGGCGAATCCCGATCATTCCTCCGGCGCCGAGGCGGGGAACACGCTCGCACGCGAGGCGCATCCCTTTGTCAGCAAGGAGGCGGTCTCGCGCTACAACCAGATCCTTCTGAAATGCTACGAAGCCCAGTTGGCATGGAGAACGGGCTCGTAGTTCGGAATGGGATCGCTGCTCGGGCAGATCGAACAGAGCGGCGCCGCGACCTGGATACGTGAAGGGGGGGTGCTCTACGGGTACCCCCTCATCCTTTTTCTCCACACCTTCGGCTTGAGCACCCTGGTAGGGCTCAGTTCAGCCATCAACCTTCGACTCCTCGGTTTCGCGGCAGGCATTCCTCTCGCATCGCTCGCCAGGATCTTCTCGTTGATGTGGGCCGGTTTCGGCCTGACCGCTGCCACCGGGATCCTGCTGTTCGTTTCCGACGCCACACGGCATGCGTCGAATCCCGCATTTCTCGTGAAGTTGGTCTTTGTGCTGCTTGCCGTCACGGCGCTCGCGCTCACTTGGACCCGGGTCTTTCGCGGGCAGCACAGCGGCAAGATCCTGGCGGCCTTGTCGCTCGCGTGCTGGTTCGGCGCGCTGAGCGCGGGCCGCCTGATGGCCTACGTCGCTGAGTTCGTCGCGTGAACCTCGCGCACCTGCACCTCCTGCTGAATCACCTTCCAACCGTCGGCCTTGGAATCGGGGTTGGCCTGCTCCTGGCTTCGCTGCTGAAAAAGAGTGAGGATCTGAAGCAAGCCAGCTTCGTGGCTTTCTTTCTCCTCGGGTTGCTGGCAATCCCCGCATATCTGACCGGCAGCGCTGCGCAGACTGTGCTTCAGGATCAACCCGATGTGCCACAGCAGGTGATTGCAGCGCACCAGGACGCGGCGCTGCTCGCGCTCATCCTCATGGAGATCACGGGCCTCGTTGCCTGGATCGCACTGTGGCGGTTTCGACGGTGGCACCAGACCGGTATCCTGGTTCTCGCGATCGTGACGTTCGGGCTGATGGCAAGGGCCGCGAATATCGGTGGTCACATCCGCCACCCCGAAATACTGGTTGAAGGAACGGCCGCGCCTGTGCCGGGATGGCCCCGGACCGCGGCGGCCGGCGCGGCATTGGTACTCGATAACCCGTGGGTGTGGCCGATCTGCGAGGTCTTCCATTTCGTCGGGCTGTGTCTGCTGTTTGGTGTCGTCTTGCTCGTCAATCTGCGACTCTTGGGCTTCGTCAAGGGCGTCGCATTCGCTGACGTCAACCGGCTCCTCCCATGGGCAATGGTGGGACTCGGCATCAACGTCGTCACCGGCATGCTTTTCTTTTTGGCTGCTCCCGGGCAGTACACGCAAAATACTGCGTTCGTGTGGAAGATTGGATTGATGCTGATCGCCGGCGTGACCTTGCTCTACCCGACGATGTCTGATCAGGCTGGCGAATTGACCCCGGAAGACCGTGCGCCCCTCACCGGGAGGATCATTGCCGCGGGTTCAATCTGCCTCTGGATCGGTGTCATCTTCCTCGGCCGCTTCCTGCCCTATCTCGGAAGCGAATAGACGAGCAGGCTCATGAAGAGATCGCCGACGTGCGCGCCGTTCGGCGTCTCGACGTCGTGTACGAGGTCCGTGACCAGTGCTACATTCACGCGACGGGAGGCCACGCGGTAACTGCACGATCAGGAGGGAGGGATGTACGCATGAACGTACGATGGCTCGTCTTTGTTCTCGCGTTTGGCGGCGCGGTTGCCGCCGCCCCAGAGCAGTCGCTGGGGCAGACGGCAGGAGCAGACAGGGTGCAGAGGCCACGGCTCCGGTTGACGATCCCCGGCTTCAGTGACGCCGGTCCGATTCCCTTACAGTTCACGTGTTACGCCGACGGCGGCAAGGCGATGTCGCCGCCGCTGCGATGGGCAAACGTGCCCGAGGCGACCAGAAGTTTCGTGCTCATGGTCACCGGTCCTGAGAACCACCGCCGCGGGAGTCACACCGTCGCGTTTTTCTGGGGTCGCTGGAACATCCCAGCCAGCACGACGCGACTCGCGGAAGGGCAGCCGCGCGGCGCGGAACAGCCGGACGGCAGTCGCCAATTAGGAAGCGACGACGGGATCGTGGGGTATGACCCTCCGTGCGCACCGCCGGGCGCTGGACCGATTCATTACCAGTTCAAGCTGTACGCGCTCGACCGGATGTTGTCACTTCCCTCAGATGCCACTCGCGACGCCGTCCTGCAGGCGATGGATGGCCACATCATTGGCGCCAGCGTGTACTACGGAGTGCTGGAGCGCTTGCCGCAGCAGTGACGGATGCCCTCGTCTCATTTCGCCGTCCTCTGGAAGAGGGTTCGAACCTGTGGGCTCTGGCTCTGGAGGCGGAGTAGAATCCGGTTCGTACATAGCGTTATGCTCGTCCCTTATCAGCAAAGGCGCTAGGCTGATCATGCCGAATCGCCGAATCTCCAGGAGGAGGCAACATGTCATTCCATAGTGGCGCCTCTATGAGGCTGACGTGCCTCGTAGCAGTGGGCGTGCTGATCAGCACCCCCGCGCTCGCGCAAGGTGGCGGTCGTCAGGGAGGAGTTCCGCCGCCCGACAGTTTCACTGCGACGTCCATCCCTGGCGTCGTCGCTCCCGGAACGAAAATCGAGCTCGTGGAGACCGCACTCCAACGGACCGAAGGCCCTGTAGCGATGCGGGACGGAAGCATGCTGGTGAGCAGCACGGGCATCCTCAAAGTTGACGCGTCCGATAACGTCTCGACGTTCATCGAGAATTCGAACCAGACCAACGCCATGGGATGGGACCTGCAGGGGCGCCTCATCTCGGTGCAGCGCGCACGAGGAAATGAAAAGGTCGGCGTGCTGTATCCCCCCGACCAGGTGACAACGCTCGCGGACAACTACCAGGGCAAACCGTTCGATTCGCTGAATGACCTGGCACTCGACAAGCGCGGCGGCGTGTACTTCACGGATACGCAGGGGATTTACTATCTGCCTCCGGGCGGAAGCGTCACCAGGATCATCGATGAAGTCCCCAGACCGAACGGCCTCGTCTTGAGTCCCGATGAAAGAACCCTCTACGTCCACAACAAGGACGGTGTGTATATGCTGGCATTCGATGTGGCGCCGGACGGGACGATATCCAACCGCCGCAACTTCGCCAGGTATAAGAGCGTCCGAATTCCAGGACACAAGGACCCGTCGTGGGATGAAGACAACGGCGCAGACGGCATGGCGGTCGATGGCGAGGGACGCGTGTATGCGGCGACCAACGCCGGAGTGGAAGTCTTCAGTCCGCGCGGGGAACTGCTCGGCGTCATGCCCGTCCAATGGGGCGCCGACAACGACAGAATCCGCAAGCCGCAAAACGTCGCCTTTGGCGGGCCGGATCGAAAAACCCTCTACATCGTCGGCGCAGGTACGATTTACAAGGTGCGGACGCTCTCGCAGGGCCCAGATCGCCCCACCAAGTAGGGATACGAGTCATCGTCGCGCTGGCGCCGGCTGACGGCATCCGGCAGCAAACGCCAGCGAGGTTCGTACGCAAGAACAGGCCGGGAACTCGTGATTTCCGGCCTGTTCTTGCATCGCTGTCGGTCCGCGGATCAAGCTCTCCGCCGGACTTCCGCTCGTGCGTGCGGTCTTTCCATCCTAGAAGTCGTACTTCACGCCGAATTGCAGGATGCGCGGATCGCCGGCCTGCGAGGTGATGCGCCCGAAGCTCCCCGAGTTGAAGTTGGTGACCGGATTGCCCCAGTTGAAGGTGTTGAACAGATTGAACATCTCGAGCCGCAGCTCCAGCCGCTGCGTCCCGAGGGGAACGAGCCTCGAAATCGCCAGGTCGATCTGCCGAAACGCCGGTCCCACCGCGAGGTTGCGGGTCGCATTGCCCAGGGTGCCCGGCGCCGCGTGCGCGAAGGCGCCCCGGTTGAAGTAGTTGTCGATCCGCTCCCCAGATTCCGGGGAGGCGTCTCTGCCGGGACCATAGATGTCATCGCTGACCAGGTCGGGCCGCTGAACCGAGTTATGAGAACCAATCAACGCGTTGTCGCGGCCACTGGTGATGTTGAGCCGGCTCCCCGAGCGCGCGCTGAGGATGCCCGACACCCGCCAGTTCGACGCCAGCGCGCGCACCACCCCATTGCCAACCTCCGGCGTCTGGTACCCGGCGTTGAGCGTCCCCAGGTGCCGGCGGTCCTGATCGCAGTAGCCGGCGTCGAAATCCGGGTTGTCCGGATCCGAGTAGCCCGCGCTGATCTGATTGAAGGTCAAGGCGGTGGCCGTGCCCTCGCACTTCGACAGCGTGTAGCTGGCGTTGACGCTGACGCCGGTCCCGCTCCGACGCCGCGCGGACAGCTTCAGGCCACGATATTTCTGCCAGCCGACGTCCGAGTTGAGGTCGAGCGCGCCGATCTTGGCCGACTTGATCGGATCCTCCAGCGACAGCACGCGCCGCTGGTTCACGTTCGCATTGGTCGAGCACACGCGGTAGAACTGCGGACCCTCGGCGGTCTCGAGCGTGCAGGGGCCCAGGCCCAGGAACACACCCTGATTGAGCGCCGTCTGCGCCCAGAGCCGGTCGGAGTAGCTGCCCAGATAGCTCGCCGACGCGCCCCAACTGGTCCCCAGCTGCCGCTCGAGCGTCACGTTCCACGACTGGACCCGTGGTGAATTGATGTCGGGATCCATCGTGCCAAAGGCGCCAAAATTGATGTAGGGCGCGTTGGGTTCGGCGAAGATGGGGTGGGGATCGCCGCCCGGTTCCCTGCCCCAGGGGTCGTCCAGGCTGACATCGTTGCGGAGACTGCGGTTTCCGAACGGCGGGGCCCCGGCATTGATGTTGTGGTACTCGCCGGCCATGAAGTCATACCCCATCGAGTACGACGACCGCACGGCGAGGCGGCCATCCCCGTGAACGTCCCACGCCAGACCCACACGCGGCGCGATGTTGTCCCACTGCGTGTTCAACCCGGTCTTCCCGTCCGGGAACTTCGGATCTCCCGGATAGATGAGTCCCGGCGGTGCGTTGAGGAACACGCCGCTCGTGATGCCCTGGTCGTAGTTCTCCCGGTCGAAGATCACGATTGCGTCGTTCTCGACGTACTGGCCGAAGTACGGCTCCCACCGCACGCCCGCATTGATCGTCACCCGGTCCGACACGCGCCACGCGTCCTGCGCATACGCGCCCAGGTACCAGTTGTGGATATCCAGGACGCTGGGGCCGCCGACTTCGAGCCGCGCGACGCGGCCCGCCAGGAAATCCGCAAGGGAGTGCCCGGTCAGGCTGCCGTCAATGGTCCAGCTGCCGCCGGTGCGGGAGGTCGAGCGCGTGTCGAATTTCCAGTAGCGCACGTTGGCGCCGAAGCCGAGCTGATGGTTTCCCCGCACCAAGGTCACGTCGTCGGAAACCCCGTAGAGCTTGTGGGTCGACCGCCGCTCCCCGCTCCCAACAAGGTCGAACATGTCGTCGGCGCCCACTGGCAACTGGCTCCTCACGTCGGAGTCCTCAAACGTGGGATAGGCGTACATGTTCACACCGACATCGTCCGGGCCGAAAAGCCCCGGGTTGTGGAACCGGTGAGAATCCGTGGAGCTGTACGTGAACCGTACCGCGTTGACGAGCGACGCGCTCACGACCTGGGTCTGCCCCAGAACCAGCGCGTGGAGCTTGTCCTCGGTACCGGGATCCGCCGACTTGAGGATGTTGTCGCCCTGACCCTCCCACGCTGGGGGGAGGTCGTTCTTGTAAAACAGATACCGGCCAAAGATCAACTGGTTGCCGGTCGCCTGGTAGTCGATCCGCACGACCGGTTCATGAATGTCCCTGTTGTCGACGGTTTCCCACTGGACTTCGCCACAGGGATCCGTGGTCTGGGGCAGCAGCGCGGAGATGTTCTTCGCCGCCGGGCTCAAGAGGGCCGGATCGATGCGGTTGCCGACGAAGGGGGCGCGCAGGTTGATCTGCCTCCCGGAGTTGCACGCCGGCGAGGCGAGCGTCGTGAAGTCGCCCGCGAGCATCTGGGCCGTCGGCACGTACGAAATGTTGCTCGTCGGCACCTGACGCCGAATCGTGCCCTGGTAGCCGCCGAAGAAGAAAAGCCTGTCGCGGACGATGGGGCCGCCCAGCGTGCCGCCGAACTGGTTGCGCCGGAGGCCGTCGTCGACCTGCTCGCCGTCGGGACCGAAATCGGCAAAATGCTCCGGCGCGTTGAAACGCCGATCGCGCAGGAACTCGAAGCCGTTGCCGTGGAACGCATTGGTCCCCGCCTTGGTCACCGCGTTGACCGACGCGCCGGACTTGACGCCGTTCTGGGCGGAGAGGCCGCTGGTCGCCACCTGGAACTCCTGGAGCGCATCGGGGAACGGCATCGGCAGATTGCCGTTGCTCTGCGGGTTGTTGTGCTCCGCCCCGTCCAGCGTGTAGGCCACGCCGAACGGCAGGCCGCCGCCGACCGAGATGTACACGCCGCCCGGCAGGCCACGGGGCGGCGCGCCGGTCTGCACGGCGGCGCCGGCGAGCACGATCAGGTCGGTGACCTGGCGTCCCTGCAGCGGTAACTCCAGGATGGCCTCGTTGTCCACGACCGCGTTGATGCCCGCGCTGCGGACGTCGACGAGCGGCGCCGCGGCCTCGACGGTGACCGACTCCTCCAGCGCGCCAACACCGAGGACCGCATTGACCGTCGGCGTCCCGCCCACCTGCAGCACAATGCCCGTCTGTACGTAGGTCCTGAATCCCTGAAGCGCGACCTCGAGCCGATATGGCCCGGGGGGAAGGTTCGGCAGCACGTAGCCGCCGGTCTCATTGGTCACGGCCGTGCGAACGAGGCCCGTGTCGGTCTGCGTCACGGTGACGGTCACGCCGGGCAGCACGCCGCCGCCTTCATCGCGAACCGTGCCGCTCAGCTGCGCTGTCGCCTGCGCCCAGGCGGCGCCGGCGGTCAGCAGAAGGATCAATGCGCCGCGCGAACAACAGGTCAGACATCTCTGCATGATGTGAACTCCTCGTGTCCCTTGGAAGGCATACGCTCACCTCACGGAGCATCGGGCTGCGGTGCATCCGGACGCGGATTGGCAGAACTGGGATTAGCCGAACGACGGGATCCCGGAGAGTCTCCGCCGTTTCAGAAGGCCCTTATACCACTTATGACCTGAACGGCAAATACAGGACATAACCGCTGGGAGCCACTGGCGGGCGGCGGCAGTCGGCTCACGCCTTGGCACTTCGCCAAGGGGCTGATTTTGAACATGAAACGGCGCCGGAGGTATACTCCAGTGCGCGCACGCGCAGGAAAGACAGTCATCTATTCGGATTACCGCGCCCGTCAGGGGGTCGGGGTGAAGATCCCCGTTCAGCTCGCAGGTGACGTGGGTGGACGGTCAATCCACGATCAACGTGGCGTCCGTGCAGCCGAATGCGGCGATCGACGCGGGGCGGTTTGCGCAACCCGCACCGCCGCGGTGAATCTGGTGACTGCGTAGCGGAGGAATGGCATGAAAAGCTATCTGCTCGTGACAGGCGTGTTGAGCCTCGGGTTGCTGACGACGGTGAGCGCGCCGGCGTCAGCGCATCATGGCAATGCGGCGTATGCCGACGAGATCACGGAGTTCAAGCGGGCCACGGTCACGAAATTCGCGTGGGCCAATCCGCACACGCTGATCAATTTCGACGCAACGGATGCGAAGGGCAACGTCGTCCATATGGTCGTCGAGACCGCGGCCCCCCAGGCGCTCCGGCTGATTGGTTGGGCCAAGACGTCAGTCATGCCCGGCGACGTCATCACCGTTCGGATGTACGTCGCCAAGAACGGCAACCCTGCCGGCCGGCTGCAGAAGATCATCCTTGCCGATGGCACCGAGCTGTACGACACGCAGCTTGGCGGAGATGAGGGTGGAAAGACCCGGTACGATCCCTTTGCCGGAAAGTAGCACCAGATGAGACCACATTCCAGCGTCGTCTCGGTCGTCGTGCTGGTGTGCCTGACCACTGTGGCGGGTCGCGCTCAGCGCACAATCCCCGAGGGGTTCATTCGCGAGGGCGTGCCCAGGATGCCGAATCCTCCCGGACCGGCTCCCGCGCGGGATCTCTCAGGAGTGTGGGTCGGACCGCAGAACAACAAGCCCGATCCGGTGCCACCAATGACGCCGGCCGGCGAGGCGTTGTTCACGCTGCGGAAACCCTACGGGCCCGCCAGCAGAAACGATGACCTGGGAGCCTCGAACGATCCGTTCATCACCTGCGATCCCCTCGGGTTTCCCCGCAATCTGCTGGCCCATGCCGTCAGCAGCCGCGGACGCATGATCTTCGGATCCGCACCGGACCGCATCATCATCGCGCAGGAGCAGCAGCGCGTCTGGCGTGAGATCTGGATGGACGGACGAGCGCTTCCAAAAGCCGTGGACGTGAGGGGTGCGCCCGAGTCCAGATATTACGGCTATTCGGTTGGTCACTGGGAGAACGACAAGACGCTGGTCATCGATACGACAGGTGTGGATGAACGACCCTGGCTGGATGAAGCCGGCCGTCCGCGCAG
>Ga0214472_10005638_pt1 | contig 13167 bp, 11 predicted proteins | sample RVTome_6_FD_207662 | JGI IMG/M metagenome (GOLD analysis project Ga0214472, IMG submission 207662) | Soil microbial communities from uranium-contaminated site in the Upper Colorado River Basin, Wyoming, United States - RVT140D175 | ecosystem: Environmental > Terrestrial > Soil > Contaminated >... | reverse complement strand
CGATTATCCGATGCGATCCGTGCCCACCGTCAACCGCCTGATCGAGGCACTACCGCGCAGAGAACGCGCGCGCTTGCTCAATGGCTGCGTCACCGTGGACTTCGTCGCCGGTGAGGTCCTCTGCAGCACAGGTCAGCCAGTGGAGTTCGCCTGGTTCCCTCTCTCCGGCCTCATCTTCCGCGGCGCGCGGGTGGCGGACCACCCGACCGTGCAGATCGGTATGACCGGTAACGAAGGGATGCTCGGCGAGATCCTGATGATCGGCGGGGGCACTTCGCCCTGGCGCGCCGAGTGCCAGAGTGACGGCACGGCCCTCAGGATCCCAGCGGCCGACTTCCTCGAGCTCGTGGGCGAGTGCCCAGCGCTCGAGGAAACCGCGTTCCAGTACCTGTACTCGATGATCAGCATGGCCTCGCGCACGACGCCCTGTACGCGGTTCCACGGAGTCGAAGCGCGGCTCGCGCGCTGGCTGTTGATGACCGACGACCGCACCCGTGCCGATCACTTCAACCTGACCCACCAGTTCCTGGCAGAGATGCTCGGCGTCCAGCGTAGCGCCGTCACCCTCGCCGCGGGAGCATTGCAGGCGCTAGGGGTCATCCACTACTCCCGCGGGCGGATCAGCATCCTGTCCCGACCGGGCCTGGAAGATATCTCGTGTGCTTGCTACCGCGACTCCGAGCGCACTCACATCGGGCAGTACGCGGAAGGCGCATGAGGAAGGCCCGGACCACTCCTGCGAGTGGCCCGGGCCTTCGGCGCATCACCTAAGCCTCTTCGTCCCGCATGCGCCCGACCGCGTGTCGTCCGCTCCGTCGCAGGCGCGCGTCACCCATCAGGTGGCCAAAGCTACCGTCGATCAGATCGATCCCATAGAGATCGAGGTACAACAACTCGGCCCGCTGGCCCAGGCGCTTGGATAGCGTGATCGCCTGTTCGAGACCAGCGGCGGAATCCGCATGTTGGCTAGTGCCGATCATTCCGGGTAGTTGAAGACGATGTTGACCCGACGGTTCTCCTGACGCCCCTCCGCAGTCGTGTTGTAGGCGTAGGGGCGGCTCTCGCCGAAGCCCTCGGAGCTGACGCGCGAACGGGCGATGCCGAAGTTGTCGACGAGGTAAGTCGCAACGTTCTGTGCTCGCAAACGGGAGATCGCCAGCGACCGTTCCGGGGTCGCGTTCCCGGAGTGGCCCTCGATGGTGGCAGTGACCGCAGGGTTCGCTCTGAGGAAGTCGGCGACGTTACTCAAGCCGTCGTGGTACCGACGATCGATGACCGCATCGTCGTAGGCGAACTCGATCACCATCGCCATCGTGACCCTGGCCGCTGCCGGTACGATCCCGGCGATATCGTTCACGCAGGCGATGACCGCGCCGATGCGGCGGTTCCGCCGCTTGCCGGCGTCCGTATCGTTACTCGCGATCGGGCGCGTCTCGCCGTAGCCGATCGAGCTCAACCGCGAACGCGCGATGTTGTACTGATTGACCAGGTAGTTCACGACGTTCGCAGCGCGATCCTCGGACAAGCGCTGGTTCGAGGCAGCCGAGCCGACATCATCGGTATGACCCTCGATCAGCGCAGTGGTATCCGGGTATCGCTGCAGGTAGGTACCGAGCACCCGGAGCCGCTCTTCGTCATCGCGTTGGATGGCGTCAGCGTTGATCTCGAACTGGAGGTCGAGGATGCTGCAGTAGCGCTCGGTCGACGGCGCCGGGACGACGACGGGGATCGGTGCCGGAGCTGCGCGGGCAGGTGCACGGGCGGGTGCAGGCGCGGGTGCTGCTTCATGGGAACTGCTACCGCCGAAGCGGACTGCCAGCCCGATCGAGTAGAGATCCACATCGCCGATGTTGCCCAGGGCATCGTTGACCCGGTAGCGCTCAGCTTCGAACCGCAGCGCGAGCCGATCGCTGAACGCCCATCTGGCGCCGACTCCATACTTCACTCTGGTCCCCCAATCGGACCAGTTCGGCGCGAGGACATTGACTGCGCCCGTGGTCACGAATGAAGTCTCAGCCTTGGCGCGGGTAGCGCCGACCAGGCCGAAGACCGCGAAGCGGTCGCTGAACGGAACGATCCCGACGAAGTCCAGGTTGAAGCCGTTGAGTTCGATGGCCCCGTGGAGGGATCCGGCCGGTGTGGTGTCCGCCAGGTAACTGAACTCGCCCACGTCGAAGTAGCCCATCTCGATGGCGAAGTGACGGCCGAACTGGTAGCCGCCGTAAGCCTTGTAGCCCCGGCTACTCTCATCGACGCCGATGCTATCCATCGTGAAGCCGCCGGAGAGCAGGCCGTCGCTGATGCCCGCCTCGTCGATAGCGGCTTTCGACAAGCCTGCGTTGAAGCCGACGTACCATCCGGCCTCATCCCAAGGGCTGTCCTCTGCACTGGCAGCACCGCAGGTGAACCCGGCGATAGCGACCAGGGCGACCATCATCGAGGCACTCGTCGCTTTCCTGTACATGTGGTTCTCCAATCCTGTGTTCCGTGTCGTGCGGTTCATTCCGGGCAACCATTGCCCGGGATGGAAACGGTGCTGCTGTCGAGGACGATCCTGCCGGCGCCGCCGACCCAAGCGCCCGCCATCATGCGACCGCAAGATGTCGCGCCGGTCTTCAAGGTGACATCCAATGCAGCCAGGACGTTGCCTTCGAACTCGGAGTGCGTCCCGATGGTCGCGGAGGTAGCGACCTGCCACCAGACGTTGGAAGCCTTGGCGCCGCCGGTCAGCAGGATGCGTGTGTGCACCCCCGGGCCGATGGCACCGTCAGCCGTGGTGAGCGTACTCCCCGACTGGAACACGAACACCGCATTGGGGTCACCCAGCGCGTCGAGCAGGATGTCGTCCGAGATCCCGATGGACGTACCGGATGTGTAGACACCGGGCACGAAGTAGTTGTCGAGCGGGACCAGCGCGCTGCCGGTCACAGCGCCTAGGGTCGTCGGCGCAGGCAGCAGGATGCCGCCATCCAGCGAGCCTGCAGCCGGCGGTCCTGCTGACGGCGTGATGCTGAGGAACGCCGCGTTCAGGTCGGCCTTGATGAAGCTGGAGTCGGTCGCGTTCGGGAAGGTGTTCGTGATTACCTGGCCGTTCAGTGTCGGCGGCGAGCCGCCGCATAGACCGAAGGTGCCGTCGTTCGGCACCGACACGGCGTTGCAGGTGAAGTTCGGGTCGAGCACCACGTCGCCGTTGATCAAGGAGATCGGTGCCGTGGGCGTGTTGGTGATGCCAGCGGTCGCTGCGATGCCGAACGGCGTGGCGAGGCCCATCTCGATCTGCGCCAGACACAGCCCGGTGTCCGGACCCACGGTGAACTCCCACGACTCGTCGAGCGCCAGCTCGTTGGCGGGGATGGCCAGGTCCTTCACGCCGTTGCTACCGCCGACGATGGTGGCCCTGTACGTGGTTCCATCGACCAACAAGTTCTGAGGCACGAAGGTCGCAGTCAGTCCCGTGAGCTGATCTAGCGTCACCGATGCCGCATCGACGACCGGTGAACCCATCGCGACTTCGACCAGCAGGAAGGTGATCGGGGTCAGGCTTAGCGGATCCATCCGCTCACCGGAGGGCGCATCGAACGTCGCACTGATTCTGGCGCTCGGGCAGACCAGCAGATCACCGTCCATGGGGTTGGTCGACAGGACCGTGACCGGCTCAGGTGGCACGGGGATGGTCGTGGTGAAGGTCCAGATGTAGTCACTGGCAGCAGGCAATAGGGCCTGGTTGCCGGCCAGCTGGTTGCCTGCTAGATCGGTGGCGGCGGTTGTGATCGTCGCGGTGTAGGTCACGCCCTCTTCGAGCAGGGTACCTGCGGGATCCGGTGTGAAGGTCGCGATGGCGGAACCGACGGAATAGGTCACCAGACCATCGGGCGAGATACAGGGCGCGATGCAGGTCAGCGTGAAGCTGGTGTCGTCGATGGTCAGCGGATTCATGTCTTCTGTGAATGCCGCGGTGATGGCCGTGTTCCGAGCGATGTCGGCGGTCGGGCCTGGATTGGTGGTCACAGGCACGGTGAGCGTCACCCGCGGACGGGTCGCATCGACCGTGAGCGCGGTAGTGAAATGCCAGACGAACGGGTTCGCCATCGTCAGACCGCTGGCCACGCTCTCCGCGCCGGTCACGGTCACGGTGTACTGGGTCTGATTATCCAGGGGCGCGTCGGCTACGAAGGTAGCGATGCGCCCAGTCAGATCCATGCTCACGCCACCGGTCGGACTTGTGCATGGGCCGACGCAGGTCACGGTGAAGTTCGCGCCGGTGAGCGCCACGACCTGCTCATTGAGCTGCGCGGTGATGACGGTGTTATTGATCGGCACACCGGTCGCGTTGTTCGCGGGCGCGACCGAGGTCACGACCGGCGGGACTGCACGGGTGGTGAAGGTCCAGACGTACGGAGCGTCGATCGGCAATCCGGTCTCACTGCTGGTGGCACCAGTGATCGTGCCGGTGTACTCGGTCAGCGGCCGCAGCAGCGTGCCGGGGTTCACGGTGAAGGTCGCGACCGTGCCCGCGCCATTGAGTGCGACCGACCCGGCCGGGCTCACACAGGGCGCCACGCAGGTGACGGTGAAGCTCGCAGTGCCGGTGAGGGGGTTCATTGGCTGATCGAAGGTTGCGGTGATCACGGGATCGGTGATCGCAACGTCGATGGCCTCATCCGCCGGTGTGACTGCCGTCACTTCGGGGGACAGCGCGACGAACCCGGGCCCGAATCCGAGGATCGGGTCGCGTCCTCTGTCCGCCCCATCGCAGCCCACGAGTAGTGCGCCCAAGAGGAGCATGGGCAGCCATGCGAAGGCCCTGGATCCATTCATAGCGTTCATTTTCATCGCCTTTTGATTCGAGTCATCGAGGTCACTGCGCTTCAGTAATGGCGTGGAGTGTCGACTTGCGGAGCAGTCGCGTCGGTGCGATGGCAGACACAGTTCGGAATCAGACAGGGAGAGCCGCCTCGTTCGTGCGGTACCGCACGAACGAGGAAATAGGGGTCAGACTCCGATTTCTTGAAATCCTCGGTTCCTCGACTATGGTCAGCGGCGGTAGGAGGACAAGGACGTCTGATGCCGCGCAAACCTCGGCTCTGCATCGCTGGGCTGCCACATCACATCGTCGTTCGTGGCAACGACCGGATGCCCATCATCCGGTGCGATGCGGATGCTCGGATGTTCCTGAGCGAGCTCCACCAGACCTCCATCCGGTTTGGCGTCGCAGTGCATGCCTTCGTCCTGATGACGAACCACCTCCATGCGATCGCGACGCCGGGCGACAGCTCTAGCCTGTCCCGCCTGCTCCAGAGCCATGGCCGTCGCTATGTGCGCTATTTCAACGACACCTACAGCCGCACTGGGACCCTGTGGGAGGGACGGTTCTCTTCCAGCTTGGTAGAGACCGACCGATACCTCTGGGCCTGCCATCGCTACATCGAGCTGAACCCCGTACGCGCTGGGATGGTGGCGCACCCGGCCGACTACCGGTGGTCGTCGTACCGGGCTAACGCGCTGGGCGAGCGGAACCCGCTGGTCATCCCGCACCCCTGCTACACCGCGCTGGCTGCGGATCAGCGGGTGCAACGCGAGCGATACCGCGAGATATTCGACGAGGGACTGGCTTGTGAGGAGCTGGAACGCATCCGGGACGCGATACGCCTGCGCCTACCCATCGCGACGGATGAATACGTCGCGAGCCTCGAGGGTCGATCAGGGCAGAGGATCCGCCATCGGAGATCAGGGCGGCCGCGAAAGGAGCCGGAAATCGGAGTCTGACCCCTATTTAACCTCCACTCAGGAGCACAGGGCGACCGGAGTCCCCTCATTGCACCCTGGTGATGGTCCTCCTCAAGAAGCCTGGCTCTAAGGGTCGCCACCCGCCGGGCGTGTCGATCAGATCGTCGACAGGCCCGGCGTAGGTTGCCTATCGGATCAACCCATCTAGCCGCCGAAGCGCCGACGGAGGGTCAGTCCCAAGCCGCCCAGCAGCGAGAACAAGCCGCCCAGAGCCAGCAAGGGGAGCGGACCCGCTGTTGCAGGAAGCACGGCCACCGGACGTCTGTCGGCCTGCGCCATGCGGACCGGAGCGACGACGGGCGCCGGCTGCTCCACGACCTTCACCAGCTGTGCAGGTGGTGCACCTGGCGTGACGGTGAACCCGTACATGCCCTCGGGTACGTAGAAGTTGAGTCGCTGGTCATTTCGCAGGCTACTGAAGGCGTACTCGCGATCGTCCAGCAGGACCATCTGGCCGGGGTTCGGCATAAGTGCGATCGACTGCTGCTGACGGTTCTGGCGATCCACGAACATCGCATTGAAGGACCCGTCGGGGTTCATACCCTTGAAGTCAGCTTCGAACCGTGCCCACTTCTCGCCATTGAGCATGACGACTTCCTGGCAGGCGGCAACCGCCCAAGGATAGGTAGTCAGGAGCTGCGTGTTCCAGTGGACGGCCTGACAGCTCGCCGTGTTCTCATCTGGCGTAGGGAGCGCGCGGGCGTCCACGGCTGTAGTAGCGGCGAATGTTGGAGACAGGGCCAGGCATGCCAGGATCGATCCGACTGCCAGTACGGTCCTGCGATTTAGTAGCTTGTTCATCGCATATTCCTATGTTGATACTCGTGTCCCGGACTCCCGCCATCGCGATGTCGTCCTGGTACTTTCCGGCGGATCCGGTGCGGAGCCGCTAGATTCAGATATCGACATCGCCCTCACGATGTAGCGTCGTGGGGCGCTGCCGACGAAATAGAACGGGTAGCAGGTGACCAGGGTGACGGCGTTCGCCGAGGTCGGTTCCAGCACCCAGATATCCTCCGGGTCCACGATCAGGACCTCGGTGACCCGATAGCGCTGCACCTCATTGAGGCTGGTCAACACCAGGTCCTGACCGACCCGCACGTCCTTCAGCGCGCGGAAATAGCCGTCCCGATGCGCTGCGATCGCCATGTTGCTGCCCTGGTTGGGCGCCGCGGTCCCTGCGACCCAACCGGCGCCGCGATTGAGGTTCCGCTCGCTGGTGTCCTCGAAGACCGGCACTTCCAACCCCACCGCCGCGATGCTCAGGATGGCGATCGGAAGATCCGTCGATCGCTCCGTAGCTACTAGGCTCTCGCCGGCAGCGAGGTGATCGGGATCCGGCAGACTGGCTGCATCGTTCGCGGCCGTCGATCGCTCGACCGCCGAGCGCGACTGCGCAAGCAGACTCGACCCAACAGCTCGGGCGAGTACCGTCTGGCCTGCGCGAGCATCCTGGAACAGCGCGATCGAATGTTGCCGTCCGACCTCACCGCCCAAGCGCGCGAACAGCACCAACGATAGGGCAGCGATCCCGACGATCCAGAACACGATCTCCGAGATCCTATAGCTGCCCCTCAGATCCATTGCAGCACTCCCGGCTCTCGGCCGAGCTGGCAAGAATCCTGAAGGGAGCGGATCGACATGTCCTTGGCTCAACCAGATCGTAGGGGCGGACCGCTGTTATGAAGCAGAGGACTACGTCTGTATGTACGCTAGCGAACCCCGGCGGCGGCGAAGGCACGGCGGAGCGAGCGTCATCGCTCCCGCTCTGGATGCTGGAGCAAGCGGAAAGGCTGGCCTCGGGTTCGCTGTCGTACAGACTCGGATCCCTACATGCGAGAGCGTGCGCTCCCGGTCGCGCTAGTCGCGCTGGATCGGTTAGCGACGGTCATCAAACAACGACGTGGAGATCCCGGATGAACAAGAACCAGATCGAGGGCGGCAAGAAGCGGATCGAGGGCAAGGCGAAGGAAGTGATCGGGAAGATCACCGGGGACGAGAGCAAGGAGCTGAAGGGCAAGATCGAGAACGCCGAAGGCAAGCTGCAGTCGAAGCTCGGGGATGCCCAGGAGACGCTGGCAGATCTCCGCAAGTAGCCGGCGCGCAGGGGTCCGGACGACGACCCCGCTGCCCCAGAACAGATGAGCCCGCACATGGCGGGCTCATTCGTTTCGGCCTGGATCATCTGGAGCGGGTGACGGGAATCGAACCCGCGTCTTCAGCTTGGGAACGGCACCTGCACCCTCGTTCCTCTCAGTGGTCGGGCGGCGGCGATCGTGTTCGATCGGCCTGGTTCCTGACGGGTGTGCGCATCGGATCAGCGAGGTTCATGCCGATCAACGCCATCCGGTCCCGCTGAAGCTGGCCACGGAGCGGCTCGCACTCAGACGAGGGACTGCGCGGTCCAGCGGCAGCGTCGGGTGACCGTATCGATCCACTGCTCCCGGATCGGGATAGCACCATGTTCCGCTTCGAACCTCGCGATCACCTCCGAGGCGAGCGGCGGAAGCGCATCGGCGAGTTCCGCCACACGCCGTAGCAGCGCCTTCGTCGGGAGCTCGCAGGCCTTGGCGAAGGCCGTCCACTCGGCCCGCCCGATCCGCTCCGGTACGAACGCGCCACCGACGGAGAACGCCAGGTCACGCGCGAAGGCACCGGGCCGGATCAGGTTGAGGAGCTCGATGGAGACCAGATCGTAGAACGGCGCCAGACTCGGTGCGCCCTCCCCCGGCAGGTGCAGCAGTGAGAGGTTCTTGGCGTGGCCATCCCAGTTGCCGACCAGCACATTGAAAATCTGCCAATCCCGGATCAGGCCGATCATCTCCGCTGGACGCGCGCCATGAGCGCGGACGAGCTCGACGATGTCGGCGATCGATGGGCCCGCGTCTCGCTGGTACTTGAGGGAGCTTGAGAGTCCCATCGCCTGCGCCATATCCTCTTGGTGGAGGCGCACCAGACCGGTCTTTCCCTGCGCGCGGTCGTAGCGTGAGACCAGCAGGTACGGGTGTGTACCATCGCCACCTTCCGGTGGATGGAAGCCGGTCTCCACTACAGGGAGCCCCGCGGCGGCTCCCAGCCGGTTGGTGATCGCCTCCGCGAAGCAGATCCAGCGCTCGGTCTCGAACTTCAGGATGTGGCTCGAAGGGTTCTTCGTATCGGAGAGCGCGAGACCTGTGTCGGTGACGATCACCGGCAGCTTCTCCTGGGCACCGGCGAGCGAGAACCGGCGGGGACTGCCGGTGACCATCGCCGGCGACGTGCCTGCCGTACGGATGAGCTCGGTGATCGTCGCCTCGTCGAGGTCGACGACGTCGCCCGCGATGTCATCGGGAGTCTGACCGTCGGGGAGGATACTTAGGGCACCAGCGCAGTCACCTCCGATCGCGAACAGCAGACCCGCGTCGTCGTCCTCGCCGATGCCCTTCTGCCGGCAGATCCGCTGTCGGGCTCGCCCCTCTGGGAGCAGCCCCTCGAAGTAGCCGTGGGCCGGCACCTCCGCATCACCTTGCTCCAGAGGGAGGCTGATGGAGACAGCGAAGGCGTCAGATGCAAGCCAATCCAGGTCGTAGGCGAACCGAAGGCTCCCCCGGTCGCCCGTCCGTAGGCTGCCGACCTTCCGGTCGCCGTACCAGACCGCGCCTGAGCGAGCCATCAGGCCTCGTCCTTGCGACCGGCAACCGGTCTGTCCTGCTTCCTCAGAGCCAGGAGCCGCTGAGCCTCGCCCCTCGGCAGGATCAGCACCTCCAAACCGAGCGCCTTCAGTGTGTCCATTACCCGTCCGAGCGAAGCGTTCGGCTTGCCGCGTTCGAACTCCGATAGGAAGCGCATCCCGATCCCCGTGGTCTCGTGGACATCGGACAGGTTCAAGGCTTGTTGATGTCGCTCGGCCCTGGCGAGCGCACCCAAATCCTCCGGGGTTCGGATCCGGCCATAGTTCGGCGACGTTCCCTTCCTGGTGCTGGACTTCATGGCACTTTCCATTTTTACCGATTCGGAAATACTAAGCCATTGCGAGCGACAGTCAAGGAATTTTTACCGATTCGGATATCGACCGGTCGCAACTGGTGCACAACAGCTCGACTGTCCCGTTCCGGAAACTAAGAGGAATGTCTCGATGTGGGCCATCCGCCCGGCCCTCGGCGGGCAAAGCTACCGATTGAGGTCCTGGAGTACGGACGCTAGATGCGCCGCCGGGTCCCGGAACACAACGCCGCCCGGTTCGAAGGCCTCCGGATCGAACGGCCAATGACCACCGGGGTGGCGCTTGAGCCACGCCACCATGTCCGCATGCGCCTCGTGCCTCGGATCCGCCAAGACCTCGAGGAGCTCTTCGTAGCCGGGGTCGCCGCCGCAGTCCTCCGGTGGGCAGGCGCGCTCGCCATCCACGCATCGCGGCAGATCCAAAGTGGAGCCCACCGCGTGCGTGTCGATGAGTTCGACTGCATGCCGCCAGTAGTCCCCGAAGTCGTAGATGTAGATCACGGTATCGCCAGGGTCAGATAGTCGATCTGCGACCTTCACCTCATGGTCCGGACGGATGCCGTCGCCCGCGTCGGGCATCGAGAGTCCGAGCCGCTCCCTCGCGCGCTTGCCATCCTCGCCGAGCGCGAAGACATGCAGATGTTCGTCGTGCCAACCCATCGCGTCCTGGATCGCCACATGCAGATCCCAGAACGAGTAGTCAGCGGGCACATCGATGACGCGCCAGATGGTCGGCTCGACGCGGAGCAAAGAGATCCGAAACCGCATCAACATCGTTGCGTCTGCCATCGACCCACTCCATGCGCATGGTACGAGACTGCCTCTACAGAATCGGTGAGACTAGCCTTGTCACCCAATGCCATGGCCACCGCTTGGGCACATTCTGGGCACATTCTGGGCACAAGAAAGCCCGCGCTCGGCGGGCTCTCTCGCAAGTCATTGAATCAACCATTCTGGGCACAAGAAAGCCCGCGCTCGGCGGGCTCTCTCGCAAGTCATTGAATCAACTGGAGCGGGTGACGGGAATCGAACCCGCGTCTTCAGCTTGGGAATGTGAGCCGACGCACGATCTCAACCGGGCTCAATCGACTGATACTGCTTATATATAGGCATTATACAGCAATACCTAGAAAGTTCTTGAAGTCGATTTTCACCGATCTGCGACCTCGATACCCGATTCTCATGGGCACATTTTGAGAATCTAGCCGACACGGATTCTGCATCATATTCTTGGCGCCGCTGGAGCCGTTCCGTTCCAAGCGGTGGCCTCCGGTTCAGTCCGTTTCCGGCTGGACACCTTCGGTCGGATCCGCCCCAGCCAGGGCCTCCTGGAGCACCTCCTCAGCTGCCTGCTGGCGTCCGGCGCGGTCCAGAGAACTGTGATCCCCTCATCCGCACCAGCGTCCCATGCGCCGGGCACTAACCGCCATGCGCCAACCTGCCCCTACTTGAGCCCACCACACTCGTCCCAGGTACTCCTGTCAGCGCGTGGCCTACGGGTCCAGCCCGAGCGGCGACCTGCCGTCTAGGTTGTCCTGCATCAGTCCACCCAGGAAGTTGGCGAAGCGTGAAATGTCCTGTCCGGTGCTCGCAAGTTCCAACGCGGCCATGTACTCCTCGCGACGGCCGACCGGGACCACTGTCCACGGATAACCACCCGCCGCCAGCAGGAGGTTCATCAGGAACCGGCCTATACGCCCATTCCCGTCCATGTACGGATGGATGTAGACGAACACGAAGTGGCCCAACACAGCACGAGCAGCCGGATCGTCTTCGTCGCGCAGGCATTCGAACAGGGCGGGCATAAGATCGCGAACCGCCCCGTGGGGCGGTGGAACATGCATCGATCGCCGGATGTAGACGGGGCCGTTGCGGTAGCCGGCAAGATCTGCCGGCCTCACGATTCCGGCGGTGACGCTCGGCGCCCACAGCTCACGGTACCAGTCGCCGTGATGCTCATCAGCTACAGCTCCGGGATCCTCACCACCGAGCACCTTCGCGACAGAACCCCTGACCGACTGGAACGCTTCGTAGTAGCCACGGGCGGCGAGCGCGTCCCGTCGCTCCCGATCATCCGCATCGCCGTCCGGGTCCCACTCGCCGGCCTGTACGCGTTCGATCAGCTCAGCGCTGACCCTGTAACCCTCGATCGAAAGCGAATGGTAGGCATCCGCCACATAGACCTCGTCGACCCGTGCCAGATAGGCATCGGGGTCGATCGGACCGTAGGGGGGCGCCGGGAACCCTGCTGCGGCAACACCACGCATGGCCTGCCACATCAGCTTCACCCGGTTCACATAGGGGGACCGCTCACGTGTCGGCAGAGTGATCTTCGGCACGTCATCGAACGGGTCGCTCTCGCGGACATCGTAGCCTGCGGCCCGCATAGTCCGGACGATCTCATCAGCGATGCGCGTGCGACCGATGTTGCGGAACGCGCCCGCGAGGCGCCCTGCAACGGTGGAATGCCCACCGTGCAGCAGCTCGGCCAAAACGTCAGAGGCGTCCCGGATCGCGGCCAAGGCTGCGCGGGCGTCTGTCGGGCTGTGGCGGAAGAACCCCGGACCAACCCTGACCAATGCGGCAGGCAGGGAGAACAGACGCAGTTCATCCAGGACCGTCACAGCCCGTGCATCGGGGAGCGGGTACCGCGCATCGAAGATAGATGTTCCATGCGGAAGCGCAGTCGGCTTGTTGCTGCCCCGCGGCGCGTTCACGAGCAACTGTGGCGGGACAGTGTGGTTGCCGACGTGCAGTGACAGAGACTGCTCTGGCGAAAGACACCACGCCTCGCCGAATCGATGGCGCAGGTAGGCCGCGCAAAAACTCCAGAACGAGACGTACCAGGCCGTACTCTCGCCCGCGCTCTGGTCTTCCCGGGCGGGGATGTACCAGCCCTTCATCACCTCGTGTAGGAATCCGCTCCTCAGGAGTCGCTCCCGATGGGTGCGGCTCAGGTCCGCCGAACGGATAGCGACGATGCCTCGGGCCTGAAGCGCTCGCAGCGCTTCGAGGGATGCAGCCAGTTTCTCGGATGGAGTAGCCATAGTTCGTGCTTCCTGCAGGTCATCCCGGTGTTCAATGTATAGGTTTTCGAGCTGTCTTGATTATAGGTTTTTTTGCCGACCCGCCCATAGGGAATCCTGCTTCTAAATATATTACTTTTTAAATACATGCACTTAGAGTCCACCCCTCAAACCAGAGGGCTCTCGCCAAGCCCCGCCTGGCACGCGGAAAGGAGAGCCAATCTCGCAGGCCTCTTGCTGGGTTTACGCCTGCAGGCTACCTGGCGAGATCGCACCTAGCGGCCCAGCTCGCAGAAGCGGTGACCTAGAAGGGGGGGCCTCAATGGGAGAAGTGGCCCCAGAAAACTGAACAGCGCGCTAAGTGGAAAGCTGT
>Ga0214472_10005637_pt1 | contig 13167 bp, 17 predicted proteins | sample RVTome_6_FD_207662 | JGI IMG/M metagenome (GOLD analysis project Ga0214472, IMG submission 207662) | Soil microbial communities from uranium-contaminated site in the Upper Colorado River Basin, Wyoming, United States - RVT140D175 | ecosystem: Environmental > Terrestrial > Soil > Contaminated >... | reverse complement strand
AGAGAAAAAGAAGATCCAGAGCGTGAAGGAAGCGGACGACAAGATTTTCGTCCGTTCGTATGAGTATTGCAAGGACTGGATTGAGTTCAACCTGCTCACTCTAACACGGAAAAACGGTAATCTCACGGATAGCATGCGCTCAATTCGCCTCCGTCCCTGGACGGTAGGGGAACTGCAGGAAACACTTGCCGCAGCAGGATTCAGTCAAACAACATTCTACGGCGGGATCAACATGGAGACATTCTCCGAAGAACACTCTAAAGACATAGTCATTCTTGCCTCGCGGTCGCCGCTGCATCCTTTCTAAGCTGCCGGAACAGCTCGTTGCGCCGGGTTGAAATAAAACACCTGAAGCTCTGAAATAATCCGTCGCAAAAACTTCCCCGTCCACGGGCAACCCGGACGGGGGTTCTTGTTTTTTGGGCGGGTGTTTGGTAGGTTTGTGGAAGCTACACTGGCAGTATAGTACGCATGAACACATTTGAAGGACATCTCTGCAGTATTATCGGATCGTGGGCGGCCCACAACCATTTAATATGGTGAAGTAACCACAGGAAGCGAATGTTGTCTCTACTCGGTTACCTGGGCACTGTAATAACAGCAATCGTCGTCGTCAAGGGAATCACACGCCTTACAGCAAATAGTACTAATAAAAATACAGAGTTACCGAACAACCCAGTGACTTTACAAACACATTGGCGACTAAAAATCCTCACTGAATGAGTTAAACGAAACACCACCAGTGTAGCAAGAAGGAAACAAGAATTTGCACTTCATTGCATTGTTGACGAAACCTTAAACCAGATACAAGGTGGAAGCAAACAATCGTAGCAAAATACCTCGTAACAACCGAAGACAAACTGTAGATCGGAGCGGCATGAACCAAAAGTGTCTGTTCCTACTTTTATTGGTGTGTTTTGTCATTGTTGCGACGGCCCAGACCGACTTGAAAGGTTGGAGGTATGCGGAATGGGGAATGACTGCCGATCAGGTCATCAAGGTGTTCAAAGGAGAGGTGGAATGGTTTGAGAAACCTGCAGAGTTTGAGAATGGCAATGCCCCAATAGGAATCGAGAGTTATGCGTTAGCTGGCCACAAGTACAAAGTGTCCTTCGTCCTTGACAAGAATAGTAAACTCCACATGGTTTCGCTTGATTTGCAGGAAGAGGGAAATGAGGCAATCTTTGAGTCTCTCGAAAAACTCCTCACTGAAAAGTATGGGACATCATCGTACAAGAACAATCGCAGAGACGATGGGGGCCTAGCGCCATCACTTTACCACGAGACAATGTGGAGTTTTTCGAAAACGACAATTACTCTGACATACTATGAGTTGATGACTACCACCCCAATGCGAGTGATTCTGTTGACGTACGAAGCCAAGAATAAAGAACTTAATAAACTCTGAAATATGACCCAATCCATCCTTGCAAAACAATCCAAATGGTGGCAACTCCCAGCAACTTTGGTTTTGCTGACAGGAATTATTGTGCTTCTCTGGATCATGATCAGTAACGCGTGGGTTGTTTTTGCTTCGCTCCAAAAGGAGGTCGCAGCCGCGATCATAGTTGCATCAGCTACTGTGCTCGTGTCAGTGTTGTCCGTTGTGGTTGGCAAATACTATGAACGAAAGCGCTCTATTGAACAGGAATTACGTCAGAAGAAGATTCCGATGTATGAGGAATTTATTAGGTTCTGGTTCGATCTCTTTATGTCGGACAAGCTCACAGGTGAACCGATGAAAGAGAAGAGAATGCTTGAATACTTCAATACCTTTACTCAAAAACTTATGGTATGGGGTTCAGACGAAGTTGTGAACATTTGGTCTAACTACCGGAGGGGAATTCCCGTGACACCATCAGCGTCTGATGCTTTACACTCAATGTTGGAGTTCGAGAAACTATTAGCTGCAATCCGTAAGGACTTGGGGCACAACAATAGGAATCTGAAGGAAGGCGATCTGCTCGGATTGTTCATCAACGATATGCAGAAGTGAGCAAAGTGAGCCACTAATACTATTACCAGTAGCCCACTGTACTTAACCGTAGCCGAAATACCTTGTGACATGGCAACGGCCTTGATGCCACGAGTTACATTTATGAACTCCTCCAAGTCAAATGAAATCGAGCAACTCAGTCAGGCAAAAGAGCTGGCAGAATCTGTGCGTGCGTCCTTGATAAACGAGGTGTATGCCGGTTCACTAACTCTCAACTCAAAGCTTCCATTCAAAGCGATTTCATTGCGTGAATTGTTGCATCACCGCCTCAGCGACCTGGTAGATGTTTCCATACAACTATGCGAAGCGAATCTACTTGTTTCTGCGTTTGTGATGGCTCGTGCAGTCGTGGAAACCACCGCGATGCTTTTTTGGCTGCACAAAAAGACAGTCGAGTTCAATAAGACAAAAGACGTTGGGGTTTTTGATCAGTTCTTGATGAAAGGGATGTTTGGAAGTAAAGACGCTGAAGGTCCAGTACTGCCACATAACATATTGTCAGCTGTTGATCATCTTGAGAAGAAATCAAATGGCTTTCGACACATGTACGACATTCTCTGTGAGTTTACGCATCCAAATTATGCCGGAGTACTGGGCACTTACGGTTGGATTGATGAGAGCAAACACATGGTCTATCTGGGCAAGCACCACCAAGAACTCCCAGCTTTCTTTGCAGTCGGACCACTTACCATTTGTATGGAATTATTCAAAGAGTACTACAATAAACTATCTGAAGAATTCAAGGTGTGCAACGATTACTTTGAGCAACACCCGACGACTGAAGATTGACAATCCCCCCCCGGTGGCTTGTCGTGCATGCCTTCACAAGGGATGGGGCAGGAGTTATGCAATCAAACCATCTCTCACAGTTTAGCTTGAAACATTGCAGGCGGCGCCACAATTGATTTTCCTTTGGTGATGATTTCACAGGAATTAAGTCTTCTCATGAGGGGATACTATGGCAAAAACGTTGGTCGAAACAATTTCTCCACAGACGGTATTCAACCGCGTCATCCTTGGCATTGTTGTCATTCTTTTCTCGTTTTTGTTCTGGGATAATTTCTTCCCCGCCACTGATTCGACATCGAAGTGGCTCGTGATCTTAATCGGGTTTGCGTTCCTCATATCTGGCTGGAAATCTGTCACAAACCCAATGAGAGCGATTCGTTATGCCCAAAATGCAGAACAGGTTGTGAGCGAACTTGTTGAGAAGTGGTCACCAAAGGATTTCAAACTCGAATCCGACCTCGAGAAATCGTTGCACAGTTATCTCAAAAAAGAACTACCGTGGATGAAAATCACGCGACAATATGGTGCAGGCCGGATCAAGTGTGATCTTGCTATAGGCAAGGATGTAATGATCGAGCTAAAATCAGGGTTCAAGTCGACTCAGAAACTCCAGAGGTTGATAGGTCAATTAGAGTTATACAAGAAGGAATGGGGGAAACCCGTTGTTGTTGTGCTGGCCGGTGAAATGGAAGAAGATCTGCTTCATGATCTGAATTCACACACGCAACGGCTAGGAGAAATTCGAATCATTACCAAGGAGGCAATAAAACTGGCTAAAGAGACCGATGACAGTAAAAAAGCAGGTACCACCTCCTAAGAAACTCATCCCATGGAGTCCGAGGATGCGCGGTTCAGTGCCTGCCCGCCGTGCCTCATCTTTTCGCGGGCAGGAGCAGGCACAAGTTCGACGCCGAGGAGTGCGGCGCCGCACGTACAGTAACAAATGCTAACCAGTCTACGACCCTTACGGGTCGATAGACCCGTAGGGCGGCTCCCCGCCAGAAGGTGAATCACGGCGGGCAAGCCCGCCAAAAAGACGTCGGGATTTGGATTCGACCACGACTTATCTAGAAACGATAAGTCTATCGAATCTGGAACAAGCTGACGGATTGAGCCCCGCCCAAAGGTGAAGCAGGCGGGGCAGGCTGTGGCGAATTGAATTAGCTCAGGTGCAGTAGAGTGTGAAAAGAAACAATCATAAACTTAGCGACGCAGGTGTGGGCTTAGCCGCGACCCTGCTTGGTCCAAATTCTAAATATCACAATCAACAACAACTCAATCATTCAAAGATGTAAATATGAAAACTAATTTTTTGTGGTTTTGTGTTGCTATTTTCTGTTTGTGCGGTAATTTGTTCGCGCAACCCGGGAGCGATTTTAATTTTAATTTAACCATATTGCACCCGGATGGAAATCCAAACAATTATCCGCCAAATTACGATACTTTGCATCCGTTTCTAATGAATAATGAGTCTGAGGGTGGCCCTCACCTATTTGCAAACTTAAGGTATCTAAATTCTTGGGGTGGAGTCGCAGTTGATGCTCCATCATATATTTATTTAGGATATGGTGATGATTATCCAAGAAGTAGTTACACTCGTGGATACAATCATTTGAGTAACTATTTACAGTTACAAGGACCAGGGAATACGAATCCCGGTAACTATTGGATTTCCCAGAGTCCTCAAGATTCTATGAGCCAAACTATGAGGAATTATATTGCTACTCAGTTTAAATATATTTTGTTTGATCAAGGTTCATATGCTGAAGTTAATTCAAGTCACGTAACCACGGAAGTCATAGGAAATAAGTATCACGACGAAGCAAAGAAATTAATGAATACAATAAGTAGTAAGGGAAGTAACTCAATAGTGTTTCCTTATTTTTCAATCACATTGGCGAGAACTTACTCACCTTATTTCCCATGGACTAACAGTAGTATTGTTAATTCTAATAAACTGATAGGTAAAAATGGTGAAACCTTTGATTATGATTCTGATGGCACATATTTTAGTTTAATGGATATTCGAAAACAATCTTACATGAAAGGTTGTGTTGATTCAATTGTAGCGATTGTGAATAGGTACGGATACAAAGGAGTATTTCTTGATAACATGACAGAGTATCCGTTTGTAGATTTTATCTGGAGTACGTGGAACAATCTGCCTGATACAATCACAAATACTTCAGTATGGAAAAATCAGTTAAAGCATTTTGTTGATTCGTTGAAAACTAAATTGCCATTAGGGACTGTCATCCTTTGTAATAATTTGGGCATTGATGTAGCAAGTGTTCCAAAAATGTATGGCAATAGTCACGGAGTGGATTTTATAAATAGTTCGCAAGTCAATGGAGGCCTTTTTGAAGCATTCCAAATATCAGCATTTAGTAACAATAGAGACACAATTCCAAAAATAATGCAGAGAGTTATTTCCTCGGGAAAAGTATTTATTGGCTGTGCATCGTACATGTATGGTGATGCCGCAACAAATCAAATTTTCCTTCTTGGAAAAAGCGACGGTAGTTTTTACAATGTTGAAGGAGGAACTCAAGATGATTACGTTGCAGCATGGAACCCTAATTTTTATAGAAAGCAACATTCATTTCTTGCTAGATTCTTATTAGGAGTCCAAGGAACCGATCCCTCAAAATTTGCATTTACTTTCCAACCTGGGTTCTGGAGGTATCAATTTATTCCGTTTTACAATATTTGGAATGCCAATTTTGGTACGCCTTCTCAAACAGATTATAATACTTCTTATTATTCAAATTGTCCTGAGTTGGGTTCCCAACCTAATCCAGCAAATGGTGATTCGTTATGGAACGCAAACGGTTATCTATACCTTCGCAGTTTTTCTAATTGCAAAGTATTAGTAAACGTAAACAAAAGTATATATGGTATTGATTTGCCCGTGGTCGTCAAATTGGAATTTGATGGCTACAGTTACAATTTGCACAATCAAAACAACAATACTGCTGGTGGTCCATATATCTACGGAAAATATTACGGAACTAGAGGAAGTTCAAAATATTTAGTTCTGAATCAAAATGAAGGTGTTGTTTTATTCAAAGGATCTCGAGAACAATCCCAAAAAGTAAATGTAAATCAAATTATTACTGAATATGCTTTACAACAATCTTATCCAAATCCATTTAATCCATCGACTATAATTAATTATCAGATCCCTAACGACGATTTTGTAAGTTTAAAAGTTTTTGATGCTTTGGGAAGAGAAATAACAACTTTAGTGAAAGAGTATCAAGTAGCAGGAAAATATTCAACTGTTTTCGATGGAAAGAATTTGTCTTCCGGCATTTATTTCTATTCTATAACTGCCGGCAGTTTTAGTGACGTTAAGAAAATGTTATTGATGAAATAAAATTGCATGCAAGTCTGTTTCGCTTCGCTCTCTCACTTGCATAAAATAAGGTTAACAACTATCCCGGTAAAGCGGGGAGGTTGCTTGCGTTCTATGTGATTAAAAAGCATTTTCTGACAAACCACCAATGCGCCCTAACAAGTCACTCAAGTTGACGTGGCAACCGCTTGCGCTCTTTATTTGCGAGTGTTGAGTTATCAAATGAGAACTTACAACATCAATAGTAATCAGCAAATTAAAAAATAATCGCGGCGCTCTGAAACGTTGCCACGCAACTTAGTTCCAGTCCGTTAGGCAGCGGCTTCTTGTTTTGGAGATCCATCATGGTTAAATACCTCCTCAAAATGGATAGGGATGACAACCCCGCATACTATTCAGTAATCGACAGGCATAACGAGATAATGACCGAATTGAATAGAATTGATCGGATTGTGCATGAGTTCGATTACCCACGATACTTCCCGTTTTTTCAGAAAAGGAAGTTGAGGCCAACTTATATATCATTCGAGGGACTCCAGTCAAAGTTCATTCAATGGAACAAAGACGCATACGAAATTATTAAGGAGCCGAACCTTATTTTCCCAAGTAGCACAGATACCCAAACAGTGTTCTTGCATGTGACTGCACTCCTTCGTGACATCAGAAGCAGATTAGATTCTGACATGCTCCTTCTTCTGAATAGTTTTAATCGAACGTATGATGACATCAACATCCAGATCAATTTTGTCGTGGCAACAACCTCCTTCGTTGCTACGCTTGCTGGTCTTATAGCTACACTACTCAGCATGAGAGTATGATACCCAGCAAGATTCGCGAGCCAATCGTGGTCGGTGTACGGTGCTCTCGACAAGGTACGGTAGCCCTTCAAAAACGTAAGTGCTTTTCTCTGGCCGCAACCTCCTAAGAAACTCATCCCAAAGAGTCTGAGGATGTGCGGCTCAGGCAGCAGCAGGCACGAGTTCAAAGCCGAGGAGGGCAGCCTTCTGTTTGAGTCTCTTAAGGTTTCTCTCTTTGTATTTGAGTTCGTAATAGTCAGAACCATGCTAACCCACGGGCTTGAACCTTCAGCACCAGTGGCGCGGCGGTCTCGACTGTCTGAACGAAGCTCTCGAAGATAAGCGAGAGCGACGTATTTCTCAACCGAGTTTCTCTCTTGAAAATACTGTGCCGCACGCGCAGTGACAAATGCTAACCAGCGGCTATTGTCATGAACCATCTACTGATCACTTTCGAAATACTCCTCACCGTCGTTGCTCCCCTTCTTGTGCTCTACCTAAGGGGAACTTGGAAACCAAAAACGATGGTGGCGTGCATGTCTACCATTCCGATACTGTGGTATTTCGTCTACGCGCCTATACATGAATTGAGCCATCTGCTTGGGGCATACCTTGTTGGTGCTCAGATTGTCGAAGTCAAACTCATTCCTAGGTTTTGGGCTGGAGAGACTGCCGGGGCGTGGATCAAATCAGAGGGCTCCACCAACGAATGGAGCCAGTTGATCATGACTATCTCGCCTTACTTTTTCGATCTTTTGAGCATTGCACTTGGCGTTTACGTTCTTCAACGGAAACTCTCTAGTAACGCTTTTCTAATTGGATTTCTCTTCATGTTGCTGTGTTTGAGACCGACTTTTGACTTAGTCTGTGAAACCATTGGATTTGCTACAGGCTTTAGAGGCGATCTATTTCACATTGCGCTCACTGTAGGTGGCTTCGCTACATGGACCTTCCTAGCACTCTCAATCGCATTTTCTATATATGCCGTCATCGTAGTCATTGGGAGGTTCAAGGGATTTCCGCAGGAGGCAGCAAAGGCGGCAACCTCCTAAGAAGCTTGTTGTAACCGATGACAAATCAAGGCGTTTGGCTTTGAGCTTCTTTCTGAATGAAGCGCCCCCAAGGGGGTGCTTAGGAAGCTAACCAGCGCCTGTACCTGACGCCACGTCGGGCGCACCGGGGTCGTTATAGATGTTGGTTGTTTGCAATTAGGCATTCGTTTCGCGGCGCAGGTAAGGCGCGACCGTTAGGTTGCCGCAACAGAGAGGTGTACATTACAGAAAGAAGAGGGGTGCGTCATGACGAAGTCGGCGTTTTCGTTTGGTCTCATTGGTGCGGTATTGTGTTTCCAGAGTTGCACGAAGAATGAAACCGTCGTTCAGCAGACCCCAATTGGTGATCCGTTCCAAATAACGGCAGACCAGTACTCTCTGCATAGCTATTTCGTCGACACAAGCTACATCCCGTTCTATGAGCCGTTCTATCAGAATGAACCTCCTGTTGTAAACGTTGCATCCCAGATAGTTGAGGCGGAAGTTTGGGTTCAACGACAAGGGACAGTCGTCTATCCATCTGATCGCCTCGGCATCGCATGGATCAATTTGCCATCCCGTCCTTCTTCGGGGTACGATTCAACATTCCGATTGTCTCCGGGAATACCGGGGGAAGTGGACTATGGAAGATTCTATCGACTCGATCCGATGTCGTACAGAATTGATGCAGACGGCTACTTAGGAGTCATATCTTTTTACTTTGATCCAGTTCCTGACATCATCTTCGCCCTTGCCTATCGTCGTGCTGATGGCACACAATACGGTGACTTTCTGCGGAACGGTTTCGCTGATACGACCAGCACACCGATGATCCTGAAGATGGTCAAACCAAGATATCTGCTTCGCGACGGGCCATTGTACTCCGTAGCTTGGAAGATGCTCCTCAAGAACATTTACGTGGTATACTCCGGACATATCTCAAGACATGAATTTCAACTCGATATCATGCGAACGAACCAAGCGAACGCCGAGGAGAACATCATCCAAGGCCGCCGGCTTCTGAACGTGTTGGGACTCGACCGATTTGCAGAAGATGGGACTATGACTCCCAATGGAGATGGACTATTTGATTTTCGCCCACAAAGAACCATTCTGCAAAGCACTGGCGAACTCATCTTTCCATCTCTTAGACCCTTTGACGCAGGAATCAAACAGTACTTCTTCGGCCAAGGTCTACCTCCACCAGATGCATCGTTTCTTTACCCGGACTTGTACGATACAACTCAAGCAGTGGCGAAACAGAGTAGCAGAAACAGGTATTCGATTCGGGGTCGAGCTATCTTTGATTGATCCGAGGACAAATACCACACCGGTCTATCGGCGGCAACCTAACCATCGGCTCAACCCGACCTGATAGCGGGGTACAGTCTAATGCCATCCCGCCTACGTTTTGAGAAGCAAACTTCGGCGGGCAGGCGCACAGAGAATATTTCAATCATAGCCGGCCCGCACTGTCCACTAACTTCACGTGCGGTACAAGGCGGGCTAGCTGCCGCGTTGCATGCCCGAGGCATCGATGATCGCCGCCTGATGTTTGGCTTTGGCAGGGTCAATGCCGATGATGGTTTTCTAATTGATGATGCGTCGCTTCTGCTGGAGTGCTTGATGGTTCATGTGTTTCTCCTTATGATATGGTGGGTTGATGATGTATGGAGCGAATTGCAAAGCAACAGTACATCTCTCTCCACCATAATGCAACAACCGATGGGGTGATCGTCCCCGACAAAGAGCGTCGCATTCCGCCTCTGGCGGACGTAATCCAGTCACAAACTGGAACGCCGATCTTCCGCCGAAGGCGGATGGGACACCCCGTCGGCTTTGATCGTTCAAACGTAACATAGACATCGTTAGGCAGCCCAACAACTCAAGGGGCAGATGCAGCGTGACTATTCGGATAGTTCTTTTGATCCCGTTAGGATTCTTCCAAGGTCTTGAGGATAACGCCCCTCGCATAGTGGAGAAGACTGGCAAGTATTCACTTCAGCTGCCAAGTCAAATTCAGGCAACACTAAAGGGCTATGACTCTACGTTCATTTGCTGGCAATTTGATGAGTACGATGAATTCACTCAACAAAGCTATCAGGTGAATCATCATCAGCTCCCTTATGCCATCGTTGGAGATTTCAATGGCGATGGAAAACAAGACGTCATCCTCGACGGCCATAATCATGTCAATCGAGTTATCTTAGCAGTTCTGTCGTCAAACGAGGCTTTTGGAATAATCGAACTTGGTCAGTTCGCTTACATCAGTCCAACCAATGAACAAAGTTGGCTACAGTTCATTCCAAAGGGTACGATGGTGCAGGCGTTTGAGTCAGAATCAATAGAGTTGAAAGCAGATGCCTTTGAATGGGTGTCCGCAAAGGGATCCAGCGTCTGGCACTTCGACAACGGGAGGTTCTCAGAGGTCGTCACAGGGGATTAGGGCAACCTCCTAAGAAACTCATCCCAAAGAGGCTGAGGATGTGCGGCTCAGGCAGCAACAGGCACGAGTTCAAAGCCGAGGACGGCAGCCTACTGTTTGAGTCTCTTAAGGTTTCTCTCTTTGTATTTGAGTTTCGCAACAGTCAGAACCATGCTAACCCACGGGCTTGAATCTTCAGCACCAGTGGCGCGGCGGTCTCGACTGTCTGAACGAAGCTCTCGAAGATAAGCGAGAGCGACGTATTTCTCAACCGAGTTTCTCTCTTGAAAAAACTGCGCCGCACTTGCAGTGACAAATGCTAACCAGTCGCTCATGTTGACGTTGTAACCGCGCTCGCTCTCAGTTTGCAAGTGTTTTGAAATGAAATGACAACATACGATAGAGATAGTTATCGGCAATTCACAAAAATAATCCATCGCGCTGGAACGTTACAACGCAACTTAGTTCCAGTCCGTTAGGTGGCGCATAAGGTGTCAGCAGTTCAAATGGATGCAACGAAACGAATACGAATCGCACTACTTCCCGGCCTGCATGGAACTGATGCACTATTCCGTTCTTTGGTCAATCTCTGTCCTCCAGAAATTGAGCTCATCACTTTGTCGTATCCGACCAACGAACTGCGATCCTATGAATCCCTCACCGAAATGATTCTCGAGAAACTCGATGGCGATCAATCAAATCTCATTCTTCTGGGAGAATCATTTTCAGGTCCTTTGGCACTTTTCGTGGCTAGTCGTAAACCCAAAGGTCTTGTTGGGGTAATCCTTGCTGCCAGCTTCGTCCTCCCACCAAGAAGAGGATGGGCAAAATGGCTTCCGTGGGAGATTGGGTGCAGGTTCGCCAAACCTGTTTATGGTTTGCGATCTCTAGTCTCACGACGATACGCTGCCGTTATTCAAGGGATCTATGAGGAGCTTCATAAAGTATCGCCATCTGTTCTTGCAGATCGAATCCGATCAACGCTTGCAGTTGACGCTACAATCGCACTCAAGGAGTGTCCCGTCCCGATTCTCTATATTGCTGCAGCGAGAGATATCATAGTTTGCAAGAGTAGTCTTAAGAAAATACTTGCAATTCGGGAAGACGTAACGGTCCGGACGATCGATGCACCTCACTTCATTGTGCCAAGTGCTCCCGCAGATGTGTGGTCAGCAATAGTTCCGTTCATAAACAGTTGTCGCGCCGCCTAACCAGTCTATCTACGATTCTACGAGTCCCTGCGGGTCGATAGACCCGTAGGGCGGCTCCCGCAGGCATGATGAGGGCTCCTTGTTTTTGGCGCTGGCGTTTGGTAGGTTTGGGGAGGTTGCTCTCTACAAACTGGTGATAAACTAAGGTAACGGGGACTGCCATTTCTTTTGCTACGGTGCCAGATTAGTACGAGAACGTGATTGCAGGATATACGTCAAGGAGGTAATCCATGCGAACAACGATCTTACTCGCAATACTTGTTCTCCTGTCATGCTCAGACGTCTGGTTGTTTAATCCGATCGATGACGGGACGTACGCGGGAACATTCACGATTACACTCGAGAATGGACTAACTAAGACTGGGAACGTGACGTTCACCTTCAAGGGAAGGACTTATTCCTGCGTTCCCGATAAACAGTATCTTCCACCAGGCGGCGCGGGAGAATTTCTGACATTTGGACGAACAATCCGAATCAAGGACACTGCGCTCCATACTGCGGAGTTTGACTGGACATTGATTTTGAATGGTGACTTCGAATTCACATTCGATGGATCGCGCCTTGTTCTCCAACAGAACGATACCAAGCATCATCGTTTTAGGGTCATTGACTTGATACGGCGGTGAGAGCCGAGCTGATACAAGTATGTCCGGGTTCTCATTTAAGAAAGGTCCCAAAATGAAGACACTATTGTTCTTGATACTTTCAGCTTCCGTCGTCAGCTGTGCAGATCTCGGAGTTCCCATACCTCCTGATGACATTAGTAATTTCACCGGTACAGTTATCAAACAGTCCGGTGATCTCTATCTGATCTACTCCGATACACGGTATCAAGGTGCCAGCATTTTCTTTCCGGAGAACTTGACAAGTTCTTTTCGCTCAGATGGTCTCAGGGTACGTTTCAGCGGAAGGTTGAACATATTACCAAATGTCCAATATGCTTACGCACCGTTAAAGCTGACATTCATTGTGATTATCCAACAGTGATCTGACAGGAGGTTCAAATGAAACGATTGACCATATTGAAACTCTCTGGTGTGGCGGCGATTTCAATAGCGCTGCTTTCATGTACCGGAGCGACAGGACCAGAACCAACGTACGCAAAGAGTTTTCAGGTTCACCTTCAAGCATGGTATTCGCAAACACCGGTGGAGGTGAAGATCGATAACTCTAAGGTGTTTTCCGGCACCATATCCACAGGCGCTGTCCTCGGAGTCGCCCATGTCATACCTCTGCGCATCCCGACAGGAGAGCACTATATGAGTGTCACCGTCGCAAATTCACTAATGAAGGACACTTCGTTTACCCTCAGTGATTCACTGTATGTCGGTGTCGGATATGATGCGGTCAACCCTAGAATTACTTTCCTCTTCCAGAGGGAACGGTTTGCGTATGACTAGGAGGTTTGTTGGTGTCGCTTAACACGGCGCTCAACCAATAAGAAAAGTAATCACTGTTAACGGACTAAGTGGGGCGGATCATGAAAATAAAATTCCTTTTCCTTCTCCTGCTGGCAGTTCCGGCATACTCGCAGATCAATGTTTCGTTCTTCGCGGGAAT
>Ga0214472_10005636_pt1 | contig 13167 bp, 10 predicted proteins | sample RVTome_6_FD_207662 | JGI IMG/M metagenome (GOLD analysis project Ga0214472, IMG submission 207662) | Soil microbial communities from uranium-contaminated site in the Upper Colorado River Basin, Wyoming, United States - RVT140D175 | ecosystem: Environmental > Terrestrial > Soil > Contaminated >... | reverse complement strand
CAAAGTGTTCTGCGGCAGTTTGAAACCGCGCCCGTCCGGCCGGATTAGAATCAAGAGACAACAGATACCGGCGACCACAGAGAGAATCTGCGGCCAGGTTTCCGGCCCCAGGGGATCATATTGAAAAGGCGCCCTGATCACCGTAAAGGCAAAGAAACCGTAGGCGATGGTGATCGCCAGGGCGATACAGCCGAGAATTCTATCCGCCATTTTTCTACCTCCTGTTGCGCCGCGGCCCGTCTGGGGCAGGGACGATATTGTTACACTGTTACTGGATCAACCCAGATTCCCTGGCAATCGCCCGGAGGACCTCCATCTGTTTGGTCACCTCGCCATCGAGATCGGCACCGGCCAGATTAAGGGGCAGAAGACCCTTCTCCTTTTGGATTTTACTGAACTCCTCGGTGGCATAGGCGGCCTTGAAGGCGTCTACCCAGGTATTGTAGGCATCGTCGGAAACCTTTTTGCCCATATAGAAGCCGCGAAGAATGGTCCAGACGATGTCGTAACCGAGTTCCTTGGCGGTGGGGAATTCAGCAAAGGGTTCCGGCAGGCGGTTTGATGACATTACCGCCAGAATACGGACGGTGCCGTCGCCAAGATGACCGGCCATCTCACCGATATCGCCGGTGTACACATCGATACTGCCGCCGAGCAGCCCGGCATAGGCGTCGCCGCCGCCGTCAAAGGCGACGTAGCGCATCTTTTTCGGGTCTTTACCGATGGCCTTCAGCAGTAGAGCGGCTTTAATCCAGTCCTGGGAGCCGACCGAGCCGCCGGCACCCACCACGATACTCCCCTCGCCGGCCTTGAAGGCGGCCATGACGTCGTCCAGGCTTTTGAGCTTGCTGGTCTCTTTGACGATTACCGCGCCGTAGTCGGCCCCGGCGGTGGCGACGAATTTGACATCCTTTTCGGTCCACTCGCCGTATTTGCCGGTAGCCATGTTGAGCAGCGACCCGGATGAGAAGGCGACGATGGCATTGGCATCATCGGTCCTGGTGGTGTTGAACATATTGATGGCCACCGCGCCGATGCCGCCCGGCATGAAGGTCACCTGCATCAGTTTGGGCATCTGGGATTTCAAGGTGAGTTGGGCGACCCGGCAGGTCAGGTCGAAGCCGCCGCCCGGTTTGGCCGGGGCGATACACTCGGGCTTGTCGATTTTGCCGGCAAAGGCCGAGCCGGCCAGAAGAGATGTACAAAGGAGAGTTGCCGCTGCAAGGTTTTTCAATTTCATCATGTACTCCTTATTCTTGAATGCTGCCTAACTGTTTTTGCGGGATCCATGTCCCGTTCCTCTCAACACTATCCGTTTTTATTGATTCTCTCCGGTAAATATGATTCAGCTGTATCATCTCGTCAATATTAGGTTTTTTTTGGTGGTTTTGTGCTTTTTCGCTACTTTTGCAACTTTTGTCGGCAGATATCTCCGTCAGGGGAATTATTCCGATTTCCAAAAATAATATTTCTCCCTATACTGGGTCATTATGAAAACCGCAGTCATCAATCTCTATCAGTTTTTCCGGCCGAAACAGCTGCTTGACTCGGTGACCATCATTATCATGGTCCTGGTGGTGGCGCTGCTGGTGTCGATGGGCGGGGTTTTTTCCCAGCTGGCATTCGATATCGTCGACAATCAAACCCGGAAGCGAGCCATCCAGACCGCCCAGCAGATGGCGATTCTCCCCGAATTGCAAGAGCGTATCACCCAGTCCCGCAACCTTGGCTCCATCGAGGGTCTGAGGAATAAAATCGAGATGGAGACCGATGTGGAATACATCATCATCACCGATCATCAGGGCATCATCCTGAGTCATCCCGATCCGACAGCCGTCGGCACGAAAATGGTTGATCCCCTGGCAATACGAGCCCTCGATTACGGTAGTGAATACTCACAGCAGACCTTTGAAAACGGCCACCACTACATCCGCGGTTCAGTGCCCATTCTCGACAACCGCTATAGAATAATCGGCATGATCTCGGCAGGGTATCCGACCGAATCGATGCGGAAGGTCTCTGCCGCCTATCTCGAGAAGATCATCTTTTTCATCTTCGTCTTTATTACCCTTGGTCTGGTAGCGGCAATCTTCATTGCCAAGGGGGTGAAATGGGTCATCTTCGGTCTTGAGCCGGCCGAGATCGCCTATATGTTCCAGGAGAGGACTGCGCTGCTTGAATCGATCCGCGAGGGTATTATTTCAACCGACGCAGGCGGCAAGATAACCCTGGTGAACGAAGCGGCCCTGAAGACTCTCAACCTGCAGGACAGAAAGGACCTCGAGGATCACCACCTCAACACCTTTTTCCCGGATCTCGATGCAGCCCATATCCTCACCACCGGCGAACCGGTTTCAGACCGGGAGTTCATCCTCAGCGGCATACCCATCATCGTCAACGTCGAACCGGTAGGGGAGATGCATGGGCTTGTCGTGACCTTCAGGAAAAAGGAAGAGATCGACAGTATCGCCCGGGAACTTTCCCAGGTCAGGAATTTTTCCGACATGCTGCGGGCGCAGACCCATGAATATTCCAATTCCCTGCACACCATTGTAGGTCTTCTGCAGATCGGCGCCTACAGTGAAGCACTCGATTTTATAGCCGATGAAACCAAGGGACACCGAAAACTCATCCGCTTTCTCGCCGAAAACCTGCCGGACAAGTTTCTCTCCTCCATGATCATCGGCAAGTGCATGTACGCCAGCGAGCAGAAGGTCGATCTGGTCATCGATCCGGAAAGCAGGATGATCGATCTTCCCGACGCACTGGACCGCCACACCTTGACCACTGCGCTTGGCAATATTATCGACAACGCCATCGAAGCCGCGGTTGCCGGCACGTCGCAGCAGCCCAGGGTGAGCATCTTTATGTCCGATTTCGGCAACGACCTCATCTTTGAAATCGAGGATTCCGGCAGCGGGATCGACGAAGAGATGCGCGACAGAATCTTTGACAAAGGCGTTTCCAGCAAACAAGGGGAAAGGCGGGGCTACGGACTCTACCTCGCAAAAAAAGCTATAGACACACTGGGCGGAACTATCGGCAACGAACAGGGCGACTCGGGCGGCAGTCGCTTTGAAATCATCATCGCCAAAAAAAGGTACGAATCATGACGCTTGTCGAAGTGGTAATTGTCGAGGACAACAAGAAAGTGTCAAGAACCCATCAGGCCTTTGTCGAAAAGGTCGGCGGTTTTCTTGTGACAGGCATAGCCAACACCATCGCCGAGGCGCGATTGCTGCTTGAAAACCTTGAACCCGACCTCATTCTTCTTGATATCTATTTTCCGGAATCAAACGGCATCGACTTCCTCAGGGAACTCCGTGCCGCTCACCGGAACACCGATGTCATCCTCATCACCGCTGCACGCGAAGTGGAGATGCTCCACAGCGCTTTGCAGGGCGGGGCGTTCGATTATATGATCAAACCGGTATTTTTTGAGAGATTTCAGGAATCCCTCGAGAATTACAGGAAGTACCAGGAACAGATGGAGAAAGCGGGGCCGCTGACCCAGGAAGAAGCCGACCGGCTGTTTCGCAAATCGGCCCCGGCTGTTTCACTGGATGGCAACGACGTACCGAAAGGGATCGACACGGTAACCCTCAGATCGATTGTGGCCGTTTTCGCCGAGGAGGGCAAGGGGACGATGAGCGCCTCCGAGATGGGCAATCGTATCGGCATCAGCAGGACTACGGCGAGAAAATATCTCGAATATCTTATCGCCGAGGGCATACTCACAATTCATCTCGACTATGGCACCAAGGGTCGTCCGGAGCGAAAATATCGACTGGATCATGCCGCCACGGATACTTCGGCGTAGCCGGTGGTTACTGCCTGGAGGAACTTCGCAATTGCACCACAGCTTTGGCCACGATGGAGAAAAGAATACAGCTCCACAGGAGAATCGTGATCCAGTTTTGCCAAAGAACGGCAAAATCGCCGCCGCTGATAGCCAGGGCCAAACGCAGATTGTCCTCAAAAGGTTTCCCGAGAACATACCCCAGAACGAGTGGCGCCAGGGGGTAATTGAATTTGCGCAATCCATAGGAAAAGATGCCGATCAGCACCATGAGAAGAAGAGAAACCAGACTCTCGCTCACCGCATAGACACTGACAAACGATACTACCACAATCATCGGCATCAACACCCAGCCCGGGATGGCCAACACCCTCGGGAAATACCGAATCAGCTTGATATTGATCAGCAGCAACAGCAGGTTACCGAAATACATTGAAGCGATCATGGCCCAGATGATTTCGGGATGGGACCGGCAGAGGGTTGGTCCCGGATCGATATTCATCTGCAACAAGGCGCCGTGCAGAACCGCTGTCGTGGCACTGCCTGGAATTCCGAGGGCCATCAAGGGAATAAAGGCGGCCAGGGCGCAGGCGCTGTTTGCAGCCTCGGGAGCTATCAAGCCATGGATATTGCCTTTGCCGAAGGGCGTCTCGTTTTTTCCCGGCCCCAGCTTTTTCTCAAATCGGTATGCAGCAAGATTGGCCACATAGGTACCTGCGCCCGGCAGGATGCCGATCAGCAGACCGATGATCGAGGCGCGCAGGCAGGACCATTTTATCCGCAAGTATTGGGGGATTAAGCCATGCACTTGGTCTTCGATCGGAACCGTCTCTTTCCTGCCTCTGCCCGGTTTTTCCATGAGCAGGAATGCTTCGCTGAGGGCAAAGACGCCGATAACCACGATGATAAAATCGATTCCATCAAACAGCTCGGGAATGGTCGAGGTATACCGAAATGCTCCGGTCCCCCAGTCAAGTCCGACCACAGACATCATCAACCCCAGACAAAGAGATATCAGATTCTTGATAAACACGGTCGAGGACAAGGTGAGAATCAGGACAAAAACAAAAAAAATGAGCACAAAATATTCGGGTGGTCCGAAGGCACTGCCGATATCGGCAAAAAAGGCGGCAGTACCCGTCAAGAGCAATATGGCAAGAGTCCCGCCGACAAACGAACTCGCCGCCGTCAATGCCAGGGCTTTGCCGGCACTTCCCGATAGAGCGAGGGGGTATCCTTCATTTCGGGTGGCAAAGGAGCTGATATCGCCGGGAACATCGGCAAGGATTGCCGAAATCCTGCCGCTGTATTTGGCCCCGTAGTATATTCCCGCATAGAGAATAAGGGCCGTTTCCGGGGCAAGGCCAAAGGTGTAGGTGACAGGCAGCATCAGGGCGATGCCGTTGGCGGCGCTGATGCCGGGGATTGCCCCGACGAGCATGCCGAGTGAGATGCCAGCCACAAGCATCAGCAAATTTATGGGCATTGCCGCAGTGATAAATCCCTGCCAGAAGAAATGTAGGGTCTCCATTTAGCCGCCCAAGTGGAAAAGAGAGCCAAGCGGCAGAGGCACACCCAGCAGGAAATGGAAAATACCATAGAAGGCGATGGCCAGAATAAGTCCGGTCAAGAGCCCCTGCATCCAACTGCTTCCGACCAGCCGGGCTATGATATAGGTCGAGATGGTGGTTGCCGGCATGAAGCCGAGCAGCTGAAAGGTGAGCAGATAGAAGAGAACGGCAAGGCCCAGTTTGGCGACACTGCCTTTCAGGGGCATTGTCGACATGGGATGAATAACCAGGGCCAGCACGGAAAGAGTGGCCAAACAGCAACCAAGCAGAACGGGAAAGGTCCGGGGACCCAAGGGCTCGTAGGCAAAAGGAACCTCGATTTTCAGGCCGAAATACAGGTAGACTGCACCGCAGGCGAATAAGAATATGAGAAATACGCGCTCACTCACGGGACCAGACCAAACTTTTGTCCAACTTCTCGAAGCTGCCGGACATTCTCTTTGACATAGCGGTCAAAATCATCGCCGATAAGCATGAGAGGGAACAGGTGCAGTTTTTCTCGCTCCCGGGGAAGAATCCCCGATGCCTCAAGGCGAAAAAGGGTGTTTACCCACCAGTGGTACTGGACGTTCGAAATCTGCGGCGGCAGACAATATCCCCGCCAGACCGGCCAGACCACATCGTATCCCTGTTCTCTGGCGGTGGGGATATGCCCGTACTTTCCCGGTAACCTCTTTTCGGCAAAGACTGCCAGGATCCGGATTCTGCCGGCCTCAAAGTGGCTGACAATCTCGGTAAAATCGCCGGGGAAAACCTGGATATGGCCCTTGAGCAGGGCATTGGAAGCCTCACCGCCTCCCTCAAAGGAGATATAGCGTATCGTTTTGGGGTTGATTCCGGCCTTATCGAGGGTCAGGGCTAATTTCATCCAGTCCTGACTGCCGATTGAGCCGGCGGCACCTATCAGCAGGCTGTCGGGTGTCTGCCGCAGAGTCGCTATCAGATCATTCAGGCTCTGCCAGGGGGCATCGCTCCGTACCGCTATTACCCCGTAGTCGGTACCCACTGCGCCCAGCCAGCGGATATCGTTCTCGGTATATTTGCCGAATTTGTGCAGGGCGAGATTGAGGGCGGTGCCGGTGCTCACCGCTATCACCATGCTAGCATCCTTGGGCCGAACACTTATGGCGTGGTTAAAGGCCAGAGCACCGATGCCACCCGGCATATAACGAATGGACATGTCAGTCAGCAATGATTCGGCAACCGATGCCGCCAACAGCCGGCACATGATGTCGTGCCCACCCCCCGGCTTGGCCGGAGCAATACACTCCGATTTTTCCAGCTCAAAAGACATCGCCGGTGCACAATAAAGAACCTGAATTACCAGCGCCCAGACAAAGAAAATCCGCAACATGGAAAAGTCCTGAAAGTTGCTCGTTTGAACCGACCCATGGTTATGCCGGACATCAGAGTATTCATGGTATCAAAATAATGAGTCCCGTCTTTTTCTTACGTGCTTACGTTGTGTTATATGGCAGTTTGAGAAAACCTTCAACACTTTCATTTCGTATCCGGTAGGACGGATGGGCGGATTCCAAACCCGCCCTACAAAACCTTGGGGCAGATTATTGTCCTGTTGCAACAAAAAAAGGGGATGTTTGAGTTGAGATATTAATTATCTTGACAAAAGACATTCTCGCGCTAATTAAATATTCAGGAACAACATGTTTGTATGCTCTATACTATCCTGAGGCAATGCTGCGTCATATCATCAAATATTGTATCCAAAAATCGGGTGTTTATCGGAGATAGGATTCGATAACTTTTTACTCTTGTTGCATGCCAAATAAGCTTGAACCGCTGGGAGGTTGAAAGCATGCCGGAAAAAAGACCGCCGATTGATGCCAAGCAAGATCCCCGCAAAATTCTGAACGAACTCAGTGCTACTCTCTACAGCGTATATGATGGGGTCATTATCACGGATACTGCCTGCCGAATCACCCGGGTAAACCCGGTTGCCGAAAATCTTACGGGGTGGAGTGAAAGTGACGCCTGTGGAAAGGACCTGGATGAAATATTCCATCTTGTCAACGAAACATCCAGAGTCGAGATTAAAAGACCGTTCGAGCGCGTTCTGCACGAAGGAAAGAAAGTTGGCCATACCAACGACCCCCTGCTTATCGCCAGAAACGGGACAGAACACTGCATTGCCGACTGTGGCGCACCCATCCTCGACGAACAGGATACGATAATCGGCATGGTGCTGGTCTTTCATGCCCAGACCGCCGAGCGAACCATACAACGGGCGCTGAGGGAAAGTGAAGAGCTACACCGCATCACCCTGGAAAATATCAATGATCCGGTTTTTATCACCGATGCCAATGGCAAATTCACCTTTATCTGCCCGAATGTTTCTCGCATCCTTGGCTATTCCGTAGATGAAATTCAGGCGAGGGGCAATATTTCAGCATGTGTAGGAGAGGGCAAGAGTCTGTTCAATCTCGACGATCTGGTCAGGCAGGGACAAATCTCCAATATTGAAACTGTGATCACCGGCAAAAACGGCCTAAAGAGAGCTTGTCTGGTCACTGTCAAAATGGTTTCGATTAAAGGCGGCACTCTTCTCTATGTTTGCCGGGACATCACGGCGTATAAACACAGCAAAGAGCAGATCATAAAGCTAGCTCTTCTCAAAGAACGTCTCATCGATGTGCTGAGTCTCAGCGAAAAACAAAAACTCATAACCGATGAACTGGTTTTTATCTTCGAAGCCGATTTTGCCAGGATTTGGCAGATAGGAGTGGGTGATCTCTGTGAGAAGGGTTGCATACACGCTCAGTTCAAGGAGGGTCCCGATGCCTGCCGTAAAAGAGGTTGCCTGCACCTTGTGGCCAGTTCAGGTCGTTACACCCATATTGACGGCAAGTATCGCAGAGTCCCTTTTGGCTGCAAAAAAATGGGCCGTCTCGCCTCCGGAGAGGTGTCCCGGTTTGTCACCAACGATGTCACCCATGACCCCGACATTGAAGACCATGAGTGGGCGCAGTCCTTGGGTTTGGTCTCTTTTGCGGGGTTCAGGCTTGTCTCTGAAAAAGGTGAAACCATTGGTGTATTGATCTTATTTAGCAAGCAGGCCATCACCTCCATCGAAGTTGCATTGCTGTCGGAGCTAGCCGACTATTTATCACTGGCTAGCCAGGCAGACAAGGCTCGTGATATGATCCTGGAAAGTGAAGAGAAATTTCGCACGGTGGCAAACTTCAGCTACGCCATGGAAACCTGGCGAACGCCGGAAGGCCGATATCGATATGTCTCTCCTGCCAGTGAGCGTATTACCGGGCATACGGCAGCAGAGTTCCTGGCCGACCCGAACCTTTTGGTACAAATCACCCACCCGGACGACCAGTCAAAGGTCATCAAGCATTTTCTAGCATGCAATCGATCTGCCGAAGCCCAAAATATGGGAATTGATTTTCGCATCCTCACGCCAGACGGGGAAAGCCGTTGCCTTGGCCATTCGTCTACTGCTGTGCATGGTAGAGACGGGCAGTTTTGGGGCCGCCGCGGAAGCTTTCGGGAAATAACGAAGCTCAAACGGGCGGAGGTGGAGAAGGAAGAAGCTGAGGTACAAAAACGGCGACTTCAAAAGGCAGAAAGCCTGGGTCGCATGGCCGCCGCCATCGCCCACCACTTTAACAATAAACTCCAGGTGGTGATGGGGTACCTGGAATTGAGTCTGGAGAGTCTGCCCAAAGATGATAAAATTTTTAACGATCTGACCACCGCCAAGCAGGCTGTCGACGAGGCAGCGGAGATGAGCCGATTGATGCTTATCTACCTCGGCCAGGTAATCGGGCCCCGAGTGCTGCTTAATCTCTCTGAAATTTGTGAAGAGTGCCTGTCCCGGATTCAGTCCACCATGCCAAAAAATGTGACCCTGCAAACCGATTTTCCCTCCCCTGGGCCAACCATTATGGCAAACCCGAAGCAGATACAACTGATCATTACCAGTTTGATAGCCAATGCCTGGGAGGCAGTCGGTGGAAATCAGGGTACCATTCTGCTATCCCTGAAAATGGTCTCTTCCACTGAGATCCCACCTCTGCACAGGTTCCCTGTCAACTGGCAACCAGAGACTACCTCCTATGCCTGCCTGGAAATTCGAGACACCGGCTGCGGGTTTAACGACAAGGACATCGAGAAAGCTTTCGACCCGTTTTTTTCCACTAAATTCATCGGCCGAGGCTTGGGGTTGTCCGTGGTCCTTGGCCTTGTTCAAGCCCACAGGGGCGTTATTACGGTAGAAAGCGTAGCTGGCCAGGGGAGTGTCTTCCGTGTCTTTTTCCCACTGTCCGCTGCAGAAGTCCACCTCGAGCCCGACAAAGCGGCCAGGGCTCCGGAAATGCAATGGTCCGGCACGGTCCTGCTGGTTGATGATGACAAGAATATTCTGGACTTATCCAGGGCGATGCTCACAATGTTGGGTTTTGAAGTGCTCAGTGCCGGGGATGGTATTGAAGCTGTAGAGGTTTTTCGGCAGCACAAGAATGAAATCCGTTTCGTACTGACTGATTCCGACATGCCCCACATGAACGGTTTGGAGACCTTGACCGCTCTGCGGCGAATCGCTCCCGGTATTCCAGTAATTCTGACCAGTGGTTACAGCAAGGATCAGGTGATGGACGGCAGCCATCCCGAGTGTTTTCAAGCCTTTCTGGGAAAGCCCTACAGCATTCAGGCACTCAAAGACGCCATTTGCAGCACCTTAGAGGACAAACAGGGATAAATGTTGACAAACAATGACAAACGATGATTGGGTCAAAAGGGGTCAGAGTCGATTTAAATTCTGATTAATTTGATTAATTTGACTCTGGCCCCTTTTACTACCTTTTATGCTATATAACGAGACAGTACCATTTATCTCTCCGTATTGGTTGCTTTGCATTGGCACGATACCCATGGCCAAGCTCTAAGGGTCAACAGTTAAACTAAGGAGAACTTTATGAGTGCTACACATCATTTCCTACCTCGTTTATCCGTCCTGCTTATCGTACTGCTGACAACCTGTGGGTGCGCACTGTTCAATCCCCATTACCATAGTGATGCGCGGGATAAGGCCAAAGAATCAACTGAGACTGCCACTGGTAATGGGCTCGATAACGCCAAAAATGCAACCAAGACTGCCACCACCATGGCCACTGCTGTCAAATACGCTGACCTGACCATTTCAGACTACCGCAAGGGGATGGGGTATCAAGCGTATCTCAGCTCTTTTACTGGAGTGACTCTGATTCCACTGGCCGCAGTGACAATCGCACTGGGCATCCAGGGAGGGCACACCAATTCAGTAACCAATCTGGCGCTTGGAGGAGCTGCGGTTTATGGGGGCAGCAGTTGGCTGTCCAGCCCCAACCGCAGCCTGATTTACAGTGCTGGCATCCAAGCCGTGAACTGCGCCAAAATGGTGATGCTGCCATATTCCGTTGATCAAACTTGGATGAGCAACTTTAATACCAACTTGAATCTACTGACGAGCCTAGGTGCCGACCTGACCATCCGGCGTGATAATTTGCAAAAATCTTCCGAAAGCGATGACTCAGAGGCACAAGTACTCGTTGACAACGCCACCGATCTTCTGAAAAGTACGGCGGTTACACGCCAGAACGGTTATGCCCTGAAGCGTCGTCTGGAACTGGCTGGCCAGACACTGGTGTTCACCGTCGACCGCATAGACGGCGAGGTTGGCAAGGCACTGTTATCGACAGTGCCCAACCTGGAGGCATTATCCGGGATTATCGCAGGCATGGGCCCATCTGCCGACATGTTTCGCCAGGTGTCTCAGAAGGCTGAACCAGGGCCCGAGATAAAGGATTTTCAAAATAACTTAGCAAAAACAAAGGAAGGTGTCAGGAATGCGATTATAGAATTAGCAAAGGCAGAGAGCATCGTCCGTGGCGCAGTCGATAGTTTCGACCATTCGATTCCCGAGTCTGTCCTCCAACAATGCGGTGTCTCTGAGAAAGACATTATCAAGCCGATACGGATACTTCCGGGTCCCAAGGTGACAATCACTCCTGGTGTAACAAGCACCGTCTTCCTGTCGGGAGGCAGCGGGAAATACGTTATAGCCAAGACTGACGACATCAAAGGCTTGGAGGTGTCTCAGCCAGTCCCATTGGGTGAGACTGTACGAATAGAGACTACCACCGGAATTAATGAGAAACCTGAGACAAAAATATTGGTCAAAGATACCGCCGGACAAACCGCTATTATCGAAATTTCAATCGTTCCTAAGCCTGCAAAGAAATAAGGAGGAGTAGAACATGGGTCAATATGTTGACTGCAGCGCCATTCCAACACATTTCAGGAGGTAAATATATGAAGATAATTGGAACAATTTCAAGCGATGGATACGATTGCACGATCCAAGAGGATCCAGATGGTCGCGTATTTTTTACCGCGGATGCCGACATCGATGCAGATGGTGCCAATGGCCAAAATGGAGCTCTTGCGGCCTACACAACCGCCGATAATGGCTCGGAGTTCTTAGCCAATGGAGGAATGGCAATAAAAAATGGTAAAGTCGTGTGCGCACACTCCTGGGCCCGTAGTATTGTCATTCTTGCTGAAGACAATGAACCAAAAGTATTCCCGGGGGGCATAATTGCGTCGATGACTTGGTATCGCTACCCAGGAAAAAAAATCAATGACCCAGCAGCTTATGTTGATGCTGAAACAGTTGCTTACATCGTAGTGCCGCCGCTTATCTTTCAGAAAACCTCCGGTGTTGTTCGAGGATGCAAAGCCCGTGTGACGTGTAAGGATAAATCGGTGGAGTGCGTGGTAGCGGACCTAAGTCCGGACAATAGAATTGGCGAAATCAGTATTGCGGCAGCCAGAGCCCTCGGAATACCGTCAAGCCCAAGAAATGGTGGCCGGGGCATCCCAGATGTTCAGTACGAGATCTGGCCGGGGATAGCAGCCCCGGGATTCGTTTTGCAGCCCGCGTAAATTGCAAAAAGTTGCTTAGTGAGCCTGGTTCGCGTCTATTTATATCCCCTCGGACATAAAACCGGGTTGAGTGCTCGATTACAATTTTGTATAAACACAACATGTTGATACCGTAATTTATTTAATGACCAACATCCATTGCAAGAGGTAGATCATGTTTGGACTTGAAAATGCTATGAACGCAAAATGCGGTTGGATTTAAGTTGCCACGTTGGAGAAAAAGAAAAAAATGTTAAAAGGGGTCAGAGTCGATTTATGTTAAAAGGGGTCAGAGTCGATTTAAATTCCGGAACGCTACCGCGAAGATGCCGATAAAAATTCATGGCAGCGGTTCACTGACTTTCTGGGTGATATTTTACATTAGACCAAGAATCATCTGGTACACGGGAAATGAGTCCCGGCTTATTTCCCGTGTACCGAGGTTATAAATATAACCCAAAGTACCTCAATTAAAAAGAACAGGCCTTAATGACCTGTGACACTTTTGCGTATACATCCGAAAATAAAATCATCCCCACAAGTTTATTATTTTCTTGAACAAAAAGTGCGTCATGCCGATTCATAACAAATAGATGGAAGCATCTGGACAGGTTGTTCTCAGTGTCGACGGATTGGCTATCAGAAGGAGCGTTAAGGAAGTCTTTAACATGAACATTACCGGCCTTACGGCATAGGTCCTTGAATGGACTTTGCCATAAATTATAGTCTTTCTGCATAGAATCCTGAAAATCGGATAAAGCGCACACTTTAAGCCAAAAAACTACCACATAAGCACGGTTTAGTTGAAAAACCGTGCTTTTTTCTTGCCTTTTTTGCGTGCACGTATTATGTTATTACGTACATTTT
>Ga0214472_10005634_pt1 | contig 13170 bp, 9 predicted proteins | sample RVTome_6_FD_207662 | JGI IMG/M metagenome (GOLD analysis project Ga0214472, IMG submission 207662) | Soil microbial communities from uranium-contaminated site in the Upper Colorado River Basin, Wyoming, United States - RVT140D175 | ecosystem: Environmental > Terrestrial > Soil > Contaminated >... | reverse complement strand
CGTGGACGGCCAGGTCGTCAAGCTCTACGACTCGGTCAACCACCAGCTGGCCCCGGACGAGACCGCCACCTCCATGGGCACCGGCTCGCTGCGGACCAGCGCCCGGCGCGACCCGCGCTGGATCCGCATCCGCCGGCCGTTCATCGTCACCGGCGGCGAGCTGACGATGGAAGGGCTCGACCTGGTTTTCGACGATACCAACAAATATTACGAAGCTCCGTTCCAGGTCAAATCCAACGGCGGGATCCTCCTGATCGACGACTTCGGGCGCCAGCTCGTCCGGCCCCGCGACCTGCTCAACCGCTGGATCGTCCCGCTCGAGAACCGGATCGACTTTCTCACCCTCCACACCGGCCGCAAGGTCGAGGTCCCGTTCGACGTACTGGTCATTTTCTCGACCAACCTGCCGCCGAAAGACCTGGTGGATGAGGCCTTCCTCCGCCGGCTGCGGCACAAGATCGAGGTCGGCGACCCCAGCTACCAGGAATATCGGGAGATCTTTCGCCGCGTCTCCGCCGCAAAAGGCGTCGCCTACAGCGACCAGGGGCTGGCGTATTTGCTCCAGGAGTGGTATATCAAGGCCAACCGGAAGCTGCGGGCTTCCCATCCGCGCGATCTGTGCGACCAGATTCTGGATATCGGCCGGTTTCTCGACGTCCAACCGGCCATGTCGCGCGAACTGCTCGACCGGGCCTCCGCCGCATACTTCGTCGACTTATAAGCCCGCGAGGTGGAATTGGCGTCCCACCCGTGGTTTGAACAGCTGCAAAGACCGGCCATCATCGCGCACAGGGGCGCTTCGATGGATGCGCCGGAAAACACCCTGGCAGCCTTCGAGCTGGCCGTCGAGCAGGGCGCCGACGCCATCGAGCTGGACGTCAAGCTATGCGCCACGGGGGAGCCGGTCGTCATCCACGACGGAACCGTCGACCGGACTACGAACGGAACGGGGGAGGTAGGGAGTCTGTCCTTGTCCGCTCTGAGTGAGCTGGATGCCGGCAGTTGGTTCGATTCGCAATACGAAGGTGAAAGATTACCGACGCTGGAAGAAGTCTTTCAACGCGTCGGTCAGGATATTTTGATCAACGTGGAATTGACGAACTACCAACGCCCGCTCGACGGGCTCGCCGAGGCGGTCGCCGAGGTCATCCGGGAGCGTGGGATGGCTGACCGGGTCTGGTTTTCCTCCTTCAACCCGGTCAGCCTGCGCCGGATCCGCCGCCTGGTGCCGAATGCCCCGGTCGGTTTGCTGCTGGCCAGGGGCGGCCCCCGGCGGTTATTTCGGGTGGTGGCCGGCTGGATCACCCACTACGACGCGGTGCATCCGGAATTCTCCGACCTGAATGCCGCCTACGTCGCCGAGATCCACGCGGGCGGGCGGTCCGTGTTCCCTTACACCATCAACCACGCGGCGGACCTGCACAGGACGGCCGGCCTCGGCGTCGACGGCCTGATCACCGATGTCCCGGCCCTGGCGCGGAGGACCGCCCGCGCGGCCGCCGGCCCGGAAGCGCCGGGGGCGGTGTAGCGATGTCCCTGCCGTCCGGTCGGACAGCCCGGCAAACACGCCGGAAGGACAGGTCCGGGTCCGTGCGCGCCGGCGCGCTGTCCGTTTTCCTGCTCATCTCCATCCTGCTCCAGGCCCTTCTCCCGGTCCGCCGGGCGGCCGGCATGCCGGCGGCGCAGGTCCTCACCCCCGAGGAGCGCGCCCTGGAACTGCTCGAGACGCTCTCACCGGAGGAACGCGTCGGCCAGCTTTTCCTGGTCAACTTCCAGGGCTCGGAAACGCCCCCCGACTCCGACATCTACAACCTGATCGCCAACTACCACATCGGCGGCGTCATGCTGCGGGCCGACCACGATAATATCGTCGGACCGGAGGATACCGTTTTCCGGACCCATGAGCTGATCCAGGGTTTGCAGGAAATCGAATGGCTCTCGACCCAGACCACGATCACGGAGACGGTGACCGGGGAGCCTTTCTCTCCGGCCTACGTCCCCCTTTTCATCGGGATTTCCCAGCCCGGCGACGGACCGCCGTACGACCAGATCTACACCGGCCTGACCCCGATGCCGAGCGCGGCCGCGATCGGCGCAACCTGGGACGTCGACCTGTCCCGCCAGGCTGGGGCGGTCAAGGGGCGCGAGCTGGCGGCCCTGGGGATCAACCTGCTCTTCGGCCCCTCCCTGGACGTCCTCGAAAATCCCAACCCCGAAAGCGGTGGGGATCTTGGCGTGCGGTCGTTCGGCGGCGATCCGTTCTGGGTCGGCCGGATGGGCAGCGCGTTTATCGAGGGGATCAAGGACGGCAGCGCGAACCAGATCGCCGTGATCGGGAAGCATTTTCCGGGCGTCGGCGGTGCGGACCGGCCGATCGAGGAGGAGGTCTCCACCGTCCGGAAATCGCTCGAGCAGCTCAAGCAGATCGAGCTGGCGCCGTTTTTCTACGTGACCGGGGACGCGCCATCACCGGAAGCAGCCGTCGACGGGCTGCTGATCTCGCACATCCGCTACCAGGGTTTCCTGGGAAATATCCGGGCCACCACCCGTCCGGTCAGCTTCGACGAAGCCTCTTTTTCGGCGATCATGGACCTTCCGGCGTTCGACTCCTGGCGGGGCGACGGCGGCGTCATGATCAGCGACGACCTGGGGAGCCGGGCGGTGCGGCGCTTCTACGATCCGAGCGGCCTGTCCTTCAACGCCCGGCTGGTCGTCCGGGACGCCTTCCTGGCCGGGAACGACATGCTCTATCTCGGTGATATCCTCGACACCGGGGACACCGATCCGATCACTTCAGTGATCCGGATCCACGATTTCTTCACGCAGAAATACCAGGAGGACGTCGAGTTTACCCAGCAGGTGGACCAGGCCGTGCTCCGCATCCTGACGCTCAAGTTCGAGCTCTACGACACCTTCGCCCTCGACGGGGTGGTCCCCAACCCGGACGGCCTGGCCCGGCTCGGAGACGGATCGCAGGCGGTCTTCGAAATCTCCCGGGCCGGAGCCACCCTGATCAGCCCGGGTTTCCAGGACCTGGAAGCCCAGCTCCCCGATGGCCCCGGGATCGACGACCGGATCGTCTTCATCACCGACACGAACCCTTATACCCAATGCAGCGAATGCCCGGTCGAGGAATCGCTCGAGGTCAACAGCCTGGAGCAGACGATCGCCCGGCTCTACGGCCAGGAGGCCGGGAACCAGATCCAGGGACGCAACCTGACGTCTTATACCTTCGAGGATCTGACCGCCGTCGTCGATGAGGCCCCGACGAACAACCTGGAGAACGATCTGCGCAACGCCGGCTGGATCGTGATCGCCATGCAGGACGTCAACCCGTCCCGACCGGACTCCCTCGCTTTTCGCCGGCTGCTCTCGGAGCGCGACGACCTCGTCCGGAGCAAGCGGCTGATCGTCTTCGCGTTCAACGCCCCCTATTTTCTCGACGCGACCGATATCTCCAAGGTGACGGCCTATTACGCCCTGTATTCCAAGACCCTGCAGGCCGTGGAGATGGCTGCCCGGATCCTGTTCAAGGAATTCATCCCTTCGTTCGGCGCCTCCCCCGTGTCTGTTTCCGGGATCGGCTACGACCTGATCTCGGCGACCTCCCCGGACTCACAGCAGGTGATCTCCCTGGCGATCACATCCCCCGAACTCGAAGAGCCGGTTCCGGAACTGACCCAGGAGCCCCCTGCGCCGATCGAACTCGACCTGGGCGAGCAGCTGTCCATCGAGACCGGCATCATCCTCGATCATAACGGCCATCCCGTTCCGGACGGCACGCCGGTCCAGTTCGTCTTCCTCCACAACGGGGTCGAAACATTCTCCCCGGTCCTGACCACGGTAGACGGCGTCGCCCGGACGACGTACACGATCGCCGAGCCCGGTTCGCTCCAGGTCGGCCTGATCACGGAACCGCGCGCGCCGGTCGACGTGATCGACATTTTCATACCGACCCCGGAAGATTTCCTCACCCCGACCCCGGTCCAGCCCACGAGCGAGGCCGAACCGACCGCCGTGCCGACCGAGATCCCGGCGGTCGAGACCCCCGCCGCCGAGCCGCCGGAGGCGCCGCCGCGGACCCAGACGGACCTGGTTGACTGGCTGATCGCCAGCCTGGTCTCATTCTCGATCGGGCTGCTCGTTTACCGGATCGGCACTTCCGCCGGCCTGACGCGCTGGAGCATCCGCTGGGCTTTTTCTGCCGGTATCGGGGGGCTGTTGGTCTATCTCTACCTGGCGCTCGGCTTTGCGGGGACGGTCGCCGCCGTCGAAAGCGGGCGCGGCGCCGTGATCTGGATCACCCTGTTCGGCGCGCTGGCGGGGTGGACGGTTTCGGGGGCCTGGTACCGGCTGCACCTGCGCCGGACGCCGCAGCGGAACACCGATCCGCCTACGGTGACGCAGGACCGCAGCTAAGTTCGGACTGGAAAAAGCGAAGCGCCCGGCGGGGCTAAGCCCCGCCGGGCGCTTCGCTTTTTCCACACTAAAAATGAGTCAGCGTCACGATCAGACTGACCAGCAGCAGCGCGATCGCGGCCACGGCCAGCGCGCGCTCGATCGGTGAGCCGAAGACGTCCTCGATCTTCGGGTTCGGCAGCGAGGGCCCCGGGATGTTCGCCGGGTTCCAATCCCCCAGCAGGGCCTCCCGGAAGATCTCGACGGTGGCCGGCCGGTCGGTCGGGTGCAGGTTCATCGCCCACAGCACCGCGCGCTGGGTCCGCGAGCTGATCTCCTGGTTGATGTTCTGGATCGGGACCAGGTCGCCCGGGTTCAGGAACCGGTCCCGCGCTTCCTTGGGCGGTTCACCGGTCATCAGGTGATAAAGCGTCGCACCAAAGGCGTAAATATCGCTGCGCACATCGGTGTGGCCGTTGTCCCCGCCGTACTGCTCGAGCGGTGTGTAGACTGCCGTCCCGCGCCCCTGGAGGATGGTGATCGTCATCTCTTCCGGCGCCATCAGCTTGACCAGGCCAAAATCCACCAGCTTGAGCTGCCCGTTGGGGGTGATTTTCATGTTGCCGGGCTTGATGTCGCGGTGGAGGATCGGCGGATCCTGCGAATGGAGATAGATCAGTGCATCCGCCAGCTGCCGGGCCCACGAGAGGACCAGCCGCTCCTGGAGGAAATCCCCGTTCCGCTTGGACTTCAGCAGGATGTTGCGAAGATCCTCTCCCGGGACGAAATCCATGACAAGAAAATCACTTTCGTCCCCGGTGAAGAAATCGGAGACTTTCGGGAGGCTGGGATGATCCAGGCGCGCCAGGATCGTGGCCTCGCGCAGGAATTGATCGCGCGACTGCCGGAGCAGGTTCTCGGACAGGTTCGGATCGTGCCGGACCTCTTTGATGGCACAGTGACGGCCTTCCAGCCTCAGATCGTCCGCCAGGTAGACGCTCCCCATTCCGCCCTGGCCGATGATTCTGCGGATCTTGTATCGCCCCCTCAGGATGATCCCAGGCTTCAACGGAACTGCCATTATTTCAAAACTTCCTCTACCTCACAATAAATCCGTGATTTGGTATGATTATTCATTCAAGTTACGCACCATGGATAAAGGTGGGAAAAATTGAATATCAAACCGTGGCTCCGCCACGGTTTGATATTCAATTTTTCCAAACCTTTTATCGATGCGATGCATAATATGAGTTATTCACTCAGGCAACAATTATAACTGTGGTGCGGTCTGCTGCGCTTTCAGATGAAGCTTTCCCAATGATATCCCACACGGACGATACCCCCATGCTCTTCGCCGAATCCGGACCGCTGAACGGCCAGCAGTGGGTCGTTCGGGACGAGCTCCTGATCGGCCGGGACGCGGGGGCTGACATCGTCGTCCCTGACCGGCAGATCTCGCGGCAGCACGCCCGAGTCTCCAACACCGACCGCGGCTGCCTGATCGTGGACCTGGGCAGCAAGAACGGCACCCACGTGAACGGCAGCGGGGTGCAGGGAAGCGTCCTCCTGAACGATGGGGATGTGATCCAGATCGCCCTGGCCCAGAAATTCGTGTTCGTGAGCGCCGATTCGACCGTCCCGTTGAGGGATATCCCGGCGAGTGGCGCACAGAAGAAGAAACGCCTGCATCTCGAGAAGCGGTCCCGCCGCGTCTGGGTCGGCGCGACCGAACTGGCGCCGGCCCTTTCCGTGGCCCAGTTCACCGTCCTCGAACTCCTGTACCGGGAAGCCGGCCGGGTCGTCTCCCGCCGGCGGCTGACGGAGGCGATCTGGGGCGGCGAAAACGCGATCGAGGTCTCGGACCAGGCCCTCGACGCCCTGATCCGCCGCCTCCGGGGACGGTTGGAAGAGGTCGACGCAGAGCACGACTACATCCTCACCGTCCGCGGGCACGGGTTGCGGCTGGAGAATCCTGAAAAATAGAGAAAGCGGTGGGCTGAGCCCACCGCTTTCTCTATTTTTCAGGTCTTCATTTTCATCCGCATCGATTTCTTCAACGCAAGCCGGTATGCACCACGCAGGGCTTCGGTCACGCGCGCGTCGTTGGAGGCTTCCACGCTCGGCATCACGCTCATCATCATCTCGAGCACGCCGGCCAGCTCCTCCTCGGGGAGATCGTCGAGGATCTCCTGGCGGGCGGCGTCATCGCGGGCTTCGACCAGGCGGTTTATCGTGTCGAATTCCGGCGGCGGTGCGGAGAGCTGTTCGAGGGCGCGGACGAGCTTCTGCAGCCTGGCTTCGCGTTCCGGATCGCCCCCGTCCTGCGCCTGGTCGAGTTCCTCCTGGACCACTTCGAGGAACTGCTCGTCGACGATGTTCGGGTTCTGCCGGATGATCTCCCCCGGGTCTTCCTCTTCCAATAAGGCGTCCAGCATTTGTTTCATCTGGCCGCGGCGCTGGGCGATCTGCGCATCAAACCGTTCGATCAACCCCAGCAGCTCGGTGCGCAGCTCGGACAGACGCGGGCGCGCCTCCGGTCGGGCCCGGTCGATCCGTTCGCTCAGGAGCTGGAAGAATTCGTAATCCATCCCCGCCCGCGCCAGGCTGACGTACGCCCGCAGCCGGGTCTCGTTCGGCGCCTTCACGACCAGTTCGACCAGATCCTTGCGGGTCAGCTGCTCGCCGAAAGCCTCCAGCTCTTTCGATGCAGCCTGGACCTCTTCGTTCTGGGCCTGGACCTGTTTTCCGTAAGTGGTGACCGGCAGGATTTTCTGCTGCACGTCCACCAGCCGCCGCGCCAGCGCCTCGTCCCCGGACTGCAGGGCGTTGGAGACCAGCATATTCATGATCGAGAAGAACTCCTGGTCGATCAGGGCGTCCTCCTGCTGTGCGACCTCCTCCAGCGCGTCGTCGGTCGACAGGTTGGCCAATCGCTGGATGAGCTGGACCCGCGCCTGCTGTCCCTGGACCACGTCCTTCGAGATTCCTTCCGACTCCAGGATCGTGTCGACCATGGTCTGCATGGTCAGCATCGTCCGGGGCTGGAGCAGGTACGCCTTTCGTTTCTCCGCCGGCAGGTCCTCCACGATCTGGGTGATCAGCCGGCCCACGATCCGCTCCTGTTCGTGCATCGGCAGACCTAATTCTTGCGGTACAAAGGTCAGCAGCAATTCCTTCTCGGCGTCGTGATATACGAGCGGCATCTGGACGGGACCCTGGTATCCGCAGTTCGGGCAGCGGATCTGGTTCGGCGCTCCAGAAAGGATCCGATCTCTCGCCCGCGGCTCCGCCTGGGCGTCAAAGACTTGTTGGGCCTCGATCGCCTGGGGCGTGCGGCAGTTGGGGCAGCTTACTTGTAGTTTTCTGGTTGGCATAGACTCGTTCCTTCAGATTGGGAGAAATTGAAGGGTGTCCGGGGTTCCACCCCGGACACCCTTCAATTTCTCCTGAAAATTACCGGTTCACCGCTCCCGTGGAAGCGAAAAACACACCCGCGCCCCGTTGCCTTCTAGAGTCTCGACCCAGATCCGGCCGCCGTGGGCTTCGACGACGGCGCGAGAGAGGTAAAGGCCGAGGCCTGCGCCTTTGGTCGTCTTGACCGCCTGGTCCGACCGGTAGAAGCGGTCGAAGACGTGCGGGATATCGCCGGGCGGGATGCCCGGCCCCTCGTCCTGGACGCACAGGATCACCTCCGCCGGCCGCACCCGGCCCGTGATCCGGATCTCACCGGTTTCCGGGCCGTATTTCAGGGCGTTCGAGAGCAGGTTGGAGATGACCTGGCCCATCCGGTCTTCGTCCGCGAGGACGATCGGGAAATCTTCCGGGAAATCGGTCCGGATCTCGACCTCGCCGCTCTCCGCGCGGAAACGCTCGATCTGCCTGGCGACCAGGTTGGGCAGGTTGGCGTCGTTGATGTTCAGCCGCAGACCGCCGGCTTCGAGACGGGAGGCGTCCAGCAGGTTGTCGATCATCGTCGTCAGCCGGTCGGCCTCGTCCTCGATGATCTCGAGGCTGTCCCTGACGATGTCCTTGTCCCAGGCGGCATCTTCCCGGCGCAGGGTGCTCGTGTAACCCTTGATCAGGGCCACGGGGGTCTTCAGCTCGTGGCTGACGACGGAGATGAAGGTCGCTTTCAGCTCGTCGGCCTCGCGGAAGCGGGTGATATCCCGGATGATGGCGATGACGTTCAGGACCGACCCATCCTGGGTCATCAGCGGGGAATACGTCACGCCCACCGGCAGCGGGGCGTCCCCGGGCCGCTCGAGATCGCCTTCGGTGTACAGCGTGGCGGTCGGTGAGAGCGGCCAACCGCCCAGGGCAGCCTGGGTGAGCTTGGTCCCGTGCAGGACGCGGGTGAACCGGAGCACCTCGTCGTGGTGCCGGCCCTGGATCTCCTCCTGCGGCAGGCCGACCAGGCTGGTGAAGGCCGGGTTGTTGTGCTCGATCGTGAGATCGGGCGCCAGGATCAGCATCCCATCCACGGCTGCGTCCAGGATAGCCTGCATCCGCTGGCGCTCGCGCTGGCTCTGGCGGTACAGCCAGGCGTTCGTGACGGCGACGGCCGCCTGGTCCGCAAAGCTCTGCAGCAGCAGCCGGTCGTTGGAGTTGAACTGGACCGGCTGGCTCCGGAACAGGAAGATCACGCCGACGACTCGCTTCTGGACGTTCAGCGGCAGCCAGACGCCGGACAGCAGCCCGAGCCCGACCGAATGGGTCAGGTCGCGCAGCAGGCGGTTGATCTCGGGCAGCTCGAACCGGGCCGGGTCCTCGTGGTTGGGGACCTGCGCAAGGAGCGGGTCGAAGTACCGGATGAACGCCGGGTTGATCCCGTACGCGGCCGCGACGTGCCATTCACCTGAGTCCCCCCGCAGGATGACGATCCCGGCCTGCCCGCTGACCAGGCTGGCTGAAAGCCGCAGGATGCGCTCGAGCAGCTTGTCCAGGTCCAGCTCCTGGGTCATGCTGCGGGAAATTTCCAGCAGGTAATCCCGCTGTCGGACCCTGTAATCGGGCAGCACGCCGGCAGTTACTCCTTTTCCGCCAGCCCGAGCGCCTCCGCAAAGATGCCCAGCCCTTCGTCCACCTCGGCGCGCGTCGTCGAAAGCGGGGGGCAGAAACGCAGGGTGCTCTTGCTGCAGCCCATCAGCAGCAGCCCGCGCTGGAAGACGAGGGCCTCGACCCGGTCCCGGAGCGCGTGCGCCGGTTTCTTCGTCTCGCGGTCCTCAACTAGCTCGACGCCAACCATCAGGCCGCGGCCACGCACCTGGCCGATGCTCGGATGGCGCGCCTGCAGTTCCTCCAGGGCGTCCATCAGGTACTCCCCGACTTCGGCGGCATTCTGCATGTATTCGTTCGATATCAGGTCGAGGGTGGCCAGGGCCGCCGCACAGGCCAGCGGATTGCCTCCGTACGTGTTGCCATGGGCGCCTTCCGGCCAGGTCACCACGCTCTTGCGGGCGATCATCGCCCCGAACGGGACGCCCGATGCGATCCCCTTGGCGGAAGCCACGATATCCGGTTCGACCCCGAAATGCTCGACGGCCCACCATTTCCCGGTCCGCCCGACGCCGGATTGGACCTCATCCAGGATCAGCAGGATCCCATGCTTGTCGCACAGCGCCCGGAGCGCCGGGAAGAAGCCATCGGCGGGGACGACGTAGCCGCCCTCGCCCTGGATCGGCTCTACCAGGATCCCGGCAACCTCCGACGGGTCGTGCAACCGGCCGAAAACCTGTTCTTCGATATACCGGACGACGGTTTCACCGTACGGCTCACCGGGTTTGGAAGCCAGCAGCGGCCGGTAGGGGTCGGGGTATGGAACGTGGGTGACGCCGCCCAAAAGCGGGTAAAAGCCCTTGTGATAGAGCGCCTTGCTGGCAGTGAAGGTGACCGAGCCCATCGTCCGGCCGTGGAAACCGCCCAGGAATCCGATGAACTGGCTGCGGCCGGTGTGGTTGCGGGCCAGCTTGATGGCCGCCTCGACGCTTTCGGTGCCGGAGTTGGTCATAAAGGAAACGGCCGGCTCGGAAAAAGGCGCGATCTCGGAGAGCTTCTCAGCGGTTTCAACCCAGAGCGGGTGGTAGTAGTCCGACGAGATGTGGATGAACTTCTCGGCCTGCTCCTGGATCGCCTTGACGACCTGTGGATGGCTGTGACCGGTGGAGTTGACGGCGATCCCGGCGACAAAATCCAGGAACCGGTTGCCGTCGACATCCCAGACCTCGGTCCCGCGGCCGTGCGACATCACAAAATCCGCCGCGCGCGGATAGGAGGGCGAGACGGATGCGCGGTCGCGTTCGAGGTAGGTCTTGGCCATGGGGCCGGGGAGGGTCATTTCTTTCATTCAGCGTTCTCCTTGGAAAGGGAAATTTTGAAGGGTGTGCGCCGCTGTGCGGCGCACACCCTTCAAAATTTCTATATGTGAAACTATACGCGATCGGGGGAATTATATCACCGCCCAAAGCACGGTATAATCGCAGGCCGTGATCCAGCCCAGCCAGGAAACCAACCGAAATCAGGCCGGCCCGTTCGATTTTCACCTGGACGCTCGCGACGGCCGCGCCCGCGCCGGCACTTTTTACACGCCCCACGGCGCGCTCGAGACGCCGGTTTTCGCGCCGGTCGGGACCGCCGCGACGGTCAAGGCGGTCTCGCCGGACCAGCTCGAGGCCCTGGGCGCCACCCTGGTTCTCGCCAACACCTACCACCTCTATCTCCGCCCGGGCGAGGACGTCGTTGCCGGGCTGGGCGGGCTGCACCGCTTCATGGCCTGGGACAGGCCGCTCCTGACCGATTCGGGGGGCTTTCAGGTCTTCTCGCTGAGCGATTCCAACCGGATCGACGACGACGGCGTGACGTTCAAGAGCCACGTTGACGGCTCGACCCACCGATTCACCCCCGAAAAATCGATCGCGATCCAGGAAGCGCTCGGGGCCGACATCATCATGGCCTTCGACGAGTGTCCGGAACCTTACGACCGCACCGGGGTCGAACGCGCCGTCGAACGGACGCAGGCCTGGCTCGAGCGCTGCCTGGCGGCGAAGCGGCGGGCGGACCAGGCCCTGTTCGGGATCGTCCAGGGCGGGATCCATCCCGATCTGCGGGAGCGGTCGGCGCGCGCGGTGATGGCGCTCGACCTGCCCGGCTACGCCGTCGGCGGGCTGGCCGTCGGGGAATCCAAGCCGGAGATGCACCAGGCCCTGGATTGGATGGACGACCTGCTCCCCGCCGACCGGCCGCGCTATTTGATGGGGGTCGGCACACCGGCAGACCTCGTCAACGGGGTCCTGCGCGGGATCGACGTGTTTGACTGCGTCCTGCCGACCCGGATGGCTCGCAACCACACGGCCATGCTCCGCTCGGGAGGCAGGCTGAACCTCAAGAACGCCCCTTTCATCCGCGACCCGCTGCCGATCGACCCGGACTGCGGCTGCCCGACCTGCCGGACCTTTACCCGCGCCTATCTGCGCCACCTGATCAATGCCCGCGAGATGCTCTCCGCCACCCTGCTGTCGATCCACAATCTCCACACCCTGGTGAACCTGGCCCGCGAGATGCGGAGGGCGGTCCTCGCCGGGAAATTCGAGGTGTTTGCCCGGGAATTCCTCGCCGCGGCCGAAGGGACCGCAGAATGACCATCCTCCAGGCGATCGTGCTCGGGATCGTCCAGGGGCTGACCGAGTTCCTCCCGGTCTCCAGCTCCGGACACCTGGTCATCGTCCCGGTGCTGCTGGGCTGGGAGATCCCGGAGGACCAGGCCTTCGTTTTCGACGTCCTGGTCCAGATCGGGACGCTGGCGGCGGTGATTGTTTATTTCTGGTCCGATCTGCTGGCGATTGCACGCGCGATGGGGTCGGGCGTCCGGGACCGGCGGTTTTTTGAAGACCCGGACGCGCGCCTGGGGTGGCATATCGTCCTGGCCACGATCCCGGCCGGGCTCGGCGGGCTGCTGCTGAAAGACCAGGTCGAAGCCGCGTTCACGGACCCCGGGGCGGTGGCGGTTTTTCTGCTGATCACCGCCGGGCTGCTGGTCCTGGCAGAGCGGGTCGGGCGGCTTGCGAAGGATGCAGAGTCGCTCTCGGCGCTCGATGCTTTCCTGGTCGGGTGCTTCCAGGTCCTCTCACTGTTCCCGGGGGTATCCCGGTCGGGGAGTACGATTGCAGGCGGGATCACCCGCGGGCTGCGGCGTGATGCGGCGGCCCGGTTTGCATTCCTGATGTCGGTCCCGATCATGCTGGCAGCCGGGCTGCTGTCCCTGTTCGACCTGGCCGCGGTCGCCGATCCGGCCGGGTTCCTCCCGGCGCTCGTGACCGGGATGGCCGTCTCGGCCGCTACCGGGTACCTGGCGATCGCGTGGCTGCTGCGGTTCCTGCGCAGCCGGCCGCTGTACGGGTTCGCCGTTTACGTCACCCTGCTGGCCGCAGCCCTCTTCTTTTTGATCTGATGAGCGATTATCGTAGGCGGCAGCAGCCCGGTGTGCTGCCCCTCATCTTTCTCTGCTTTGCCCTGTCCGCGGCGTGCACACCGGGACCGGGACCGGCCGCCCCCACGCGGTCCCCGACCACGGCGGTCCTGACGGTCCACATGGCCGGTGAGCTGGACCTCTTGCGGCCGGTTCTCGCCGCCTGTGCGGATGCGGAGCCCGGACTCGAGCTGCTGGTCTTCGAAGCCCCGGTCCCCGAACGGCCCGACGCCGCCGGAGAACTGACTTTGTGGTTCGGGGAGCCGCCGGATGAGGGCCTCGAGGCGGCCCTGCTGGGCTACGACGAGATC
>Ga0214472_10005633_pt1 | contig 13170 bp, 10 predicted proteins | sample RVTome_6_FD_207662 | JGI IMG/M metagenome (GOLD analysis project Ga0214472, IMG submission 207662) | Soil microbial communities from uranium-contaminated site in the Upper Colorado River Basin, Wyoming, United States - RVT140D175 | ecosystem: Environmental > Terrestrial > Soil > Contaminated >... | reverse complement strand
ACAGCCTGCACGAGCCCGAGGTGCAGTGCATCAGCAAGGGCAAGGCGCATAAGCGATACGAGTTCGGTCAGAAGGTGGCGATCGCCACGACCAATGGCGGCAACTGGATGGTGGCCGCCAAACTGTTTCCCGGCAATCCCTACGACGGACATACGCTGGCGGAGACCTTACGCACCATCGAACGTGTCACCGGCGTGACAGTCACGGATGCGTATGTGGACAAGGGATATCGCGGACACGGATGCAGCGAAGCGGTCAACGTTCACCTGCCGGGCCAACGTCGAGGCAACACGACGCGCGCCGAACGCAAGCGGAGGCGGCGTCGCAGTGCGGTCGAACCGAAGATCGGCCACCTCAAGAGCGATCATCGGATGGGCCGATGCTTCCTGACCAGACTGGAAGGGGACGCGATCAACGCGATGCTGGCCGCGGCCGGCTCCAACCTCCGCAAACTCCTACGGCGGCTTGCCGCTGCGCTGATCGGGTGGCTCCGAATCGCGGTCGAAACCGAGTCAATCACCCTGAAAATGGCTCCGAACTTCGCAGTACCGACCTCCACGATTCGCCTCTGCGCCTGAGAGCGACTTATTCAGGGACGACTATAGTAGACGGGGGCAAGCGGAGCGCCGCCCCTGGATGGTGCCACCCACCGCCGTCCGACCCTGAAAAGGTCGCATGAGTTCTGCCGCGGGTGCAAAGAAGCCTTTATACTCCTTGCAAGGTAGAATTGAATAGGAATGCTTACCGTGGGCGACGTCCGGCTGCGGCGGACCTGCCCACGGTCACTGTACATAAGCCTTTCAAGATTCAATCATCCGTCGCGATGAAGCCGCCAAAACAGGCACGGCCCCGTTCGCGCCCGCATCCATACACTCTACTTTACAGCCCTCTTCTCCCAGTTATAATCGTATACGATCGATTAAGGGGACCGCACAGGATCACCGCCATGGCTTTACTAGGCGTTAACATCGACCACGTAGCAACCGTCCGGCAGGCTCGGAAAACCGACGAGCCTGATCCGGTCTGGGCCGCAGCAGAGGCCGAACTCGGCGGCGCCGACGGCATCACCTTCCACCTGCGGGAAGACCGCCGCCATATTAACGACCGAGATGCACGCGTCTTGTGCGAAACCGTCGGTGTCAAGCTCAATTTGGAAATGGCCATCGCAGATGACATCGTGGCCATCGCCGAGAAGCTGAAGCCGCACCAATGCACGCTGGTTCCCGAACGGCGCGAGGAACTCACCACAGAGGGCGGCCTGGACGTAGTGCGGCACCGCTCCAAGATCGTTCCGGTCGTGGCCCGCCTGCGCGAAGTGGGCATCACGCTCAGTGCGTTTATCGAACCTGTTCCCGCACAGATCGAGGCTTCCGCAGAGGCGGGATTTCAGGCCATTGAGTTATGGACTGGTGCGTACGCTCATGCCACGAATCCATTGGAACGTTCGGACGCTATGTCAGCTTTGAAAAAAGCATTAGATGTCGGACGCGGCGCCGGGTTGGAAGTCCATGGTGGGCACGGACTGACTTATCGAAACATCGGCCCCATCTCGGCTGTGGCGGGGTTTGCTGAATTCAATATCGGGCACTCCATTGTTTCTCGATCCGTTTTCGTAGGCATGCGGGAGGCGGTTGCGGAAATGAAGCGCTTGCTCTGCGCAGGATGCGCAAACCGCTAGTGCATCGTCGCGCTTAAGTTTTCGGGTGTGCGAATGCACTGGAGCAGTGCAGGAACTCGACACAGCCCGGACCGAATCCGAAGATTTATGTGCGACAGGGCACTAGAAAACCAACTGCACTCGGGGCTCAAAGGCCCTTCGAAACGTTCAATCGATCATGGAGGATTTGAACATGACAACGCACAGTTCGGATAGAATCGAAATGGGTGGATCCATGACCGCGTTGGTCACGCCTTTTCGATGCGGTCAGGTCGATTGGGATTGTTGGGATCGTCTGGTTGATCGGCAGATCGCAGCCGGAACGGATTGGCTGGTGCCGATCGGGACTACGGGAGAATCACCCACCCTATTGCGCGACGAGTGCGCGCGGCTGATCGAATCCATCCTTTCGCGTGTTGCCGGGCGCCGACCGGTCATGGTCGGAACCGGCACGAACCATACGTCGGAAACCGTGGACCGAACGAGGTTAGCTGCGGCTGCTGGTGCGAACGCGGTGCTGGTCGTGACTCCCAGTTACAACCGGCCGACCTGCGAAGGATTGTTTCGTCATTTCGCCGCCGTCGCGGAGTCCGTCGAGATTCCGATCGTCCTCTACAACGTACCGGCTCGAACAGGCGTGAACCTCGACAACAACACGATCATACGCCTTCGGAAACGATTTCCACACATCGTAGCCGTCAAAGATGCCAGCGGTTCGATCGATAACATCACCGAACTTTCGAACCGATCTGACATCGGGGTATTGTGCGGCGATGATGCGCTGACCTGGCCCTTCATGGCACTCGGCGCCCGAGGCGTGATTAGCGTAATCGGCAACCTGGTGCCTTCGCTGATGAAGTCGCTCATTACCGCGGCACTGGCGATGGATGGCCGTGAGGCGCTACGCATTCACAAAAAGGTGCATGATCTGGCGACGGAGATCGGCGTGTTGGGACCAAACCCGATTCCCATCAAGACGGCCATGGCAATCGCAGGGCTCTTGAATCCCGAATTCCGACTCCCTTTGTGCCCGTTGGACGCCGAGCGCGTCGATCAGATAGCCCTGATTCTACGAAGGCATGAAATCGTAGGGGAGGCACCTCGATGAGTCAATCGTCTGACACCATGCGTATCCACAGCTTCGGAGCCGGACTCCTTGATCGAATCGTGGTGAGCGCCGCATGGGGGCTGGGGGTTGCACTGTTTCTAACCATAGGCTGGACGGCCATGTCGCCCGACGATCCACGCGGACCGATCAGCCTCCTGGCCAAAGGCGATGGTCTCTTCATGCTCGCTCAAGCCGCCGCTCTGGCCGCCGTCGCCACTGCGCTCGCTACGGTGATCGCCGGGAGCCGCCTACCTGAAATCGGCACGTTCGCCGGCGCACTGGGGCTTTGCGTCGTTACGCTCCGTGGGGCGACGGCAGAGTATTTGCTGGTCCACGGGGCGGACACTTCCGAATCATTCGAACGTATGCTCGCGATCAAGTTCACCGCAGAATCCTTCGCGTGGATCCTTGTTGTTCTGCTTCTTATCGCTGTGGCCACGTGGGTCAGCCATTGGTGCCATAGATCCGGCGCTGAACAGGCTCTCCAACTCGCTGATGATCGAGGCGCCCCCCCTCCCATCTTGGCCGGTACGGATTTTATCTTGATGCGCCGGGCGCGATACAGCCAAGAATCGTCCGATGGCACCAGCCTATCCGTGGGTATTCGCTATACGATCATGGCCGCGGGTGTTGGACTTGCCACCATGGCCATCCTTTCGGCCGGGCTTACGCTGCGAATGATTCAGCATGGCCAAGTGTGCTTTGTGGTCGCCGCCTCCGTGTTTGCAGGGACGTTTTTTGCTTTCCGCTCCGCCCCTGTTTGTTCGGCGCTGTGGTCTATTCTCGCGGTCGGCTGCATGGCGATCGTGGCCTATGTCTGGGCGGCCCTGCGCCCCACCATCACCGGTTTACCGCCCAATATCCCGTCGAGCCATTTTCTCCGTATCCTACCGATCCAGTTCATCGCCGTGGGAACCGCGTCAGCCGTCGCGTCGTTTTGGTACGTATTCACATCCGCAGCGCACCACGACACTTCCGGTCATCCCCCAAAACGTGAAAAGAATCCCGCACGGAAATCATAATGGGCAACCGCCGTACTCAGTTGAATCCCACCGCCCGCTCATAGACAAGTTTCCACTGGCGCATTCCACTCGATGGGGATGAATCGACCGCCGAATCCGGCCCTATTGCCCTTGCGATCGATGCTAACTGGGGTATGCTTTAGCTTGATGGGCCGACGCCTGATCCGGCCTCGAAACGTTCCAACTGCTGCACCGAAATAGTTCACAGCGGGGAGGCTTGCGAACATGGCCATTTATTATCGATCTCGGCGGCGCAAAAGGACCAGACCGGTCTTTCTAGTGCTCGCGGCGGGAACATTTGCTGTCGGCCTGTGGTGGACTTTTCTTCGGGGTGAGGTCTCCGACCCTGTGGCGCCCGAACTCGCCCTTACGCCCCAACCTCAGCTCACGACTGATCGTCCTGATCTCCAGCCCACGCAACGAGTCGATTCCCGGGTTTCGGAAAAAGGCGACTCGGGCAGCCCGGTTGAATCAGCAACTCCCAAGGGCCCGACTGGGCAGAAAGCCGAATCGCTTATCGAGGCCGGTAAGCAGGCATTGGAACGCGGCGACCTGATCACCGCCCGTACGCACTTGAGTGAGGCACTTCGTCTGGGCGTCAAGGATGCTGAGCTTCCGTTGATTCGCGCCCAGCTCACGAAAATAGGCGCCGAAACGATTCTGTCCGGTCGCATTCTTACCGATGATCCACTGGTGGCCCGCTACATCATCAAACCGGGAGACACGCTGGGCAAAGTTGCCAAGATTCACAAGGTTTCACCCGAACTCATCGCCCACATCAATGGCATCGTCGACATAAACCGTATTCGCGCGGGGCAAACGATCAAAGTCGTCAACGGCCCGTTCGACGCCGTGGTATACAAGCGCGATCACGTCCTTGAAGTATACATGGGAAGCACGTTGGTCAAACATTTCTCCGTAGGTTTGGGGGCGGACGGCGGAACGCCGACCGGTGAATGGCGCGTCGGAGCCAAGCTGGTGAACCCCACGTACTATCCGCCGCGAGGTGGGAAGATTGTTTCTGCGGACGATCCCGACAATCCCCTCGGCGATCGCTGGATCGGCTTGATCGGATTGTCCGGCGAAGCCGCCGGCCAGGAGCGTTACGGCATCCATGGAACCATCGAACCGGATAGCATCGGCCGAGACGTTTCCCTCGGATGCGTGCGGATGCATAACGAAGACGTGGCTACTCTGTACACCTACCTCGTTGAAAAACATTCCAAGATCACGATTCGCAACTGATGCCTTGGATCAAGATCATTGACGAAAGCGAGGCAGACGGTCAACTGGCCCGAATCTATAGCGCCGCTCGGAAGCGGGCTGGTCGCGTCTTCAATATTCTCAAGATCCAGAGCCAAAATGCCCGTACGCTGCAATCTTCCTTACAGCTCTATCAGGCGGCCATGCTGGGTGAATCCCACCTGTCACGGGCGCAGCGCGAAATGCTGGCCGTTGTCGTTTCCAAGACAAATGGCTGTCACTACTGAACGGAAGCCCACGCCGAGGACCTCCGGGTTGAGGTTGATGATGCCGAATGGGTTGCGCTGGTCAAAACTGACTACATATCAGCTAAGCTATCGGAAGTTGACCGCACGCTCTGCGATCACGCGGTGAAGCTTTCACGTACACCGGCGGCAATGAACGAGCAGGACATAGGGCGTTTGCGCGCCGTGGGATTGAGCGATGGCGCGATTCACGACGCGACTCAAGTGATTGCCTACTTCAACTATATCAACCGCATCGCGGACGGACTGGACGTCGCACTCGAACCGGAAATGGGATAACGGCCCGCCGCCGATCACGATCACTTCTACCTCGTGGACAATGTTTTTTCCCCACGGCCAAGTCTGTTCGACAATTCCCCACTTTCATTCACGGCAAGACCGTCTTTACCGGAAGATCAAATCAGGCCGTTGTAGCGACGCACATCATGGGCTTTGAGCCGATAACACGAATTGATTCGTGCATCGGGAAGTCTAGAATACTATGCTTAAAGCAACTCCTCAGCACTTTCAGACTTGATGGAACGAGACGTGGCACGCGCCTTCGATACCGGCGTGGGTAACGAGGCCGTAGTTCAGATGACAAAACCAGTGAACCACTTCCATACGGGCGTAAAGGAGCGAGGTAACATGAAGCGAGAAACTCCCTGGTATGTATTAAGCGGCCTCTGTGCACTGGTAGGCCTGTCGGCCATGACCTGCGGCCTACAACCCGGCGACCAGTCGTTCTCAGACACAAACCAAAGTGGCATGGGCAAGGTTCGGCTTCTGGTAACGGATGGCCCGTATCCCTACGGCGACATCGAAGAGGCGCGCATCACGATTACAAGCATCGAAATCCATCGCCTGAACAACGACGAGGGTGGCGACGGCGACACATCTCCGACGACAAACGACGAAACGGGCAATGACAAGGAATCCGACAATCCCGACAAGGGCGTCGAATCGGATAAATCCGACGATGACGATGATGACATTCAAACCGCCTCAACTGACGACGATGATGACGACGCGGAGAGCCCAACCACCGCGGACCACGGCGGCCCGTGGGTGGTGATATTCGAGGGCGAGCGCGATTTTGATCTTATGAACTTGCGCAATGGCCGAACGGATTTACTGGCCGATCTCAATGTGCCCGCTGGGTGGTATAACCAGATGCGTTTGATCGTCACCGAGGGCAACGTGGTGCTTACCACCGGCGAAGTATTCCAACTAAAGGTACCGAGCGGCGCGCAATCCGGAATCAAACTGCACTTCGACTTTCACGTTGCAGACCAAGGCGAAACGTCGCTTTTGCTGGACGTCGATTTAAGTCGCGCGTTTCGACCCATTCCAGCCGGAAACGGAAATGTGCCGATCCGCATGTTCCATTTCCAACCCTCGGTAGCGATGCGGCTGATCAACCTGATTGACGCCGCGAGCATTTCCGGTTTGGTCAGCAACGCAGCCGATGGCAGCCCTCTGGGAAGCGCATCTGTGGAAGCGTTCTTGAATGGCGATCGCATCACGGGCACATCCACCGAGTCAGACGGATCGTACTCCCTCAGCGGCCTACCTGCCGGGACGTATAGGGTGGTGTTCTCAGCCAATAGCTTTACGACTATTGAGGTCACCAACATTGCGGCCACCCCCGGTGACGCGATCACGGGGATCGATACGGCGCTTAGCCCGGAGTAGCTGAGTCGCCCCATATTTTTCCGACCCCAAACGACTCCTCCGTGTTCTAAGATTTCAGGGCCCTGCGGATTTCTCCCCGCCGCAGGGCCCACCTTGTTCCGTCGCCCAAACCGCGTCCCCATTAACATCCTACACCCCCCGCCGTCATAGCCTGAAAAGAATCGAATGCTCATTGCAGGAGATCGGAACTCATGAGTACAGCATGGCGGATCACGACCTTACTCACGCTGGGACAAGCGTGGTTGCTGCCCGCACCGGTCTATGCGGGCAGCCCAAGCGGCCGGAATCAACAACCCCACGCCTCCGGAACCATCCTACGGGTCGCTCGATCGGATGACGGCTTGTCGTTTACGGACACCGGCGATCTGCTGCTTTTTGGGGCGGCCGCCCCCGATCTTACGGTTCTTCCCAATGGTGACGTGTTCGCCTTGTTTGATCTAGCAGGACGTGTTGAAGATCGAACAGTCCTGGCCGTAGCGCGCTCTAGTGACGGAGGTCGATCGTGGTCGGCCGCGCGCCCCTTGAAATTCAACGCGGGTCGTAATCGATCGGTAAGCGCCAAACACGGTGACGCGATCCTGGAGCAAAGTGGACAACTGCGTCTATTTTTTACGAGTCAGGTGGGCGATGGCCAAGGGAACCGGTCGGCCACTGTTATTCGCTCAGCCGTCAGCCGCAACGGCTATGATTTTCGCTTGGACAGTCGAATCTGCATCCGCCCCCATGGACTCGGCGACCTGCATCCGATCGTCGGGCGGTCGGGATCGCGGATTCATCTGTTCACAACGACGGATACGGATGCTCGTCAGCACTTCGTTTCACGCGACGGACGCCTTTTCGCTCGACTCACACCCCTTGATGCATCCACGTCGGGCCGCGATGGTTCCATCATATCTCTCGGCAAGCGCATGCGCTCATACGCATCATCGCAAAAAGGGATCGTTTCGCTTCTTTCGAGCAACGGGCGCGACTGGTCACGCGAGCAAGGCATGCGTCTGGCACAGGGTTGGGATCCGGCCGTCGCACGGCTCAAGGACGGGAGCTATTTAATGGTATACTGCGCTAATCGAGGCAATAGCCCGGAAGATGATCTTCAACTCGTGAACACCGAGTTCGACCCAATTACCGTCGACCAATTTGATTGGACGACACTGGCGGATGAATGGGGCGATATCTCCGACGAAGTCGCATCCGCTGAAAAGGGAATCGCGGCCGTCGACGCTAGTGCAATCGGCAATCCCGATTCATCCGGCGCTGGGGCAGATTCCACAATGGAACAGAACGGAACCGGTTTCGCAGATTGGGATCCCATCGCCTCGGACGGGTTCGCGCCGCCGCCAAACTTTAAGCACAAAATAGATTACTTTGAATGGTATAAACAGTACGCGCTAGGCCACCCCGAAGACAACGCTTACGACTATTACATGGCATTTATGCCTGGCCCCAACGATGAACCTGGAAGTAAACCCGTTTGGCCTGACGTTTACCACGACATGTTCGACGAAGATTATAACGGCCCTCCCATTCCATGGGATGCAGAAAGTCATCCTCTTTGGGAGCAGACCCACCAGTCGGTTCAACACCTCTTGGATCAGTTTCGTGAGGCGAGCACACACGCCGGTTACGCAACGCCGGCGCAAAGCTCGTTTGACGAGAACGATGAGGAGTTCCCCGAGGGCAAGAAGTTACTAATCGGAATGATGCTGCCGTCCCTGTCGTCACATCGGCGGATGGCAAAATCTACCCTGGCTTCCGCGTGGCGCAAGGTAGATGGAAAAGTTTCATCGGTACTCATGTTGGATGCCTGGCGAACCTTGCTTCGGGCGGCCTCGCACTTACATCAAGGCGCGACCATCATTGAAGATCTCGTGGGGACGGCCATACGCGCCCAAGTGCAGAAAACCGCACGATGGGCACTCAAGCACGATGTCTTCACCGCGGACGAACTAGAGACCGCCTTGGACACACTGCGTGAATTTGATCACGGAGCGGCGGAACCAGCAAAGTACATACGAGGCGAACATGCCATGGCCATGGATATGACACAGTGGATGTTCTCGCCGCCCTCCGCCGATGGCAAGCCGAAGATGAACGCCGAGCGCGCCGCCGCAATCTCCGCACAGAATTGGCTCGAGTCGGTCGATCTTGAAGACCTGACGAGTCTTGGCCCTGAGGACGCTTACGCTAGTATCGATGCATTCGAAGGCTACTACCGTGAGTTGGGCGACATGATGCGCGTCGGCTATCCGGATGTGCGCGCATCCGATGTTGAGGCAGCAGGGGCAAGATACGTCCAGACCTCGCCGGTTACTCAATTACTGCTCCCCGCCCTCAGCCGGTATTTTCAGTTGAGTGCCCGGCTGGAGACCTCACGTCGCGCGACGCAGCTTGCCTATGCCACGCACCTATTCCAAACGCGGAACGGTCGATTCCCGGAGTCGCTCGAAGAGTTACCCGTCGACTCCGGCAATGACATTCGGATCGATCCCTTCAGTGGTGAGTTCTTCGGGTATCAGTTGACCGACGACGGCCCCCGAATCTACTCGCTTTCCGAAAACGGCGTGGATGACGGAGGCGTCCATTCGCCGCGTTGGGGCGACAAAATCACCAACGACTCGGGCTCCGATGATCACGTCTTCTGGCCACCGCAGCAATGACCCCTCCGCGCTGAATCGGCAGATCGACCCGCAGGTTGGGTGCCACCGGTCCGTTACAGGCGGACCCGCCAGTGCCGAGCTGTCGCCAAACACAGACCGGCGAGTTGTCCGTAGTGCCATCTAAGCCCAATTCGAGCGGCAGCGTAAGATTTGAGTTCTTGTTGCGATATCGATGGGACTTGGTGAGTCCATGAGGGGGGTTTGCCCGTTCAAAGTTGCCTGAATCTCGATGTAATCAAGACATGGCCTACTTGAAATAACAGCGGCATGGCGCCATCCCTGCTCTTGACGGGAGGTCGCGCCGATTTTTTCCAAGCGGATTCGTGTGTCGCCCCCAATAAGACGACACCAAACGGTGCACAAGAAAGTGCCTCCGCGTGCGTTAAAGTGCGACCGAGCGGGCGCAAGAAACGCGGTGCGTCACGTAGGCGGCACACACGTAAAACCCTACAGAATAAGGGAAATAATTTGCAAAGAAATGCACGGGAGTGGATGGGAATCGAACCCACCAGGTGCCGCGTAAACGACACCGCAACGGCTTTGAAGACCGCGGGACCCACCAGGCGTCCGGACACTCCCAAGATTCAAATTCGGTTTAGAGCGATCGATCACAACGCGCACCGCCGCCGCGGTCGGCCGCATCGCCCAAACCCGCTTCCCCCCATCCCGCCACTCTAACCAAGTCATCCCGCACAATCAACGCTTCATGAAGAATCCAATCCAAGATTGACAACTGCTGGTTGAGATCGCTGTAAAGCGGTGCCGCGTCAAGCCGCCATCGGTTCCATCCAATTCACCCAAGCAGAGCCTGCGCGCAACGTGAACGGCATCTTCAAACAAAAGACCCGCACGGTTTCCCATGCGGGCCTGAATGCTACTGCTGTCTTGAAATACGAGAACTTACACGGCCGTCGCTTCCGGCGTGACGTTGGCTAGGAATCCTTCCAGCTTTCGAGCACGGACCGGATGTTGCAGTTTCCGCAACGCCTTGGCCTCCACCTGACGAACGCGCTCGCGTGTGACCTTGAAAATCCGACCGACTTCTTCAAGCGTATAGGTATAGCCATCACCGATACCGTAGCGGAGCTTAATGATTTCGCGCTCACGGTAGGTCAGCGTCTTGAGCACTTCCTCGACGCGGTCTTTCAGCATCCCACCACCGGCCGTATAGACCGGCGACTCCACGGCATCGTCTTCGATGAAATCGCCAAAGTAAGAATCTTCACTTTCGCCAACAGGACGATCCAACGAAATCGGGTGCCGTGAAATCTTCAGCACCCGCCGTGCCTCGCTAATGGGCATCTTGGCACGCTTCGCGATCTCGTCGATGGTGGCTTCGCGACCGAGGTCTTGAAGCAACTGCTTACTGATATTGCGCAGACGGCTCATGGTTTCGATCATGTGGACCGGAATACGAATCGTGCGGGCGTGATCGGCGATCGCACGCGTGATGGCTTGCCGAATCCACCAAGTCGCGTAGGTGCTGAACTTGTAGCCGCGCTTGTACTCGTACTTATCCACCGCCCGCATCAATCCGGTATTACCCTCTTGAATGATGTCCAGGAAACTCAGGCCACGATTACGGTATTTCTTGGCGATACTGACCACCAAACGCAGGTTTCCGCCGGACAACTTCCGTTTCGCGTCTTCGTACTCACTGAAAACGCGATCAATGGACACTAACCTCTCTTTCAACACATCCGATTTCTCAAGGCAAAGCGATTCAATCCCGGCAAGCTCTTCTTTCATGGTGATGAAGTCTTCGTCTGGAATCGTGCGGCGCTTTTGCTGTGCGGCGATGTGACGCTCAAGCTCAACCATCTTACCGAGCAACCCACGCAGCTTCTTCATAAGCGGCTGAATACGACTGGTCCGTAGCGAGAGCTCTTCCAACAGCTTGGAAATCTTGCGACGGCGCTCGCGGATTCTCTGGTTGAACGAACGGCGCACACCCGCCGCCAACCGCGAACTGCGAAGTTGCTCCCAATCTTCATCGTTCTTTTTGAGCAACGTACGCACGGTATGGAGATTGACCGGGATTCGTGCACTGATCCGCGACTTGGCCAGGTGCTCCGAAGTCGAAATCTTCATGGTGCGATCGAAAGGAAGCGTGCTGTCATGTACTTGTTGCAGGATTTCGACGGCCAGCGACCCGCAGTAGTCGCTTTCCAGCACCTTTTGCCGGAACGCCATCCGCGTGAGCTCAATTTTCTTTGCGAGGCGAATTTCTTCCGCGCGGGTCAACAGTGGAATCTCACCCATCTGCGTCAAATACATCCGCACCGGATCGTCAATGCGCTTAATTCCGGGCTCCGCCGTCAAACCAGGCGTCACACCTTCGACGTGATCGCCCAGGTCGTCCGAATCGTCTCGGTCACGGACGCCGCCCTTTGCACCGCGTTTTCTCTTACCGCCCTTGCGCCTCCGTTCGTGCCGCGCGGCGTCCATCGCATCGAGCGTCTCGATCTTGACCTCCTCCAGACGCATCATGATGATCTCTAGCTGAGTTGGATCGATGGCGTCGTCCGGAAGGATCTCATTCATTTCCTCCCAAGTAACATAGCCCCGCGCTTTGCCCCGCGCAAGGAGCTCATCGACCGCGGCCTGTATGGGATCGATAACTTGGTCTAGCACTTCGCTCATAGTGACTCCCACATGATTCCCTTTAAGCGCAACAGGCGCTTGATGTCACGATTCCTCTGCATCGAGCCGCACAGCCGCTTTGTGATGCAGGCGGCGCGGTACATAGTGGCGGCGCGTCTTCGCGCCGTTAATAATTCCCGCGACAAGCTCGCGGGATTCCTCTGTAGTCTCCCCTGAAGTTTGATCCGTGAAATAGAGTTCCTTGTTTCGTTCGACCTCTGCCAGAATCCGCCCCTCCCGGATTCGCTCGCACGCCAGGAGGAACGTTTCTTCGTAATTCTTCCGCTTCAAGCCTAACTCCGCCAACTCCGTGACACGCGCGACATCCTCCGCGTCTTGAAAGTGGGCCGTGACCTCTTCCAAGTGAAACTCACCCAACCGTTGCACCAGCTCAAACACGACGCCGGCAATGCCGCGGTCTCGCATACTCGCGATCCGACTCGCATCCAGTTCCAACCTGTCCGCCGACCATACCGCCGGCTCGTTGAGTAACACTTCCAGCACATGAATCCACGCAGCCTGTTCCGAATCGCGCGGCACTTGGCGCTGAGGCGAAACCCCTTGAGCTACGCTCGACGCCGCTTCCGCGCGACGGGAACGCAATCGAACCATCAGCCCATCGACCTCACTTCGATCCATACGCAATAAATGCGCTACTTGATTTACCAGCAACCCCCGTTGAATGGCGTCAACAGCTTGAGTGTCCGCGGCCTCGGCAACCAAACGCAGAAAACCAACAATCGCCTCGCGGCGACTCGAATCGGATTCGTTGTCGCGATAGCGATCCTCTGCCAGTTTCCATTTGAATTCTAGCGCGCCGATGGCTCGGTTCAATACGTCCGAAAATGCCTCCGAACCGGCGCGCCCCAGAAACTCACTCGGATCCTCACCCTCGGGAATC
>Ga0214472_10005632_pt1 | contig 13171 bp, 11 predicted proteins | sample RVTome_6_FD_207662 | JGI IMG/M metagenome (GOLD analysis project Ga0214472, IMG submission 207662) | Soil microbial communities from uranium-contaminated site in the Upper Colorado River Basin, Wyoming, United States - RVT140D175 | ecosystem: Environmental > Terrestrial > Soil > Contaminated >... | reverse complement strand
GAGCCTGTGACCTGGTGCTTTCCCGTGGCGGGGTGCGTGAGCTATCGCGGCTATTTCTCCGAAGAAAGAGCCAGGAAGGAGCAGGAGAAGTTCCAGGCCGAGGGCTACGACCTCTATCTCTACGGGGTTTCGGCTTACTCCACCCTGCGCTGGTTTGAAGATCCCATGCTCAACACCATGCTGCGGCGTACCACCGCCCAGATGGCCGCGCTGATCTTCCACGAGCTCTCCCACCAGGTGGTTTACGTGCCCGGAGACTCGGCCTTCAACGAAGCCTTCGCCAAGACCGTGGAGCTGGAGGGTGCCAGGAGATATCTGGAGGCGCAGGGGCGTAAGGATGAATTCAGGGATCTGCAGGAAACCATGGAGCGGGAACAGGATTTCATCAATCTGGTGCTCAAGACCCGGGGGCGGCTCCAGGAGATTTACAGCAGCAAGTTGAGCGACGAGCAGAAGCGGCAGGGGAAGGCCGAGGCCTTTTCGCAGCTCAAGGCCGACTATGCGCAGCTGCGGGAGGGCTGGGGCGGATATTCCGGATATGACCGTTGGTTCGAGGGCGAGCTCAACAACGCCCGCTTGGTTTCGGTCAGCACCTACCATCGACTGGTTCCCGCATTCGAGAACCTGATGGTGCGGGAGGAGGGTGATTTCAGACGGTTCTTCGCGCGGGTGAAAGAATATGCGAGCCTGCAGCCCAATGAGCGCACGGGGAGACTGGACGCCCTGCTCAATGAGCGCCCCGTCCGGTTGGCGAAGCAGGCAGAAATCGATGCCCCTTGAGGGCGGCTAGGGCCGGCAGAGCCTCTCCAGCCCCAGGGCCAGCAGCATGAACGCCATGTAAAGATTGGTCTGGCCGAAGAGCCGGGCGGTCTGTCGACCGTCCGGCTCTTCTCGTATCCGCCAAAGAGCCCCCAGCGGCAGCAAAACGGCGGGGGCGGCAATCAGCAGGGCCAGGGGGGCTCGCAGCAGGTTCAGGGCCGAGAAAAGCAGGGGCAGGCAGGACAGGGAGAAGAGCCAGGCGGTCAAGACCCGCCGAAACTGCCGGGGCGTAAGCAGCGACCCCAGGTTCGGAAGGCCTGCGCGGCGATAGTCCTGGCTGTGGCGCAACGCCAGGAGCCAGAAATGGGGGAACTGCCAGAGAAAAAGCAGTCCGGCCAGCATCAGGGCCGCGGTGGGCGGCCAGTCCCCGGTGGCTGCCAGGGCGCCCAGCAGCGGCGGGGCGGCACCCACCAGGGCGCCGGGAATCAGGGCCAGATCCGTGCATTTCTTCAAAGGGGTATAGACGAGATTGTAGATCAGCAGCACCACAAGCCCGCCGATGGGCAACAGGAGCGGGCCTTCCAGTGCCAGCAGCACCAGGCCCAGAATGCACAGAAGCAGGGCAATTGCCAGCGCGGTTCCTGTTTTCAGGCGGCTCGAGGGCAGGGGGCGACGCCGGGTGCGCCCCATCAGGGCGTCGCTGTGGCGCTCCTGCACCTGATTGAGGGCTGAAGCTCCCGCAGCCAGCAGGAAAAAACCGGCACCGAAGAATGCCGGAAACCCTTCCGCCCCGGGGTCGGAGATGAAATAGCCCGCCAGCGCCGTCGCCGTGGACATCAGGCAGAGCCAGGGACGGATCAAGGCCAGAGCCGAGGGGGCCGGGGGGCTGTTCACGGCGTCTTGAGACTCTTCAGGTACTCGACCAGGGCGTCGAGCTGCCCATCACTCAGGGAGTCCCCGGCGGGCATCACCGGCGGATAACCTTCCACCAGGGCGGCTTTGGGGTTTCGGATGGACTCACGCAGGTACTCCTCGTCGGCTTCGACGCTCCGGAGCGAGCCATCCATCCTCACCTGGACCTTGCGGCCGTAGACCCCCAGAAGCGAAGGTCCTACCCGGCGGGAGCCGTCGGTACTGTGACAGCCGGAGCAGCCTTGGGTCTTGAACAATGCCTCCCCGTCCGGCGATTTCTCCCCTTCTTTCTGCTCAAGCAGCCAGTCGACGATAGGATCCAGCTCCTCCTTCGGGATGCGTCCCTCAAAGGAAGGCATGATGGCGGGCAGGTGCTCCACCAGCTCGGCCTTGGGCTCCAGGATGGCGCGGCGGACATATTCCTCGTCGGGAATCAGGGTGCGCTTGCTGCCGTCGGGCAGAACGACGGTGCGCTCCCTCTGGGCGAAATGCCGGAAGGTCGGCCCCACGCTCACGGAGCCGTCGAGGCTGTGGCAGCCGATGCAGCCGTGTTTCTTGAGCAGTTCGGAAGCATCAAGGGGAGATTCCTCCTGCTCGTACCAGGCACGGAAGTCCTCCTCCGGCATGGCTTCCACCACGCTGATCATGGCGCTGTGGCCGCTGCCGCAGTATTCGGCGCAGAAGAGATCGTATTCCCCATCCTTCTCGGGGCGGAACCAGACCCGGGTGGTCATGCCGGGCACGGCGTCGCGTTTGACCCGAAAGGCGGGCAGATAGAAGCTGTGCAGCACGTCCCGGGATTCGATGGACACCTCGATGGCTCTGCCCGTAGGTACCCGAAGGCGGTCGCCGGTCCGGCCGTTTTCATATTCGAAGACCCAGCTCCACATGCGCCCCACGGCCTTGACGCGCAGGGCATCCTGCGGGACGTCCTGAAGGTTGGTATAGCTCGTCCAGCCGTACCAGAACATGGTCAGCACCAGTATCGTGGGCAGGATGGTCCAGACGGTCTCGATGAGAGGGTGGCCTTTGGTGTCGGACATGGGGTGGGGATGGCGGCTTTTGTGGTAACGAAAGGCAAACCAGAGCATGCACAGGGTGATACCCACCAGCATCAGAGCCGAGATGCCGAAGATGTAGAGGAAGGCGGCGTCGACGGGGGCGACGGTATCGGGCGCGGCAGCGTTCATATTCAAGTGCCTCTTAGCGGTACAACACGTCGAAGAAGGTGAAGCCCAGGAAGATGGCCAGGATCGAGAGAGCGGACAGGAACATCCAGGCGAAGAGCGGTTTTTCGTATTTGAGGTGCATGAAGAAGAGCAGCACCAGGGAGCTTTTCGCCGAGGCGATGAACAGGGCCAGCCAGACGTTGAAGGCGCCCAGATCGATGCGCGAAGCCCCGACGGTGAGCACCGTCAGCGCGAGCAGGGCGCACCAGACGCGGACGAAGGTGCCGTAGCCGATCACAAAATGGTTCTGTTCGCTCATGGCCGCCTCCTTTTAAAGCACCAGATAATAAAGGGGGAAGATGAAGATCCAGATGAGATCCACCAGGTGCCAGTAGAGCACGCTGTTCTCCAGCAGCACGAAGTCGCCGCCGTGGACCTTGCCCTGGCGCACCTTGATGATGACCCATCCCAGCACCAGCCCCCCGATGATGACATGGAGGCCATGCAGGCCCGTGGTCACGTAATAGAGATTGAAGAAACTCATCTGCCCGGCTTCGCGCCCGGCCAGTTCCGCGCCTCCCGGATAGAGCCCGTGGTGGATCTTGGTTCCCCATTCCACGTATTTGACCACCAGAAAACCCAGGGCAAAGCCGATGGTGGCCCAGAGGCAGCGCAGCGCCATCTGCGCCTTGCCCTGCTGGATGGCGCTCACGGCCAGGGCCGCCGTGAGGCTGCTGGTGAGCAGCACCAGGGTGTTGAGGGTTCCGAGCATCCAATCCAGCTCCTGACCGGCGGCGGCGAAGGCGGCGCCGTGGCGGTTGAGGCTGACGGCGTAGAGGATGAAGAGACCGCCGAAGAGCAGCAGCTCCGAGAAGAGGAAGAGCCACATGCCCATCTTGGCGCCGGTGTAGTCCTTGTGCATGGCCAGGCTCATGAAATTTGTACCCCCCCCAACTCATAGGGGCCCCGCTCCACCAGGGGTTGCTCCAGGAAGTTCTCCACCGGGGGGGGAGAGCTGGTGGTCCACTCCAGGGTGCCCGCCGCCCAGGGATTGTTTCCCACCCGGGCTCCGCGCAGGCAGCCGTGGAGCAGGTTGGCGAACATCAGCAGCACACCCGCCCCCAGCAGCCAGCTGCCGGCGGTGGCCACCTGATTGCCGAAGGTGAACTCGGGCAGATAATCGTAGTAGCGCCGAGGCATGCCGCGCATCCCCAGGATCATCATGGAGGTATAGAGAATGTTGAAGCCGGTAAACAGGATTCCCCAGGCCAGGGTGGCGATCTTGAAGTTGTAAATCCGGCCGAAGATCTTGGGCAGCCAGTAGTGCAGGGCGGCGAACAGGGCGAAACCGGTGCCGCCGAACATGGTGTAGTGGAAATGGCCCACCACGAAATGGGTATCGTGAACATGGATGTCCGGGCCCGCGGCGCCCAGAACCAGTCCCGTCAGTCCCCCCACGGAAAACAGAAAGACGAAGGAGAGGGCGAAGAGCATGGGAGGGGCCAGGCTCACCGAGCCCTTGTACATGGTGGCCACCCAGTTGAAGACCTTGATGGCGCTGGGGATGGCCACGATGAAGGTGAGCAGGGAGAAGACGAACACCGCCGTGTCGCTCATGCCGCTGGCGAACATGTGGTGCCCCCAGACCAGCGAGCCCGCAAAGGCGATGGCCAGGGAGGAGACCACGATGGCCTTGTAGCCGAAGATGTGCTTGCGGGTGAAGACGGGGATGATCTCGCTGATCACCCCCATGCCCGGCAGGATCATGATGTAGACCGCCGGATGGGAATAGATCCAGAACAGATGCTGGAAGAGAATGGGGTCGCCCCCCTTGGCCGGGTCGAAGAGCCCCAGACCCAGGAGCCGCTCCAGCAGCACCAGTATCAGGGTGATGCCCAGGATGGGGGTGGCCAGCACCTGCACCCAGGCCGTGGCGTAGAGGGACCAGACGAACAGGGGGATCTTCGACCAGCTCATGCCGGGGGCCCGCAGGCGATGGGTGGTGGTCAGGAAATTGAGTCCGGTGAGGATGGAGGAGAAACCCAGGATGAAGGCCGCCATGGCGGCAAGCGACACGTTGGTGGTGGTGACGGCGCTGAAGGGAACGTAGAAGGTCCAGCCCGTATCGGGCGGCCCGCTGCCTCCGAAGAGCGAGGCGATGGCCAGGGCCGCGCCGCTCATGTAGAGCCACCAGGACAGCAGATTGAGCCGGGGGAAGGCCACATCGGCCGCCCCGAGCTGCAGGGGAAGCAGGATGTTTCCGAAGATGGCGGGGATGCCGGGGATGATGAAGAGGAAGATCATGATCACCCCGTGCAGGGTGAACAGCGAGTTGTACGTCTGGGCCGATACGATGGTTTCACCCGGCGCGAAGAGCTCCAGGCGGATGGCCAGCCCCAGCGAGACTCCTACCAGGAAGAAACTGAGCACCGAGCAGAGGTAGAGGATGCCGATGCGCTTGTGATCGGTGGAGAAGATCCAGGATGCCAGGCCGGTTCCCGGTGCTTGGAGGAAGCTCTTGTGAGCGTTTTGCGCTGAACTCATGGCGTCTATTTCCTTGTCAAGGAGGATCTTTTTTTGCCGCCCAGCAGCAGAAACAGCAGCAGAAGGGCCACGCCGCCGAGTACGGCGATGGCGGATACCCGCAGGATGTTGAAGACGTAGCGCTGCCCCTGGGGATCGTAGCTGAAGCAGAATGCCACCACCTTCTGAATGGTGCGGCCCAGCCGGCCTTCCTTGGCCTCGAGGAGGGCCATGGTCAAATCCATGGACAGATAGCGGGTGCCGTGCAGGTAGCGGACAATCTTGCCCTCGCCGGAGACGGCGAAAATCACCACGGGATGGAGAAAATCCTCGCCCTCGCGGCTGTAGCGATACCCCGCCGCATCCAGGACCGCCCGGATGGCCTCCTGCTGCCCGGTGAGAAATTCCCAACCCCGCTCGTCGGTGGCCCCCTTGGCCGCCGCCAGAAAGGCGCTCCTGCTCCTGCGGGCGTCCTGCTGGCCTTCCTGCGGGTCGAAGCCGAGAGAGAGGATACGGAAATCCCGGGGCGCCCTCCAGCGCATCTCTTCCAGCACCGAGGCGACCCCTTCCTGAATGCGATTGCAGACGTGGCGGCAGCGGTAATAGACGGGCAGGATGAGGGTGGGTCCTTCGATCCAGTCCGCAAGGGGCTTTGTTTCGCCGTCGGCCCCGGTGAAGTCTGCTTGAAGAGGCAGTTGGGCCCCGAGCCGCTCCTCGAGCCCGTAGCTCAGGGGGGCGCCGATCTGCTCATGGGCTCCCGACTGCGCAGGGACAGCCAGGGCCAGAGAAAGGAAGCAGAAGAGTCCAGATAAAATTTTGATCATGAGAAAAGGTCCTGCCCTGTTGCATATTCATTGGAAATCCAAGCCGCGCAAGAATACTTAATTTACGCAGGAATGCAATGGTTGCCGCGGCTACTCAATTGCCCGGGGCCCCGGCCCTCTGCTACAATTGATTCTTTTCCCCGACTCTGTTTTCAGGAGCTTTCTGCCTTGTCCGAAATCAACGAACGCATCACCGAGCTGGAAATCCGATATTCCCATCAAAGCCATCTGCTGGAAGAGTTCAACGAGATTCTGGTGCAATTCGGCCGTCGCATCGTCGAGCTGGAGAAAGAGAACGGCCGGCTGCGCGAGATGCTCCGGGGCCTGGGCCCCGAGATGATCGAATCCCCCGACGAGTAACCCGGCCTATGGAACTCTGGCAGAGAGAACTCTGCGAAAGCATCGTGCGTCCGGGGCAGCTTGCCGAGCGTTTCGGCATCGATGCCGGTGCGCTGGAGGCCGTGTGCGATCGTTATCCCATGCGCATCCCGCCTTACTATCTGGCCCTGATGGAGGGACCGGGGGATCCTCTCTGGCGCCAGGCGGTGCCCGATCCCGCCGAGCTGGAACTCGCTGAGGGGTTCTGCGATCCCCTGGCCGAGGACCGACTCTCCCCAGTTCCCGGCCTGATTCACCGTTACGAAGACCGGGTGGTGCTGCTGGTGAGCGGCGCCTGCGCTCTTTACTGCCGCTTCTGCACCCGCAAGCGTCAGGTGGGCACGGCGGCCATGCAGTGCGGGCCCCATCAGCTCGATGCGGCCATCGAATACATCGCGCAAACGCCCGCGGTGCGCGACGTCATTCTCTCCGGGGGCGATCCTTTGCTGCTGGAGGACGATCGCCTGGAAGAGCTGCTGCGCAGGCTCCATGCCATCGAGCATGTGGAGATGATCCGTATCGGCACCCGTACCCCCGTGACCTTGCCCAGCCGCATCACCCAAGCGCTCTGCCGCATGCTCCGTCGGTATCATCCCCTCTATCTCAATACCCATTTCAATCATCCCCGGGAGCTGACGGAGGAGGCGGCGGGCGCCTGCGCCCGCCTGGCCGATGCCGGCATCGTGCTGGGCAACCAGACGGTGCTGCTTCGCGGAGTCAACGACGATGCTCAGATCATGCGCCGGCTCAACCGGGGACTGCTCAAGATGCGGGTGCGCCCCTATTATCTGCATCAGATGGATCTGGCCTGCGCAACGGCCCATTTCCGCACCCCCGTCGCCGCCGGGCTCTCCATCATGGAGGCGCTGCGCGGCCCCAACTCGGGCATGGCCATTCCCCATTACGTCATCGACCTGCCCGGAGGCCTGGGCAAGGTGGAGCTGCTGCCGGAGCATCGCAGGCGCAGCGGCAGTGACCTGGAAGTGCGCTCTCCCGGCGGGCGATGGCTCGTTTATCCCGACCTCTCTGAATGAATCCTCCAAAAAAGAATCGTTAAATAAATCTATTTTCACTGTCTTGCCAAGGTTGCTCCTCTCTGTTTTGCTTTGATGGGTCTTTTCTCTAAATGCGGAGCAGATGAGCCATGAAAAAACCGGGTTCCAGGTTTCTTGCGTTCGGACTGTTCATGCCTCTGGTGCTGGGCGCCATCCTTGCGGGTGCTGCCCGAATGAACCATGAGAGCCGTTTACAGGAGGATATGGCGCATTTCAAGGCCCTCAGCCACGACGAGGCGCAGGTAGTGCGCAGCTCGCTGGAAGAGACCTTCGCCGCCATCTACCGAAATCTGCGTACCGTCGCCCGTCTGCCCGGTGTCCGCAGCATCGATCGCCACGGGGAGAATTTCGATGTCAACGCCCGGCTGACCGCCCAGGAGATCTACAACAACCTGGCCAGTCAGGTCGCCCTCTCCGAGGTCTATATCGTCTCAGCCGATTTCGATCCCGAGCGCATCGATCCCCGCACCGGCAAGCACGAGGAACCCATCCTGATGTTCGATCAGCTCATCGTGGGGCGCACGGGGGGGGATCTGCAGAAGCCCAAGGAGGCGGAGCCTGCGGAGGTGGAGGAAGTCGAGATTTTCGAATACCGCCTCATCCGGGAGCAGCTCGACTGGTTTGCCCGGAACTTCCCCTCCGAGAAGCAGGTGCGGGGGCTGGGGTACCCGGCCATCGCCGGTCCCGAGGTCGTTACCTGCGACAACCGCCGCTTTGATCCCCGCAACCCCCGGGATGCGGATCGCTCGGGCATCGTCTATTCGGTTCCCTTCTATGGCCCCGAGGGGGAGCTGCGGGGACTGGTGGCCGGCATCTTCCTCACCGCCATTCTCAGGGAGCAGCTGCCTTCGGGAGACTACGCCCTGCGGGTCGGGGCGTACGATTATTCGGTGTATCCCGAAGAGACGGGCGCCGCTTCCGGCTCCGCGCTCTGGGTAAACAAAGTCTCGCCGGACCCTTCTCTTATCTATTCGGAGGTCCTGCAACTCAATCTGATGGATGCCGGGCGGGGCTGGTTCCTATGGACCGGCCGCAGCGCAGGCAGCTTCTGGGAAAGCGCCGAGGTGAACCTGCAGTATCAGCTCACCCGCACCAACTATGCGGGGACCTTCCTGGTGGTGCTGCTGAGCTGGGCAATCGTTCTGGTGTTCGAGCGGGGGCGCCGGGTGGTGGAAAAGCGTAACGCCGAGCTCGAGCACACCGTCTCCGAGCTGCTCGCGAGCCGGAAAAAGCTGGCGGCAGCCCATCAGATGGCGCGACTTGGAAGTTGGGAATGGACCCCGGGCAGCGACCTCATCCAGCTTTCACCGGAGCTTCGGCGCCTGATCAAGCGGGAGGCCAGAGAGACCCTGGATTCCTGGCGGCAGTGGGAGGAGCTGGTTCCCGGTCCGGATGCGGACCTGCTCCTGGGGGCGCTGCAGGGGCTTTTCCGGCGCGGACAGGGATTCCAGCTGGATCACAGGCTTTACCTGCCCGGCGGCGTCGAGCGCATCGTGCAGCACCAGGCCGAAGGGCAGTGGAGTGAAACCGGTGCATTGGTACGCATCCTGGGCACCGTCCAGGACGTGACCGAGAGGAATCTGAAGGATGAGAAGATTCTTCTGGCCGGCAAGGTGTTCGAGTGCAGCAGCGAGGCCATCGTCGTCACCGACCAGGATGGAAAGATTCTGGATGCCAACCCGGCGGCCTGTGAGATGACGGGATACGGCAAGGAGGAAATCCTGGGGCAGAATCCCCGCATTTTCAAGTCGGGGCGTCATAAGTCCGATTTTTATCAAGACATGTGGTGCGCCCTGCTTGATGACGGAGAATGGCAGGGCGAGGTCTGGGATCGGCGCAAGAACGGCGAAATCTATCCCAAGTGGGTGGTCATCAACGCGGTCTACAATTCCGATGGAGTGATCACCCACTATGTTTCAATCGCAGCGGACATCACTCAAAAAAAGCAGACCGAGGAAAAGCTCCAGCATCTGGCCCATTTCGATCCTCTGACGAACCTGCCCAACCGCCTCTTGTTGCAGGACCGTCTGGAACAGGCCATCGGGCGTGCGGAGCGTACCCAGAAGTCCCTGGCGCTGATGTTTCTGGATCTCGACCGGTTCAAGGTCATCAACGACACCCTCGGTCACGACGTGGGCGATGCCCTGCTGGTCAAGGTCGCCCAGAGGCTCAGGAGCCATGTCCGCAGGGCCGACACGGTGGCCAGGTTGGGAGGAGACGAGTTCACCATCCTCCTGGGGGAGCTTTCTTCCGCCCGGGCCGCGGCCCATGTGGCCCAGAAAATCGTCGAATCCTTCGCCGAGCCCATTCATCTGGCCAATCATGAGCTTTTTGTCTCCCTGAGCATCGGCATCAGTCTCTATCCGGGAGGAGGTACGGATCGGGACAGCCTGTGCCGCACGGCGGACATCGCCATGTATCACGCCAAGAAACAGGGGCGAAACAACTATCAGTTCTACGCCGAGGAGATCAACGAGATGACCATGGAGCGCATGGCCATCGAGCACGATTTGCGCCTGGCGCTGGAACGTGACGAGTTTCGGCTCTATTACCAGCCTCAGATGGGGGTTGCCGACCGGGATCTCTGCGGATTCGAGGCTCTGGTTCGCTGGTTTCATCCGCAGCGGGGCATGGTCCCGCCCGATCGATTCATCTCCATCGCCGAGGAGACGGGCCTCATCGATGCCATCGGCGACTGGGTGATTATCGAGGCCTGTCGCCAGATCCGGGCCTGGCGCGATGCGGGGATTCCCCCCTTGCCGGTGGCGGTGAACCTGGCGGCCCGCCAGTTCCTCGCCCCGGGGTTTTCCCGAAGAATCCGGGAGATCCTGCAGGATACAGGCATTGCTCCGGAGATGCTGGAGCTCGAAATCACCGAATCAACCATGCTGCAGGATGTCAACCGTACCGCCGAGGTGCTCGTGGAACTCAAGAAGCTGGGGCTCAAGGTGGCCATCGATGATTTCGGCACGGGGTACTCGTCTCTGGGGTATCTGCAGAAATTGCCCATCGATAAACTGAAAATCGATAAATCCTTCGTGATGATGAAGGAAGTGCGGCCGGAGAACTTCGCCATCGTCTCGGCGGTCATCGCCATGGCTCACGGCATGGGCATCGAGGTGCTGGCCGAGGGAGTGGAGACTGAAGAAATCCTGGAAGTGCTCGACGTCAAGGGGTGCGACAAGATTCAGGGCTACTGGTACAGCAGGCCCCTTCCCGCCGACGACGTGGGCGCTTTTGTGGCCGAGGCAACGATCCGGGGTGAAGCCGAGGCGCAGGCTCCGTTCAGAGATCTTCGGGCGTGAAGGCGACCACGTCCCGGATATCCTCCGCGCCCAGCAGCAGCATCACCAGGCGCTCGATGCCCAGGGCGATGCCGGCGCAGTCGGGAAGAGTCTCCAGCGCCTCCAGGAACCTCTCCGGCAGGGGGTAGGGAGCGAGCCGTGCCGCCCTCCGGGCCTGCTCCTCCTCGATGAACCGCCGGCGCTGCTCCACCGGGTCGGTCAGCTCGGAGAAGGCGTTGGCCAGCTCCAGGCCCGCCACATAGAGTTCGAAACGCTCGGCGACCTGAGGATTGCCGGGCTTTTTTCTGGAAAGTGCTGCCATGGAGGCGGGGTAATCATAGAGAAAGGTGGGAGTGCCGAAGCCCAGATTGGACTCGATCTCCAGGCTGATGTGCGTATCGAAGCTCCCGTCGACCACCGCCCGGGCAAGGGGCTTGGAGGCGAAACGGGCAAAGGCCTCTTCGACCCGCAGCCGCTCGAAGGGGACCGAGACATCGATGGTGCGGCCGCCGCGTTTGATGCCGTCTGCCGGAGAAAGGGCGCGCAGCAGCTCCTCGCAGGTCTCCATCAGATCCAGGTAGTCGCTGCCGCTCTGGTACCACTCCAGCATGCTGAACTCGGGCAGGTGGCGGCTGCCCCGTTCCTGCCGGCGGAAACAGCGGGAAATCTGGAAGACGCGGGGATAGCCGGCGGCCAGCAGCCGTTTCATGCACAGCTCGGGGGAGGTCTGGAGAAACCAGTCGTCGCTGGGTTCGGCGAGGATGTGAATTTCCGGGGCGTTGGCGGGGATGCGCAGGGGCGTCTCCACCTCAAGGAAGTCCCGCTCCATGAAAAAGGCCCGGATCGTCTGGACGATCCGGGCTCTTTTTTGGAGATTTTCTTTTTTTCGGGTCAGTTGCCAGTCGGACATCAGCCCTTGACCCGGGTGACGTACTCCCCGTTTCGCGTATCGATGCGGATGAGTTCGCCTTCATCGACGAAGGAGGGGACCTGAAGGTTGTAGCCGGTTTCCACCTGGGCGGGCTTGTTGTTGCCCTGGGCGGTGTCGCCCTTGACCCAGGGGTCGGACTTGGTCACGCGCAGCTCCACGAAGTTGGGCAAGGTGATGCCGATGCCGCGCTCTCCGAACATGAGGATCTTCACTTCCATGTTGTCGATGAGGAAGTACTTGGAGTCGCCCAGAGCCTCTTCGGTGAGGGTGGTCTGCTCGAAGGTGCGGGTGTTCATGAACACGTAGCCCGACTCGTCCTGATAGAGGTATTGCATGTCGCATTCTTCGAGACTTGCGGGCTCGAAGCTCTCCCCCGAGCGATAGGTGCGATCGAAGAGGGAGCCGGTGATCATGTTGCGCAGCTTGCAGCGGTAAAGGGCCTGACCTTTGCCGGGCTTGGTGAAGTCGAACTGGGTTATGATGTGGGGCTCTCCGTCGATCATTATCTTGAGGCCCTTTTTCAGATCGGAACTCGAATACATGGGATGTCTCCTGAAACCTGTTCTTATATGGTTGGAATTGAGGGGGATATCTGGCCGTTCAAAGGGCGGTATTTGACCACAGACCGGGCGCTTTTGTCATCCGAAATCAGGAACTGAAGAGGTGGCCTTCCGGCAGGTTTCCGGGTTGTGGCGGCTTGATGACGGGGGATTCGAGCAGCCGGAAACTCCGGCGATAGCGCCTGGCCTCGGTGACGGCGATCTTGATCATGCTGGCCACCGGAACGCCGATGATCATCCCCAGAACGCCGTAGAGTTTCCCCCCCATGATGATGGCCAGGATGACCAGCAGCGGGTGCAGGTTGGAGACCCGGGAGATGAGGATGGGGATGAGGATGAAATTGTCGACGATGACCTGGGCGATGAGGAAGTAGACGGCGACGATCCACCAGAACTGGCCCCCCATACCCAGATCCACCAGGGCGATGAGAATTCCGGGCACCATGCCGACGATGGGGCCGATGTAGGGCACCAGGTTGGCGACCCCCGCAAAGGCGCCCAACAGAGGCGCGTAGCGGATGTCGGTGACGGAGAGGCCGGCGCCCACCACCAGTCCCACGATGAAGGCTTCCAGGATGCGACCCCGGATGAACTGGGCCATCTGGCGGCTGACATGAAAGGAGATCTCCCGCAGCATCTCGAAGTATCGGTTGGGCGCCAACCCGATGCAGCTGTTGAGGATGATGCGGCCGTCGCGCAGGAAAAAGAAGGTGAACAGAGGCACCAGGAGCATCAGGCTGCCCAGTTTGAGCACCGAGGCCGGGGCCTGCACCAGC
>Ga0214472_10005630_pt1 | contig 13174 bp, 11 predicted proteins | sample RVTome_6_FD_207662 | JGI IMG/M metagenome (GOLD analysis project Ga0214472, IMG submission 207662) | Soil microbial communities from uranium-contaminated site in the Upper Colorado River Basin, Wyoming, United States - RVT140D175 | ecosystem: Environmental > Terrestrial > Soil > Contaminated >... | reverse complement strand
ACTCATCGACAACACGACGGCGACCGCTCGCGCGGCGCCGAGCGGAGGGTGAGGGCATGTTCCGAACAATGTTGAAGTCCAAGATCCACCGGGCCACCGTCACCGAGGCCGACGTGAACTACGTCGGATCCATCACGGTCGACGAAGATCTGATGAAGGCCGCCGACATGATCGAATACGAGCGCGTTCAAGTCGTGGACGTCGCCAACGGCGCGCGCCTGGAGACCTATGTGATTCCCGGCCCCGCCGGATCGGGCGTGGTGTGCCTGAACGGCGCCGCCGCGCGCCTGGTCACGCCCGGCGACAAGGTCATCGTCATGAGCTACGCGATGCTCGCCGACGAAGAGGCCCGCGCGATGAAGCCGACCGTTGTCTTCGTGGACGAGGCGAACCGGATCACGCACATGGGCACCTCGGTGACCGAACTCGGCCTCGATATCTCGGCGTTTGATCTCGCCTAAAACCATGAAACCCGACCCGGCCGTCGTCGAAGAGGCGGTTCGGCGCGCGCTTGCCGAAGACGTCGGCAGCGGCGACGTGACCACCGACTCGATCGTCGAGGTCCACGGCGCCGGGATCGGCATCCTGGAAGCGCGCCAGGACTGCGTGATCGCCGGCGTGAACGCCGCACGCGAAACGTTCCGGCAGATCGGCGGCTGCGATCTCCCCGGCGATCTCGCCGACGGCGACCGGCTCAAAGATGGCGACCGCGTGCCGCTGGTGATCGGATCGCTGCGCTCGATCCTGACCGGCGAGCGCGTCGCGCTCAACTTCCTGCAGCGGCTGTCGGGCATCGCGACGCTCACGCGCCGCTTCGCCGACGCCGCGCCGAACACGCAGATCCGCGACACGCGCAAGACGACACCCGGCATGCGCGCGCTCGAAAAGGCAGCGGTCGCCGTGGGCGGGGGCGTCAACCACCGATTCGGCTTGTACGACGCGATCCTGATCAAAGATAACCACATCGCCGTCGCCGGCTCGGTTAAAGAAGCGATGGTGCGCGCGCGCCGCAGCGGCATGACCGTTCAGGTCGAATGCGACACGATCGGTCACGTGCGCGAGGCGCTTGCCGAAGGCGTCGAGGCGATCCTGCTCGACAACATGACGCCGGAGGAGATGCGCGAAGCCGTCGCGATCATCGACTGCGCCGCCTTCGTCGAAGCCTCCGGCGGCATCACGCTGGACACCGTCGCCGCCGTGGCCGCGACCGGCGTGGATGCGATCAGCGTCGGCGCGCTCACGCATTCCGCGCCGGCGATCGACCTGTCCCTCGACGTCCGCCCCGAGTAGGAGAGACGATCATGCTGCTGGCCGTGGACGTCGGAAACACGCAAACCGTGATCGGCGTGTTCGAACGCGACCGCCTGGAGCGCCACTGGCGCGTGTCCTCGCAAGCCGATCGCACGCCCGACGAACTTGCGCTCATCTTCCAAGGGCTGCTGGCGCAATCGGGTCTGTCGTTCACCAAGCAGATCACCGGTGTCGTGATCTCCAGCGTCGTGCCGCGCATGACGCAGGCCATGCGCGAGATGACCGAACGCTACTTCCGCTTCCCGCCGGTCGTCGTCGGCCCGGGCATCAAGACAGGCCTGGCGATCCTGACCGACAACCCGAAAGAGGTCGGCGCCGACCGTGTCGTCAACGCCGTCGCCGCCCACGAGCTGTTCGGCGGCGCCTGCATCGTCATCGACTTCGGAACCGCGACGACCGTGGATGCCGTCAGCGCAAAAGGCGAGTATCTGGGCGGCGCGATCGCGCCGGGCGTCGAGATCTCGACCAACGCGCTGGTGTCCATGGGCGCGCAGCTCAAGCGCGTCGAGTTCACGCCGCCCAAGCATGTCGCCGGCAAGTCCACCGACGAAGCGATCCGAAGCGGCGTGATCTACGGATTCGCCGGCCAGGTGGACGCGATCGTCGAGCGCATGCGCGAAGAGTTGGGCGGCGAACCCACCGTCGTCGCGACCGGCGGCCTGGCCCCCGTGATCACGCCCCACATGCGCGTCCCCACCAAGAACGAGCCCTGGCTCACGTTGATCGGCCTGCGTCTCGTCTTCGACCGCAACGCCGCCGGCGGCGACTAGGCCTGCAGGGCAATAGCGGCGAACTTCGCGAAGGAGCGGGGTTCAGTACCAAAGGCAGGCGCGCATCGTTGTTTCATGCGAACCCGCCAACCCCACCAATCTCAAGGGAGAGTTTCGCTTGCGACGTCGCTATTCGTTGGCTCTGCTGCTCGTCTTGTCCGCGGGCATGATCGCCGGGCCGGGCTCGGCGTCGATCGCTGTTTGGTCGAACCGCTTCGGCACCGGCGGCGGCGACTACATCGCCGCGTCCGCGCGGGACACCTCGGGCGGTATCGTCGTAGCGGGCGTGACCTGGGGAGCGCTCGCCGGACCGCGCAACGTTGCGCCCAGCGGGTTCGTGCGCCGCTATTCCGCTGCGGGCCGCGTCCTGTGGACGCGCCAAATCTCCGGGCCGAGCTTCAGCACGGTTCAGGCGGTGACGGTCCGAACCGACGGACGCGTGGACGCCTTGATGAATACGTTTGTGCAGGGCCGGATGGGATCGGTCGTTTCGACCGTGCTCGCGTTCGATGCCGGCGGACGACTCCTGCGGCAACGACGCGTCGGTCCGCCCATGTCCACCTATCCGGAGGCGGTTGCCGATGGGTCGGGTGGTGTGATCATGATCAGCGGGACGTATCGGCAAGTGCGACCCGGAGAGCACGAGCGTTTTCTGCGTCGCTACAACGCGAGTGGCACGCTGCTGTGGAACGTTCCGATCCCTCGCGACGAGGCCTGGTCCGGGCCGGTCCGCGACCGCGGCGGCTTCGTCGTCCACGGCTCGCGCCGTGACGCCGACGGCGAGAAGTGGATGGTCGCGGCATTCGATTTGAACGGCCGGCGGCGATGGACCCGAGAGGGACCGGACGGGCAACTGTGGCAGCTTGCCTCGGACGGCTCGACGATCGCCGGACTAGGCGCGCGTGAGTCGAAGGGCGGCATGGAATGGGTTGTGAGCACCTGGGATACCGACGGGCGACCTGATTGGACGCGCTATGTGCGCTCCATCGGTGACCAGGAAGCCCCGGCACCGAACGTGATCGCCGTGTCGAAGGGCGTTGTCGCAGTCGCCGGAGAAGTTCGGGAAAAGAGTACGAGTGTCGCGAGCACGCAACGCCGGCTCGCCGGCCCCCGGGCTCTGCGCGAGCCGCTCGATAACACGGTGCCGGCACAGCTGCGAGGCACGGCCGCGTCGCGGGGCTCGACCCTGTTCGCGCGCGTCTTCGACGCCGGTGGAGCCACGTCGTGGCACGGGACGTTCCCCGGGCGAGATCAAGCGAGCCTGGCCTTCGTGACGCTGCACGGCCGCTCGCTCATCATGGGCGGCGCGGTGCACACCGAGACCAACGGCACACAGCTCAACGCGGACGCCTACCTGGCGGCCGTCAACGTGCCCGGCTGCTCATCGTCGTCCAGCCTGATGCGCGACGAGACCGGCTGCCGGCAAGAAGACGAAACAACGGCAGCCCGCCTGCCATAGCAGCGGGTAGCCGACCGCGCCCAGGGTTTAGGGACGCCAATCGGGCGGAACCAGGCGGTCCTCGGGCGCGACCCGCGCAACATGCAGCACCCGCTCGCGCTCCAGGTCGGAGAGGCAGTCATCCGACGCTCCGATGAAGTCCCAATCGATGTCCGTGTCGGATCCCACGAACCATGCCCCATCGGCCGGCCATACCAGATCCGGCAACGCCCCCATCGGGAGCGGCATCATGGCACCCCACGACATGACCGGTCCGCGGAACAGCAGATAGCCGCGCCCCGGACGTTGAATCGTCTGCACTCCCGATGGAACCGGCCCGATCGACCCGTATCCCTCCCAGAGACAGAAGAAAACGTCGTCGGGTGACGTTGTGTGGCGAGCCAGCACGCCGGCAAGGGTCGGATCGAATCCATCCCCGTCGCGGCGGCGATTCGGTTCATCCAGGCGCGCGCGTGCCGGAAAGCGCGGCGGGATCAGCCGCGCAACCGTTCCGAAATCCCCGTTTGACCACAGGTCCGTGAGCATCTCGGAGGCTACGGACGGATCGCGAACCAGCGTCAGACCCGCGAAACTGTCGAGGTCGATGTCGATCGCGACGCCGGGGGGCTGAGCGACGAGCTCGACCATGCCGGCCGTTTCGCCGGGCATGAGGATCCGTCGCCGCCACCGCACCGGATGATCGTATCCCGCCGGCGCCGAAGGTTCGCCATGGTTTTCGCTCGCGGCGGAACGGGATGGCCCGCGCCGGTGGCTCGGTTATTGTTCTGGCCGATGAGCGAGCGATACGACGAGTTCGAGCGGCAGCGCCTGGCCAAGATCGATGCGTTGCGCGAGGCGGGCATCGATCCCTACCCCGTGACGTTCGATCCGTCGGCCCGCGCCCACGAACTTCACGAACGCTTCGGCCACCTCGATGCCGGCGCGGAAACCGGCGAGCGCGTCCGCATCGCCGGCCGGATCGTCTTCAAGCGCGGGCACGGCAAGCTTTCGTTCGCGATGATTCGCGACGCCGGCAGCGACATCCAGCTCTTCTGCCAGGCCGACCGGCTCGGCGACGACGGCTACGCCCGGTTCGAGGATCTGGATCTGGGCGACATCGTCGGCGCCGAAGGGGACGTGATCAAAACCAAGAAGGGCGAGCTCAGCGTTCGCTGCGACGCGGTGACGCTGCTCGCGAAGGCGATCCGTCCGATGCCGGAGAAGTGGCACGGACTCCAAGACGTCGAAGCGCGCTACCGGCAGCGGTATCTCGACTTGATCGTCAACCCGGACGCGCGTCGCGTTGCCTTCGTGCGGGCCAAGACGGTCGAGTCGATCCGCACCTTCATGGCGGATCGCGGTTTCGTGGAAGTCGAGACGCCGATGCTGCAGACGACGCCCGGCGGCGCGATCGCGCGCCCCTTCGTGACGCACATGAATGCGCTCGACATCGACCTGTATCTCCGGATCGCGCCGGAGCTGTACCTCAAGCGGCTGATCGTCGGCGGCTTCGATCGCGTCTTCGAGATCAACCGCAACTTCCGCAACGAAGGGATCAGTCCGCGGCACAACCCCGAGTTCACCATGCTCGAGGCCTATCAGGCATACGGCGACTACCACACGATGATGGAGTTGATGGAGGCGATGGTCCCTCGCGTCGCGCAGGAGGTGCTCGGCACAACCGAGATCACCTGGCAGGGTCGTCCGCTCAGCTTGAAGGCGCCGTTTCGTCGCGTCCGCCTGATCGATCTCGCAAGCGAAGCGGTCGGCGAAAGGCTCGATCTGGATATGCCGGCCGCGAAGGTGCAAGAGATCGCCGGATCCCGCGGCGTGCCGTGCGACCCGGCGTGGGGGACCGGCAAGACGGTGCTGGAGATCTACGAAAAGAAAGTCGAGTCGACGCTGTTCGAACCGACATTCGTGCTCGACTTTCCCCGCGACGTGTCGCCGCTCGCGCGGCCGCACCGCGACGATCCGCGCTTCACGGAACATTTCGACCTGATGATCACCGGCGTCGAGATCGGTCCCGCCTACAGCGAGCTGACCGACCCGATCGACCAGCGGGCGCGCTTCGAGCAGCAGGCGCGGCAGCACGCCGCCGGCGACGAGGAAGCGATGGTTCTCGACGAAGAGTTCCTCGCCGCGCTCGAATACGGAATGCCGCCGACCGGCGGACTCGGATTCGGTGTCGACCGCTTCGCCGTGATCCTCGCCGACGTCCCCACCATCCGCGAAGTGATCCTGTTCCCCTTGTTGCGCCCGGAGTGACCCGGGGCGCGACTACCGCTTCGGGCGAGGACCCAACAAGAGCAAGAACTCCGCTCCCAAGCCGACGGGATCAATATCAACTCCGGAATCGTCGAGCACGATCATGCCGATCGCGAGCAACATGGTCAGGTGGGCGGCGCCCCGCGGATCGACCGACGCGGCGACCGTGCCGGCAGCCTTCGCTTCCGTGAATGCTTGCTCGATCCGGTCCACGGCGGCACCCATCAATACCACGTGACGTTCGCGCACCTTCTCCGACTCGCGCGTGCCGGCGATGACGCTGAAGTACGCGGCACGCAGATCGACCACGACCGGCCAGTCTCGCTGCGCGAGCGTTTTGGTGAAGCGTTCGACGATGGCCGCGAGATCCGCGTATTGCTGTGTTGTCGTGACGAAGATCGTTCGGAATACTTCGCCGACGACCCATCCGAGCATCTCGACGATGAAGTCGCTTCGGCTCTTGAAGTGGACGTAGAAGGCGCCGCGAGTGAACCCCGCGGCGGCGCAGATGGATTCGACGCTTGGGACCAGCCCGCCCTTCTCGATCGTCCCTTCGAGTCCGGCGTGTAGCAGCGCTTGACGAGTCGCCTCTTTGGCTTCGGCTCGAATGCGTTGTGCTGCCGTCGGTTTCATCGTCGGATCAATCTGCCTATCCGGCCGCCGCGCGCGCTGTTTCGAGCGTGGATTCGAGCGTTCGGGCCGCGGACGCGACGTCGGACGGCAGCGCGACGTCGGTCCACATGACCGCTCCAACGGCAGCCAGAAGGCAAATCGTCGCGGCGCCGCGGGGGCGGATGTCCACGCGGAGCCGGCCCGCCTCCTGGCCGGCGACGATGAGCGCTTCGAGCCGGTCGACGATCCCGTTCATGAGCGTTGCATGCCGCACGCGCACCGACGATCCGTGTTGGAGTTCTCGGAGAACCGCCAAGTACACAGGCGCGATCCCGGCTTGTACATCGGGCCAATTCCGGTCGGTGAACATCCCGACGAATCGATCCATCACCTCTTGAATAGTCGAGGTTCCCGATGTCGTGGACTCAAGGATGTTTCCGAGGATGTCGGTGATGATCCACTCGAGCATCTCGCCGACGAACTGGTCGCGATCCCGAAATTGGCTGTAGAACGCCCCGCGCGAGTATCCGGCTTTCCCGCACAGGGCTTCGATGCTGGGTATCTCCCCGTTGCGCTCGATCGTCGCGGCGACGGCGGCGTTCAGCAGGGCCCGTCGTGTCTTCTCCTTGCGCTGCGCGCGTGTGTCCGCGCTCGTAGGGCTCATCGGTGTGGATGGTAGCCCGAACCGAAGCAACCACATCCGCTCGAAGAAATTTTTGTCCGAAAAGAAGGAGTCTGCGTAAGAATCCCGAATTGGATACGTATCTGTATCTGCGAAGACGCAGATGTCTTCGAGGTAGTCACGGTGTCGCACGGGAAGCCCGGCGGGGGGCCGACGCATGCGGCGGGACGGGAGTCCGACGGCTCGGGCTCTCGAAGAAGGAGGGGGAAATGAAGAAGCGCTTCGCAATGATGGTCGCGGTCGCCGGATTGGCCGCGGGCCTGTTCGGCGGGCAGTCGGCGTCGGCCGACCACACCAGCTGCGGCGGCCGGTACCAGGGCTACGTCGTAATCGACGCCGAGGGCGTTCCGGTCGGCTACTGCAGCGACGGGACGTTCGACGGGATCAACGAGACCGCGGGCACGACCGTGGTTCCGGAAGCCGAAGGCGACGTTGCGCACGGATGCGAGGACGGCGAACCCGTGCAGATCGAGATCGACCTCGATCCGATCGCGGACGGCACCAGCTGGTGCGCGCCGCTGTACGGATAACGAACGCTGAACTGAGAAGACCCCGGTGCGCCGGGGTCTTCTTCGCATGCTCTGCTTTGCGCGGCTGCCGGATGAATCGGCCACGCAGAGTTTCCGACAGGTTGTCTGGGTGAGCAGGACTGCACGAAAACCGCCCGTTCTGGTCATTGTGAGGCGATACGCGACAGGCCGATGATGGGAATAGCAGCCGAGCATGGGAGCCTTGTCAAAGACGAAGGAGGCGACCGGACCGGCCCGGCGGCCGGTTTTCGTGTCTCAGGGAGCGGTCCGGGAACGCCGATGACTCGTATGAAAAAGCATGGAGCGTCGTTTCAAGATCACAGAAGGTGAAAATCAGGACGTGAAGCGGGCGTTACAACTTCCTGAGGAGCATCGGATATCCGGCGGGAAGCGGGAAGGCCCGGAGATATAATCCGGTCCTGTTCGAAGAGGAAGGCTGACATCGTGTTTGAGCGGTTTACGGATCGAGCCCGCCGGGTCGTCGTCCTCGCCCAAGAAGAGGCGAGGATGCTCAACCACAACTACATCGGGACCGAGCACATCCTGCTCGGGCTGATCCACGAGGGCGAAGGGGTCGCCGCCAAGGCGCTCGAGTCGCTCGGGATCTCGCTGGAGGCCGTCCGTCAACAGGTCGAAGAGATCATCGGCCAAGGGCAGACGCCGCCGACCGGGCACATCCCGTTCACGCCTCGCGCCAAGAAGGTTTTGGAGCTGTCGCTGCGCGAAGCGCTGCAGCTCGGCCACAACTACATCGGGACCGAGCACATCCTGCTCGGCCTGATCCGCGAAGGAGAAGGCGTCGCCGCGCAGGTGTTGGTCAAGCTCGGCGCCGACCTCAACAAGGTGCGCCAGCAAGTGATCCAGTTGCTGTCCGGCTACCAGGGCGGCAAGGAGCCCGGCGCGCCGCAGGGCGCGCCCGGCGAGCAGACCCCGCCCGGCTCGCTGGTGCTGGATCAGTTCGGCCGCAACCTGACGCAGCTCGCTCGCGACGGCAAGCTCGACCCCGTGATCGGCCGCGACAAAGAGATCGAGCGCGTCATGCAGGTCTTGTCGCGCCGCACCAAGAACAACCCGGTGCTCATCGGCGAGCCCGGCGTCGGCAAGACGGCGATCGTGGAAGGTCTTGCGCAGCAGATCGTGGCCGGCGAGGTTCCCGAGACGCTCAAGGGCAAGCAGATCTACACGCTCGACCTTGGCGCGCTGGTCGCCGGCAGCCGCTATCGCGGCGACTTCGAAGAGCGACTGAAGAAGGTTCTGAAAGAGATCCGCACGCGCGGCGACATCGTCCTGTTCATCGACGAGCTGCACACGCTGGTCGGCGCGGGCGCCGCGGAAGGCGCGATCGACGCGGCCAGCATCTTGAAGCCGATGCTGGCACGCGGCGAGCTTCAAACGATCGGCGCGACCACGCTTGAGGAGTACCGCAAGCACCTCGAGAAGGACGCCGCGCTGGAGCGTCGCTTCCAGCCGATCCAGGTCGCCGAGCCGTCGCTTGCGCACACGATCGAGATCCTCAAAGGTCTGAAGGATCGCTACGAGGCGCATCACCGCGTCACGATCACCGACGAGGCCGTCGTCGCGGCGGCGAACCTCGCCGATCGTTACATCAGCGACCGCTTCCTTCCCGACAAGGCCATCGATCTGATCGACGAGGCCGGCTCGCGCATGCGGATCCGCCGCATGACCGCGCCGCCGGACCTGCGCGAGTTCGACGAGAAGATCGCCGACGTCCGTCGCGACAAGGAGTCCGCGATCGACTCGCAAGACTTCGAGAAAGCCGCCGGCCTGCGCGACGACGAAAAGAACCTGATGGCCGACCGCGCCGTCCGCGAGAAGGAATGGAAGGCCGGCGAGATGGACGTCACCGCGATCCTCGGCGAAGAGGAGATCGCGGAGGTTCTCGCCGTCTGGACGGGCATCCCCGTCTACAAGCTCACCGAAGAGGAGACCGCCAAGCTCATCCGGATGGAAGACGAGCTGCACAAGCGGATCGTCAACCAGTCCGCGGCCGTCAAGTCGGTCAGTCAGGCGATCCGGCGCACGCGCGCCGGCTTGAAGGACCCGAAGCGTCCCAGCGGCTCGTTCATCTTCCTCGGCCCCTCGGGCGTCGGGAAGACCGAGCTGGCCAAGACGCTCGCCGAATTCCTCTTCGGCGACGAGTCCTCGTTGATCCAGCTCGACATGAGCGAATACATGGAGAAGCACACCGTGTCGCGCCTCATCGGATCGCCGCCGGGCTACGTCGGCTACGAAGAAGGCGGCCAGTTGACCGAGGCGGTTCGCCGCCGTCCGTTCAGCGTGGTGCTGTTCGACGAGATCGAAAAGGCCCACCCGGACGTGTTCAACACACTGCTGCAGATCTTGGAGGACGGGCGGCTGACCGACGCGCAGGGTCACACGGTGGACTTCAAGAACACCGTGATCATCATGACGTCGAACCTGGGAACCCGGGACCTGGACAAAGCGCGAGCGATCGGCTTCTCGACCCAGATTGACGACGGCGGCACCTACGAGAAGATGCAGGAGAAGGTCCACGAAGAGCTCAAGCGCTCGTTCCGGCCCGAGTTCCTCAACCGCATCGACGAGATCATCGTCTTCCACGCTCTCACGCAGGAGCACGTCAAGGAAATCGTCGATCTCATGATGAAGCGCGTGCACGAGCAACTGAAGGCGAAGGACATCGAGATCGTGCTGAGCGAGGCGGCGAAGAACCATCTCGCCGTCAAGGGCTACGACCAGGCGCTGGGCGCCCGGCCGCTGCGACGCACGATCCAACGCCTCATCGAAGACCCGCTTTCGGAAAAGTTGCTGTGGAAGGAGTTCACCGCAGCGCAGACCGTCATCGTGGACGAGCAAGACGGTGAGCTGACGTTCGAGTCGGCGCCCACACCGCCCAACGTCCCGCCGGTCGAGCTGGCCGAGCAAGGCTCGTAGCGACGCAACCCACGTGAGACCCCTGGTTCTGCCGGGGGTCTTGCCTTTCGCCCGATTGGGCATCCGTTGCCTTGTTTCGCTAGGTTGAGGGGCGAATAACCGCGCTTCGAGATGGAAAGTTCGGTTTTTGTTCCCTTTTGTTACCTTTTGATCTGGTTAGGGATATACAATCCCTCACTTGGGGTACACAATGGGAGCGATCCTTCAGAATCGTGACGAGACGGCCTACGTAACAGGGGGTGCGGCGCTATGGCGCGCAAAGCTTTCGGATTGAGTTCGCTGGCGGTTATCGCCTTGGCCGCGGTCGGCCTGATGGTATTCACCTTCCTCGGAACCGCGACCGGCGTGGCCGGAAATGCGACGGCCGGCGCCTTCGGCGCCGACCTCAAGCTCAACACAGCGGTGTCGTCGACCTCGCTCGTCGGACCGCTCCCGCGCGTCGCGGCCGATCGGAACCAGACCGTTCAGAACGCATCACTTGTTCGCATCGGCGAGGTGCCGGCCGGTGGCGGCCTGATCCAAGAAATCGGCGCGCTCATCGTCGAATCCAAAGTCGACCTGACCGCCGGGACGGCGCGCGCGTCCTCGGACACCGCGCACGTCGGCCTGCTTCGCACCACGCCCGCCGGTGTGCCGCCGGTCCCGCTGCTCGGGGGATTGCTGGGCGGCGGCGTGCTGCCCGTCGCCGGCACGCCGTACAACCGCATCGACATCGACGCGATTCACGGCATCGTGAACCTCGACTGTGACACCGTTACCTCGCTGCGCACCGCGTCGGCCAAGACGCGCCTGGAGGCGCTCACGAAGGGCTCGCAGTTGCTGGGCTTGTCGGTGCCGGATCTCGGCGTCAACATCAAGGTCGCCGACACGCTCAACGAGACGCTCGGACCAGACCATCTCGCCTTCATGCGCGTGCGCATCGACCTGGCGACGCTTGGCCTGCCGGCCCTGCCGCCGCCGCTCAACGTGTTGAACGGCAACCTCGTCGAGATCACCATCTACGAGGTGAAGGGCAGCAACCTCACAACCGCATCGCTGACCAACGCCACGGTCGGCGCGACCGTTGACATGCTTCACGTCCGCGTTCTCGACCGCACGACGTTGGGCATCGAAGTGGACTTGCGCGTCGGACACGCCGAAGCGAGCCTGTCGAACTGCGCGTCGGTTCCGCCGACGACCCAGCCGCCGACGACGACTCCGCCGACGACGACTCCGCCGACGATCTCGACGGTCCGCGTGGACGCCGCGAAGGTCGTCGAGTCGATCAACGGCGCGGCCGTGATCACCCAAACCGGTCTCGCCGCCGCCCGCGGACAAGAGATCGAGTATTCGCTGAGCGTGTTCAACCAGTCGCTGCCCGGGGTGTGCTCGATCGACCGGGTCGTGGACCAGTTGCCGGCGAACACCACGTTCGTCTCCAGCGCCGGCGATTTCGGCGCCGGGGTCTACGACGCCGCCAGTCACACCGTCACCTGGAACAACGTCGCGATTCCGGGTCAGTTGGCCAAGCGCCAAGGCTTGGTGATCCGAATCAACGAAGCAGCGCCGGGCGGTACATACGTGAACCAGTTCACCGCGACCGGGACGTGCGGCACGTTCACCGCCGTCGCACCCGGCATCGACGTGAACGCACCCACGCAGGTTCTGGGCCAGCGCTTCGAGACTCCGCGCACCGGCGTGGCCGACACCGCGCTGATGGTGCTCGGCGGTCTGATGCTGGTCGCCGCGATCGGTGGCACGCGACTGATCCGCCGCGCCTAGCCCGGCGGCGCAAGCACAAGAGGGGCACCCGATGGGTGCCCCTCTTCACATCCGGCGTAGACTGAATCCCGTGCCTGCGTCGCGGAGCAAGCTACGCGCGCCGAATCGCTCGGCGGCGCAGCGTCGCGTTCTCGATTGGTACGACGAGCACCGTCGCGCGTTCCCGTGGCGCGCCACCCGAGACCCGTACCGGACGATGGTCGCCGAAGTGATGTTGCAGCAGACGCAGACGGGTCGCGTGGCACCCATCTACGAGCGGTTCATGGAGCGTTTCCCGACGCTGTCCCGCCTCGCGCACGCGCCGTCGATGGAGGTGATACAAGCCTGGCGCGGGCTGGGATACAACCGGCGCGCCGTCGACCTGCACCGCGCCGCCCAAGCGATCGAGGAAGATCACGGGGGGCGCTTTCCGGAGGATCCCGCGACGCTGCGGCGGCTGCCCGGCCTGGGCGAGTACACCGCGCATGCGATCGCATGCTTTTCGTTCGACGCGCAGGTTCCGGTCGTTGACACAAATGTGCGTCGCGTGCTCTCTCGCGTCGCGCTGGGCAAGGACGCGAGTGAGGCGGAGCCGAACCGTTCATGGGCGTTGGCGGCGGAATGGCTCCCGCCCGGCGAGGCCTACCGCTGGAATCAGGCGCTGATGGACATCGGCGCGATGCTGTGCCGCGGCTCCAAGCCGCTGTGCGCCCAATGCCCGCTGGCGCGCGCGTGCGCGTACCGGGTCGCCGGGCGACACCGCGAAGCGCCGGCGCCGAACGGCAGGACCAAGGAGAAGTTTGAAGGATCGCGGCGCCAAGCTCGCGGCGGCATCGTCGACGAGCTGCGCACGGCGGCCGGAAACGGAGTCACGCTCGGGACGCTCGCC
>Ga0214472_10005629_pt1 | contig 13175 bp, 13 predicted proteins | sample RVTome_6_FD_207662 | JGI IMG/M metagenome (GOLD analysis project Ga0214472, IMG submission 207662) | Soil microbial communities from uranium-contaminated site in the Upper Colorado River Basin, Wyoming, United States - RVT140D175 | ecosystem: Environmental > Terrestrial > Soil > Contaminated >... | reverse complement strand
GGGGCGGCGTCGTGCTGCCTGTATCGGCCATCACCGACGAACTTCTGCACGCCTTCGATCGCAGCCGCCACGCGCGTCATTGAGGGGACGGACGCGGCTTCGACCGTCGCGGCCCTCATAAAAAAAACGCGGGGGAGACTTTCGTCTCCCCCGCGGCCCGAGCCTCGCGGGCGCGCTGGCGCCCGACTCGCGAATCAGCGCGACTTTGCGACCATGAAATCGACCGCCGCCTTGACTTCCTCGTCGCTCAGGGCGGAGCCGCCGCCGCGCGGGGGCATCATCCCCTTCGCGCCGGTGAAGCCTTCCAGAGCGTGCTTGTAGAGGGTCTCATCGCCCTGCGCGATGCGCGGGGCCCAATCGGCCTTGTCGCCCGGCTTCGGCGCGCCGGCCACCCCTGCCGCATGGCACAGGGCGCAGGTCTTGTTGAACACCGAGTTACCAACCGCGTTGACCGGTGCCGCCGGTGCCGCCGGTGCCGCGGCGACCGGTGCGGCGGCGGTCGGGGCCGCCGGCGCGGCGCTCTCCTGCTGACCGCACGCAGTCAGCAGGGCCGCGACCGAGGCGAGCAAAACGAGGGATGTCTTCTTCATCGGGAATTCCTGTCCTGTTATGCCGGGGCGCACCAGTGAAGCCCCGGATCTGTGGGGCAGATGCTAGCGATCGGGGCTACGAATTGGATTGACCGCAGTCAATTTGCCGCGCGGACTTCGTCCCGAACATGCTGCACGCATATTTGCGGGCACGGTCGCGGCGCTCGTCCCCGGCCGCGCCCGGCCCGCACGGCTCAGCCCCCGTCGCGGGCCGGCTCCCTGCAATGAGCCAGAATGGCGCCCCGCACCTCGTCGCGCAGCGCCAGCACCCCATGCCAGCCTTCGCCCTGCGGCGCCACCGGCGGGCAGATGGTGACCGCGAGGTGTCCGCGACGCGGCCACCACGAGCCCGCCTGGAGAATGTCGCGGGTGCCGGCGAGCGCCACCGGAACCACCGGCAAGCGCGCCTGCGCGGCGACCTGGAAGGCACCGAGCCGGAACGCGCGCAGGCCCGGTTCGGGCACGAAAGTGCCTTCGGGAAAGAACAACAGCGGTGGCCAGCCGCTGGCGGCCTCGGCCAGCTCGCGCGCATCGGCCACGCTCTTGCGCGCCTCGAAGCGCTCCACGAAGCGCGCCGCCATACGCTCGAAGAGCACCCGCATCACGGCGCTGCGCCTGAGCTCCGCCTTGCCGACGAAAGCGACCGGTGTCGGCAGGGCCGCCGCAAGCACGAACCCGTCGATGTAGCTCGCATGGTTGGAAACCAGCACACACGGAGCGCTCGGCAGGTTGTCCACGCCCTGCACGGCGAGCCGCGAACCGGATACGCGCCCCAGCAGGCGGGCGAGCGACCGGCATGCCCGCCAGCGCCACGCAAGCGTCGGCAACAGCAGGATGGCGAGCGCGGCGAGCGCGCTCAGCACGCCGATCCAGCTCCACACCCACACCCCGTAGAGCGCGCGCGGGATGGCCTGCAGGGCGTGGCGCAGGTGGCCGAGCGCGCTCGCCCCGGCGATGCGCGCGACCTGCAGCCAGGCCGCGCGCTGGCCGGCGCCGAGCGTGCCGCGCCGGTAACGCTCGCGGATAGCCCCGCGCCGGATCTTGCCGCTGGATGTCTTGAGCACGGCATGCGGTGGCACCAGCAGCACGACATCGGGAGGCAAGCCCAGCACGTCGGAGGCCAGAGCCACGATCTTCTGCTCCAGCACCGCGCGCGCGCCCGCATCGGCCTCGCGCGTCTCGGCCACCACCACCAGTTGCTCGCTCTTGCCGCCCGGCTCGCCTGCCCCGAACGCGGCCACACAGCCCTTGCGCACGCCGGGCAGTTCCCCGACCGCCTGCTCGAGCTCGTAGGGATAGAAATTGCGCCCGCCGCGAATGATCATGTCCTTGCCGCGGCCGGTCACGTAGAGTTCGCCGTCGGCGACGAAGGCGAAGTCGCCGCTGTCCGCCCAGCCGTCGTGGAAGAGCGCCCGGGTCGCCTCCGGATTGCGGTAGTAGCCGGCCGTGACGGAGGGCCCGCGAAACTCGAGGCGTCCGACCCGCCGCTCCGGCAGCGGCTGCCCGCCGGCATCGACCACGCGCAGTGCATGGCCGGGCAGCGGCGACCCGCAGGACACGAAACGCAGCGTGGCCCGTTCCCCGCCCGGCGCCGGCTCGGCGCGCCCCCGCGTCATGAACGCTTCGCGCTCGACGCGCTCGCTGCGCGGGGCGCGCCCGGGCGGCGGCACAGTGAGCGCGAGCGAGCATTCGGCCAGCCCGTACACCGGTGCCAGCGCCTCGCGCCGCAGTCCGTGCGGCGCAAAGGCGGCAGCAAAATCGTCGAGCGTTTCGCCACTCACCGGCTCGGCACCGTTCAGGGCGATGCGCCACGACGAGAGGTCGAGCCCCGCCAGTTCCATTTCGCGGTGGCGCTTGAGGCACAGCTCGAAGGCGAAATTGGGCGCCGCCGTCACCGTGCCGCGATGGCGATGGATGGCCCACAGCCAGCGCTCGGGGCGCGCCAGAAAATCGAGCGGCGACATCAGAATCAGCGGACAGGCATGGTAGAGGCTGCCCAGCCACGCGCCGATCAGGCCCATGTCATGGTAGAGCGGAAGCCAGCTCACGCACACGTCGGTGGAAGACACTTCGAGCGCGTGGCCGAAGCCGCGGACGTTGGCGAGCAGGTTGGCGTGGCTCAATGCGACGCCCTTCGGGTCGCCGGTAGAGCCCGAGGTGTATTGCAGGAGGGCCAGCTCGCCGCGCTCCGGCGCAAGCGGCACGTCGGCGTCGGACGCGGCGCCGGCCGCAACGTCGAGATCGCCCGGCAGCACGATGCGGGAGAGCGTCGGGGCGAGGCCCGTCAGCATGCGCGCGAGCGGGCGGATCTCCTCGAACGCGATCAGCAGGGTCGCTTCGCAGTTGCGCAGGATCCCGGCCTGGCGGCGCAGATGGTCCTCGATCTGCGTCGCACGGGCCGGCGGATACATGGGCACCGGAATCGCCCCGGCGCGCAGGATGCCGAAGAAGCAACGGAAGAAGTCGAGTCCCGACGGCAGCATGAGCGCCACCCGCTGGCCGGGCGCGATGCCGAGGCGCGCCAACCCGGCGCCGATCGTCGCGGCCGCGCTGGCGAGCTCGCCGTAGGTGAGCGACTCGGTCGCCTCCGGGGTCCGGTAGAAGGTGACGTGGCAGCGCCCGGGATGACGCGCGGCGTGCCACGCGAGCACCTCCGGCAGGTCGCCGGCGGACTCCGGAAAGCCCTGTGCATGGCGCGGCGGCGCCTGGCGCGCGTCGCGGGCCGGGCCGCCGCTCGCATCGGCGGACGGGCCCGGGCCGGCGCGCTGCAGCACGGCGGCGAGGTCGCGCGGCGTCAGCGCCGTTTCCAACGCGTCCTCCGGCAAGCGCACGTCGAACGCGCGCTCGACGCGCGCCAGCAATTCCACGCGGGTGAGGCTGTCGAGCCCCAGGTCGCGCTCCAGCACGCTATCGAGCGTCACGCGCGGGCGATGGCCGGCGCGCACCTCCCCCACCAGCGCGTCGACCAGCGCGAGCAGCTTGTCCGTGAGGGCGGCGGAAAACGCTTCCGACCCGCTATCCATGGGTGTGGGCTCAAGTCTCTCGCGAACGCCTCGGCATCGGGCCTCGCCTGCCCGGCCCCGTCAATACAGGACCCGGCAACGGATCGTGCCCTCGACGGCAGCCAGCTCGTCACAGGTCACGCGGCTCGCCGCCGCATCGACGTCGGTCACTACGTAGCCCACCTGGGCGGTGGTCTGCAGGTATTGCGCGGCGATGTTGATGCCGGCCCGCGAAAAATATTCGTTGATGTGCGCGAGGATGCCCGGCACGTTGTGGTGGATGTGCAGCAGGCGACATTTCCCGGCGTGCTCGGGCAGCGACACCTCGGGGAAGTTCACCGCGGAAATGGTGGAGCCGTTGTTGCTGTAGCGAACCAGCTTGGCGGCGACCTCACGGCCGATGTTAGCCTGCGCCTCGGCGGTGGAGCCGCCGATATGCGGGGTCAGGATGACGTTGTCGAAGCGAGTGAGTGGCGACACGAAGGCGTCCTCGTTGCCCTTCGGCTCGACCGGAAACACGTCGATCGCCGCACCCAGCAGATGGCGCGCCTCCAGCACCCGTGCGAGCGCCTCGATATCCACCACCGTGCCGCGCGAGGCGTTGATCAGGAAACTGCCGGGCTTCATCGACGCCAGCCGCTCCCCATCGATCATGTTGCGGGTGGCGGGCGTTTCCGGGACGTGGAGGCTCACCACGTCGGCCGTTTCGAGCAGCCCCTGCAGCGAATCGAGCTGGCGCGCATTGCCGAGCGGCAGTTTGGTCTCGATGTCGTAGAACACCACCGCCATGCCGAGCTGCTCGGCCAGCACACCGATCTGCGTGCCGATGTGGCCGTAGCCGACGATCCCGAGCGTCTTGCCGCGCACCTCCCACGAGTGTGCCGCGCTCTTGAGCCACCCGCCCCGATGCTGGATGGCACTCTTCTCGGGGATGCCGCGCATCAGCATGATGATTTCGGCGAGCACCAGTTCGGCGACGCTACGCGTGTTGGAGAACGGCGCATTGAAGACCGGAACCCCGCGCCGCGCCGCGGCGTCGAGATCGACCTGATTGGTGCCGATGCAGAAGCAGCCGATGGCGGCGAGCCGCCCGGCGCGGGCCAGCACCTCGTCGGTGAGCCGGGTGCGCGAACGGATACCGACGAAATGCGCGTCGCCGATCGCTTCGATGAGCTCGGCACCCGACAGCGACTTCGGATACGACTCGACCAGCGTGTAACCGTCAGCGCTCAACACCTTGCTCGCCGAAGGGTGGATGCCCTCCAGGAACACGAACTTGAGCCGGTCCTTCTGCATGGAAAGTGTGGCCGTCATGAGCGGGGCTCCTCCTCGGCTCGGGTGAGTTTCGGTCCGCGCCGCCCGGCCTGGCGGTGATCGCGGTTCAAACCGGGACGGGACATGTGGCGCGGGGCGCGCAACGCATCCTTGTTGCTGGTCGACGGCATTTCCCCGCAGACGTTCCGGGCCGCGGCCGGGCAAGCCCGCCGCCGCCCGCCCCGGCTCAGGCGCCGCTGCGCCGTTTGCCGCGCACGACGCTGACAATCATGGTCGCGATGAAGAGCAACAGGGTGAGCGCGTTGGCGAGCCCGCCCCCCTGCAGCAGCGTGAAGCGCTCGGCCAGGGTGCCGGCGACCCGCAGCGCGAGCGACGCGTGCAGCAGCGCCAGCGGCACGTAGAACGCCGGATGATAGGGGATGCGCACCCGCGCCACCGCCGGGAAGATAATCGGCGCGTGACCGAACACCATGGCGAACACGAACCCGAGCGCGATCGCATGCAGCGCCGCGTCGCGCAAGCCGTCGCCCGCCTCGAAACCGCCCCCCAGCCCGAACAGCGCCCCCGCCGCGAGCCATACGTAGCCGGACAGCAGGCAGATCGCGATGAAGCGCGCGAGCCCCCGCTGGCGCGCGTTGTGGCGCGCGATGTCGTAGCGCAGCAGCCACCCGGCGAGCGCCAGCAGGCCGCCCGCAAAGAGGCGCCCGCCGCCGGCCTCGTGCCACAGCGCGAGCGTCGCCCCGGCCAGGATCACACCCGAAATAGCCACGAAGAGCGGCGCCGCGGCGGGCCGGGCGGGTAGCAGGCGGGTGAGCTCGAGGCGCTCGCCGGCGATGGTCAGCACCAGGAAGGCGAGCCACCACGGCACTGCCGCCTGGAGACTGCCGCCGAGGAGCCACGCGAGATTGCCGACCAGCCAGCACAGCGAGGCCACCATCAGGGTGATCGTGAAAAGGGCCGTCTGGCGGCGCATCACGGCCCCGCTGGCGGCGACCAGAATGGCCGACGCGCACACGAAGAGCGTCTGCGCGACGAAGGGCGCCGCCCCGGCCAGCAGCGCGAATCCGCCCAGCCCGGCGAACGCGGGGGCGAGGTAGGCGCCCCGACGCCCCACCGCGACGGCGCGTTCCAGGCTGATCACCGTCCCGAAGAAGGCCGAGATCATCAGCGCCCCGTGCACGGCGGCCTGGGCGGCCGCCACCGCCGGCACCTCAAATGCCAGGCGCGCGAGTCCGCCCAAAACCCCGCCCGCCAGCGACAGCAAGCCCAGCACCAGCAACGGCAGGCGTGCCAGGGGGCGCAGATCGGCGGACAGGAAGGTGCTTACCGAGGCCATCGAGGGAAGTTTCCGAAGAGCGCGCGGGCGCGGGCGCAGCCGCCCCGGTGCGGTGAGGAAGCGGAGTACAAAGCCCGCCGCCGGGCTACCAGCCGAAGTGCTCGCGTGCTTCCGCGGTCATCATCTCCGGCGACCACGGCGGCTCCCACACCAGGTCGACCGCGACCTTGATGTCGGGCGGCAAGGCCGCGTCGAGCACGGCGTCGATATCGTCCATGATCATGTCGCCCATCGGGCAGGCCGGCGAGGTCATGGTCATGGTGATGCGGATCTCTTGCGGGGCGATGTCGATGCGATAGATCAGGCCGAGATCGACGATATTGATCCCGACTTCCGGATCGCTCACCCGGCGCAGGATCGTGCGCAAGACGTCGACGTCGAGAGGCGTGGAAGAAGAAGTCATGGATTGCGTGGCTACGCAGGAAGACGATTGATGGCATGCCGAGCCTACACACAGCCCTTGCCAAAAGCAATGCACGAGCGGGGGAAACAGACGCTTGCAATGAAGCGCGAACCGAACCGCGCACAGCCGCTCCACTTAGTTCCAAGAAACGACCCTGGAGCACTGATGATCACGACCATGATACTGAACCGCTTCCTGAGCGACTCCGCCAAGTACCTGGGCATCGCGCCTGCCGGCCGCATGCGCGCGGCCTCCGTCGCGCTGTGCGGCACCTACGGGCGCATCGCGCGGACGTGGAAGGGGCGCTTGGCCATGACAACCAGCCGGTAACCGACCGACAGGCGCCTCGCAGCGCCTGTCCTCATTGTTGCTTGGGCACATACCGGGATCGGGACGCAACCCACGCCAAGCATTCGTATGTTCAAAATCGGAGCGGAACTCTTTCCGCCGAAGGCCCACTCATTCGATACTGCAACTTGTGCAACCGACCCTGTGACGTGATGACCCCTACCCTGAAAGCGCTGTTCAACACCCTCGCCGCTTCGATGCCTGGCCGACAGGGCGCAGCAAATCGCCCCCAAGCCGGACCGGCCGGTCTGGTGCAGAAGATCGTCGCGGTCGCCATCGGCCTGGCGCTGTTTGCCGTCGCACTGGCCTTCTCGGTGCTGCTGTTCGCGGCGGTATTGACCGCGGGCGCGATAGCCTGGGGCTACCTCTGGTGGAAGATGCGCGCGGTGCGCAAGCACATGCGTGACAATCCGCCAGGCGGGCTGGTCATCGAGGGCGAGATCATCCGCGAGGTCCGCACGCACGATGAGCGTAGGCACCGGGGCGAGTGACTAACGCCCGGTCGAAGCGGTTCAGTGCCCTAAACATGAGCCGATGATTCCGCCTTACCGGCTCATGCGAGCCGCGCGACCAGTCAGCTGCTGAAACCGGTACGGCCTATGGGCCGGGGTTTTCCCTGTTTCATCCACCCGATCGGGAAGCTCTCGCTTTCCGACGCCGGGCATGCGATCTCACGCTGCCGCCCCGACCTCCTGCTATTCGACACGGCGACGCCCGGCGCGGACGAACATGCGCGCGGTGCTGCTCCTCGACCTTGAGCGCTTCAAGTTCGTCAACGACACACTCGGCTACGAGATCGATGACAGCCTGTTGAAGACGGCCGGCCGCCGGCTCATGCATGGCGTCCGTACCGGCGACCGGGCTGCGACGTCATGCAGGGCTACCTGCCCGGCAGAACGTCGCCACCCACCGCGTTTTCAACCGCGTATTTCGGCGAAGCCTCATGACGTATCGAGACGATGTTTTCGCTCGGAGTTGCCGCGATCGAAGGTTGCGTTGTCGCGCGACTCGAGAAAATGAAAGTTGGCAGCCAAAGCAGCGGACGTCTTGGTGTTTGGCCCATATTTCCGTTCAAGTACATCTGCCTTGTTAGAGGTTACGCAATTAATCGTACTTCAAATACTTGAAGCGAGGATCATCAGGGGTCCCTTCCAGACTCGAACCGTCCTCTTTCCCCGGTTGCCACATGATGACTTCCTCAATTTTCTTGGCCAACTCAAAATCTTTATTGGTGATGCCTTTTGCAGCATGATTCATCAGCTTTACAATCACAAACGCATAAGACAGAGCCATATCAGGATGGTGAAACGCAGCTTCCGCCAAATGCCCCACCGTGTTGACCACCATCAGTGTTGCTTTCCAACCGCTGGTTTTGTATTTACGGCGTATCCAGCCGTTCTCCAAATACCACTGCGGCAATTCTTCCTCTAAACGTTTCTGGACTTCAGCGTCCGAATAAACCTCCTCATGTTTGCGTTCTCTCCAGCCCATCGCAAGCCTCCTCACGGACAGAAAGTCAAATCCACGATTGTGGATATCGTTGACCGCCGCCCCCCGGTCCACATCAATTTCCATCACTGAATCCCGCGGAAGTCCGAAGCTCCGCGGGTCCCGAGCGCGCAATGGCTGGCGCTTGTCAAGTCAGCGACGAAAACCCGGCGCCCACCTAACAAGGATAGGAATCAAGGACAGGAAGTTCAACGGCACTTTCAGAACGATCTCTTGTTCAGGCCACCGTAGCAAATCGCCGATTTCGCACCATCATGCGTCAAGATTCGCAGAAAGACTTTCCGCACCGAACCCCTGGATGTCGGCCGATGGTAGTCCGTCGGGCGAGCTTGCGATTCCGAACTTCGTGACCGGCAGCGGTCGGTCTCGGACTATCCACGTGGCGTACGGCGGCAACAACTGCAGGGTGAGCGGGCTTTATCAGGGGCGGTTTCAGGTCTGAAGTGCAACACCGGGGTGCGCGGCCCGAGGGGGTGGGCGACCGGTCTGTGCCGATGTGCGAAGCCCGTACTGCGAGGATTTCCCGACGCGAGCGCAGGGTCTAGAATGGAGCGGCCGCCTGAACCCAGCGCGCCTTCCCGCCATGTTCCGGGCAGGCCGCGTCAATGAGACCAAGACGAAAATGAAATATGTCCTTATCGGTGCCGGCCCTGCCGGTGTCAGAGCAGCCGAGACGCTGCGACAGCAGGATCCGAATGGCGAGATCACGCTGATCAGCGGCGAGCCCGGCGAGCCGTATGCGCGCATGGCGATCCCGTACATGTTGGGGGGGCGCATCGCCGAAGGAGGTGCCCACCAGCGCAAGTCCGCCGGCCATTTCGACGCTCTGAACGTTCGCTATCTGAACAACAAAGCGGTGAAGGTGCATGCCGGCGAAAACGGCCGCACCGTCGACCTCGACGATGGCTCTTCGCTCGAATACGACCGGCTGTTGGTCGCGACCGGCTCTTCGCCGGCGCTGCCGCCGATTCCCGGCACCGACCTCGATGGCGTTGTCTCCTGTTGGACGCTCGAGGATGCGCGAGCCATCGCCGGCAAGCTGAAGCCCGGAGCCAGGGTCGTCATGATGGGCGCGGGTTTCGTCGCCGGCGTCTGCATGAAGCCGCTCGTCGAAAGCGGTGTGGAACTCTCGGTGATCGCCGGCCGTGCCGGGCAGATATTGCGGTCGATGATGACGCCGATCGGCAGCCGGATGCTGCAGCGCTGGCTCGAGAATGAAGGGGTCGAAGTCATCACCAAGGGTCGCACCGAGCGCATCGATCCGGGTCCGCGGCTGGTCATGGATACGCGGACGCTCGATGCCGACCTGATCATCCTCGCGACCGGCGTGCGCCCCAACGTGTCGTTTCTTGAGGGCACTGGTGTCCACATCGACCAGGGCATCGTCATCGACGATCACATGCAGACCAACGTGCCGGGCATCTACGCGGCCGGCGATGTCGCCCAGGGGCGCGATTTCTCGACCGGCGAATGGATTGTGCACGCACTGCAGCCGACGGCCACCGAGCACGGGCGGGTGGCCGCGCTCAACATGGCAGGCAAATCCGCGCCGTATCGCGGCAGCCTCAGCATGAACGTGCTCGATACGGTCGGACTCGTGTCATACACGTTCGGGCTGTGGCAAGGCCGCGAGGGACAGGAGACGGTCGAGATGGTCGACGAGGACCGCTTCCGCTATGCCCGACTGTGCTTCGATGGCGACGTTCTCATCGGGGCGATTCTCATCGGCCAGACGCGACACGTCGGCGCCATCCGCGGTCTGATCCAGACCCGCCGCAAACTGGGCAGATGGAAGGACAAGCTGTTGCAGAACCCGCAACTGGTCATGGAAGCCTTCGTCGAGCTCACCAAGACCTGATCGCGCTCGCGTTCTGGGGCGTGACGCCGCTCGGGGTGCGCGGCAGATCGAGCTGATCGCACTGGATCTCAGGCCCCGCTTTGGAACGCCTCGCTGCTCAGCGGGGAACACCACGGAGTATTAGAAAGGGCTCCGGGGAACCGGATTGTCCGGTGTGTTGCTTGGTCTTCGAATGCCGCGCGCGGGAGCGCGAAGTTCCTTCGTACTCATTCCAGCGGGCGGCCAAAACACGCACTTTTGCCGTCCGCTGAACGGAACTCCAGCTTGGGGGCCACTGGCGCAGCACAGATGACGGAGCTCATCTATTGCGTCGCGCTCACCCTCGATGGCTTCATGGCCCCTCCCGACGGAAGCGTTGGCGCGATGCTTGCGAACCCGAGCTTGCCTGGGTCCAGCTCCTCGACAAACACGTCGACCACCCTCACGGGGTTTGTCTCGATGACGCAGTCGTCGAGACTCTCGGGAAGCAGCGTGGTTTGAGTACGGCTCCGGCCTTCGACAAAACGCCTGATGGGGGCAAATCGCGCCTCGTAACATGCCTTTCTCATATGCCCCGGCAGGTGTCTTTACACAGTCCGGGCTGGGCGCGGCTGTTCGCCCACCCCACCACCCACCACCGTACCGCCCGCAATCGACCGATCGCCTTACCCAACGCGGAAGGGATAACAAAGCAAACCTTATGGCAACATCAATAGATACGATTTGCTGCGCCGCGCCATTCCGCCGTCTAATACGAGGCATTCAGCATTGATGCCACGGAAAACAAGTGTGCCGCACAACGGCACACCGCAACCCTGGCAAGCCTTTTATTACGGGAAAGGAATCCACCATGAAACTGAAACTCACCATCGCCCTCGGCACCGCTGCCCTGCTCGGCGCCAGCTTCGGCGCCCAGGCCGCTCCGGCCGCCGACACCGCCACCTACGGCAAGCGCTTGGCCTCGACCGGCGCCGTCGCGAAGTCCCGTCCGGGATCGTTCGACGTCTACATCGACAAACCGACCGGATTCGCCTTCGTTAACACCCCTGCCGGCTGGAAGTTCACGCGCAAGGTGCAGGACGACTCGCCCGCCATGGGCGGAAAGAAGCTCGAGTCGGTGGCCAAGCTCTGACAACCGCCACCCTTCCGCAGCACTGAAGCAAGGGCCGCAACCGCGGCCCTTTTGCGTTCCGCCTTCGAGCTCGCCCGTCACCGCCATCAGACCACTGAGGCCGATCGAGCAAGTGACCGAGAAGCGCCGCAAGATGCGTTGGCAGCATTGTTGCTCAACGCGAGGGAAGCTCTCGATCAGTTGCTACCGGGTCGCCTCGAGAGCGAGGGACGCACCACCGCAGACGTCCTGGCAAGGCTCGGCGTACCGACCGCCTCCAAGCCAGGCATGGACGACAAGAGGCTGGTGGCCATGAGCGGTGGACAGGACAGCAGGTGCCATAAGCCCCTCACCGACTTTGATTTGGCGCCCCTACAGAGCGACGTGCCCGAAGCACAGTTCGAGGGGGGATGACCGTGTCCGCTGCCCAGCGCCTCATCCCGCTCCCCGCGCGATACGCGCCCAAGACGTCCCCCTATCTCGGCATCGACCGCAACAGGTTCAACGCCGAGTCAAGCCGAAGCGCACGGTCGTCGTGCTCGGCTGGGAGCACACCAACGGCTCGGTGACCAGGCAATACTCGGCGGCGAAGCTCCGCAAGTTTATCGCCGCAACGGAATTGGTGTGCTTCGGCCATGCAGACGCACCGAGCCTGACCTTCATCGTGAGCAATGCGAAGTCACGCAAATCTCACGCACCGAAGCTGAAGGGCAGCTTGATGGCGTAAAGAACCGCCGAAACCGGACTTCTTCGGCGATCTCGGTCAGTCGTGCCCGGGCCTCGCTGATCGGGACAATATTTGAAAGCACACGGTCGCTCCGGCACGGAGCCTCAAATTGGCCATTGGCGTCCAGCTCAGTATCTGGCTCGACCACCAGACATGTCAAAGACAGCTCCAGCGTTAAACCGGCTCGCTTCCGTACATAACCATGCGACCAAATGCGCCACTTCGGCAACTGATCCGAGGCGCTTCATCGGACTGTCGGCAATCATGGTCTCAACCGCTTCGGCACCGAGGCCGCGAATCATGTCCGTGTCGATTGGACCGGGAGCCACGCAATTGACGAAGATGTTGTGTCCAACCACCTCTCGACTGAGCGCCTTGGTGAAGGCAATAACGCCGGCGCTTGCCGCCGAGTAGGTTGCCAGCCCGGCGAGCCCTTCCTTGCCGGCCAATGATCCCAGGTTGATGATTCTTCCGCCTCCCCAGCGATGCATGTGGGGCAGCATGGCCTGGGTTACTTGCATCGTGCCGATGAGGTTCACCGCGATGATCCTGTGCCAGTCGCCAGAGGCATGCCCCTCGAATGCCTGGAGCCCGCCAAGATACCCCGCGTCATTGATCAGGATGTCGATCCGCGTTCCTCGATCGACCACCCCTGTGAGACTCGCAGCGATCTCATCCTGCCGCGTGATATCGACTATCTCGGCCTCAGCCCCTTCGACACTCGCCGTTGTTGCATCCCAGATCAGCACCCTTGCACCGCTGACCAATAGGCGCTCAACGATGGCCTTGCCAATGCCCTTCGCACCGCCAGTGACAAGCGCCGTCTTTCCGGTCAGAGCTTGTGAATCTTTCGCTCGCGTGACCGGCTGGTCACGCGAGCGCTCTTGGCGCCGTCGAATCGGGCGCAATATGTCTTTTGCATCGTTTGTGTCGCTATGGCTCGTTCATTTGACGAATTTCCGACTGTTTTCCGCCCTCAGGCCCCGATTCCGGGGAGTGCAGACGTACCTGTCCCTATCCCGAGCAACTCGGGCGCC
>Ga0214472_10005628_pt1 | contig 13175 bp, 13 predicted proteins | sample RVTome_6_FD_207662 | JGI IMG/M metagenome (GOLD analysis project Ga0214472, IMG submission 207662) | Soil microbial communities from uranium-contaminated site in the Upper Colorado River Basin, Wyoming, United States - RVT140D175 | ecosystem: Environmental > Terrestrial > Soil > Contaminated >... | reverse complement strand
CGGGCCGCGCTACGAAAAGTTCGCGACCGCGCCGGCACCGCACGTGGACGTCTCGGTGTATCCGTAGGACTTGCAGAGCGCTCCGACGGTAATAACCTCTTCCGCGCGCGCGGGACCTTGGCCGACCGTGTCGGCGTCCGGCCCGGCGTTGCCGGCCGAGAAGACGCTGACGACCCCGGCCTTGTGTGCCGCCTTGACCATCAGCACGATCGGCTCGAACTCGTCGTCGGCTTCGAGCGTGCCCCACGAGTTCGACGCGACGCGGATCCCGCCGGGAAACGCGTCGTCGTTGCGGTGCTTGAGCAACCATTCGTAGGCCAGCAAAGCGTTCGTCTCGAAGCCGAGGTCGTAGAGCAGGCCGTGATGCGCGTCGGCGATCTTCAAGCTCACCAGGCTCGCGCCGGGCGCGACGCCTTCGAAGTTCAGCCCCTCGCCGCCCGCACCGGTTCCGGCGACGATGCCTCCCACGTGGGTGCCGTGACCGATGGTGTCCACCGGCGTGCCGGTCGCCTCCGCGTACTGGTCGGTGTACTCGCCGTCTTGGATCGCGTCCATGAACCACGCGGGCTCGAAGTTGATGTGAGCGGCGACGCGGTCGGCAAGATCCGGATGCGTCGAGTCGATCCCGGTGTCCACGATCGCGACCGTGACGTCTTTGCCGGTGTAGTCGCGCGCGAGCCGGTTCGTGTCGCCGCGAAGCAAGTTCACCTTCGTGTCCAGGCGCGCGCCGTAGTTGTGCATCTGGAGCCGGCCGTCGGCATCCACGTACTGCACGTCGCGCCAGCGTGCCAGCGTTCGGTAGGCCGAGATCGGGCCGAGCACGATTGCCGCGTCGATCGAGTCCAGGACCGCCGCGTTCGTAATGCCGGCCGCGGCGAGCCTGCGGATGGTCGAGCGGTCCACGTCGTGGGTGAAGCCGACGATCGCGCGCGGCGAGACGTCGGGTGAGAGCAGATCGGTGTCGAAGACGGCTGAGGGTCGGGCGTATGCCCCTGCGCCGACGGCGGCGATGACCAGCATCGCCGCGAGAATCAGTTTCGCGATCTTCAACGGAATCCTCCATCTGGGTCGGATCGACCGGAAAGACTTCTGCGCACCCGCGGACGGCTCCTTGCCGATCCGCGGGGACCAACCGGGACGCTTCTTCCCGCGGCCTCGCGCGTTCATCCGATTCGGCGGATGCGTCCAGTTTGCCAGACTCACCGACGCGGGGCGCGGTAGGGTGACCGGCGCGAAGGAGGTTGGAATGTTGCATCGAAAAACCAGCATGGTGGCCCCGGATAAAGTGCTCCCCGGCCGCGCGACGCCGATGTCGGTTCCCGATCGGCACCATGCGCTCGGTACGGCTCTTCGAGCGCCCTGGCCCGACGGCACCGAGACCGCGATGGTCGCGATGGGTTGCTTCTGGGGTGCCGAGCGGATCTATTGGCGCCTGCCGGGCGTGCATTCGACGTTCGTCGGCTACGCAGGCGGGTATACGCCGAATCCGACGTACGAGGAAGTGTGCTCGGGGCTGACCGGCCACGCCGAGGTTGCGGTCGTCGTCTTCGAGCCGACGAAGATCTCCTACGAGGATCTGCTGAAAGCGTTCTGGGAGAACCACGACCCGACGCAGGGGATGCGGCAAGGCGGCGACATCGGGACGCAGTACCGCTCGGCCATCTACACCTACGACGACGAGCAGTTCGACGCGGCGAAGCGCTCGTGCGGGCGGTACCAGGCGTTGCTACGCGAGAAGGGCTTCGGCGACATCACGACCGAGATCGCGCCGGCGCCCGAGTTCTACTACGCCGAGGACTATCACCAGCAGTACTTGTCGAAAAACCCCACCGGCTACTGCAATCACGGCTTCTGCCAAGTCGAGTACTCCTAATGTTGGAACGGCAGCGCGACACCGTGATCGACCTCGTCCGTTCGGGCGCAACGACGACGGTCGTCTTCTATCACTGGGTCTTTACGATCATCGTGTGGCGGCCGGACGGCCCGCACGCCGACAATCCGATCGGCTACGTGTCCGGGCTGTGGTTCCTGACGTGGATCCTTCAGGTGTTGCCGCTGTTCTTCATGGCCGGCGGCTACACGCACTCGCTCGCGTGGGCCAAGTATCGCGCCGCGCCGCGAGCATGGCGCCGCTTCGTCGCGCGACGCGCCGGACAGTTGCTCGGTCCGGCCTTGCTGCTCGTCGCGGTCGTGCTGGGTGCGGCGTGGTTGATCGCCGCGCTTCGGCCAGGCCCGGACCCGTGGTTCTCGCGCGGGGTGATCTTGGTGCTGTCCCCGCTGTGGTTCCTGGTCGTCTATCTGATGCTCGTCGTCACCGTGCCGGTATGGGACCGGCTTCACCGGCGATTCGGCGAGCTTGCACCGATCGGCTTGGCCGTGTGCGCGATGGGCGTGGACGTCGCCCGCTTCCGCTACGGAATCGGAGGCATCGCGCTCGCAAATCTGGTGTTCGTCTGGGCCGCGTGCCATCAAGTTGGCTGGTCCTGGGAGCGACTGCGCGCGGCACCGAGACGGTTCGGTCACGCGTTGATGCTGATCGGATTCGCGGGACTGGCGGGCTTGACGAACATGGGGCTGTATCCGCGCTCGATGGTCGGCACGACGTCGCCGCTGGATCGCTTTTCGAACATGGGGCCGCCGACCCTGCCGATCATCGCGCTGTTCGCGCTGCAACTCGGGCTCGTCGTGGCATCCCGCGAGCATCTTGCGCGGTGGGCCGAGCGGCCGCGCATCGCGGGCGGCGTCGCATGGCTCAGCCGAAACGCGATGCCGCTGTTTCTGTGGCACTCCGTGGGGTTTGCGTTCTTCTTCGCGGCGATGAAGCTGTGGCTGTCGGTTCCGGAATCGCCGACCACGATCTGGTGGCTTTCGCGGCCGCTGTGGTTGATCGGTCCGGCGCTTGCGACGGTGCCGTTGCTCGCGGCGAGCGCGCGTTTGCTGCGTCCGTCGGGTGCGGTCACCGCCGCGCGCCCGCGCGGGGCGATCCCGGCCTGAGCCCGTGGGATCGCTCGCCCTCGCCGCGGGCCTGATCGTCTACAACGCGCTCGCGAACCGGTGGAAGCCGTTTCATGCGTGGGCATACGTGCCGGCGAACGTGGCGATGGCCGGCGCCGTCGTTGCGATTGGCGCGTGGGCATTCGACCTGGACCGACGGGTGATGGGGTTGCGATGGGAATCCGCATGGATCGGAGCGGCGATCGGGGTCGCGGCGGTCATCCCCGTCTTCGCGCTCTTGCCGTTCGAACGGGGACGGACGCTGCTGCGAGACGAGCGACTCGCCGGTGTGCGCGGCGCCGGCGCGGCCTACATGCTCGCGATCCGCATTCCGATTGGAACGGCGGTCGTCGAAGAAGTCGTGTTTCGCGGTGTGCTGCTCGGCAGCGTGTTGCATCGCGGATCCGCCGCGGCCGTTGCGGTGTCGAGCGTCGCGTTCGGCCTGTGGCACATCGTGCCGACGCTTCTGATGGCTCGGCAGAATCGCCTCGATATGCGGGTCGTGCCGGCCGGCGTTCTCCTGACCGCAGCCGCGGGAGTTTTCCTGGGGTGGCTCCGAATCGCAACTGACTCGGTTGCCGCGCCCCTGTTGCTGCACGCGTCGATCAACTCCCTGGCCGCCGCGGCTGCGATGATCGCGCTCTCCGGTTCCGGTTACGGGTCCGCCAGCCAACCGCCGCCGAGCGGTCCACCAGATTGAAAGAGTGCGACCCGTAGCGAAGGGCTGCAATCGAAGCAATGAGTTTTCGCATAGGCAACTATTCGGCGGACATGGTCAAGATTCCTGGACGAACGTCAGACGACGCTCGTGCATCGGTAGTAGCCGGCGCCTTGCGAGATCACCGAGCACAGGAGCGGCCCGCCGGCCGGAAGCCCGAAGGAATCGGTTCCCATCGCTTGCGGCCCGAGTTGTGCCGAGCATGAAGTGCCGCCCGAACAGGAGAGTATCCAGACCGCGCCGGCAGCGTCGGTCACCCGAACCTGCAGATCCGCTCGTGATGAAGAACCGTAGATAATAAGCGTCGGCCCTGCGATCGAAAACGTGCAGCTCGTGACGCTGGAGTAATACCCGCCGCACTCACTGATGAGCAGCGCCCGCGCCGGCGACGGGGCGACCATGGCTGCAACGAGTCCGGCGGTGACCAACATCCGATTGAGTTTGCGCATCTCCCACCTCCGCCCCCATGGTGCACCCGAGATGCCCGAGTTGTCTAGGGCGGTCGTCGCGAAACGAAGCCCTCGGAACGAAGGACCGAGCGAACAAGATGGCCGCCGAGTGTCAAGCATCAACCGAAGTAGGCGTCAAGAATCAGCCGAAGTAGATGTCAAGGATCAGGTGAAGGCCTGTAGACCATCACCCGAAGCCATTCCGACAAGCATCAGGCGAAGGACGACATCTCGATGGCGCGGCCGCAGGGACTCGAACCCCGAACCTTCTGATCCGTAGTCATCTCAAGCTCAGCGCTGTAGCCGCGCACGTTTGCGCAGGTCGATCGCGAGCGCTGTAGCCGAAGTTATCTGCTCAGAATCGTGGTTTCTCCTCATCGCGTCTTGACGGATAGTAACGCAACGCGTTATGTTTGGGCATGATTCAAAGCTTTCGCGATCGGGACACCGAACGGCTCTTCCAGCGAAATCCAGTACGCCGATTCGGACCTTCCGTTCAGAAGGCTGCACTCAGGAAGCTGCGAATGCTCGATGCGGCAGTCATTCTCGAAGACCTTCGGGTGCCGCCGGGCAATCGGCTTGAACGCCTCAAGGGTGACCGGGCCGGTCAATACAGCATTCGGATCAACGACCAGTGGCGCGTTTGCTTCCGCTGGGTCGGAGAGAACGCTCACGATGTCGAGATCGTTGACTACCACTAGGAGAACCCGATGACCAAGAAGCTCGCTCCGGTTCATCCGGGAGAGATCCTGCTCTCGGAGTTCCTCGAGCCGCTTCAAATCTCGCAGTACCGGCTCGCGAAGGCGATCCATGTTCCGCCGCGCCGTATCAACGAGATCGTGCACGGCGATCGATCGGTCTCCGCCGATACCGCCATCCGGCTCGCGCGATATTTCGGAACATCCGAGCGATTCTGGCTCAACCTGCAGACCCAATACGATCTGGACATCGAGCGAGACAAGATCGGCACGAAAGTCAGCCGCGAAATCTCACCGCTCGCCGGATGACGTCCTCCAAATCAGATGGTGTTCAGCGCTGTAGCCGCCACTGAACAACAAGCTGAAAGCCGTTTCCGCTGTCAGCGCGGCCGCAGGGACTCGAACCCCGAACCTTCTGATCCGTAGTCAGACGCTCTATCCATTGAGCTACGGCCGCTGGTAGGACGAGGAGAAATCCTACCATGCGAGATGACCCTCGATTTCCGCGTTTGCGTCAGGCGGAAACGACGAGCGCCCGCCGGGCACGGTGATTTCCCGACGGGCGCTGAAGCGGAGGCGGAGCGATTTGAACGCTCGAGGGCCTTGCGACCCAACGGGATTAGCAATCCCGCGCCATAGACCAGACTAGGCGACGCCTCCGTGTGCGCGCGCATTCTACCCAAGCGGCGGAGGGCCGGGGATTCGAACCCCGAAGCCGGTTGCCCGGCGGCAGATTTCAAGTCTGCTGGCTTGCCAGTTAGCTCTAGCCCTCCGCCTCCAAGGGTAGCGGACGGCTACGGCGTGGGGCCGAGGAGTTCGAAGCCGGCGTACCCGACCAGCGGGTGGGGCACGTGCACAGAGCCGTCCTCGCGCTGGTTGTTCTCCATGATGGCGATGAGCATTCGGCCGATGGCCACGGCAGTCCCGTTGAGGGTGTGCACAAACTGCGGCCCGGAGTCGGTCTTGATGCGGCAGTTCAGCCTGCGGGCCTGGTAGTCGGTGCAGTTCGAGCAGCTCGTCACCTCGCGGTAGGCGGCCTGGCCGGGCATCCACGCCTCGACGTCGTACTTCTTGGCGGCCGGCTGACCCAGATCGCCGGCGGCGATGTTCATCACGCGATACGGGATCTGCAGCTCTTGCAGGATCTCTTCTTCGACCGAGAGCAAGAACTCGTGCTCGTCCCAAGATTGCTCCGGCGTCGTGAACGAGAACATCTCGACCTTGTCGAATTGGTGCACGCGAAAGATCCCGCGCGTGTCTTTGCCGTAGGTCCCCGCCTCGCGGCGAAAACACGTCGAAAATCCGGCGTAGCGCAGCGGGAGCGCATCGGCGGGGAGATACTCGTCCTGATGCATCGCCGCGAGCGGCACCTCGGACGTTCCCACCAGATACAAATCGTCTTCCGGCAACGTGTAGATTTGGGCTTCGTCGGTCGGCAGAAACCCGGTTCCCTCCATCGCTTCGCGACGCACCAGCACCGGCGGAACGACGGGCGTGAAGCCCTTGTCCGACAGCTTGCCCATCGCGTACCGCACCAGCGCGAACTCGAGCAGGACGATCTGGCCTTTGAGATACGCGAAGCGCGAGCCCGACGTGCGCGCGCCGCGCTCGACGTCGATCATGTCGAGCGTCTCGCCGATCTGCAGATGATCGCGCACCTCGAAATCGAACGCGGGCGGCAGGCCTTCGCGGCGAACCTCGTCGGCCTCTTCCTCGGTATGGCCGTCGGGTGCGGTCGGATGTGGCAGGTTCGGGATTCCCAGCATCAGGTCGCGAGCACGGGCGGCCAGCTCGCGCTCGTGCTCTTCGGCGGCTTTGACTTCTTCCGAGAGTGCCTTGGCTTTTTCGAGCAGGGCCGGCCGCTCGTCGCTCGACGCCTTGCCGACCGCGGCCGACGCGGCTTTCTGCTGGCTGCGGAGCTGATCGAGGCGCGTTTGGACGGCGCGCCGCTCGGCATCGGCCGCAAGCGTCTCATCGATCGGATACGTGCCGCCGCGGCGCGCGAGCGCGGCCCGAACCTCGTCGGGACGCTCGCGGATCATCTTCAAGTCGAGCATGAACTAGACCGCCCGCGGATACGATCCGAGGACGCGCACGTCGAGGATCTTGGTGCGCAGCGAGTTGAGCGCGTGGCCGATCTGCGCGTCGGACGCATGGCCCTCCATGTCGATGAAGAAGCAGTACTCGCCGAGACCTTCTTTCGTCGGCCGCGACTCGAGCTTCGTCAGGTTGATGCCGCGATCGGAGAACTCGTGCAGAATCGCCAGCAGCGATCCGGGCCGGTCCTTTTCGATGTAACACACGACGCTGGTCTTGTCGGTCCCGGTTGGGGGGACCGGTTCGCGGCCGAGCAACACGAAGCGGGTTGCGTTCTCGTGCCGGTCCTCGATGTCGGGCGCGAGGATGGTCAATCCGTAGATCTCGGCGGCGAGGCGCGTGCCGATCGCGGCCCAGGGCGCATCCTTTTCGGAGACCTCCTGCGCCGCTTCGGCCGTCGAGTTCGACGCGTGCACGCGAACGCCGGGCAGCAACGCGGCGAGCGAGCCGCGGCATTGCGCCGTCGCGTGCGGATGGGAGAGCACGTCGGTGACGTCACCGAGCGGGATGTGCGGACGGGCGAGCAGGCAATGCCGGATCGGCAGCACGACTTCGCGCTGGACCTGCACCGCGTGGGTTTCGCCGGCGAGCGTGTCGAGCGTAATGTTGACGCTTCCTTCGATCGAGTTTTCGATCGGCACGATGCCGCGGGCGACGCTTCCCCGCTCGACGGCCGAGATGACCTCGGGGATCGTCGCCATCGCGACCGGCTCGGCCCCGGCGCATTCGGGCGTCGCGATCAGGGCCTCCTCGGTGAACGTCCCGGGCGGCCCCAGATAGGCGGCCTTCACTCCTTCTCCTTGGACGCTTCGGTGCCGAGCGCGCGACGGATTGCGGCCTGCTCTTCGTCGGACAAGTGATATTTGCTGACCCCGGTTTCGACGGGCTTGGCGTACATGCGCGTCTCGTTGCGTCCGTTGATCGAGGTCAAGACGATCCCGTTGCCGTCGATGTCGAGCAGCGCGGCCGAGAACGACAGCCGGCCGCCCATGTCTTCGAAGGCGTCGAAGCGCACCAGGCCGACGTGCTGCAGCGACCGGCGTGCCGCGCCGAACAGTTCGGCGTTCTCGCGGTCCAATCGCTGCACGACCGAGACGATGTCGGCCGCGATCGTGGCATCCGATTTGTCGCCGCCTTCGCCACCCTGCAGGACGGCCATGGAACGCTTGAGCGCGTCCAAACGGGTGCTTGCCCGAAAAGCGAGCGCGAGCGAAGCGCCGGCCACGCCTACCCCGGCCAGCGCGACGAATCGCAGCGCATCAGCATCCCATGCCATCGTTCGCCCTCCCGGCGAAATCGGGCCCGGCAAAATCGCGCGAAGTATACCCTTCCCGTATGGGGCTCCCGGCCGTTAGAATCGCAGATGTGGAACGGCCTTCCCACACGGATACGCTGGACCGGCTCTTGGACGCGGTCGCCGGCGGCACCGTGACACCCACCGAAGCCGTGGATCACATCGCCGCTCTCCGCGCCCGCCGCCGGCTCGACGATGCGCACGCGCGTCTCGATCTTCGCCGGCAGAGTCGCACCGGGTTGCCGGAGGTCATCTACGCGCCCGGCAAGACGCCCGCGCAGATGCGATCGATCGCCCGGGTGCTGCTGGAACGGTCGGCCGCGCCGGTCGTCGCCACGAAGGCGTCGCGCGACGCGTTCAACGCGGTCCGGGACCTGTCGCCCGAATCCGAGTACCACGAGACCGCGCGAACGATTGTGCTGCGACGCGAACACGGCGCGCCGATCGGTCAATGCATGATCGTCACCGCCGGCACCTCCGACATCCCGATCGCCGAAGAGGCCGCCGTCACCGCCGACGCATGCGGTGCGAAAGTCGAACGCGTCTTCGACGTCGGCGTCGCCGGCATCCATCGCGTGCTCGGCGTGTCGGAGGACTTGCGGACCGCCGACGTGATCATCGTCGTCGCCGGCATGGAAGGCGCGCTTCCCAGCGTCGTCGGCGGCCTGGTGCACGCGCCGGTCGTCGCCGTCCCGACCTCGGTCGGATACGGGGCGTCGTTCGGCGGGATCGCCGCGCTGCTGGGGATGCTCACTTCATGCTCGCCGGGTGTGGCGGTCGTCAACATCGATAACGGTTTCGGCGCGGCGGCGTTCGCCGTGCGGATGCTGCGGGCGCGCATGTGACCACCGTCGCCTACTTCGACTGTTTCAGCGGCGTCGCGGGAGACATGACGCTGGGCGCGCTGATCGACGCCGGCGCGCCGCTGGAGGCGATCGAAGCCGCGCTGTCCAAGCTGTCGATCGAGCCGTTCGAGCTTGAGGTGACTCGCGTCGAGCGGCTCGGGATCAGTGCGATCGGCGTGCGCGTACGCGCGGCGGAAGGAGGCGTGCTTCGAACCTACGCGGCGGTGCGCGCGATCATCGAGCAAGCCGACCTTCACGACCGGCCCAAGCAACTCGCGCTTGCGATCTTCCGGCGGCTGGCCGAAGCCGAAGCGAAAGTGCACGGCAAAGAGGTCTCGCGCGTGGCATTCCACGAGCTGGGCTCGGCCGACACACTCGTCGACATCGTCGGCGCCGCCGTCGCGCTGGATCTGCTCGGTGTGGAAGAGGTGCACGCATCGGCCGTCGCGACCGGCATGGGCATGATCCGTACCGACCACGGCGTCTACCCGGTGCCCGGCCCCGCCGTGGTCGAGTTGCTCAAAGGCGCGCCGATGTACTCGCGCGGCATCCCGACCGAGCTGGTCACGCCGACCGGCGCGGCGATCCTGGCCGCCACCGCGCGCAGCTTCGGTGAGATGCCGCAGATTCGCGTGCAAGCCGTCGGCTACGGCGCCGGCACGCGCGACCTAGAGATCCCGAACGTGCTGCGCGTCATCGTCGGCGAGATGGTCGCCGACGAGCAGTTCGGTCCGGTGCCGGCCGTCGTGCTCGAATCCAACATCGACGACATGAATCCCGAGCTGTACGAATACGTGATGGAGCGTCTGTTCGCCGCCGGCGCTCAGGACGTGTGGACCACGCCGATCGTGATGAAGAAGGGGCGTCCGGCCGTGACGCTGTCGATCCTGTGCGGTCCGGCCGAAGAGCAATCGGTCCGGGAGGTGTTGTTCGCCGAGACGACCACGCTGGGACTGCGGCGACGCGCGGTCGAGAAATGGATGCTGCCGCGCGAGGTGATCAGCGTTCAGGTCGAAGGCGGCTCCGTCCGCGTCAAAGTCGCCCGGACCGGAGGGCGCGTGACCGGCACCTCGCCGGAATACGCGGACTGCGTGCGGGTCGCGCGGGAAGCGTCGCGGCCGCTCAAAGAGGTCTACGCCGAAGCGGCGTCGGCCGCGCGAGCGATGCTCACCGAGTAGCGAACTCGAACACGCCCAGCGCGCCGAACGCGTCCTCGCCGGCCGGTTCGCCGAATTGCTTGCGCACCGCCGCCCGGACCGCGCGCGAGTCGGGGAAGTCGATGTCCTCCAGTGAGACGACGAACAGTTGCGTCCCCCCCGGCCGGGCCTTCAATCCCTTGCGAAGAAGCAGATAGTCGAAGGCGCGCGTCGAGTTGTGCGCCGAATCCCACGGGTAGGGGGTCCACACCTGGATTTCGAACGGCCCGTCGGCGCGCGCCGCGATCCAGTCGGTGGCGGCCGCGACATTGTGGAAGGCCGCGGGTGAGGTGGCGTTCAGCTGATCGGGAAGCCGTGCCGGATTGGCGACGGCCGCGATGTTGAACGCGGCGATCAGCAGGACGGCCGTTGCGGGAACGGCCAGCGCCGCGGTCCGCTTCGTGATCCAGGCAAACGTCTTGTAGGAGATCTCGACCAGGCCGCCGGCGAACAGCACGATCGCGCCGGGCAGCCACGGAAGCAGCCAGTAGGCGAACATCTCGCCGCGCCACAGCAGCGCACCGATCAACCCCAGCGTCTCGAAGAGCATGAGCGTCTGGAACGCGGGCGCCACGCGCCGGTCGTTCCAGTGATACCGCTCCCATGCGATCAGCCCGATGATCGCGGCGAGCACGATCGCGGCTGCAACGGCGAAGCGCGGCGTGCCGATCGTCTGCACGAACAGATCCTTGAACGCCTTCATGAACGAGCCACCCGTCTCGACTCCCGGCTCGCCGCGGCCGAGCAGCAGCCGGATCCACGAGCGCATCCCGGCAAAGCCGCTTCGCAGCTCGGCGACGATCATCGGGACGAGCGGAAGCGCGAACAGGCCGGCGATCCCGGCCCAGGAGCGCGCGCGAAGGGGCGGCCGGCGGGTCAGCAGCCAGATGCCGAGCGTTGCGGGAAGGATCAGTCCGGTCGCGTGCAACTGGGGGGCGAGGCCGGCGGCGAAGGCTGCCGGCGCGAGCCATCGTTTGTTGGACGGCGCTCGGATCAATGCGTAGACGAGCAGCGCGGCGAAGAACGGCAGCGTGTTGGGATTCCATCCGAAGCGGCCGAAGTAGACGGCGATCGGTGCGGTCGCCATGATCGCCGCGGCGCTCAGGCCGGCGAGCGCGCCGAACGTTTCGCGTCCGATGCGCCAAACCAGATAGACGGCGCCGACACCGGCGATCGCCGCCAGGAACGCTCCGGCGAACGGGCTCATCCGAAACAGCGCATAGAACGGAGCGATGAGGTAGTAGTAGCCGGGACCGAGGTACACGCCGCGCGAGGTCGGCTGGCCGGTCAGGACCGGCTTGTGATCGACGAGCATGCGTTGCGCGGCCATCGACGCGTTCGCCTCGTCGTGGCCGTACCAATGCAGCGACGGAAGCGCCCAGAAGCGAAGGATGGTCGCGGCCAGCAGAATCGCGCCGATCGCGAACAACGTCCACGGCTCCTCGGCTTTGCGACGCGCTTTCCACGCCAGGCCATTCGCGGTGGTGCGGACCGCTTTCGCGCGCACGGCCGCGCCGCGACGCGACAGACGCACGACGTGGACGCGCTCGGCCGCGCGCCGGCGCACGTTCGGGCGCGGTGCCTCATGGGTACCGCCGTCGCGGATCGCCAGTTCGCTGATGCTCGCGCGCGGATGTGCGAGCAGCAGATCCAAGGCAAGAATCGTCGCGCCGGGTTTGGGTGCGATCGACTCGAGTATGGACCGGCGCGACAAGAAGAACGGCGTCGCCGGATCGGTGATGCCGCGGACTGCGTCGCCGCAGACCGACAGCAGCCCGCGCGGCGGCTTGCCGTCCACCGGGCGACGCGAGGCGAGCACGATATCGACATCGTTCACCGCCGCCTGCAGCAGCATGTCGGGAATCATCTCCGGCGGATGCCGCCCGCCGGCGTCGATGATCGCGACGTAGTCGCCGGTGGCCGCGGTCAGCGCATCGGCCAGCGCGGCACGGGCGCGCAACACGCGGAGCGGCACCCGTTCCCTCTCGGCCGTCATCAGCAGCTCGGTCGAGGCCATCTTGATCGTCTCGTCGGCGATCAGGATCTCGGCCGGCGTATCGCGCAACGCCCGGCCCAGACGCTCGACGATCGCCGGCGTCACCTCGCTGCCGGATCGGTTGCGGACGACCAACGTCAAGCGAGGGCCGGCCACAACGGTCCGGCCCCGCGACGTCTTTTGACCCGGCGCGGTGGGCATGATGGTCTCGCCTGGTCAACGAGCCGCCGGCCGGGGTCGTTTCGCCGCACCGCCGGGCCCGTCCCGGCCTGGGCGATATGTCGCGACGCGAAACGGACGGCGAGTGTTCCGCGAATGCAAGAGCGCCCGCGCATGGTTCGCGCGGGCGCTCGTCTCCCCCCTCCGGAAGATCAGCCCAGCGGGCAATCCGCCAGCACCACGAACGAGGCGATGAACGCATCCGCCGAGGCGCCGTGCACGTTGATGGCCCGGGCATGAAGCTCGTAGGTCACGTTTTTGAGGAAGTGGAACTCCAGCCGGAACGTGCCCGGTCCGTTCCAGTTGAGCTGGACTTGGTTCACGGCCGGCTCGGACGAGATCGGCACCAAGCCGCCCTGATTCGTGCACGAGCCGGGCGAGGTGTTGCAGGTGTAGGTGCCGACATCGGCGCCCAGCTTGCGCACGATCACGATGTTGATGTCGTTGACCACCGGGCTGAAGGTGTGCGCGAACGTGCCGTCCACGTAGCAGGAGCTGGTCGAGACCGTGTTGTCCTTCGACGGGTTCAGCCACACCGGCCGCGGCGGACCCAGCAGCAGCACCGACGCGGTGTTCGAATACGCGCTGTGCCCCTCGAAGTTGTAGGCCTTGACCCGGAAGAACTGAACCGAATTCGGATCGTAGTTGCCGACGCGGAACACCGACACG
>Ga0214472_10005627_pt1 | contig 13175 bp, 11 predicted proteins | sample RVTome_6_FD_207662 | JGI IMG/M metagenome (GOLD analysis project Ga0214472, IMG submission 207662) | Soil microbial communities from uranium-contaminated site in the Upper Colorado River Basin, Wyoming, United States - RVT140D175 | ecosystem: Environmental > Terrestrial > Soil > Contaminated >... | reverse complement strand
GCCGGGGCCATCAGCGCGGCCCCGGTGCCGATCGCGAAGGTGAAGGCGAGGAGCAGCGCCGGCGTCATCGCTCCGGCCGCAGTCAGCGCCGCCATTGCGCCGGTGATGCCGGCGAGAACGAGATTGACGAGGAGCAGGAACCGCCGCCGGTCGACCCGGTCGGCCAGCGCACCAGCGAACAGCGCGAAGAGGAAGATTGGCGCGGTTGTCGCCGCCTGCACCAGCACGACGATCGCCGGCGACGGGCTCAGCGTCGTCATCAGCCAGCCCGCGCCGACATCGTGCATCCAGGTGCCGATGTTGGAGATCAGCGTCGCCACCCACAGCAGCGCGAAGGCGCGGTGAGCGAATGGCGACCAGGCGGACGCCAACTCGACGGCAAGCTTCTTGCCATTGCGCACAGTATCCATCACCCGCACCTCACGCGGCTGCCGCGCGGCGACTGCGCCACCCGTCGAGCGAGAAGCGGCCCGACAAGGACAAGGCAGCCGCCTGCGAGGCCGAGATTCTTCATGAACTGGCGATACTCCCCCTCTGCCTCACCACCGTCCAAGGTCCGGAAGGGGTGGAGGAAGACGGTCGCAAGCAGCGTGAAGGCGACAAGACCGAGCGTCGCGGTCCGTGCCTGGAAGCCGGCGATGACACCAACCGCGCTGTCGATGTCGAGCACTGCAAGCCCGAGCCGACGGAGAAGGAGGGCGAGATACGGCATCGCCTACACCGCGAAACAGGAGCAGCCAAGCGCGCCCCAGAAGGACCTGAGGTCGCGCACGGGGATCGGGTTGGCCCAGGCAATCCGGTGGTCGTGGCCGTGGATGCCGCAGGCGCTGGCGCAGCCGTCATGGCAACTGCGCGCGTGCTGGACGGACGGCTGCACGGAAGCGGTCCGCATGCCCGGGCTGGCGAACGTCCCGACCGGCGTCCATGAGGGGCTCGCCGGCGGCAGCGGCGGCGCGAGATCCGCGAAATCCTCCTCGCCATGGACCACCTTGCCACCGACCATAGTCATCACGGCGTTGATGCGCCGAATCTCTTCCGGGGGGACGGACATAAGGTCCGCCGAGAGGATCGCGAGATCTGCATACTGTCCGACCGCCAGCGTGCCCTTGACGTCCTGCTCGCCCGAGAACCAGGCGGAGCCTTGCGTCCAGAGCCTGAGCGCGGTCTCTCGGTCGAGCACGTTCTCCTCGCCGTAAAGCGGCATGCCGCCGAGCGTCTTGCCGGTTGTCAGCCAATAGAGACTGACCCAGGGATCGTAGGAGGCGACACGCGTCGCATCGGTCCCGGCGCCGACCGGCACCTCCATCTCCAGCATTCTGGCGATCGGGGGGGTGAGTCGCGCCGCGTCGGCGCCGTAGCGGTCGACGAAGTATTCGCCCTGGAAGGCCATCCGGTGCTGGGTGGCGATGCCGCCGCCGAGCGCCTTCACCCGCTCGATATTGCGTTCCGAAATCGTCTCGGCATGGTCGATGATGAAGCGGGTCCTGAAGGGCTGCTTCTGGTTGACCCGCTCGAAGACGGTAAGGAAGCGGTCGATCGACTCGTCATAGGTCGCATGGATACGAAACGGCCATTCGTTGGTCGCAAGCAGTTCGACGATCTTTTCCAGGTCGCGCTCCATGGTCGGCGCAAGGTCGGGCCGTGGCTCGAGGAAGTTCTCGAAATCCGCCGCCGACCAGGAGAGATTCTCGCCCGCGCCGTTCATCCGGAAGAAGGCCGAGCCCGCGCCGGGCTCGGTCATCTCCACCCAGCGCTCATAGTCCGACAACTCCTCGCCCGCCTTCTGTGCGAACAGGTTGTAGGCGATCCGCACGGTCAGCTCGTCCGCGTCGTGCAGGCGCTGTATGACCTGATAATCTTCGGGATAGTTCTGCCCGCCGCCGCCCGCGTCGATGACGCTGGTGATGCCGAGGCGATTGAGTTCGCGCGTGAAGTGGCGTGTCGAGTTGATCTGATCCTCAAGCGGCAGCTTCGGACCCTGCGCCAGCGTCGAGTAGAGGATCAGCGCCGAGGGCTTGGCGACCAGCATGCCGGTCGGGTTGCCGCGCGCGTCCTTCTCGATCACGCCGCCTGGCGGGTTGGGCGTGTCCCTGGTGATCCCGAGCGCATTGAGCGCAGCGCGATTGAGGAGCGCGCGGGCGTAGAGGTGCAGGATGAAGACCGGCGTGTCGGGCGCGGCGCTGTTGATCTCGTCGAGCGTCGGCATGCGCCGTTCGGCGAACTGGAATTCGGACCAGCCGCCGACCACGCGGACCCATTGCGGCGCCGGGGTACGCTCCGCCTGGTTCCTCAGCATGCGGAGCGCATCGGCGAGCGAGGGTACGCCTTCCCACCTCAGCTCCATGTTGTAGTTGAGCCCGCCACGGATGAGGTGCGTGTGGCTATCGTTGAGCCCTGGGATCACCCGCCGTCCGCCGGCGTCGATCACGCGGGTCCGGCGATTGGCGAGCCGCATGATCTCGTCGCGGGCTCCCACGGCCTGGATCAGACCATTTCTGACCGCGACCGCCTGGCCCTCGGGATTGGCGCGATCGAGCGTCGTCACGCGCGCATTGGTGATGATCGTATCGGCCATGCCATTCTCCTCGGAGCTTCGGACGGTTGCGCAGGCAGGAGCGATGAAGGCGAGAAGACCGAGCGCGCCGGCCGACTTCGTCACCTGCCGGCGGGTGACGCTCGCGGCGCTCGCCAAGGGGTTCCATCGGTTCTCGCGCATGTCTCGCGTCCTCGCTGTTTTCGTCTCCCCGATTGGAAAAAGGGCGGGCCCGCTGGGCGGCGCAGGCCCGCTGGATGCGCCGGGAGGGGGGTGAGACGGCCGCGGGGAGGGTCGAGCCGTCACATCCGACGCATTCGGAAGGCTACTCCGCAGCGGCGACAGCCGATCCAGCCGCCACCGGTTCGAGCCGCGGACCGTGCTTCACCCGCTCCTCGGCTCCGTGGACCATGGTATAGGCGTAGTCGACGCCCATGCCGTAGGCACCGGAATGCTCGCGCACGATGGCCATCACCGCGTCATAGGTGTCGCGGCGCGCCCAGTCGCGCTGCCATTCGAGCAGGACCTGCTGCCAGGTGACCGGTACCACGCCCGCCTGAATCATGCGCTGCATGGAGTAGTCGTGCGCTTCCTTTGAAGTGCCGCCGGAGGCGTCGGCGACCATGTAGATCTCGTAGCTGCCCTCGCTCATCGCGGAAAAGGCGAAGGTGTTGTTGCAGACCTCGGTCCAGAGGCCGGCAACGATCACCTTCTTCTGTCCGTTCTTCTTGAGCGCGTCGCGGACCTTCTGGTCGTCCCAGGAGTTCATCGAGGTGCGCTCGAGCAGCGAATGCTCGGGAAAGACGGCCAGCAGTTCCGGATAGGTGTGGCCGGAGAAGCTCTCGGTCTCGACCGTCGTGATCGTCGTGGGGATGCCGAACACCTTCGCGGCCTTGGCGAGTGCTACGGTGTTGTTCTTCAGAACCTGGCGGTCGATCGACTGGACGCCGAACGCCATCTGCGGCTGGTGGTCGATGAAAATGAGCTGGCAGTTGTTGTTGGTAAGTAATTCAGGCTTGTTCATGTCTTCTCTCCTCTATGTGGGGATGCGGCCGGTCCATCTGGGTGGAGGTCCCCCGCCTCAACTGGCGACGAACGCCAGAAGGTCTGCGTTCAACACATCGGCGTTCACCGTGAGCATCCCGTGCGAGAAACCGGGATAGGTCTTCAGCGAGCCGTTCGGCAGCAGCTTGACTGCCTTCAAAGCCGAGGCGGCGATCGGAACGACCTGATCGTCCTCACCATGCAGCACGAGCGTCGGCACGGTGATCGCCTTGAGGTCCTCGGTCTGGTCGGTTTCCGAGAAGGCCTTGATGCCGTCGTAGTGCGCCTTGGCGCTGCCCATCATGCCCTGCCGCCACCAGTTCTGGATCACCCCTTCATGGACCGTCGCGCCCTTGCGGTTGAAGCCGTAGAACGGGCCCGACGGGACGTCGCGGAAGAACTGTGCTCGGTTGCTGGCGAGCGCCGACCGAAAGCCGTCGAAGACCTCCATCGGCGTGCCCTCGGGGTTGTCATCGGTCTTCAGCATCAGCGGTGGAATGGCGGCGACAAGCACGGCCTTGGCCACCCGGCCCGCAGGTTCGCCATGTCGCGCCACATACCGCGCCACTTCGCCGCCACCGGTAGAATGGCCGATGTGAACCGCGTTCTTGAGGTCCAGCGCCTCGGCGACGGCAAAGGCGTCGGCCGCGTAGTGGTCGATGTCGTGATCCTCGGCGACCTGCTCCGAGCGTCCGTGGCCGCGCCGGTCATGGGCGACGACGCGATAGCCCTTCGACAGGAAGAACAGCATCTGCGCGTCCCAGTCGTCCGAGCTGAGCGGCCAGCCATGGTGAAAAACGATGGGCTGGGCGTCCTTGGGACCCCAGTCCTTGTAGAAAATCTGTACGTCGTCGTCGGTCGTGACAAAGCTCATGATGTGTTCTCCTTCAGGAGCGTCGTGGGTGGCACGCCCTGCGGCACGCGCGGGGCCCAGCGGAAAGGTGAAGCTTGCGGCGAGCGCCGAGGCCGAGATCAGGGCATCGCGGCGGCTGAGCGGCAGGCCAAGAGCGGATGTAGGAGGCATGGAGGAGCTCCGTGAGTTTCTGGTGCTTGGGGCGCCGATTTCGATCATTCGATCCGCCCCTTCCCATCGCCGATGACCGAACGGATGCAGGTGAGTAGCTCCTCGGGCTCGAGCGGCTTCGCTAGGTAGCATCGGACCCCCGCCTTCAAGGCGCGAGCGCGAACTGTCTCATCGGGGTAGGCGGTGATGAGAACCGTCGGGATCGGGGTGCCCGATGCCGTCAGATAATTATCAAGCTCGGGCCCGGTCATCCCCGGCATCCGCACGTCTGCAATCAAGCAGGCCGTTCGCGACAGGTGATCGGACTTCAGGAAATCGGCCGCGCTCTCGAACTCAGCAGCAACGAATCCAAGCGACCTGACGAGGCCGGTGACCGCCTCCCGGGCCGATTTGTCATCGTCGACGATGGAGATCAGAGTATGGTCAGACATCACCATTCTTCCCGTTGGCCCGGCCGAAGGTCTCAGCAGGGCCTGACGCTGTGTCACTTATGCAACAACTACGTGTGCGACGGGAAATATGGAGAAATCAGGTGGGTGGGAGCAATTATACTGTGGTTTCGGCCGTCTAAGGCTTTGTGGTATCGGCAGCCAACCTGTCGGCGAAACGCACCAAATCCGGCAGCGATTTCGCCTGCATCTTGCGCATGACCTGGCCGCGATGAACCTTTACCGTGATTTCGCTGAGATTGAGCTCTGCGGCAATCTGCTTGTTCAACTGCCCGACAGCAACGAGCGCCATGATTTCCCGCTCGCGCGGCGTCAGCGAGTCGAAGCGTTGCCACAGTTCCGCGAGCATCACCGACTCTGCTCGGCGGTCACGGTCGATCTCGATACCCCTATGAACCGCGTCGAGCAGATCCTGATCGCGGAACGGCTTGGTGAGAAACTCAATGGCTCCTGCTTTCATCGCGGTCACGGACATCGCGACATCGCCGTGGCCCGTGATGAAAACTATGGGAATCCGGATGTCCGACCTGGCCAACTCCTGTTGGAACTCGAGCCCGCTCCTGCCCGGCAATCGGACGTCGAGCACCAGGCAGCCCGGCACGTCCGGTCGCTCGCTGAGCACGAACTCTTGAGTCGTTGCGAACGCCTGTGTCACATGCCCGACGGAGAGCAGCAGGCTCTCAATGGATGCGCGCATAGAGGGGTCGTCATCGATAATGAAAATGACGGATTGGTCCGTGCTCATCGCACCGTCGCCCCAGCGGTGGAGGTAGGATCGTCGGCATTTGGCAGAGTGAAACGAAAGATGGCGCCATGCGGCTCATTGTCCGCCATCCACAGCCGTCCGCCATGGGCCTCGATGACCGACTGGCAAAACATGAGGCCCATACCCATCCCGTGGGATCTCGTCGTAAAGAACGGCTCGAAGATCCGTTCCTTGTATTCCGGATCCAGTCCGGTGCCTGAATCTTCCACCGAAACCAGAATACTACCCGAGTCTTGAAGGGCGGACTTGACGCGCAGGACACGCTCCCAGCCGGTAACGGCAGTCATAGCATCGATGGCGTTCGCGATCAGGTTCGAGATGACCTGCTGAAGCTGGACGGGGCTCCCCGTCACCAGCGGCAACTGCTCGTCGAGCTCGGCCCGGATGGATACGTGATCAAGCTGCACCTCGCTCTGGCAGCGCCGGAGGGCCTCGTTGATGAGGCGGTTCATGTTCACAGAAACCCGTTCCTGGGCACCTTTCTTGAACATCGTCCTGATACCTTCGATCACCTTGCCGGCGCGATGGCCGTCACTGACAATGCGCTTCAGTGCCGCCCGTGCCTCATCAACATAAGGGTTCTGCCTTCCGAGCCAACGCAATCCGGCATCGGCATTGGTCACCATGCTTGCCAATGGCTGGTTGACCTCATGAGCAATCGAGGCCGACAAGGCCTCCATGGACGTGAGCCGAGCTTCACGCGCGCGGCGCTCCGCCGAAACCGAACGAGCGAGTCGAGCGTATAGCGTCGTCGTCTCTGAAAGCAGGGCGAGTAGGACCACGCTTGCGGAGGTGAATCCATAAAGTCGTCCTGCCCACCAGCCAACGCTAAGGCGAAGACCAGCGCTGAGGTATGAGAGAATTACAATCTCAATGAGCAGCGTGCAAAGCACAACCATCAGCCAAAGATCGAGCACCGAGCGCCGACGGGTCCAGAGGAGGATGAGTCCGGTCAGGTAGAGAAACACTGCCGTAGCTGGAACGTACTGCCATAGCTCAGAGACATTCCTCGTGTCGCTCATGAACCGCGGCAGCGCGTCGTCGCCCGTGACGATGAGCCAGGTCAAACCGCATGCGATAGTGATGACCCCGGCAATACTCCCAAGGACTATCCTCCGCACCGAACCGTGCGAATTTCGGACAGAAGGATCCGTATCTTTCAACAGCGCATAGGCGAGCACGAAAAGCGGGAAGCCGAGGCGCCGCAGCGTGGCAATCGAAGCGGTGCTTTGCAGTCCCGCATCCAGGAGACCGAGCGATTCGAACACGCCAGGGAACGTGAGCGCCCATGGCACTACCATCAGCCCGGAGAAGAGGTAGCCGATCGAGAGGACAAGAACGGCTCGCGAACGCTGAACCGAAAACAGCGCCAGCAGCAGGGCTGAGGTAATCACTTCGTTGACAAAAACTGCGGCGGCATAAGCCGGCAGCAGGACTTCGGTGTTCGTCAGCGGGACGCGCGCAAACGGTGCCGTGACCAACAGCGCGGCAACCAGCACCAGCAGCACGCAAACGGCCAGTCTCCTTTGGCTCCGGCTGGGCGGGGATGTCGTAAGCAGGAACGGAAGGTCGCTCTGCGCATCGCTCATTAACTTCACATTGTTTTCCCCCACCAGAGCGACGCCCCGGCTGTTGTTGAGCCGGGTGAGGGAACGAAGGGTACGTGCGAACGCGGAAGGTGACATTCTGAACGCTTTGCTGCGATGGGGGCGGCGGCATTGTCGCGCGCCGGGCATGTCTTCTCAAGAGAACTTATCCCCCTCGGTTACTGCTCCCATGACGTGATCCCTGTTCAAACTGTTTGCCGGCGATACAACCACAGCAAGTTATTGAGTTGTAGCTGTTTGGTTGTTTTATCCACAGAAATTTTCGCGCAACTTGTTGCAACTCATTCGCACTTGGTTTTACAATAGATCCACGCCTTGCGCTTGAACCTACGGCTACGACGCCAACGGCAGCATGATCTCGGGGGCGGGACGGACCACCAGCTGGACTTCCTTCAACAAGCCGCTGAGCATCGACGACAGCCTGAGCGGCAACCAGACCGCATTCGTTTATGGGCCGAACCGCTCACGCATTCAGCAGAACAGCCTGACCAATGGCCTGACCACCAGCACCACCTATATCGGCGGCAGCTACGAGCGGCGCAGCCGGCTGAACCAGCCGGACGAGCTGGTGCACTACATCCGCGCCGGCGGCGGCACGGTGGCGATCTTAACCGAGATCGACGACGGCCAGGCGCTGACCGACAAGACCCGCTATCTGCACAAGGAGAACGCCTACCTAAAAAACTGAAGGCCTTAACGCAGGAACAACTGACCGGCCGTCGTCTGGTTCGATAGGGTTGAAGGAAAAGACGATGTCCGGGTTCTCGCGGTCTTCTTCGGCGCTCAGGAGCATTTCCGGCAGATGCTGGCGCGGCTTCTCGCATAGCGGGTGCCGACGCACAGGCACGAAGAATAACGGCATATTTCCCGCTGTGGCTTTCTATTTCTTGTTACTTCCGGTTTTTACCGTATTTTCTCATGATGGAATCATGGGGAGTCGCATGAGTTCGGATGTGATGACGCTACCGGAGGTGGCCGAATATCTCCGCCTGACGGAAAAGACGACTTACCGGCTGGCGGCGGACGGCACGCTGCCTGGCTTCAAGGTCGGGGGTTCCTGGTGTTTCCGGAAGGCCGACATTGATGCTTGGATAGAGGCGAAAAAGGCGGAAACCAGGCAGAATGTCGAGCCTGAGCGGCTGAGTGATGATACCAGATCGGTCGCGGATGACGCTGTTGAGAACTTAGGAGAAGCGACCCAAGTAATGAGCGTGGCGGGGGGAAAACAGCCATATCCGGTCGTTGATCTTTTTGCTGGTCCCGGCGGACTCGGCGAGGGTTTTTCGTCTGTGAAAAATGGGAAAGGTGGGTCGCGCTTTCGTAGTGTAGCTTCCATCGAGCGCGACAAGTTCTCTCATCAGACGCTACTTTTGAGACACTTCCTGCGTTGCTTTGAAAGCAACGAAATTCCCGATGACTATTACCGTTACCTGCGAGGCGCCATCAGCCTGGAAGAGCTTTGTCGGCTGCATGAGAGCAAGTGGAAGGACGCACAGCGGAGCGCCCTGCAAATTTCCTTGGGGCCGGATACTCACGACGAGGTGGGTGGGATCATCCGCCAGCGGCTTGCCGGCAGCAAAAAATGGGCTTTGGTCGGTGGCCCGCCCTGCCAGGCATATTCGCTGGTCGGGCGTTCGCGGATGATGGGTAACCCCGATTTTGAGCAGGACGAGCGGCACTTCCTTTACCGAGAGTATCTCAAGATCATAATTGATCATCGCCCACCGGTCTTCGTCATGGAGAACGTCAAAGGGCTTTTGTCCGCAAAGGTCGCCGGTGAGCCTATCATCAACAGGATTGTTTCCGATCTCTCCTGCCCGAAAGCGGCAATAGAGAAGAGTTCGAACGGGTTGGGCTACAAGCTTTATTCGCTATCTGAGGCGGGCACTCCTGATGTCGAAGTGGACCCGCGGCAATTCCTAGTGAAGGCCGAAGAGTATGGCGTTCCGCAAGCGCGCCACAGGATGTTCATCGTGGGAGTCCGAAGCGATCTCGACGTAAGACCAGGTCAGTTGCGCCGGCACAAGCCCCCCACTGTGGAACAAACCATTGGAGACCTCCCGCCAATTCGAAGTGGCCTTTCGCGCGGGAAGGACAGTTACGAGAACTGGCGCCAAGAGGTATCGGCGCTTTCGGAGCTAAACCTCAGGAAGCAGCTTAACGGTTCCGACCATGCTACTGCGCTGATCAGCAGCATTGGTGTTCATGCGAACGCAAACGACCTGCCACGTGAACGCAGTTCAACGCGGTATCCAGGCCAGCCGATCACCAGCCATAGTGTTTTGAAGACAATCTATGATGCCAGGCTTGGTGCTCTGACCGGCCACGAAGCTAGAGCTCACATGGCTGGCGATTTGCGCCGCTACATGTATGCCGCCACCTACGCACAGGTAACGGAGAAAACTCCCAAGCTTGCCGATTTCCCAGCCGTACTTCTTCCGGATCATCGGAACGTCGATCAGGGCCGCTCCGGAGAAATGTTCTCCGATCGATTCAGGGTTCAGCTTCCACGGCAGTATTCCACTACAATTACATCTCATATTTCGAAAGATGGCCATTATTTCATTCACTACGATCCGCGCCAGTGTCGCAGTCTGACGGTGCGTGAAGCTGCCCGCCTGCAGACGTTTCCGGATAACTACAAATTTGAGGGACCTCGCACCTCGCAATACCATCAGGTCGGGAATGCCGTACCTCCCTATCTCGCCGGGCAGATAGCGGAGATCATCGCCGAGGTTCTCGATGCCATGGGAGGGGATGACTAATGGCTGATCGAATCTCAAAGAAACACCGAAGCTGGAACATGTCCCGTATTCGGGGCAAGGATACGAAGCCCGAGCTGAGCTTGCGGTCACTTCTCCACCGGCGCGGCTATCGCTTCAGGCTCCACGATCCAAAGTTGCCCGGCCGCCCTGACCTTGTGCTGAGAAAGCACCATTCGGTTGTCTTTGTGCATGGCTGCTATTGGCATCGCCACCGAGGCTGCCCGAAGGCTACCAACCCTCGGACGCGTGTGGAGTTCTGGCAAGAAAAGTTTGCTGGCACGGTGGAAAGGGACCGGAAGAAGGCCCGTCAACTGCAGGATATGGGCTGGCGCGTAATTACTGTCTGGGAATGCGAGCTGGAGAGGAATCCCGAATCGGCGGTCGGTGCGGTCTGTCGCGAATTGGAAAGGGGCGACACCAATGGCGCGTGAACATCGATTGCCACCCAGCGCCGCATCTCTGTCGGCCTCGATGCGTGATCTCGGCTATTCGCTCGAGACAGCAATCGCAGACCTTATTGACAACAGCATAACGGCAGAAGCCACGAAAGTGGAGATCTTCTGTGATTTGTCTCAGGCCGATCCCACTTTAGCGGTCATCGATAATGGCCGGGGAATGAACGCCGAGGAAGCGATAATCGCGATGCGTCATGGCGCAGCAGACCCGAAGGAGAGAAGGGCGCCCAATGACCTGGGGAGATTCGGGCTTGGTCTCAAAACTGCTTCCTTCTCTCAATGCAGAAGGTTGACTGTCGCAAGTGCGCAGAATGGGAGTCGTGTTGGTGCGGAGTGGGATCTCCAGCTGGTTGATGAGAGGGATGACTGGCTCATCACTATTCCAGACGCAGAAGAAATCGGCTGCCTGCCCTTCATCGAATGCCTCGGCGATAACGGCACAATCGTAATCTGGCGTATCCTGGACAGACTTTTTGAGGACGAAACAGGCCAGAAGCGGGATGAAATCGTTAACGAAAAGCTGGACCTGGTTGAAAAACACCTCACCCTTGTATTTCACAGGTTTCTGTCCGGAGAAGTGAAAGGTCGTAAAAAGCTGACCATCGCGATCAATGGTCATCCGGTTGAGCCTTTCGATCCTTTCTGCCGCAAGAATCCCGCCACGCAGATGCTTCCGGAAGAAATTGTCCGTATCGATGACGCTTCCGTGCGGATGCAGCCTTTCATTCTTCCTCACCACAGCCGGTTATCTACAACGGAATATGATTACTATCAGAGCCGCAGCGACTTTATCTCCAATCAGGGAGCCTACATATATCGCAACGGGCGTCTGATGGCGTGGGGCGACTGGTTTCGCCTCATACCGAAGGGAGAAGCGACAAAGCTGGCCAGGGTCCAGATCGACTTTCCAAGCAGCATGGATGAGTCATGGACGATCGACATCAAGAAATCCCGGGCAAGACCGCCACATCCCGTTCGCGAGCGTTTAAGGCAAATCATCGCGCGGGTGTCGGGACGCAGCACAACTGTTCACCGTCGGCGTGGTCAGAAGCTGTTTGAAGAGATCGAGGCTCCGATGTGGGAGCGTTACGCGGACCAGGGACGGATACGCTATGCGCTCAATGCCACACATCCACTTGTTCAGGCGCTTTCGGACACTCTCGATGACGACCAGCAGCGCAAGTTTGATCTCCTGCTCAAGGCGGCATCATCAGCACTGCCTGTGGAGATGATCTACTCTGATTTCTCCACTCATCCTCGGGAGATTCAGCAGTCGGTCCTGGAAAAGGACAGCGTGATTGAAGGCCTGCGCGCCTTGAAGATCAGTCTGTTCAATGGGAGCAAGGGAGACGCGCGCGGCTTTAGAAAGGTGATGCTTTCCACCCGCCTTTTTGAAAACCATCCGGAGATTGCCGAAGAATTTATTCGGGAGGAATTCGAATGAACCTAGTGGAGAGTGAAAAGAATTTTACCAGTGCGCTGATTACGGCTCTTTCATTGCTGCCGGATACACCGACAAAGGCCGATGTTGCCGAAAAGGCCGGAAGTCTCGCCGTTGTTTTTGGCTATACGGGCAGTCTCGACGCGATAGTCGAGGAGGCGATGATTGCCGTCGATACCCGCATGGGCGCGGGTGTTTCCCTTGTTGATGTCGAGGCGAAACATGATGAGGAGTGGGTTCGCAAGCGGGAAATCGAGTGGATTTACTCATGGGCATACGAGGCTTATCTGAAAAGGGAACGGTGGCACCCCAGCGTGGTGCAGTCCCTGAGCGATGTGGGCACCAGAATACTGGGCCATCTTCAGGACCCGAAAAGCGACGGTGCGTGGGATCGGCGCGGACTCGTGATCGGTCATGTGCAGTCGGGCAAGACAGCGAACTACATGGGCGTCGTCGGCAAGGCGGCCGATGCCGGTTACAAGTTTATCATCGTCATTGCGGGCATTCACAATAACCTCCGCAAGCAGACACAGGAGCGCATTGACGAGGGTTTTGTCGGCCGGTCCAGCGATCCGGAAAACCGGATTCCGACCGGCGTGGGTCTCGACGGCAATTACCCCCATCCCGCGACGCTCACGAACATCCATGATGACTTCAACAAGAAAACAGCAAGACAGAGTGGATGGAAGCTCAACGATTTCAGCAAGCCGATCATTCTGGTGATCAAAAAGAACGTTCGGACTCTTGATGCACTTCACAAGTGGCTGAAGGAGATGAATGCGCAGGGCGACGGTCGAATCACAGACATTCCCATGCTGATGATCGACGATGAAGCTGACAATGCATCGATTAACACCAACAAGGACGACCTCGATCCCACCCGCACCAATGCGATGCTGCGTCGTATCCTCAGTCTCTTCGCAAAGTCCTGTTACGTCGGATACACCGCAACGCCTTTTGCCAACATTTTCATCAATCCTGAATCATACGATGATGACGTGCGTGAGGAGCTGTTTCCCCGAGACTTCATCTACTGCCTCGATGCACCCAACACATATTTCGGGCCAGACAAAGTCTTCCTCAACGAGGAA